>Ga0154006_1000575_pt1 | contig 12325 bp, 6 predicted proteins | sample TSFL090MetaG_FD_104747 | JGI IMG/M metagenome (GOLD analysis project Ga0154006, IMG submission 104747) | Attine ant fungus gardens microbial communities from Florida, USA - TSFL090 MetaG | ecosystem: Host-associated > Fungi > Mycelium > Unclassified | place: USA: Florida, Wakulla State Forest... | reverse complement strand
CCTTCTCGAAGGCCTTGCGCATGTTGTCGAACTGCGCGCCGATGACGCCGAACTTGCCCAGTGCATCGCGCTTGAGCTGTTCCAGCTGTTCGGCGGAGAAACCCGCGGCGCCACCGGCCGAGCCGGTGTTTTCGCTTTCGTCGTCTTCTTCGTCCTCGTCCTCCTCGTCGCTGTCGTCTTCCTCGTCATCCGAGGAGGCCGACGCGGTGTCCGGCTGCTGCACGGATTCGTTCAGGTCGACCAGGCCGTCGACGATTTCGTCGACCTTGATTTCGTCCTTGGAAATGCGGTCGGCCGCGGCCAGGATTTCGGCGATCGTGGTCGGGCAGGCGGAGATGGCCTGGATCATGTCCTTCAGGCCATCTTCGATACGCTTGGCGATCTCGATTTCGCCTTCGCGGGTCAGCAGTTCGACCGAGCCCATTTCGCGCATGTACATGCGCACCGGATCGGTGGTGCGGCCGAAGTCGGAATCGACCGTCGACAGCGCCGCTTCGGCGGCGGCCTCGGCGTCGTCATCGCTGGCCACGTTGGCCACGTTGTCCGACAGCAGCAGGGTTTCGGCGTCAGGGGCGTGCTCGTAGATCGAGATACCCATGTCGCTGAAGGTGCCGATGATGCCTTCGATGGCTTCCGGATCGACGATGTTTTCCGGCAGGTGGTCGTTGATTTCCGAGAAGGTCAGGAAACCGCGCTCCTTGCCCAGCTTGATCAGGGTCTTGAGCTTCTGGCGGCGGCGTTCCAGTTCTTCTTCGCTGGCCTCGGTATCGGACGAGAAGGCGTCCTTGAGCAGGGCCTTTTCCTTGGCCTTGCGATCCTTGGCCTTGGCCTTGTCGACGGCCTTCATTTCGGCGCGTTCGACGGCGTTGAGCGCGGCGATTTCGTCGCTCTCGGGCTGGAATTCCTTGGGCTTGCGGCCACGACGGCCCGGCACCTTGACGGTCGGCAGCACATAACCGGACGTATCAATGGCCGCCAGCGCCGCGGCGTCGGTGGTCTGGCTCACGCTCGACGAGGCGGTGGCGCTGACTTCTTTGCCTTCGACCTTCACGGCTTTGGTGGTCTTGGCGGTGGTCTTGGATTCGGGTTTCTTGGTGGTCACGGAAGTCTTCGATTTCACTGACACCGCCTTGTCGGCGGCGGGGGATAACTTGTTGGCTGGCGCGGCGACCGGTTTGGCCTGTGCCGCGCGTGCCGGCTTGATGGCGACCGGGACGGCTGCCGCTTTTTTCGGCTTGGCTGCTGCCGCAACCTTGGCCGTCTTCACTGCACTGGCCGCGGCCGGCGCTTTCGCAACCGGCTTGGCGGTGGCCGCCTTGATGGTCTTGGCGGCAGCGGCCGATTTTACCGTCGTTGCCGTTTTCGCGCTCTTGGCGGGTGTCGCGGGAGTTTTTGCGGGTTTCTTCATTGCATTTGCCATAGAATCAACTGCCAATTGAGTTTTACTGACTCATTGCGCCAATCAAATCATGCTCATGATGCAACGTCGGCACCGGTTTTGGACAACCCGGTAGACTCCGGCTGCACGCGCAACGTTCCTTCTGCTGCCACCCTCCTGAGCCCGCCGACAGGCAGTTTCGTCGAGCGGGAATCCCATGCGGCCTGGCGTTCGCACCGATCGGGCTGTCGACCGATGTTCATGCCTCGCCGCCGCAGGGGAAAATGCAAGAACCGTCCGGCGGGACGAAAGCCTTACAGTATAGCATAGATATGGGTCGCTTTTGCATCCGATCAAGTCGTGATCGGCATGGATCCGGCACTTAAATTCCCCCGATATCCGGCCAATTTGCAGGTTTTCCCTCCGGCCTGCCCGCCTTGCCTCTCTCGCATGAAAAGCCCCGTTGGTCGTCATCTGCCGCCCATGCCAGCGGCAACCAGACAGGCTAGCCGACCATCGGCGTGCCCTGCCGCTTCAATGCTTCCTTGCGCTGCGTCAGTTCGCGATAGCGGTTGCGCTGTTCTTCGGTACGCAAGCCCGATGCCGCCAGACTGCCGATCTCTTCTTCGATGGAACGGATCCGGCACTTGGCGATCGCTCCCATCATTTCAACGCGCACGACCTCGAATTCGGACTCGGACTGCGCCGCGATTTCGGCGATGAGCGAGTCGAATTCCGGCCCGGCCTCGCGCAAATGCTCCACCAGGCTCGCAAAATTCGCCTGTTCGCCCATGCCCTGAGCGATGCCGACCAATTGGCCCAGCATCTGCGCGCCGTCGGGGGCGACGCTGGCGATCGCCTGCATGGCGTGGTCGTCCAGGTCGGTAGCCAATTGCGGATACGCCACCAGCAGGCGCATGATCTGGCGCTCCAGCCCCATCGGCGCGGTGCGCTTGGCGCGCGGCGGCTGGGCACGCAGCCGGGCGACCGGCTTTTCCAGTTCAAATAATGCTTCAATCTCCGCCGGCGTTGACTGCGTGACCTGCGCCACGCTGCGCACGATCTGCAAGCGCAAGGCCGAGGCGGGCAAGGCCTGCAACAGCGGCTTGGCCGCGAATTGCGCGTGGGCGCGGCCTTCCGGCGTGCCCATGTCGTTCTCGCCGATGATCTCGCGCACCAGGAACTGCGACAGCGGCATGGCTTCGCGGATCCGCTGCTCGAAGGCGTCTGCGCCCATCTCGCGCACATAGCTGTCAGGGTCGTGTTCGGCCGGCAGGAACAGGAACTTGATGGTCTTGTTGTCCGAGGCGTGCGGCAGGCAGGCTTCCAGCGCGCGGCGCGCGGCGCGCCGTCCGGCGCCGTCGCCGTCGAAGCTGAAGATCACCATGTCGGTCTGACGCAGCAGCTTTTGCACGTGGATCGGCGTACAAGCGGTACCCAGCGTGGCCACCGCCTGCGGAAAGCCGAGCTGCGCCAGCGCCACCACATCCATGTAGCCTTCGGTCACCAGCGCATAGCCGGCTTCGCGGATGGCCTGGCGCGCCTCGAACAGGCCGTACAACTCGCTACCCTTCTGAAATAGCGGCGTTTCCGGCGAGTTCAAGTACTTGGGTTCGCCGCCGTCCATCACGCGCCCGCCGAAACCGATGACCTGGCCCTTGGTATTGCGGATCGGGAACATCACGCGGCCGCGGAAGCGGTCGTAGCGCTTGCGCTGGACGCCCTCGTCGGCCTTGTCGATGACCAGCCCGGCCTCGACCAGCGCTTCATTGTCGTACTCGCCGAAGACCTGACGCAGGCTGTCCCATTCATCCGGTGAATAGCCCAGCCCGAAGCGCGCGGCGATCTCACCGGTCAGGCCGCGTCCCTTGAGGTAATTGATGGCGGTTTGCGCGCCGCGCAACTGTTGCCGGTAGAAATCATTGGCGCGCGACATCACTTCCGACAGGGCCATGCTGCGGGCCTGCTGCTGGGCGCGCTGGGCCGGCGGCAGGCGGTCTTCGTTCTCGGGCACGACCATGCCGACGTCCTGCGCCAGATCCTTGACGGCTTCCACGAAACCCAGTCCCGAATACTCGATCAGGAAGCTGATCGCCGTGCCATGCGCGCCGCAGCCGAAGCAGTGATAGAACTGCTTGGTCGGGCTCACCGTGAAGCTGGGCGATTTTTCATTGTGGAAGGGGCACAGCCCCATGTAGTTGGCGCCACCCTTCTTCAATTGCACGTAGCGACCCACCACGTCGACGATGTCGACGCGGTTCAGCAGATCCTGGATGAATGACTGTGGGATCACCGGCTAGGGCGCGCGCAAACAGCGGAAGGACCGGATCAGCCGGCCAGCGCGGCCTTGACCAGGGCGGACACGGCCGTCATGTCGGCGCGGCCGGCCAGTTTCGGCTTGAGCACGCCCATCACCTTGCCCATGTCTTGCGGGCCGGCGGCGCCGGTGGCGGCGACGGCGGCCTGCACTTCAACCTTGATTTCGTCATCCGACAGGCTGGCCGGCATGTAGGCCGACAGCACCTGCAATTCGGCCTTTTCGGTATCGGCCAGATCCTGGCGGCCGCCGGCTTCGAACTGGGCGATCGAGTCCTTGCGTTGCTTGATCATCTTTTCGATGATGGCCAGCACGTGGGCGTCGGTCAGCTCGACGCGCTCATCGACTTCCTTCTGCTTCATCGCTGCCGTCAACAGGCGGATGGTGCCAAGCTTGCCCATTTCCTTGGCGCGCATGGCGGCTTTCATGTCTTCCGTGATCTGTTCTTTCAAACCCATTGCGTGCTCCGGTGATGAAGATGGATGGTGAGATAATGCCCTGCCTGCATCGTAGTGCATGGACGGATTGGCCGCCAGCCGATGGCACCCGTGCCGGGCGCAAACAGACAAACCAGACAGAGAATGCGAAAACCCGCTGCGGACCAACACCGGAGCGGGTTCTAGCATGCGTCGCGCGAGGGCGCGACAGGGAATTCTTAGTACAGCTTCTTCGGCAGCTGCTGGCTGCGGATGCGCTTGTAGTGGCGCTTCACGGCAGCGGCCAGCTTGCGCTTGCGCTCAGCGGTCGGCTTTTCGTAAAACTCGCGCGCGCGCAGCTCGGTCAGCAGACCGGTCTTTTCAATGGTGCGCTTGAAGCGGCGCATTGCAACTTCGAACGGCTCGTTTTCTTTAACACGAATAGTGGTCATGTAAATTCAAACCAAAAAGGTTAGGTTGGATTAGCAAAGAAAGAGATGTTAGCAGATTTCAACCCCGAGTGGAAGGCTGATCGTGGCATTTTTTCCACCCTCCCCTCAAAAAATCCTGACAATTCAATCACTTATCCAGACAGTCCTCAAGCGGCCTCTGAAGTCGGACGTGGCGGGATGACCGCACTTGCCCCGCCAGCGCCCTCACACCGCCAGCCCCGCCGCCATGCCGCTGGCCCAGGCCCACTGGAAGTTGTAGCCGCCCAGCCAGCCCGTCACATCCACCGATTCGCCGATGAAATACAGGCCCGGCACCTGATTGGCGGCCATGCTCTGCTGCGACAACGCGCGCGTATCGATCCCACCCAGCGTCACCTCGGCCTTGCGGTAGCCTTCGGAGCCGCCCGGTGTGATCACCCAGCGGTTGAGCGAATCACCGAGCTTGCGCAGGGTCTTGTCGGGCAAGTCGGCCAGGCGTGCGCCGCCGTCGATGCCTTGCGCCACCAGCCAGCCGTCGGCAAGGCGACTGGGCAACCACTGCGCCAGCATGTTGGCGAGATTCTTGCGGCTGCTGGTCTTGCTCGCGATCAGGGCTTCGGCGATGTCGGTCTCCGGCATCAGGTTCAACGTGAGCGGCGTGCCCGGCTGCCAATAGCTGGAAATTTGCAGGATGGCCGGGCCGGACAACCCGCGATGGGTAAACAACAGGTCTTCCAGGAAATAGCCGCGCGCCTTCTTCGCGCCGGTTTCCACCTCGACCCGCAAGGCGATGCCGGCCAGCCCGGCAAAGGGTTGCCAGCCGCGCCCGTCGAAGGTCAGCGGCACCAGCGCCGGGCGTGTTTCCACCAGCGGCAGGTCGAATTGCCGCGCCAGGCGGTAGGCGAAATCGGTCGCGCCGATCTTGGGAATGGACAAGCCGCCGGTGGCGATCACCAGGCTGCTGGCGAGGATCTCGCCGTCGCCGGTGTCGATGCGGAACAGCTCGCCCGACTTGCCCACCCGCGCCACTTCGCACGGCATGCGCCAGCTGACATGGCCGACGTCGCATTCGGCCTTAAGCATGGCGATGATGTCTTCGGCGGAGTCGTCGCAAAAGAGCTGCCCCTTGTGCTTTTCGTGATAGCCGATACGGTAACGCTTGACCAGGCCGAGGAAATCCTGCGGCGTGTAGCGCGACAAGGCGCTGCGGCAGAAATGGGGATTGTGCGACAGGTAATGCTGCGGCCCGGCGCCGATGTTGGTGAAGTTACAGCGCCCGCCGCCGGAAATACGGATCTTCTCGGCCAGCTTGCGGGCATGGTCGATCAGCACCACGCTGCGCCCGCGCTGCCCGGCCACCGCCGCACACATCATCCCGGCGGCACCGGCGCCGATCACGGCGACATCGAATTGTCTGGCAGTCATTTCCCCTCCGGCGGGCATCTCGGATGCGGCCCGAGGTCGTTCAAAAACCGTGATTGTCCGCGATTCGCCCCGGCTGTGCAAAGGGGGCACTGCCAACACGGCATAAAAGAAAAGGCCGGCGCTCCGAAGAAGCCAGCCCCTTGCCGATGCTATCCGACTGACTTACTGGAAGTACGGCGGCGGCGTCTCACCCATCCACAGTTCCGACGACAGCCGCATCATGTCGTTGAGCGAGCCGCGCTGCACGAAGGCATCGCGCAGCCAGCGCGCGTCGCTCAGGCGGTCGTGCGCCATGCGGCGCAGGCGCTGCACCGTCTGCCGCTCGGCGTCATTGGCCACATACGGTTCGAGCAATTGCAGTTGCGCCAGCAGGTGTTCGTAGATCGGCAACTTGCGCGACTGCGCCGGTGTGGCGCCATGCAGCGCCAGCATGCCGTTCAGGCCGAAGCGGCTGGCCTCGAAACGGTTGTACTGATACAGCAGGTAAAAGTCTTCGGTGATCTCGAACGGCCGCTCGGTCAGCACCCAGCGCGCCAGCAATTGCGCATACGCGCCCAGGTGCGCGGCATGCTCGATGGTCAGCGGCGTGTCGCAGACGCGGATTTCGACAGTGCCGTATTCCGGCTTGGGGCGGATGTCCCAGTAGAAATCCTTCATGCTGGCGATGATGCCCATGGTCATCAATTCATCGTAGTAGACCTCGAAATCGGCCCACCTGGTGTGCACCGGCGCCGTGCCCGATAGCGGGAAGGCACGTACCACGTTGCTGCGCGAGGAATCGAATTTGGTATCCGCGCCCTGGTAGAACGGCGACGCCGCCGACAGCGCGATGAAGTGCGGCACGAAGCGCGAAAAGGCATGGGTCAGATACAGCGCATCGTCGCCGCTGGGCACGCCGATGTGGATATGCTGGCCGAAGACAGTGAAGGTCTTGGCCAGATAGCCATATTTCTCGTGCAGGTGATGGAAACGCTCGCTGGGCGTGATGCGCTGCTCGTTCCAATGCTGGAACGGATGCGCGCCGCCACCGGAGACATCGATGTTCAAGTAGCGCGCGCCGTTGTTGAGCGCGGCGCGCAAGCCCTTGAGTTCCTCGATCAGTTCATCCACGCGGGTATGGATGCCCGAGTTGAGCTCGATCATGCCCTGGGTCATTTCCAGCTTGATCTGCTTTTGCAGTTCGCGCGGCTCGATCCAGTGCAGCAGATCCACCGCGTCGCTGGCCAGGTTGTAATTGCGGCGGTTGACCAGTTGCAGTTCGAGTTCGATGCCCATGGTGAACGGGCTCGAACCGCTGAAAGGCAGGATGCCGGCGCTGCCGTGCGGCGCCGTGTCGGTCGCTGCGGCAGCGGTCGATGCGGCATGGCCGGTCGCGTCCGGCATGTCTTGGGGCAGGGTTCCGGTATTCATTCGCGTCCACTCTCCCCAGATTTGATCAGCGCAAACTGCGTCGCGATCGGGCCGAGGAATTCCAGCACGATCAGGGTACCCGCCAGCAGCGGCAGCACATTGGCCGTGGTGTGCGGGTACAGCGACGACACGGTTTGCATCAGCCCCACCCCGACCTCGGTCATGGGCAGGGTACCCAATGTCAGCAGTCCGGCCTGGCGCCAGTTCATGCGCGCCTGGCGCGCGAACAGGAACACGCCCAGCGCCATCGCCACGAAACGCGCGGCGATCAGGATCAGCACCGAAAAGCCGATGACGGTCAAGTCCGTCAGACGCATGGAAGCGCCCACGGTGACGAACAGCATCACCACGAACAGTTCGTTGGCGACGCCGAATTCAAGTTCCATCAGGTCGAACTGGCGGTCCAGGTTCTTCGACATGATGGCGAAGATCAGCATGGTCAGCATCACCGGCAGATGCAGCGCATGCGCCACGCCGATGGCCAGCGCGATGACCGAGATGACCAGCACGAACTGCCAGCTACCCTCGCGTCCGAGCAGACGCGCCAGCGGCATCATCAGCCAGTAGGTGAGATAGGCCAGCAGCGCCGAGCCGACCAGCGAATACAGGGTGTGCTGGATCAGCGTCCAGACGGCGGTGCCAGCCTCATGCGCGATTACCGGCAATAGCGCATAGGCCGCCAGCACCGCCACGAAATTGTTCAGCGCGGTCATCGCGGCCAGGCGGCGCGTGACCTGGCCTTCGGCCTTGAGGTCACGCAGCACCACCAGCACCACGGCCGGCGCGGTGGCGATCGCCATCACGCCGCCCAGCAGCGCCATGGTCGAATCGGTACCGAACCAGATCAGCGCGGCGCTGACCAGCCCGAAACACAGCACGGCGGACGTGATCACGGTCGCCAGCAGCCATTTTTCCCGGCGCAGCCAGCCGATGTCCACATAGCGCCCGAGCTGGTAGACCACCAGCGCCACGGCGATGTCGGCAAACACATTGGTCACGTCGAGCACTTCGCCCGAGAGCAGATTGAGGCCGCCCGCCCCCAGCAGGAACCCCACCAGCAAATAACCCGTCAGCCGTGGCACCCACGGCGACTTGGATACCACGTAACCCGCGATCAGCCCGAACAGCAGCAAGCCGCCGAACACCAGCAAGGCGTTCCATTGCAACTTCTGTGCGAGGGTGAAAGACGGAAGAGCCCACTCCATATCTCCTCCTGAATCATGTTTCGACAAGGTGAGCACCGCGCGATGCCAGGCAAGTCGGCTCACGCGTATTTCCCGTGAACGCCATTGGCGTCTCTCAGTCAGCGTGTCGAAACGTGTCGATGAATGCTTGCCTGGTGATGATGGTACAGGCTGTCACAACCTGCGATGATGATTAAAGCGCGTTGCGGTGATCTTTTTTATATTACAACGGATTAGTTGATTTCCTTCGTCTGCGTCTTCAATGATGACCGATAACGGACTGCAATCCATGACGAGTGCAAGCTCAAGCGTCAGGTCGTCCCATGCTCCCAAAGCCGTCCATCGGCGGTAATCAGCGCGGCTCTGATTTGCTTGTCGGAAAACACTGACACCAGCGCCTCGCGGTAGCGCGCCAGTTGCGCGGCGTAATCGGCACGTTCGCTGTCCAGCAGGCGGCGCTTGTAATCGAGAATCCAGACTTCATCATCGAAGCTGACCACGCGGTCGCAACGCAGCACGCCGCCGGGCGTGACGATTTCCATCTCGTTGCGCGCGCCGCGATGCAGCGCCGGATTGAAGAAGCGCTCCAGTTCCGGTTGCGCCAGCACCTGCCGCGCCTGCGCATGCACGGTCTGCGCCATCTCGGCACCGATGCCCAGCCAACGCGTCAACACCGCCGGCGGCGGCACCTCGGGCGGCCAGACGTCGGCGTGGGTCAGGCGTTCGAGCAAGGCATGCAGCGCCACACCCTCGTCGATGGCGGCATTGCCGACCAATTCGCCACCGGCGCCGATGGCGATATCGGCAGCCACATCATCCGACGCGGCAAACAGCGAGGGCGGCTGCGGCGCCGGCGCGAACAAGGGCAGCGAAAATGCCTCGGCGGATGCCGATGCCGCCGCCGCTTCGCCAGCCGCCGCATCGACCTCGCGCACCGGCGCCGTGGTCTGCAACAGGCGCTCATACCAACTGCCCGGCTGCACACCGCCCGGCCCCGCGCCGCGCGTGCCGGCCACGCCCGACACCATCAGCACCTGCTTGGCGCGGGTGATGGCGACATACAGCAGGTTCCAGTCTTCCTGGGCGGCGATGTCATCCTCGGCGGTGAAAAACGGTGCGCGCGCCAGGCCGCGTTCGCTCTTCTTGCCGAAGGCCGACAGGTGCGTGGGCGCATCCGCGTCTTCCGGCCACACGCACAGGATGCCGGCGTGATCTTCCATGCCGTCGCTGTGGTTGGCATCCAGCAGCGCCACCACCGGCGCTTCCAGCCCCTTGGCGCTGTGCACGGTCAGGATGCGCACGGCGTCGGCCGCCGCATCGACACTGGCCTCGTCAGGCGCATCCGCGCCTTGCGCGCGCTGCAACACGCGCAGGGCGCCGATGAACTTAGGCAGGCTCGGATAGCGCCCCGCATCCATGTTCAGCGACAGCTCGATGAAGGCGGCGATGTTGCCCAGCGCCTGCCCGCGCGTGAGCGGCGGCGCATGCTGCGCGTAACGGGCAATCAGGTCGCCTTCATGCACAATCCTATCCAGCAGGTCGTGCACCGGCAGGTGCGGCGCTTCGCGCAACCAGCGCTCCAGCAGTTGCACCGCGCGCACCAGGGCCGCCGAGGCCTGGCCGCCATCGCGCATGGCCAGCATGCGCTGCCACCAATGGCCGGTGTCATCCTGGTCGAAACGGGCGATCTGGATCAGGTCGGTGTCGTCGGCTTGCATGATCGGACTCTTGAGCACATGCGCCAGCGCGCGGGTGTCGTTGGGTGTGATCAGGAAGGTGAGCAAGGCGATCAGGTCGGCGATTTCCAGCGATTCCAGCAAACCGCCGCGCCGATCCGAGATGAACGGGATGCCGGCCGCGCGCAAGGCGCTTTCATAGGCCGCCAGGTGGGTGCGCTTGCGCACCAGCAGCATGACGTCGCCCCATTGCAGGTCGCGCGCCTGCCCACCGTCATCCACGCGCACTTCTGCGTGCGCCAGCCACAGCACGCGCGCCAGGGCTTCGCCCTCCAGCCGCCGCCGCGCATCCTCGGCTTCCTCGCGCGGGGTGAGCAGCGGGTTGCGCCAGGCGATGACGGCGGTATCGGGAACTTCGGCGGCGGTGTCATCCGCCACCCCGGCATCACTTGCCTGTTCCTCTTCACTCTCTTCCGGTTCCGCCGCATTGGCCAGGGGCAGCCGCCAGACTTCGCCGCCCGCCAGCCCCAATGTGGTCTGCGGCGCGAACAATGGATTGCCGCCGCGCAGGAAGGACTGGTTGAGCACCTCGACGATCGCCGTGGCATTGCGTCGGGTCTGGTTGGCACGCAGCACGGCCGCGCCCTGTGCCTGCAACAGTCCGCGCGCGGCACGGAAGACACGCGGATCGGCGCGTCGGAAGCGGTAGATCGACTGCTTGGGATCGCCCACCACGAACACGCTGGGCTGCTGCGTGTCGTCGCCGTAGGCGCGCAGCCAGGAGCGTACGATGCTCCATTGCAGCGGGTTGGTGTCCTGGAATTCATCCAGCAGGATGTGCTTGTAGCGCGCATCCAGGCGCGCCTGTAAATAGGCCGCGCTGGCCTCGTCATTGAGCAGGCGGTAGGCATGCCACTCGAGATCGGCGAAATCCAGCACGCGCTGTTCCGACTTCACTTCCTGATAGCGCTCAAGATAGGCCGCGCCGACCGCGAAGACGGCGCGGTTCATGGCCATCACCGTGGCTTCGCGGCTACGCTGCTGCAAGGCGCGCAAGCTGTCGCCGGCGGTATTGAAGGCTTCTTCAAAGCGTTCCAGCGCGCCATCTTCGGCCTCGCCGTAATGCCTGACCAGCGCCGCGACCAGCGCCTTGGTCTTGCCGTTCTTGCGGCGCTTGTCCTTGTCGTCGACAAATTGCGCCAGCAGCGCGGCAAAGCCCTCCAGCGACGGCGGCCCGCTCAGGGCGCGCTCGATGGCTTCGGCGCGCGTCTTGTTGGCGGCCGAGCCCTGCCCCAGCAGGATTGCCACCTGGCTGATGGCGGCGACCTCGTCGCCCCGCTCCCATAGGCTCAGGCGGGCGTCGCGCAAGGCATCTTCACCGCAGCACGCTTGCAGCCAACGCAAGGGCGCGACCGGTTCTTCCGTATCGCCCTCGATGGCGGCCCACCACTCGGCACGCTTGTCGATGAACGCGTCGAGCAGGTTGCGCGCGGTGGCGTCGCCCACCATCTCATACAAATCCAGCAAGGCCGCCTTGACCGCTTCGCCCTCGGGCTGGCGCAGTCCCTGCATGAGACGGCGGTAGGCCTCGGCCAGCAATTCGCCGGTCGTCTCGGTCAGGCTGTAGCCGTGCGGCACGCCCGAGGCCAGCGGCGCGATCTGCAACAGCCGTGCGAACCAGCTGTGGAAGGTGTCGATGGACAGGCTTTGCTCGCTGGCGAGGATGCGTTCATACAATCCGCGCGCCAGCGGCAGCGCGGCGGGCAGTTCGCGTTCGCCGACGCCGCGTTCGCGCAGCAGCGCGGCGGCTTCGGCATCATCGGCCAGCGCCAGTTGGTGCAGCAGTTCGAGCAGACGTTCGCGCATTTCCTGCGCGGCCTTGCGGGTGAAGGTGATGGCCAGCAGTTCCGGCGCCTGCGCACCGGCCAGCAGCAGGCGCAGCATGCGCGCCACCAGCAGCCAGGTCTTGCCGCTGCCGGCGCAGGCCTCGACCACCACCGAATGCGCCGGGTCGCAGGCGGCGCGGGTGAAGCCGGCCGCATCGACCGGCTGGCCGTCGCGCTCATAGGGCGCGGCGGGCGGCATCAT
>Ga0154006_1000574_pt1 | contig 12336 bp, 12 predicted proteins | sample TSFL090MetaG_FD_104747 | JGI IMG/M metagenome (GOLD analysis project Ga0154006, IMG submission 104747) | Attine ant fungus gardens microbial communities from Florida, USA - TSFL090 MetaG | ecosystem: Host-associated > Fungi > Mycelium > Unclassified | place: USA: Florida, Wakulla State Forest... | reverse complement strand
TCTTCATGCTGGTCGGCGTGATCTTCCTGTGCTCGGCCTATGTGCAGTCACTGCGCGGGCATATCGGCATCGAGGCGGTGGCTGGCCTGCTCTCGCCGGCCGCCAACAAGGTGCGCATGTTCATTGTCGATCTGCTGTCTTTCCTGTTCTGCGCCTTCTTCGCCTGGAAGTCATGGACGCTGTTCCATGAAGCCTGGGTCGATGGCCAGACCACCTCCTCGACCTTCGCGCCGCCGCTGTGGATTCCCTATTCGATGATGGCGCTGGGCATGACGGTGCTCACGCTGCAATTGCTGGTGCAGGTGCTGGTGCGCATCACCGGCACGGTGGACGGGAAGGAGGGCGCATGATCACCATGAGTCCGCTGACCCTGGGCGCCCTGTATGGCGTCATCACCATCGTGGTGATGTGTTCCGGCATGCCGATCGCTTTTGCGCTGGGCGTGGTGGCGACCGGTTTCATGTATGTCTTCATGCCGGCATCCTCCCTCGATACCATCACCCAGAACGTCTATGAAGAGATCGCCTCCATCACGCTGCTGTCGATACCGCTGTTCATCCTGAAGGGGGCGGCCATCGGCAAGTCGCCGGCGGGGCGGGATCTGTATTCGGCCATCCATGCCTGGCTCAATCGCGTGCCGGGCGGATTGGGGATCGCCAACGTGTTCGCCTGCGCGCTGTTCGCGGCCATGGCCGGTTCCTCGCCCGCGACCTGCTCGGCGATCGGTTCGGCCGGTATTCCCGAGATGCGCCGGCGCGGCTATTCGCCCGGTTTCGCGGCCGGCATCATCGCCGCCGGCGGTACCCTGGGCATCCTGCTGCCGCCGTCGATCACCATGATCCTGTACGCGGTGGCGGCCGAACAGTCGCTGGGCCGTCTGTTCCTGGCCGGGGTCGGGCCGGGTGTATTGCTGGTGGTGCTGTTCGCCGGCTATGCCGTGTTCCGCGCCCGCAAGGAATACAGGATGGCGCACGCCATCTACACCGCCGGCGGCGCCAAGTCGGCCTATCTGGATGACGAGCATTTCACCCTGGCGCAAAAGGTCGAAATGCTGCCGCGCGTGCTGCCCTTCGTGATCCTGCTGATCGGCGTGATGGTGGCGCTGTATGGCGGGCTGGCGACACCCTCCGAGACGGCCGGCCTGGGCGCGCTCCTGGCGCTGGTGCTGATCGCCATCGTCTACCGCATCTACAAGCCGCGCGAGATCGCCCCCTTCCTCAGTTCCACCATCAAGGAGTCGGGCATGCTGTTGCTGATCATCGGCATGTCGCTGCTGTATTCCTATGTGATGAGCTATCTGCACATCAGCCAGTCGGCGGCGCAGTGGGTGGTCGATCTGCACCTGTCCAGGTGGCTGCTGCTGGCGGTGATCCTGCTGATGGTGATCGTGCTCGGCTTCTTCCTGCCGCCGGTGTCGATCATCCTGATGACCGCGCCCATCATCCTGCCGCCGCTGAAGGCCGCCGGTTTCGACCTGATCTGGTTCGGCGTCGTCATGACGGTGGTCATGGAAATGGGTCTGATCCACCCGCCGGTGGGGCTGAACCTGTTCGTGATCAAGAACATCGCGCCCGATATCCCGCTGGGCGACGTGATCAAGGGCACGATCCCTTTCCTGGCGCTGATGTTTCTGGCGGTCGTGCTGTTGTGCATGTTCCCGGGCATCTCGACTGTCCTGCCTGACCTGTTGATGGGAGCAAAGTGACATGAGCGGTAGCGAACGCGTCTGGAACGCGCGGCAGAAAAACCGGGAGCAGCGCCTGGCGCGCGCCGCGCAGGCGCTGGACGACAAGCTGCAAGGCAAGATCGCGCCGGCGGCGCAACTGGCCGACTTGCTGTATGCGGTGCTGGAACCGGGCGACCGGGTCTGCGTCGAGGGCAACAACCAGAAACAGGCCGATTTCCTGGCCAAGGGCCTGGCGTCGCTGGACCCGGCGCGCGTGCACGGCTTGCACATGCTGTTTTCGGTGCTGGCCTTGCCCGAGCATCTCGACGTGTTCGAGAAGGGCATCGCCGACCGCCTCGACTTTTCCTTCTCCGGGCCGCAAGCCGGGCGGCTCGCCAAGCTGGCGGCCGCCGGCAAGCTCAACATCGGCGCCATCCACACCTATCTCGAACTGTTTGGCCGCTACTTCATCGACCTCACGCCGCGCGTGGCGCTGGTGGCGGCGCAGGCGGCCGATCGCCACGGCAACCTGTACACCGGTCCCAACACCGAAGACACGCCGGCCATCGCCGAAGCCACCGCGTTTTCGGGTGGCATCGTGATCGCCCAGGTCAATGAGATCGTGGATGTGCTGCCGCGCGTGGACATTCCCGCCGACTGGGTCGGCTTCGCCATCCAGGCGCCCACGCCGCACTATATCGAACCGTTGTTCACGCGCGACCCGGCGCAGATTTCCGAGATCCAGGTGCTGATGGCCATGATGGCGATCAAGGGCATCTATGCCGAATACGGCGTGCAGCGACTGAACCACGGCATCGGTTTCGACACGGCGGCCATCGAGCTGATCCTGCCGACCTATGCCGAATCGCTCGGCCTGCGCGGCAAGATCTGCAAGCACTGGGCCCTGAATCCGCACCCGGCGCTGATCCCGGCGATCGAGGCGGGCTTCGTCGAGTCGATCCACTCCTTCGGCTCCGAACTGGGGATGGAGGAGTACATCCGCGCCCGGCCCGATGTCTTCTTCATCGGTCCCGACGGCAGCATGCGCAGCAACCGCGCCTTCTCGCAGACGGCCGGCCACTACGGTTGCGACATGTTCATCGGCTCCACCTTGCAGATCGACTTGCAAGGCAATTCCTCGACCGCCACGCTGGGCCGCATCGCCGGTTTCGGCGGCGCGCCCAACATGGGCGCCGACGCGCGCGGCCGGCGTCACGCCAGCGAAGCCTGGCTGAAAGCCGGCGCCCAGGCGCGCGCTGGCAAGAACACCATTCCGCGCGGGCAGAAGCTGGTGGTGCAGACAGTGGAAACCTTCCGTGAACACATGCAGCCGGCCTTCGTCGACAAACTCGATGCCTGGCAACTGGCCGAACAGGCCAGGATGCCGATCCCGCCGGTGATGATCTATGGCGACGATGTGACCCACATCCTGACCGAGGAAGGCATCGCCAACCTGCTGCTGTGCCGCACCGACGAAGAGCGCGAGCAGGCCATCCGCGGCGTGGCCGGCTACACCGCCGTCGGCCTGGGGCGCGACAAGCGCATGGTGGAAAACCTGCGCGACCGCGGCGTGATCCGTCGCGCCGAAGACCTCGGCATCGACAAGCGCCTGGCCACGCGCGACCTGTTGGCGGCCAAGAACATGAAGGATCTGGTGCGCGCCTCGGGTGGCTTGTACAACCCGCCCAAACGTTTCAGGAACTGGTGACATGGAAACCTTGAACTATCGATTCGCCAACGGCTCGCGCCGTATCAAGCCCGCGCCCGAACTGGTCGGCGTGGTCAGCTCCGGCAACCTGGAAGTACTGATCGAGGACGCGCCCGGCAGCGGCGCGTGCGCGATCGAGATCAAGACCGCCGCGCGCGGTTTCGGCGCGATCTGGGAAGCGGTGATGCAGGATTTTTTCCAGCGCTGGCAACTGGCCGATACGCGCATCTCGATCAATGACATGGGCGCCACGCCGGCCGTGGTCAGCTTGCGCCTGGATCAGGCCGTGGCAGCCATGACGGAGGGCGGACAATGAGCACCAGCTATCTCGAAGCCAGCGCCCGCGAGCGCATCCTGGCCGTGCTCGACGCCGGCAGTTTCAGCGAACTGCTGCCGCCGGCGCAACGCGTGGTCAGTCCGCACCTGGGACAACTCGATGCACCGGTGTCCTTCGACGACGGTGTGATCATCGGCGAAGGCAGGCTGGGCGGAAAAGCCGTGATGGCCGCCGCGCAGGAAGGCGGGTTCATGGGCGGCGCCGTGGGCGAGGTGCATGGCGCCAAGCTGGTCGGCCTGCTGCAGAGGGCGATCCGCAAGCAGGCCGCCGGCGTGATCCTGCTGCTGGAAACCGGCGGCGTGCGGCTGCATGAAGCCAATGCCGGCCTGATCGCCGTCTCCGAAGTCATGCGCGCGGTGCTGGAAGCACGTGCCGCCGGCATTCCGGTGATCGTGCTGGTGGGCGGCGCCAATGGCTGCTTCGGCGGCATGGGTATCGTGGCGCGCTGCGCCAATACGGTGATCATGTCGGAAGAAGGACGGCTGGCCATGTCCGGCCCCGAAGTGATCGAGACCGCCAATGGCGTCGAGGAATTCGATTCGCGCGACCGCGCGCTGGTGTGGCGCACCACCGGCGGCAAGCATCGCTACCTGATCGGCGACTGCCAGACGCTGGTCAACGACGACACCGATGCCTTTCGCACGGCCGCCATCGCGGCGCTGGCGCAATCCGGCCCGACCGCATTGAGCCTGGCGGCGCTGGAAGCGGAACAGGACATGCTGCGCCGGCGCATCGCTGATTTCGGCCAGGCCGACGACCCGATGGAGATCTGGGCCGCGCTGGGCATCGTCAAGCCGCAAGCCGTACCGATGCTGGAGGCCGAGACCTTCACCGCGATGACCGAGCGCCACCGCATCCAGGGCACCGCCTGAAAGGACACCCCATGCAAACCGCAGTGAACGCGACCCAGGAACGCCAGGTGGACTGGCGCGCGCTGGCGCAGCAGTTGTTTCCGCAAGGGCACGACATTACCGAGCAAGACCATTTCCTGTCCGGCACCGCCCGGGTCGATGGCGCCACCGTCGCCGTGGTCGGCACCACCGGCCACACGCCCATCGGTATCGAGATCGCCTTGGCGCAGGCTGCCAGCATCCTGACGACGGTGCGCGAGCATCCGGGCCGCGCCATCGTCATCCTGGTCGATACGCAAGGCCAGCGCCTGCGCCATCGCGATGAAATGCTGGGCATCAACAGCTACATGGCGCACCTGGGCAAGTGCGTGGAACTGGCGCGCCGCTCGGGCCATCGCGTGGTCGGGCTGGTGTACGACCAAGCCTTGTCGGGCGGCTTCATCACCAGCGGCCTGATCGCCGACGCCTGCTATGCCTTGCCCGACGCCACCATCCGCGTCATGGGCCTGCCCGCCATGGCGCGCATCACCAAGGTGCCGGAAGAACGCCTGACCGAACTGGCGCGCAGCAATCCGGTGTTCGCGCCGGGCCCGGAAAATTACCTGCGCATGGGCGGCGTGGCCGATATCTGGACTGGCGACCTGGCGCACGCCCTGCGCGAGGCACTGGCCGAAGACCGCTCAGCCGACCGGCGCGCCATTGCAGGTCTCGAGCGCGGCGGCCGCAAGCTGGCGCAGCGCGTGATCGCGGCCGTGGCCCACGACGTGCCCTTGTCGTGAGCGGACACTCCCATGCCTGCGCGCCATCACCTGATCTGGATTGCCGATGCCGGCTGGCAGCGGCTGCAAGCCGGGACGGCTGACCTGCGCCAGCGCGCGGTACTGGCGCAGTGGCAGCGCAATGGTTGGCCGGTGGTGGCGTGTCGTGCCGACACCGATGCCGAGCCGGATGCTCTGTGCGTGGGGATCGCCTTGCCGCCCGATGCACAAGGCAACAAGCCGCGCATCGCCTTGCGTATCAAGAGCACGGACGTGATGCAGCGGCGCGCGCCCTTGCCATTGCGCGAGATTGCCGCCGCACCGGGTTTGCCGCCAGATTGGCCGGCAGCCTTGGCCAATCTGGAAGAAGAGGCGATGCGCGCGGGTATCGCGCTGGCCGTGTTCGGCTCGCTGGCCTGGCAAGCCATCACCGGGCAGCCCTATGTGCGCGCCGGCTCCGACATCGATCTGCTGTTTTCACCTGCCAGCCGGACTCAACTGGAACAAGGCATGCGCCTGCTGAACCGTCACGCGTTGACATTGCCATTGGATGGCGAGATTGTGTTTCCGGACGGCGCGGCGGTGTCGTGGAAAGAATGGCGGCAGGTGACGGACAAGGGCATCGGCCCCGACAGCCAGGTGCTGGTCAAGATGCCGGATGCCGTGCGGATGGCGCGCGTCGCCACACTGGCGGCAAGCCTGCCCGAAGGCGAGGCGCGATGCGCAGCCTGAGCCAGACCGGTCTTTACGGTGACGGCTGGCGCGATGCCGTCACGCCGCTGCCGCATCACATGCATCACACGCAACGCCGCCGCGCGGCGCGCCACAACCTGCTCTTTTGCCGCACGCTGGCGCGACTGGCGCTGCGCAGCCTGCATCAGGAACTGGTGCTCTATCCCAAGCCGGGCCTGGTGTCGCGGGTGGACAACGGCAGCCATGCCGATATGGACGCCGCCACTTTCCTGCGCAGCCTGTTTTCGCTGCGGCATTATTTTTTCGCGATTGCACAGGCTGGCATGCAGGGCGCGCCGTTCGCGCAGTTGCAGCAACTGGCGATCACGGCCGAAGCGCGCATGTTGCGCGCCACCGGCGGCATCAATACCCATCGCGGCGCCATCTTCGCGCTGGGCATGCTGTGCGCGGCCAGCGCCTATTGCCGCAGCCATCAGATCCCCTTGAATGAAGCGGCTATCCGCGCTGCGCTGCTGATCCAGTGGGGCGACGCGCTGGCCGGCCATACCCGTGCCGCATCCCCGCCGCACACCATGAGCCACGGTCAGCGCGTGACGGCCGTGCATGTCGTGGGCGGCGCGCGCGAAGAGGGCGCACTGGGATTTCCGTCGGTATTCGAGGTCGCGCTGCCGCAACTGCACGCCACGTTGGCGCAGGGCCGCAGCTGGCATGAAGCCAAGATCGACGCCTTGTTTGCCTTGATGGGCCACATCAGCGACACCAATGTCTATCATCGCGGCGGCGTCGGTGGGGCTGAGCTGGTGCGCCGTCATGGTGCCGCCTTCCTCGCCGACGGCGGCACCGCGCATCCCGACTGGCATGCGCAGGCGCTGGCGTGCCATCGCCTGTTCACCGAAAAGCGCCTGTCGCCCGGCGGTGCGGCCGATCTGCTGGCGGCGGCCTGTCTGGTGCATCAGGTGATTGCACTGGGCGATGCGGTGGCGTTGTCACGTCGGCGAGGCGGGTGATGATGCGCCTGGCCATCCTGTGTCCGGGCCAGGGCGGCCAGCATGCCGCCATGTTCGACCTGGCGCGCGCCGATCCGCGCGGCGCGGCTTTCCTTGATCAATGCCGATTACCCGCCCGACTGGAAGCGCCGCTCGATGAGGTGCTGGCCGATCCCGCGCGCCTGTATGCCAACCGCCATGTCCAGACGCTGATCGTCGCCGCGCAACTGGCTGCCTGGCAGGCCATCGCGGATGAATTGACGTCCATTGCCGGCACGCCAGCGGTAGTCGCCGGGTACAGCGTCGGCGAGTTGTCCGCCTATGCGATTGCCGGCGTGTTCGATGCCATCGACGCCGTGGACATCGCGACACAACGCGCCCGCTTGATGGATGCCGCCGCCGCGGCGCAGCCCGATCAGGGTTTGCTGGCGATCGGTGGCCTCGCCATTGATCTTATCCACACCTCTCTGGCGCGTCACGGCGCCAGCGCGGCAATCGAAACCGGGGAGGACAAACTGATCGCCGGTGGTCCCTGGCCGGCCTTGCATGCTGCTGTCGCCGAACTGACGGCGCTGGGCGCGCGCACCAGCGAATTGCGGGTGGGCCTGGCGTCGCACACGGCGTTGATGCAGACTGCCGTGGCGCCGTTTGCCGACGTGCTGGCGAATGTCGAATGCCGCACGCCAGACATGCCGTTGCTGGCCGGCGTGACCGGACAGGCCATCGCCGATGCCGCGCAGGCGCGCGCATTGCTGGCGCGCCAGTTGACAGGGACCGTCCAGTGGGCCGCCTGCATGGATGCCTGCGCCGAGCGCGGCGTGACGGTTGCGCTGGAACTGGGTCCTTGCGTGGCGCTGTCGCGCATGCTGCGCGAACGCCATCCGCATATCGCCTGCCGCTCGCTGGCCGACTTCCGCAGCCTGACGGGGGCGCTGGCGTGGGTGCGGCGGCAGCTTGATGATTAAATCACTGTTAGCAAACATCCGGTTTTCATGTGATAGTGTCGTGATCAGTTTTTAGAACTCATTTCATCAATAGGCGTGAGCGCGAGCGAGTTTCGTTTGGGATGGAGTGCAAGGCGCGAATGTGGGTCAAGACTGGGCGTCTTGCCCCAAATACGTCACGCGGCAATCCGCCCAAACGGGCCGCTCCCTCCGGGTTCTGCTCAGAAAGGGCGCTGGCTGCGTTGCGCTCCTTGCGTGTGGCGCCGCCACACGACGCATCGCGCGCCTATTGATGAAATGAATTCTAGCCATTGCCGAAAGGGAATCCCTTGGGCCCGCGCAATGGCATGTCATGCCACTGGATCATCCATGAGCACAATAGAAAAGAAAAAAATTCCATGGCTCGTGCGGGTGCATCATCGCCTGCGCACCTTGTCGTTTGCGATGGTGTTCGGGGCGACCTGTTTTCAGATCGGCACGCGCGGGAATGTCGGTTGGGTGGGGTGGACGTTGCTGGTGCTGCTGCTTCTCATCTATCCGCATGTCCAGTACTGGCGCGCCGTGCGATCGAGGCAGCCAGTACAGACCGAGTTGCGCAGTCTGGTCATGGATTCTTTCCTGCTCGGCATGTATATCGCCGGCATCGGCTTTGCCCATTGGCTGTCGTACTCGGCCATGCTGGGCACCATGATCAACAATGTCGTCAACAAGGGGTTGCGCGGTACGCTCCAGACCCTGGTGGCCCTGGCGGCCGGCATGCTGATCTGGATTGCGTGCGTCGGCTTCCGGTTCGAGCCGGAAACGCCCTGGACGGTCATCGTGTTCTGTATCGTCGGATTGACGCTCTATGTGGTCCTGATGGGGAATGTGGGTTACATCCGCAATTGCGCCTTGCGCGGCGTGCGCGAAAAATTGAAGCATCAGGAAGCCGAACTGCTGACCGCCAATCAAGCCATGCAGCGGCATCTGGCGGAGATCGACGGGTTGCATGCGCAACTGGTGGAGCAGGCCAATCGCGATCCGCTGACGACCCTGTACAACCGCCGTTACCTGAACGCCATCTTGCCACGCGAACTGGCGCGCTGCCAGCGAGAACAACGGCCGCTGACATTGATCCTGCTGGATATCGATCACTTCAAGAAGGTCAACGATGGCTTCGGCCACCCGGCCGGCGATGAAGTGCTGATCCGTATCGGTGGGCTCCTGTCGGAAGGCGCGCGCGCCAGTGATGTGGTCTGTCGTCTGGGCGGGGAGGAATTCCTGATCCTGGCGCCGACCATGCCGGTGGAAATGGCAGCGATGTACGGCGAAAAACTGCGCCAGGTCATTGGCGGCATGGGTATTGCATTCCAGGATCAGCGGCTGGCGGTGTCGGTGTCGCTGGGAATCGCCGTGTATCCCCAGCATGGACAGGATGCCGATGCGCTCATCAGATGTGCCGATGCCGCCTTGTACCGTGCCAAGCAAAACGGCAGGAACCGGGTGGAAATAGGGCCGGAAGCCGATGAACCGATCCCCCTGGCCTGACGGGATATGTCCGCAACGGACACGCCGGTGATCAGCTCGCCGGCCGTACCGCCTGGCGCGCCAGCAGGATCCAGCGGCCGTTCTGCTTGTGCCACACCTGCAATATCTTGATGGTGACATGGCCCGGCTTGCCGGCGTCGTTGGTGTCGGCGTCCAGCGTGTGGCGCACGATGGCGCTGTTGTCTACAACCTTCACGGTTTGGTCCAGCAACTGGATATGGATGAAATCGGAGGCGCCGGTCTTCAGGTCGTCGATGAATTCTCCCTGGGTCTGTACCCTGCCGTTCGAATGGCCGTAGCTCAATTCCGTCGAAGTCAGCGTCTCAAGCTGCTTCGGGTCGGGGGTGATCATGAGCTTGCGCAGTGTCTCGATGGCGGCCTCGACCGCCTGTTCTTCCGTGCCGGTAGTCGATGCCGGCGCCGGGGACAACATCCTGATGCAGGTCAGGGAGCCGCATAACAGGGTGAATGGCTTGAACATGTCTGTCTCCTCAATGGATGTCGATGTCGGTTGATGATGCATCAGGTACGTCGTCGTATGAATTTCCCAAAGACAACCCTGGAGATGTCAGTTGGCTTCCTGTGCCGCGCGCAGGCGTTCGCGGCTGTTGGTCAGGTGGATGCGCATGGCCGCGCGCGCGAAGTCGGTGTCGCGGTGGGCGATGGCGTCTAAGATCTGTTCGTGTTCGCGATTGACGCGTTGCAGGTATTGGGTGAGCTGGTCGGGCGGCATCCGGCTGGACAGCAATCGCGTGCGCGGCAGGATGGTGGTGCCCAGGTAGCTGATGATTTCCGCGAAATAGCGGTTGCCGGTGGCTTCGGCGATTTCCTGGTGAAAACGGAAGTCGGGCGCGACCGTGGTTTCCGAACGCGCGACATTGCTGGCGAAATCGTCCAGCGCGGCGCGCATCACGGTCAGGTTGGCATCGCTGCGGCGTGCGGCGGCCAGTCCGGCGGTTTCGGTTTCAAGGCTGATGCGCAGTTCCAGTACGGCCAGCACTTCGAAAGAGGTTTCCAGATCGTCGGGATCGAGCCGGAACAGCATCGGCGGACGCGGTTCCAGCACGAAGGTGCCGATGCCGTGGCGGGTTTCCACCAGACCCGCGGCTTGCAGTCGCGACAATGCTTCGCGCACCACGGTGCGGCTGACTTCGAACTGGCGGACGATGTCGGCTTCGGTAGGCAGCTTGTCGCCGGGGCGCCATTGCTGCGCGAGGATGCGCTGTTCGAGCACCTGCACCAGTTCGCGTGAAAGATTGCGGCGCCCGGAGGAGCGGGGCGTATCCATGGCCGGTGCGGGAGAGATGCCGTTGGTCTCCGCGGCATCTTTCCCGGTACGCTGCCCGGCCCCGGCAGCGATGCTGTTTGTCATTGTCGTGATCAAAGTCCGAGGCCATTTTTCGGGCCATTGTTCGTGGAAAGGACTTCCCGAATAGTGTTGACAAGCTCTGATGCGCCGATAATAATCCAGTCAAAGTGATATGACAACGTACAAGATTGGGCTTGCGCAGATTGAACAATCGCCGGCCTTCGCAGCAATCACACAACAAGAACAATCACGAGCAATCAGGAGACGGCTCCAATGAGCGGAGAAAAAGATACGGGCGCGTGGCAATCCGCGCGCTTTTCGCGCCTCTTGCTGACCGGCGCGGCCGGTGGCGTCGGCAAGGCACTGCGTCCCCGGTTGGCCGGTTTCGCCGACCAGGTGCGGGTGTCCGATCTGGCGCAGGCGCTGGCATCGGCGAACCCCGCGGCCACCCATGAAGAGATCCTGGCATGCGACCTGGCCGACCGTGGCGCGGTGGATGCCATGGTGGCGGGGTGCGATGCCGTCATCCATCTGGGCGGGGTATCGGTCGAGAGGCCGTTCGAGGAAATCCTCGAGGCCAACATCAAGGGTGTGTTCCACCTCTATGAGGCCGCGCGCCGTCACCAGGTCAAGCGGGTCATCTTCGCCAGTTCCAATCACGTCACCGGTTATTACCGCCAGGACCGGAAGATCGATACCCATGATCTGCGTCGTCCGGATGGGTATTACGGTTTGTCCAAATCCTACGGCGAAGACATGGCGCAGTTCTACTTCGACCGCTATGGCGTGGAAACCGTGAGCATCCGTATCGGCTCGATTTTTCCCGAGGCCAAGGATCGCCGCATGATGGCCAGCTGGATGAGCCTGGACGACTTCGAGCAACTGCTGCGCCGTAGCCTGTTCATCCCTGGCGTGGGCCACACGGTGGTCTACGGCATGTCCGACAATGCCACCACCTGGTGGGACAACCGCCATGCGGCCCATCTCGGTTATACCCCCAAGGATAGTTCGGAGATCTTCCGCGCCAAGGTGGAAGCCCAGCCCCGGCCGGCCCCGAACGATCCGGTCGCGGTGCTGCAAGGCGGCGCCTTCACCACCGTCGGGCCATTCGATCCACTGGCGGACTGATCATGCTGGTGCAACAGATCATATGTCGTCATACCACATGGGATCTGTTGCACCGCCCGCTGTCTTGCGGCCGCCGTTTCCGGGGCAACGCCAACGCGCTTTGAATCATCGGTAACCATGAATTTCACACTCGATTTCAGCAGTCTCGCGCCGTACTGGCCAGTGTTCCTGCGCGGCGCATGGCTGACCCTCAAGATGACCGCTCTGGCGATCGTCGCCGGCGTCGCCATCGGCGTCATCGTCGCGTTCGCCAAGAACAGCAAGAACCTGCTCGTCGCACGCGTCTGCGGCGGTTACATCGAGGCGGTGCGCAACACGCCGTTCCTGGTGCAGATATTCCTGCTGTATTTCGGCCTGGCCAGCCTGGGCATCCACATGCCGACCTTTGCCGCCGCCGTGCTGGCCATGATCGTCAACATCGCTGCCTAT
>Ga0154006_1000571_pt1 | contig 12388 bp, 9 predicted proteins | sample TSFL090MetaG_FD_104747 | JGI IMG/M metagenome (GOLD analysis project Ga0154006, IMG submission 104747) | Attine ant fungus gardens microbial communities from Florida, USA - TSFL090 MetaG | ecosystem: Host-associated > Fungi > Mycelium > Unclassified | place: USA: Florida, Wakulla State Forest... | reverse complement strand
CGAAATGCCCGACGATGTTATCGCTTACGATGGCTCACTTTCCGAGAGTGAAGACGGAGGGGAGTGGGGAGGAATTAAAAGTAAAACCCGAAAACGCAAGCGAGCAGATGACAAGGAGACTGACCTAAAGAAAAAGCGACGCTCGCTGCCCACATTTGTCAGTTATGAGGATTACGCGAAAATGATCGAGGATGGGCCAGAGAATAATATCTAGTTGTCTCGGCTAACGAGGAACATAATTATACCATTATGTTATGCCCCCAGTTCACGACAATGTCGTCGGTACAGGAGTCATGAAGGGGAAAAGAACTGGATATATGTTTCTCAACGGTGCATTCTACCCATGACTTTCTGTGATTTGTCTGTAATATTATTTTGGGTACAGGGCAAGATACGACATGGCCTAGGATGATAACTTATGAAGGTCTAATGTACAGTGTTGCCCAAAACCCATTACAGATGTTTTCCCAATCAGTTAGCTCATCACGAATCTGCTGAGAATATTTGATTCTAAGTGCTTCTTGAGATAATTATAGTACTCTTAAATCGTAACACAGTTACTGAATGCAGTCCACAGTGTCAAGGATGGGGAAATGAGTAACAAAAGAATAAAAGAATGCAACAAAATAAGGGGATGAAAGTCCAGAATGGCTGTCATATTCACATCCAGACAAGGAAATATTATTTTCAGTTTAGTTTATAACTTATCATTGACTTCTCTATACTCTCTGTTCTCCTGTAGATCACACAAGGTTTTCACCCAGGCCTATGGCCTGGCTCAATCCCTCTACTAATTCTGAGTGGTTAAGTATGTGTTGAAGTCAGTCCACTATGCTCCTTTCTGTGCACTTATTTTCTTATTTCTCAAACCACGGTAAAAATCAATCTCAAATCCATTGTCACATATACATACAATCTATAATCTAATACTATTTTATATACTTTCTTCTACTCTCCTGGCTCTACTCTAGAAGAAGTACTGAAATGTTCAATGGTGAAGTACATCTGAAAAAGGCCACATTTGTCATGACTCAGCACAAGTATGATAATATCTCAGGAATTATGAACTTATATTTAAACCATGAAAAGGATAATGGGACAAGTCTATTTATAGATTGGAGATGAGATAAGGGTCAGGTGACATATCACATGATGGAACCTTCTAGAAGGATTGTAGGATAGTGACTAAGCATATACAAGGATAAATACAGATTGTGTATAAGTAGATAGTTGAATCCAGCAAGAACCCCATCAAGTTCTCTTTGTTCACTCTGACATTAAGTGTGATTAAGTCTGATATCTCACCTAGCTTGCTCACTACAACATTGACAAAGTATATTCTGGAAGATTCTCTTACCTTTCATCATTTCTCCTCTTTTATTCCTAATTTTATTTAAAATGATGTACTTTAGCTATCACCTTCATTTCATCTTCATTTCATTAAAATTTTCTCTTGGCAATGTATAAAGAGATGCCCAAAATTTGTCTATTTTACAACAAATAATTGTACACTCATTTTGTATATATAGTGTCTACTTGTAAGCCCTAAGACCAATCATTTCTATCTGGCCTTAGATACATATACTCCCTGTACCTCTTCTCAAATATTCAATCCTTAGTTGTTTCTGTCTGGCCTTAGTTGTTTCTGTCTGGCCTTAGCACTTGAAGATGTACCTTGTGCATTTACTCTGTTACACATAAAGCTGTCCATGTGAGAACACTGATGTCTGCAAATTAATCTCTACATGCTCTACTAACTGTCCTTGAGACTTGTTAATAGTCATAGCAAAGGCTAGCCTAACTGGGAATTGAAGTCTCTTAAGTGGCACAGGTAATGTCTCTCCATTAGGTGATAACCTTGGAATTAACACAACCTTTCCTCTAAATCTCCTATCCTTGCTAATGATCCTGTACTGGAGCATCTTTCTCCTCATATTCAATACCACCATTCTTGTTCCATTGCAAAGCCCTTCTCCTAGATCCAAATTCCTCAGCAAGATAACTGGACAGCCAACCTTGAGACAAAATAAAGCAGAAGGCAATCCACCAGTATTAAGTTGTTAGAGAAACTCTGCAGGATATACATGGTGCATTCCATCTTTCTCAAACATAAAGTCTACACTTCTCAGCATATGGACCTCTGCATTCAGTACTGGGTTGAACTGTTAGAGAATGGCTTCATTGATAACATGTACCTTATCATTTCTAGAACAGAGAATAATGCAATCCAAGAAGTATTGGTCCTCTTGAACTCTTGAACTATCAATTTCTAGATAGATTCTATTGATAAGAGTATTGAGGTTAGCACAAAGCAACACTAAGGAACTTTTATCATCTCATTGTCATCCGTAGTTGATCCAGTACCAATATCTAGCAACCACTGAGCATGGTAATTGTTAGCTTCAGAGTGGCTCAAGTACACATTGTGTCTAAGATAAAAGAACTTGATATTCCTTCCTAGATTTTCTCTGCAATGTCATGACTTGGCAAAATGGCTAAGTAAATTTTTATTTTTATTTTATTTTCTTTAATTATTAATTATTGGATACACAAGAGCAAGTGACTCAGAAGAGATATGTAGAACAATGCAAATAGTAGTAAATACATGTTCATGTATAAGTAATATAAACAATTGAACAAGAACTCCATTGAGTTCTCTTTATTAACTTGAATAGGGAGTGTAGTTAGAGTTAGCACAACTAGACTACTATGCCAAAACTTAATATCTCTACTCCAGTACTACTTAGCTCAGAGCCTTGCTATCTCTTACTCTCTAATCATTCTTGGTACCTTGGTTGACATAACTAAGGACCATTATGATGATCGATGTCTCTCCTTCAAGGAACATGTTCAGTTTTATTTCACCAAGGCTTTATCCACTGTCAAGACAATAGGCATACTTGGTAACTCTACTCAAGGTCTCCTTCCCCTACAGAAGTGACTCCTCTATCAGTCCTGTGTTGTTCCTATTGTAACTTATGGTTTCCATCTCTGGTTCTTTGCTAGGGCATCTACTAAGGCACAGGTCTCATTTCCATTCACCTCCATCTCAAGAAGCTAGTTAAGCAGTCTTGTCTCAGGGCTGCTACACTTCCCTCTTAACATGCACTGATGTCTCTCCTTAGTGCTCGCAACTCAAAGGGCACTCACCCTCACTCACAGTCCCTGACTCTTCTTACTGACACCCAGAGTGCTTGTCTAAAGAGTTCTCTTCTTGATACTGAAGTGTTTCTACTTAACCTTACAGAATGCTTTACTCCACTGGATTCTGAAGCATGCCCAGGCTGTAGGGTATTGGACAACTTCCCTGATCATATTTCCTTTCATCTTTGTGATCACTTGCAGAAGAGTTTTCACAAGGCCCACTTGGAGGCCCTTGACCATCTTTGTCATAGGGCATCCTCTAATTCCTCAACTCTTGTTGTTGTCACTGATGCAAGTGTTATTCCTCCTAGGAACATGCAAGCTATCTCTGCTATGCATTTCTGGAGACTAGGAGAACAGATGTTGTTATCCAAGGTATCTGCAGGTAGAACAACAGCTCTGGATACAGAGTTGTTTACAGTTAGGCTTGGTGTTGCTAAGGCTGTTTCCTTTGACATCAAACATATTATACTCATCACTGACTCACTAAGTGCAACTAGAAGAGCAGTTGATCCTTTGGTCCACTCTGGTCAAGCCCACTCCTTGGCTATAGTTTGTGCTCTTAGAGGCTTCTTCACTGGTCAGCCTGACCACTCCATTGACTTCTGGGACTGCCCTAGTAATGTTCAGTGGTCCCTTCACCATCTGGTCCATGACAATGTAACCAACACTTGTATCACTGCTGGACATCACCCAGCTACTTCCCTTGACACTCTTTGCTCCAAGAGTACTGCCTCTTGTCTAGATGCCTGGAGAACTTCCTTCAGCTGTCCCTCATCCCAAGGTTACCACTTCCTTCCTCTCAAAGATGGTAATCACAAGTCCCTCCAGCCCTCTTATACCAAAGGTGATAGCTGGCTTCCTTTCATTGGCGAGTTGGTTACATTGTATGCCAGGGCAACTCAAGCCATTCTCAACCATGCTCCCATTGGGGAGTTTAGACAGTGCTTTTTCCCTGCAGAGTGTACTCAGTGTCTGTATGGCTATTGTCAGGTGGAAATATGTCAACACATCTTAGCCAACTGTTGTCAGTTCTCTCATACCTCCTTGATTGACCCATTGCTATCTCTCAAGGACTTTGTAAAATTCCTGAAGGAGCATCCAAGTGCATTTGCCTTTACTTCTCAGGATTGCCTACTCTCTGAGCCTCCATGAGTGCTCTCTTGGTTTCTTTTCTGTTCTGTAGATACTTTCTCAGTCTCATCTCTCTCAGTTTCTTTTGACTCTGTATTCTAGGCATGATAGGTCTTTGGACTTGGATATGTTATTCGAAGGTTGGTTTCGAGCAACCTGTATCTAGTTCTCTTTTCTCTATTAGGTTAGATTTCTCTCTTGATACTAATAGTGTCTCCTGCCAATGAAGAGCAGCCATGGCCCTGAGGCACCTGTAGGCTACTTGTTGTAGATAGTTTACCACAGACTGCAACTGAGCACCATGTTATAAATTTTTGAACAAAAAAAAAAAATAGGTCACCTGATTTGATATATGATTCTCTGTAGACTCAAAGTTGACTCTCAGTCACTTACAGTTGTTCACAGTGTTACTGAGTTGCTAGGACCTCATAACTGTCACCACTGCTCTGGTTATAACACATAAGAGAACCAACAATAGTCAGCTAAGATATATTGTCATGTTTTCACCTGGCAATAGCCACATGGACACTGAGTACACTCTATAGGGAAAAAGTGCTGTTTGAACTCCCCAATAGGAGCATAGTTAAGAATGGTCTAAGTTGCCCTAGCACACAATGTGACTGACTCACCAATAAAAGGAAGTCAGCTACCACCTTTGGTATGAGAGGGCTGGAGAGACCTGTGATTACTACCTTTGAGAGAAAAGAAATAGTAACCTCAGGATAAGAGACAGCTGAATGAAGTTCTTCAGATGTCTGTTAGGACCAGAAAACTTTGTGAAAAAAAATTATATTAAGAGAATAGTTATAACCTTAAGGATTAAACCAGTTTCTGTACCAGTCCTCAACTCAGGTTTTTAGGTATGGGGATTATTTAGGTGTAGTAAGGGCCAAGGTAATTTGGGTAGAAGTAAATAATAAAGTTTTGCCTATGGGAGAACAAAGCTAACATATACTAACTAACAAGAGCATACTTCATGTGTGCTGAATAATCTAGGTAAGATCCTCTGCTAAGCTCAGGGGTCCTAACTGGAGGCATGACACTAGTGCATTTCTTATGGAAAAAGATGCAAAAACATAGTAGTGTGTGGGAAATTCCCCTGAGAAGCACAGTACTGAAGGAGAGGAAATAGAAAACAAAATAAGAGTATTAGCAACTGAATCTTATTCCCAAGTTGAGTTGACTTAGAAGCAAGCTCTTTAGGGTTAAAAGAGAACTTGATGGAGTTCCTAATCAATTGTTTTATACTATATATACAGGCTACACTATTTGCCTACATTTATCTTGCAGCTATCCTCAGATTAATGGTTTGAATCCAGTCTATGTCTATTCTATAAATAGTACCTTGTCATAGTTGAGATAGCTCATAATAGTACCTCCCCTCTTAAAGGTCCTTATTCCAAGGACTTCATAGTTTGTTATATGGGTCCCATAGGTTATCTATTTCTTCTTTATTCCAATCTTTAATCCTTGCTTTTTCAATCTTCTCTTCTTTCTTTTTTTCCTGAATTGTCTCCAGTGTTCTCTTCTCTCTTTGTTGTTCTTTCTTCTATCTTCTTCAATTCCTCTCTAATCATCCCCAATATTCTCTGTCAAATCTCCTATTATCCCATCCATATAGTATCTTTGCTATGTATCTCCCTGGCAATTCCCCTAATTTTATTTTCTCTAAAGTTTGTTTTCTTCATTCATCATACTCCTTTCCTATATTCTTCCTTGAATTTTTCTACCAAGTTTCTTGCATTCTCCAAGTTCTCTCTTGACTCCCAGGTGTCTTCTTTTACCATATATCCCTTCCATTGCACTAAGTACTGATCCTTTCCTCTAAATTTTCTTTTGTTTAATATTTTCTTCACTTCATACTCTTGTTCTCTTTCAATAATTACTGGGGCTGGCCATTCCTTTTTCTGGTCTTCTACTTGATCTTTGTACCTATATACTTTACTGACATTGACTACTGGATATATTTTAATACTACTTGGCAAATCTAGTTCTATGGTGTTTGTTGAGATAATTTTCTTTACTTGGTATGGACTTATAAATCTCTCTGTCAGCTTTTCTGATTGTCTTTCTTGCATCTGGTGGTTTAGATCTTTTGTGCTCAAAAGCACCCAGTCTTCTACTTGATATTCTTTTTATCTTGCTCCTCTTTCTGTCTGTATACTTTCTCATCTCTTCTTGGCTTTTCTATAGAGCTATTATTTCTGCTTCTTCATGTACTTTCTTTATCCTTGTTGCAAACTCCTCTACTTCCCCTTTTTCCTTAACTCAAACCCCACACAAGGATCCTGTCCATTATTTGCCTTGAACAGTGTCACTTTTGCACTAGCCTACACTTTATTATTATATGCAAACTCTGTCATCACTAACCAGTTTGGCCATTGCTCTTAACAATGATCTATGAACATCCTTAAATACTGCTTAAGTTACTAGTTCATTTTCTCCATCTAACTATCTGTTTGTGGATGGTATGCTATTAACAGTTTGGTATTGATCCCTGATATTTGATTTAACTTCTTTATTATTCCTGTTGTGAACTATACTCCTTTGTCTATAATAATACTTTCTGGCAAGCTATGCAGCTTCCAGATGTTATCCCAGAATAATCTTGCCATCCTCTCTACTAAAGTCTTTTCCATAGTTGGTACAAAATGTGTCATTTGTCATTTTATCACATACTACTAATATGCTATCATGCCCTTGTGCTAGTGATAACTTAGTGATAAAATCTACTAAAATATGACTTCAAAGTTTCTTTGGTACTGAATTCAGCATTAACTTTTTTGCCAGTGCCTCTGTACAATTTTTATTTTATTAGCATACATCATATCCTTCTATATACTTCTTAACTTCTTTTGTTACACCTGGCTACCAGAAGTTTCTAGTGACTAACTTTATCATCTTCTACTAGCATCTGTGCCCTTCTACCAGTATATCATGATGTAGCTGGACTACTTTTGCTCTCAGTGTGTTGTTCCTTGGGATATACATCTTTCTATCTCTCAGCATTAGCTCATCCTTCTCCCTTTATTCCTCACCTCTCAGCATTTTTACCTCTGCCTGTTTCATCTCTTCTACTGCTTTTATTACTTTATCATCTTTAGCTTTTGACTTTCTAATTTTCTTAATCAAATTTACTTCTTCAACTATGACCTTTGCCATCTGTATTGCTCTGACCTTTAGCCATCCTTTTTTTTTACCAATACTTTGTCCTTGTTATCTCTCTTTACTCCTATTTGCTAGTCTAGCCATTTACTGAGGCTGTCTACTCTTCTTATGCTGCTTCCAGGTACATACTTTAGAGTAAAGTCAAACCTTAATAGATACAAGGCCTATTATGCTTGTCTTCTATTTAGCTTTTGGCTACTCATAAAGTACTCAAGATTTTTGTGGTTGCTCCAAATCTCAAATTTATTCTGTGTGCCCTTCAACAGGTGTCTCTATTCTTCTAAACAGCAAATTATTACTAGTATCTCTCTATTATGAATCTCATAATTTTTTTCTATCTCATTCAATAATTTTGAGATAAAGACCACTGGCCTCCACTTGTTGTCTTTATACCTCATCAACAATACTTCTCTAGTTGCATATTCTGATGCATCTGCTTCTATCCTCATTTCTTTGTCCAAATCTGGTGCCACCAATACTAGTCTTATAGTGAACATCTTCAGTTTCTTAAATGCCTTCTTCTGCTTGCTTTATTAGTTCCACTTTTTGTCCTTTCTGACCAATTGGTGTAATGGTTTTCCTATACTGGCAAAGTTCTTTACAAATCACCTATAGTAATTTGCTAGTCCTAAAAATCTCTGCACAATATTCAACCACACTTCTTTTAGCATCTTGAATGTCCTTTTTACTTCTCTCTCTGCTATGTCTTTTGGGTTCTCTACCTACACGCCCTTCATCTTTCCTTGTTGTGCTTTTGCCTCTTAGAACCATGCTATCTTCTCCTCTCTCTTTACTTTTTCTCTCCACCTCTAGTAACTTCTATACTCTCTCTTACTATGGTTCTTTTTACCATATTCCTAGCATACTATTCTTCTCTGTTACATTTTTTCTATTTCTGAGCATACCACTCCTTTTTCTCCTTTCTGTGCTTTTACCCCTTGGAGTCATGCTAGTTCCTTCTATTGCACCTTTTATGGCTTAGTCATATACACTGCCTTTTTCTCTTGTCTCTTCCTTTGTTCTTTCTCAATATTTGGATACTCCCACTTGAAGTGCTTCTTTCCCCAGCATTTGAAGCACCTTATCTCCTTCTTTGGCTACATATCTGCCCTACAATTCCTCCTCCTACTCTTGTCTGCATCATCTAACTGCTTATTGCAGTCCATCTGTTCTCACTTACTACCTTTTGCTTCTGATATCATAACCTCTTACAGTGGTAGGCCAAGTGTCCAAATCACTTACAACTCCTATACCTCCTATCTCTCTTGTATTCCCTATGCATCTCTATCTCCTCTTGTGTAATCCTTAGGTTATGCTCCTCTGTCTCCTTTCTTTTTTTCTTTCTTTTACTATCTCCTTTTCCTTCTGCTGTCTTTTATCTCTCTCTCTGTACTCTTCCTTCTTTTCCTTCTTGTGCTCCCTTTGTTCCCTCTCTGCCTTTACTACCAGCTCTGTCAAGGTTATTCCTTGAGCTATTACTATTGCCTATAGTATAGATGGTATCTTTTTCTCTTTTTCTCTTTTCTCTCTTTGTCTTTTTGTTTCTGCTATTCTTTCCAACTACTATTGTATCTCTTTCATTCCTTCAATTGTTATTAAGGAGCTCATCATGCTGTGGCTCTCTGCATTTTTGACTTAAGCTAAATACTACTACACTTGTTGGGTGCTCAAGTTTTCACCCAACCAAATATCCTACTGCTCTACTAGCTACTGCCCTAATCAAATATGTATATGACTGCCTCTAAAAAGAGGATCTCTACTCTAGTAGTGTCTTCTTAAGGGGTTGACATTATTTCTCTGCATGTATAGGCTACAATGGACCTTTAGTATAAGGTTATAAAGTTTGAAAAGGTATAAGTAACTACAAACAACACCACCTAAGAAGAAGAAGGTCAGGTCTTGGAGATGGTGTCAGGGTATAGGGCCATTCCTCTACCATTGGTCCCTAACTGGCCATTAAGTCTAGGGTCCAACTATGAGAAAATAAACTAGTAGTTGTAATGATCACTAGTCAAGAGTGATATGAGAGTAAGAGTAGTGAAGGCTTGAGGTGAGCAGTTACTGGAGAATAGATATCCAGTTCTTCTGTTGTGCTACTTAGTTATGATGACTTAGAGACTAGACTCTTTGAGGGTTACAAAGAGAATTTGATGGGGTTCTCAATCAATTGAGCTATACTACTTATATAGTTTAGCTATTTGTCCTCATTTACTCTGATGCTATTCTACAAGTGTCCAACAGGTCACTAGTTTAACTTCACCTAAGGTCAATTTATCTTACAAGTCCAAGTAGGGTACTAGTTCAGTTCCCTGACATGTTATTTTTTGGTCATGGTTAAGTTGACTCATGACAGTGTGTTTCTTTCCATTCAACTATCTCATATGTTTGATCTTTAGAAACTAAAAAAAAAAGAAAAAGAAAAAGAAAATAAATATTGACTTAGCCATTTTGTCAAGTTATGATAGAAGTTGACTAAGAGATTTATAGGCCCTTACAAGATTAAGAAAATTGTATTAGTGGACACAGTAGAATTAGAATTACCAGCTACAGTTAAGATACACCTGGTAGCTAATGTTAGTAGGATATGAAAATATGTAGGGTAGGTAGAAGGACAGAGAAAGGAGTAACTGGCTCTAGTAATTATCAAAGGAGAAGAAAAATAGGAGGTTGAAAAGATACTGAATAAGCAATAGGTCAGGGGAAAAGACAAGTACTTAGTACAATAAAAAGGGTTTATGGCAAAGTCAGATACTTGAGAGAGAAAAAAGAATTTAGGTAATGCTAAAGAAGCAGTTGAAGAGTTTGAAAAGGAGTATAGAAAGGATATGAAGAATATAAGAAGATAAGAAAAAGAGAAAAACAAAGGGATATTTATAAGAGGAGAACTACTAGGAAGATTTACAGCAAGAAAACTGTTTGGATGGTCAGACAAAAGATACAATGAGGAGTATTGGACAAGACTAGAAAGGAACTAGAGATAATGAAAAGGGAGACAAGTTAAAGGCAAAAGGACTATGGGAACAATCAAGAAAAAAGAAAAAGAAACTGAGCAAGAGAAATCAGAAATTAGGGAATAGACTAATGAAGATGATGAGATGGATAACCTATAGAACTCATATGACAAATTGTGAAAAATCCTTAGGATGAGAAATCTTGAGAGAAGGGTGGTATTATGACTTAGCCAAAATGGCTAAGTTATTATTTCTTTTTCTTTTTCTTTTCTTTAATTATATAATCAGTGGATGCATGAGAGAAAGTAACTTAGAAGAGATATATGGGACTTTGCAAATACAAGTAAATAGGAATTGTGTATAAGTAGTGTACAATAATTGAATAAGAACTCCAATGAGTTCTTCTTGTCAGCTCAGATAAGGAGTAGGACTCAAGTTAGCACAACTGAGTCTTTGTAGGCAACACTAAAAAAAGATATCAGAGATATATTACTAATACAACTTTATCTTAGCTTTAAAATGACTTCCTACTCATAGCTTTTGGATGAGAACTTGGCTTACAATCAATTAAAAAAAGTAGCTACTCATTAGGACAATTTTTTGACTTATCCTTCTGTTAAGGACCACAGTCTCCAATTAGTATTTGGGTTGAGAGTACATTTTACAACCTTAAGAATTGAGCCAGCCTCTATACCAACTCTCTTAGCTGCAAGTAGTTTTGAAACAAAAGTTAAATTGCCAATCTAATGACTAACTTAATATTTCTATTACAAATGGTCACTTACTAATTTATGATTCTTGAGAATAGAGTTCAAAAGAGCTTAAAAGTGAAGTTTAGACAGTGACAAAAGATGTTAAGTCTGGGTCTATAGGCCCTTCAGGGCAGATACTGCATGGACAGTGCTACCATAGGCACGACTGACTACAGGCACAAGTACCTTATACCTTGCACTCACCTGTGGTCATAAGCCTTTACTAGCCCTCAACACCTTCTTGGGGTTGCAACTAGGCAGGCCTTTTGAATTAATTGGCCACTATTGCTCTGAAAGAATTGCCATTAGTGCTGGTTGTGAAGTGATCCCAACCTGCTTCATAAACTGCTGAGATGAACTCCCAGGGAAACTGAATTCTTGAAGTTGAGGGAAGTTACCGATGCTTTTTCCGGTGATATTCCTTTGTTTAATGAATATGGCTATGTGCTGAAATGAGTATGCAATATTCTTGGTGTCGCTAGCTAGAAATTCATTAGTCCCAAAGAGCGAGGTAGCAGCAAAGCCTCCATCCCACAGGTGTGGGATGACAGATGGTCCTAGCGAGTGATGTTGTTGCCGATGTTGCCTAGGGAGTGGGGGGCTAGGGCCGTTGTCGGTTGTGTTGTCTTTCTGAGTGTCCGTGACAGGCTCTATGTGATTAGTCTCTTGGTGATGGACACTGAAGATATATGCAAGGGGTCTATGGGGGGCACGTTGGAGGGGGCGTGTATACTCGCACTCGTGCCTACTTTTACATCCATCTGTTCGGCCTATGACCCACAGAATGGGCTTCCACTCGGGTTGGGTAGTCCACTGATGAAACAGAGCTGCTATGAACTGGACCTGGCAGTTAGTTCTTGGAGGTTGTTGCCTCCTATTGTATTGACGTCTATTAGGTTTTGGGGGATGCATATGGGGTTCACAGAAACAAGTGTATTCGCAGGTTCTTACCATCGGTGATGGTGTGTGAGAAAGAAGCGATGATTGGAATGGCCCTTCCCTCAGGTTGATAGTCTCTCACCCATCCAAATTCATGGGCTTCAGGCAAGCAGCTGTTCTAGCACCCGTCTCCTTCTTTCTAGGTGAGAATTTACTTCACAGTATAACTCGGATTGCCACTTATCAATGTTCCGCCCTATGTCATCTCCAACTGCTTCGTTGTATATTGCTTAATAGGTGTCTTGTTCATCTCCTTTAATGTTGATCATCGGATTTTATGGGGAGCTGCAGGCTTGACTG
>Ga0154006_1000570_pt1 | contig 12392 bp, 9 predicted proteins | sample TSFL090MetaG_FD_104747 | JGI IMG/M metagenome (GOLD analysis project Ga0154006, IMG submission 104747) | Attine ant fungus gardens microbial communities from Florida, USA - TSFL090 MetaG | ecosystem: Host-associated > Fungi > Mycelium > Unclassified | place: USA: Florida, Wakulla State Forest... | reverse complement strand
GGCGTTGATCTTCTTCATTGCCTCGGTCCACTTGCTGATTTCGCCGGAGACGAAGGTGCGCATTTCGGCGGGCGTGGTGGGCGAGGGCTGGATGCCGCGGCTGGCGAAGTCCTTGTGGATAGCCTCGGATTCTAGAATGGACCGGGTTTCGGCGGCCAGCTTGTCGACGATGGGCTGGGGCGTGCCGGCCGGAGCCAGCAGGCCGAACCAGGTGCCCGCCACAAAGCCGGGCAGGCCGCTTTCGGAAATGGTGGGCAGTTCGGGCGCCAGCGGCGAGCGCTCGGGCGTGGCCACGGCCAGGGCCTTGATCTTGCGGCTCTGGATGAGAGGGTACACGGCCGTGATGGTGTCGAAAGTGATCTGGATCTGGCCGCCCATCAGGTCGGTGAGCGAGGGCGCGCTGCCGCGGTAGGGCACGTGGGTCATCTTGATGCCGGCCAACTGGCTGAAGAGTTCGCCGCCCAAGTGGTTGGAGGTGTTGTTGCCGAAGGACGAGAAATTCACCTTGCCCGGGTTGGCCTTGGCGTAGGCGATCAGTTCCTTGACGTTGTTGGGCGGGAAGTCATTGTTGGCCACCAGGATGAAGGGCACCTGGCCGACCAGCGAGATCGGCGCGAAGTCCTTGTTGGGGTCGTAGGGCAGGTCGGGGGTGGTGAGCTTGGCGATCGAGAGCTCGGGCGAGGCGGCGAACAGCAGCGTGTAGCCGTCGGCCGGCGATTTGGCGACGGTGTTTGCGCCGATCGCGCCGCCCGCGCCGGGACGGTTTTCGACGATGAAGCTTTGCTTGAGCCTGGTCGTCAGGCGCTCGGCCAGGATGCGGGCGCTCACGTCGGTGCTGCCGCCGGGCGGATAGGCCACGATGATGCGCACCGGATGGGCCGGATAGTCTTCGGCATGGGCGGGAGCCACCGCGGCGGATAGCGTGGCGGCACAGAGCAAAGCGGCGAACTTGCGAATCATTGGATTACCCCTTGTGTTGGTAGCTTTGAGAATTCTGACTCTTTTGGTCGTTGCCGGGGTCAAAGCTATTCCATATGATGTTGTTATGCAATATTTATGATTGCATTGCAATACTTATAACTTTCCGCCCATCGAGCGGATATGGACCAAGGGTGGATGCAATGAACATATTGAGAATGGCGGCGGCGCAAACGGGCGCCGTTGAACAGCCCGGCGAACAGGGCATCGTGGATGCCGCGGTCGCGTTGATCGACCGGGCGCATGGCGAGGGCGTGCAGCTCCTGACCTTTTCGGAGGTATTCCTCAGCCCCTTCTTTCCGTGCCGGCCGGAAGAAAGTTTCGATCGCTATTTCATGGCGGCCGACGATCCCGTGATCGAGCGCTTGCGCGGCCATGCCGCCGCGCGCCCGCGCCTGCGAAAACGGCACGTATGTGCTGGCGGCCAACCGGGCCGGCGTCGAAGGGCCGCGCCGGCATCTGGGGCACAGCATGGCGGTCGATCCGTACGGCATGACCCTGTCGCGGTCGGGCGAAGCCGAATCCGAGCTGGTGGTGTGCGATGCCGACCTGGCCGAAGTCGAACGCGCGCGGTCGGCATTCCCGTGGTGGCGCGATCGCCGGCCGGACCTGTACGGCGATCTGGTCAAATAGGGGAATGACGACGGTGACTTCCAGGAAAAAACGCAGCGCGGCCGAGGCGCCGGAGAGCGACAGGCTGTTCGTGCTTTCGGTGGGCAAGTGCTTTCAGCTGCTGGAGTGCCTGAATACCGCGCAGCGGCCCCTGACGCTGACCGAGATCGTGCAGCTGTCCGGCCTCGAGCGCAGTGCCGCCCAGCGTTTCGCGCACACCCTGCGCGAGCTGGGGTACTTGCGTCAGCATCCGCGCAGCCGGGCCTATACGCTCTCGACCCGCATGCTGGAATTCGGCCACACCGTCATGATGACCCACTCGATCAAGGAAGTGGCCGATCCCCATCTGCTGCGGCTCAACCGGCGCTGCAGCGAAACGGTCAACCTGATGGAGCTCGAAGGGCGGGACATCGTCTACGTGTCGCGCTATCCCAGCGTGCATCCGGTGAGCGTCAATCTGCACGTGGGCTCGCGCCTGCCGGCTTTTTGCACGGCGGCGGGCCGGGCCATGCTGGCCTTCATGCCCGAGCCGCAGGTGCAGGCCGTGCTCAAGGGCCAGCGCCAGGCCATGACGCAGCACACCGTGACCGATCTCGATGCGCTGGAGGCCATCCTGGCCCAGGTGCGCCAGGACGGCTACGTCATCAACAACCAGGAAGCCTTCATCGGCGATATTTCCCTGGCCGCGCCCATCATGAATGCCGAGCGCGAGGTGCTGGGCGCCATCAACATCGCCGTGCCGTCGCCGCGCTGGAGCGTGGAAAAAAGCCGCGAAGAGCTGGTCCCCCTGGTGCTCGACTGCGCGCGCCGGATTTCGCGCGAACTCGCGATGGGGCGCGGCGGACAGTAGATCCAGCCGCCGGGCGCGATCTGTTCAAATAGCGTCCCATGAGCCATACCCCCAACGACTCCTTCGATGTTGCCGTGATCGGCGCCGGCGCGGCCGGCATGATGTGCGCCGCCGTCGCGGGCCAGCGCGGCCTGCGCGTGGTGTTGATCGACCATGCCGCCAAACTGGCCGAGAAAATCCGCATCTCGGGGGGCGGCCGCTGCAATTTCACCAATATCGGCGCGGGGCCGGCCAACTTCCTGTCGGAGAATCCGCACTTCTGCCGTTCGGCCCTGGCCGGCTACACGCCGCAGGATTTCCTCGACCTGGTGCGGCGCCATCGCATTGCCTGGCACGAGAAGCACCGCGGCCAGCTGTTTTGCGACAACTCCAGCGAAGACATCATCGAGATGCTGCGCGACGAGTGCGGCGAGGGCCGGGTGAGCTGGCGCATGCCTTGCGAGGTGCGCGAGATCGCGCAGGGCGAGGCGGGTTTCGAACTGCGCACCTCGCAAGGCCTGCTCCGCGCGGGCAAGCTGGTGATCGCTACGGGGGGCATGGCCATTCCGCAGCTGGGCGCCACCGATTTCGGCCTGAAAGTGGCGCGCCAGTTCGGCCTGAAAGTCGTCGAGCCGCGCCCGGCGCTGGTGCCGCTCACCTTCGACGCCGGGCATTGGCAGCCCTTTGCCGAACTGTCGGGCGTGGCGCTGGAGGTCGATCTGCAGACGGGGCAGGGCAAGGCAGGCGGCCGGTTCCTGGAAGACCTGCTCTTCACGCACCGCGGCCTGTCGGGGCCGGCCATCCTGCAGATTTCGAGTTACTGGAACCCGGGCCAGCCCATCGAGATCGACCTGGCGCCGGGCCGCGACGTGGCCGAAGAGCTGCTCGCCGTGAAGTCCGGCAACCGGCAGCAATTGCATACGGTGCTGGCCGGTCTGTGGCCCAAGCGCCTTGCCGACCAGTGGCTTGCCGCCTTGCGCGGGGGCAAGGCCGGCGGCACTGCGGACTTGTCCGCCGCGCGCCTGGCCGATCTGCCCGACAAGATCTTGCGCGACCTGGGCGAACGCATCCACCGCTGGGTGCTCAACCCCACCGGTACCGCCGGCTATAAAAAGGCCGAAGTCATGCGCGGGGGCGTGGATACGCGCGCGCTTGACCAGAAGACCATGCAGGCCAGGACCGTGCCCGGCCTGCATTTCATCGGCGAGGCGGTGGACGTCACGGGCTGGCTGGGCGGCTACAACTTCCAATGGGCCTGGGCGTCGGGCGTGGCTTGCGGCCGGGCGCTCTGAACCGCCTGCTCACTCCCTTGCGGGCAGGCCCCGCGGCAGCCCCGCGGCCGATGCCTTGCTGGCGAAGGCGCGCTGGAGAAAATTCACGAAAGCGATGACGCGGCTGGCGTATTGGTGCGTGGCGGAATACACCGCATAGATATCGGCCGCGGGCAATTGGTAGGGCTTGAGCACCTGGACCAGGCGGCCGCTTTCGAGGTGCCGGGCGATATCCCATTCGGCGCGCTGCACGATGCCGTGCCCGTCGAGCGCCCAATTGACGGCGATGTCCCCGTCGTTGGTGCTCATGCGCACGTTGACTTTGACAGTCTCCACGCGCTTGCCTCGCCGCAGCCGCCAGACGCCATAGGTTTCGCTGCCATGGCGGATGTCGATGCAGGCGTGGCGGGCGAGATCCGAGGGCTGCGCGGGCGCCCCGTGCTTCGCGATATAAGCCGGCGAGGCGCAGAGCAGCCGGCGGTTGGCGGCGATGGGCTTGGCGATGATGCGTGCGTCGGGCGGTTCGCCAAAGCGTATGCATACATCGAACGCGTCGTCGGTCAGGGGCGGCGGCGAGACGGTCAGCTGCAGCTGCACGTCCACGCCGGGGTAGCGCTTGCGGAACCGCGACAGCAGCGGGGCGACATGGTTGCGGCCGAATCCCAGCGTGGCATTCACGCGCAGCAGGCCCTGGGGATGCTGGCGCGCACTGGACACCAGCCTTTCCATGTCCTCGATGTCGGACAGGATGCGACGCGCATGCAGCAGGTACAGCTCGCCTTCTTCCGTCACGTGCATGCGCCTGGTGCTGCGGGTCAGCAGCTGCACGCCCAGCCGGGCCTCCAGTTGCGCGAGCCGCTTGGTGACGGCCGGGGCGCTGACGCCGAATTCGCGGGCGGCGCTGGCCAGGCTGCCGCAGCGTGCAAGTAGGCTGAAGAAAGCCATGTCCGAAGGCAGGGAGGGCGAGTTCATTATTAACCTGAAAGCAATGATGAAATAACTTTCTCGTGATTCACGACGATTCTAGCTGCATTAAAAACCTGGCTTCACATCCATAAAAGCGCAGCGGTCGCCGCTTGTCGGCGTATCGCGGTCGCATGCAAACGAGGAGACAGGCATGGCATGGAATCGCATCGCACGTTGTTGCCGGCAATGGCTGCTGGCCCTGGCCGTCATTCCAATGGGCGCGTACGCCCAGGCGGACTACCCCGGCGATCGTCCGGTCTCGATTCTGCTGCCCTATTCGCCCGGCGGGGCCACCGACGCCGTCGCCCGCTTGTTGAGCACCTATCTGTCCAGCGCGATGAAAGGCACTTTCGTCGTGGAAAACCGTCCCGGCGCGAGCGGCACCATCGCCATGTCGGCCGTGTCGCGCGCCAAGCCGGACGGGCACACGCTGTACATGAACGAAATCACCTCCACGGTCGTCTCCGAGCTGGTGCCCAACCTGAGCTTCGATCCCATCAAGTCTTTCTCGCCCGTCGTCCTGGTGGCGGAAACGCCCTTCGTGCTGGTCATCAACAGCAAGGTGCCGGCGCACAACCTGGCGGAACTCATTGCCCATGCCAAGGCCAATCCCGGCAAGATCACCTACGGATCGGGCGGCGTGGGCAGCGGTCCGCATCTGGCTGGCCAGCTGCTCAAGCAATTGACGGGCGCGGAGATCGTGCACGTGCCCTATCGCGGCTCCGGTCCGGCCCTGCAGGACTTGCTGGGCGGGCAGATCCAGATGCTCATCACCGCGGCGCCGACGGTGGCGTCGTTCCTGAACGAAGGGCGCCTGCGCGCGCTGGCCGTGGCCCGCTCGGAGCGGGTGGCGGCCCTGCCCAATGTGCCGACGGCCAAGGAGGCCGGCCTGGAGGGTTTCGAGATCAGCAACTGGTTCGGCCTGGAGGCGCCGGCGGGCACGCCCAAGCCCGTCATCGACGCGCTGGCCAACGCGGTCAACCAGATCCTGCGCGATCCCGCCTTTATCAAGGGGCTGGACGTCTCGGGCGGCGTTCCGCTGGGCGGCACCCCGGAAACCGCGCGCCAGCGGGTGGCCGACGAGACCAGGCGATGGACGGCGATGCTGAAGGCCGGTTCGGAGCATGTCGCGAATAGCGGCAAGTGACGTATTCCCACGGCGCAGCGTGAGGGTAATTTTTTGATGTACCAAGAGGAAAGCAAGCCATGAAGATCAAGAGTGTCGTGCCGCTGCACGTAGGCCAGTTCATGTATGCGCGCGTCGAAACGGATTCCGGCCTCGTCGGGATCGGCGAGGCCGGCACGTGGGGGCACATCCAGGCCGCCGGCGCCGCCATCGTGCGGTTCGCCGAATACCTCGAAGGCAAGCCCGCCTTCGACATCGAGCATCACTGGAACGTGATGCACCGCTTCAGCTATTTCCAGGGGCTGGCGATCAACGCGGCGATTTCGGCCATCGACATCGCCCTGTGGGACATCAAGGGGCAGGCGCTCGGCGTGCCCATCTACGAGTTGCTGGGCGGCGCGGTGCGCAAGAAGGCCCGCATCTACGGCCACGTGTACGAAAGCTCCATCGAGAAAGTGCTCGTGGAATGCCAGGCCAAGATGGAAGCGGGTTTCAACGCCTTCGGGCATCTCAACCCCTTCCTCGACGAGGGCAACGACCAGGTCTACTTCAAGACGCACATCAAGAAGATGCACGACGCGATCGACAACGTGCATCGCATGCGCGAAGTGGTCGGCGACCGGGTCGACCTGCTGATCGAGCTTCACCGCCGCCTCACGCCCGCCGAGGCCATCACGTTCACCCGAGGCATCGAGGACACCTGCCCGATGTTCGTGGAGGACCCCATCCGCCCCGAAGGGCCGGACGCCATGGCGCGCGTGGCCGACAAGATCCACGTGCCCATCGCCACGGGCGAGCGCTTCGCGACCATCTACGAATTCCAGGCCCTGCTGGCGCGCAGCGCGGTCGAGTACGCCCGGGTGGACGTGTGCCTGTGCGGCGGCATTACCGGCGCGCGCAAGGTGGCGGCCATGGCCGAGGCCCACCAGGTGCAGATCGTGCCGCACAATCCCCTGTCGCCCGTCGGCCTGGCGGCATGTCTGCAGCTGGCCGCCGCGACGCCGAATTTCGCGATCCAGGAGTACGCCACGGGTTTCGAGGCGGGGATCTTCGAGTCCCGTCCGGAACACCTGGGCAGCGACGTGGTCGACGAGGTGCCGCGTCCCGACCAGGGCTTCGTCGATATTCCCACGCGTCCGGGCCTGGGCATGCACCTGCTGCCCGACGCCCAGAAAATCCGTCCGCCGCTGACCAAGCCGATCTCCATGCGCCCGCATTTCGACGGGTTCGTCGTGGACCAATAACGGTTTTGCGGAACCCCGCTCTTTCCCCCTATACTTAGCCCGCTGTCATGCAGCGTGCGGGAGAGAGCGGGCGCAAGCCCGCCGCCGAAGGCGCAATTCGCCCGGAATCGCTCAGGTATCCCATACCGCACCTGCCCGGCCCTTTTTATCGGGGCCGAACAGCACTCTGGAGAGACCAGGCGCCCCTACAAGCGGCAGCCAGGCGCCGAAGGTGCAAACCCGCGCAGCGGGGCAACTCTCAGGCAAAAGGACAGAGGGGCGGAAACACCGGCCGGTGACGTAGACGTTTTCCGGGGCGCTTTCCGCTTCCGTCACCGGTAATTTGTGCAACACACCTTACCGCCGCGACGGAGTTCTCCCGCATGTCCGCCTCTTTGCAACGCACCCCCCTGTACGACGAACACATTGCCGCCGGCGCCCGCACGGTCGACTTCGGCGGCTGGGACATGCCCGTCCATTACGGCTCGCAGATCGAGGAGCACCACGCCGTGCGCCAGGCCAGCGGCATGTTCGACGTGTCGCACATGCTCAATGTCGACGTGAAGGGCGCGGGCGCCTACGACTTCCTGCGCAAGCTCATCGCCAACGACGTGGCCAAGCTCACCGTGCCGGGCAAGGCGCTGTACAGCTGCATGCTCAACCCGCAGGGCGGCGTGGTCGACGACCTGATCGTGTACTTCTTCGCGCGCGATACCTGGCGCGTGGTGGTCAACGCCGGCACCGCCGACAAGGACGTGGCCTGGATGCGCCGCATCGCCGCCGCGGGCAAGTTCGACGTCGCCATCACCCCGCGCCGCGACCTGGCCATGGTGGCCGTGCAGGGCCCCGAGGCCCGCGCCAAGGTGTGGGCGGCCCGCCCGGCCTGGAAGGCGGCGTCCGAGGCCCTCGCGCCGTTCTCGGGCGCCATGCTCGACGGCGACGTGCTGGTGGCGCGCACCGGCTACACCGGCGAAGACGGTTTCGAGATCGTGGTGCCCGCCACCGACGTCGCCGCCCTGTGGCGCGACCTGGTGGCGCAGGGCGTGCGTCCCTGCGGCCTGGGCGCGCGCGACACGCTGCGCCTGGAAGCCGGCATGAACCTCTACGGCCAGGACATGGACGAGCTCATCCAGCCCGACCAGGCCGGCCTGACCTGGACGGTGTCGTCCAAGGACGCCGCGCGCCGCTTCATCGGCCGCGACGCCATCGAACAATTTTCCACGCCCGCGGCCTTCCTGGGCCTGAAGCTGCTCGAGCGCGGCGTGATGCGCTCGCACATGAAGGTCCAGACCTCGCTGGGCGAAGGCGAAGTCACCAGCGGCACCATGTCGCCCACCATGGGCGTGTCGGTGGGCTTCGCCCGCCTGCCGGTCGGCATCAAGCCGGGCGATACTGCGCTGGTGGAGATCCGCGGCAAGTGGATTCCCGCCCAGGTCTGCAAGCTGCCTTTCGTGCGCAACGGCAAAGTCGTCGAGCACGCGTAAGCTGATTCCCGCATCCCTACCCATACTTCCTCAGGAGCACCCCATGAGTCTGCCCACCGATCGCAAGTACACCTCTTCCCACGAATGGATCAAGGCCGAAGGCGACGTGTTCCTCGTCGGCATCACCGACAACGCCCAGGACCAGCTGGGTGACCTGGTCTTCGTCGGCGAGGTCGACGTCGGCGCCCAGCTCAACGCCGGCGAACCGGCCGGCGTGGTCGAGTCGGTCAAGGCCGCTTCCGACATCTACGCGCCGGTGGCCGGCGAGATCGTCGCGTTCAACGAAGAGCTCGAGTCCAACCCCGCGCTCATCAACGAGAAGCCCTACGACGCCTGGATCTTCAAGATCAAGGCCAAGAGCGCCGCCGACGTCAACGGCCTGATGGATGCCGCTGCCTACGCCGCGGCCAACTGATCGGCCGATGTTCTTTTGAGTGGCCGAGCCGGGTCTCCGGTTCGGTCCGTCCTTCCGTTTTCAGAGAAAGCCTCCATGTCGCGCGTCCTGGACACCCATACCGATTTCATCCCCCGCCACATCGGCCCCTCCGAGGCCGACCAGGCCAAAATGCTGGCCGCGGTGGGCAGCCCCAGCCTCGATGCCCTGATCGGCGAAGTGGTGCCTCCGGGCATCCTCCTGAATGAGCCGCTGAACCTGCCCGCCTCGCGCGACGAGGCCGATGTGCTGGCCGAGCTCAAGCGCATCGCCGGCCGCAACAAGGTGTTCCGCAATTACATCGGCCAGGGCTACTACGGCACGCACACGCCCAACGTCATCCTGCGCAACATCCTCGAGAATCCCGCCTGGTACACGGCCTACACGCCCTACCAGCCCGAGATTTCGCAGGGCCGCCTGGAGGCGCTGCTCAACTACCAGACCATGGTGGCCGATCTCACGGGCCTGGACATCGCCAATGCCTCGCTGCTGGACGAAGCCACCGCCGCGGCCGAAGCCATGACGCTGGCGCGCCGCAGCGCCAAGTCCAAGAGCAAGGTCTTCTTCGTGTCCGAGCACTGCCATCCGCAGACCATCGAAGTGGTGCGCACGCGCGCCGAAGGCCTGGATATCGAGATCGTGGTGGGCGACGAGTCCAAGGGACTGCCCGAGTGCTACGGCGTGCTGCTGCAATATCCGCACAGCCTGGGCGGCATCGCCGACTACAAGGCGCTGGCCGAGTCCGTGCATGCGCACGGCGGCGTGGTGGCCTGCGCCACCGACCTGCTGGCCCTGGCCCTGCTGGCCGCGCCCGGCGCCTGGGGCGCCGACATCGCCGTCGGCTCGGCCCAGCGCTTTGGCGTGCCCTTCGGCTTCGGCGGCCCGCACGCCGGCTTCATGGCCTGCAAGGACGCGCACAAGCGCAACATGCCCGGCCGCCTGGTGGGCGTGTCCAAGGACGCGCAAGGCAACAACGCCCTGCGCCTGGCCCTGCAAACCCGCGAGCAGCACATCCGCCGCGAGAAGGCCACTTCCAACATCTGCACCGCGCAAGTGCTGCTGGCCGTGATGGCCGGCATGTACGCCGTGTGGCACGGCCCGGCCGGCATCGCCCGCATTGCCGAGCGCGTGCAGCGCTACACCGCCATCCTGCGCGAAGCCCTGGTCATGCTGGGCGTGCGGGTGGGCAACGACACTTTCTTCGACACGCTGCTGCTGCATACCGGCTCCAATAGCGGCGCCATCCTCGCCGCGGCCGAACAGGCCGGCATCAACCTGCGCCGCGTCAGCAGCACGAATCTCGCCGTGTCGCTCGACGAGACCGTGACGGCGCAAGACCTGCAGACGCTGGTCAATGTGTTCGGCGCCGGCCTGCAAAAGAGCGTCGGCCAGCTCGACGTCGAGGCGCTGGCGGCCAAGGTCGAAGGCGGCATCCCGGCCGCGCTGCGCCGCGAAGGCGCCATTCTTGCGCATCCCATCTTTTCGAGCGTGGCGTCCGAGACCGACATGCTGCGCTACCTGCGCAAGCTGGCCGACAAGGACCTGGCGCTGGACCGCAGCATGATCCCGCTGGGCTCGTGCACCATGAAGCTCAACGCCACGGCCGAGATGATCCCCGTCACCTGGCCCGAATTCGCGCAGCTGCATCCCTTTGCGCCCCTGTCGCAGAGCGAGGGCTATGCCGAGCTGATCAAGCGCCTGTCGGCCGCGCTGTGCGAAGTCACCGGCTACGACAACATCAGCCTGCAGCCCAACTCGGGCGCGCAGGGCGAATACGCGGGCCTGCTGGCCATCCGCGGCTACCACGAGGCCAACGGCCAGGGCCAGCGCAATATCTGCCTGATCCCCTCGTCGGCCCACGGCACCAACCCCGCCTCGGCCAACCTGGCCGGCATGGATGTGGTGGTGGTGGCTTCCGACGACAAGGGCAACGTCGACGTGGCCGACCTCAAGGCCAAGATCGCGCAGGTGGGCGACAAGCTGGCCGCGCTGATGATCACCTATCCGTCCACGCACGGCGTGTTCGAAGAAGCCATCGCCGAGATCTGCGAGCTGGTGCACGCCGCCGGCGGCCAGGTCTACCTGGACGGCGCCAACATGAACGCCATGGTCGGCCTGGCCCAGCCGGGCAAGTTCGGCTCGGACGTGTCGCACCTCAACCTGCACAAGACCTTCTGCATCCCGCACGGCGGCGGCGGCCCGGGCGTGGGCCCGGTGGCGGTGCGTGCGCACCTGGCGCCCTACCTGCCCGGCGTGGTCAATACCCAGGGCAAGCTGCCGGAAGGCAGCAAGGTGGGCCCTGTGTCGGCCGCGCCCTTCGGCTCGGCCAGCGTCCTGCCGATTCCCTTCGTGTACGTGGCCCTGATGGGCGCCGAGGGCCTCAAGCGCGCGACCGAAGTGGCGATTCTCAACGCCAACTACATCGCCTCGCGTCTCGAGGCCCACTATCCGGTGCTGTACTCGGGCCGCAACGGCCGCGTGGCGCACGAGTGCATTCTCGACCTGCGTCCGCTCAAGGATGCCACCGGCATCTCGGGCGAGGACGTGGCCAAGCGCCTGATGGACTACGGCTTCCATGCCCCCACCATGAGCTTTCCGGTGGCGGGCACGCTGATGGTCGAGCCCACCGAGTCCGAAGGCCTGGGCGAACTCGACCGCTTCATCGACGCGATGATCGCCATCCGCGAAGAAATCGCCCAGGTCGAGCGCGGCGAGCGCGATACCAACGACAACGTGCTCAAGAACGCGCCGCACACGGCCCAGATGCTGCTGGCCGAAGAGTGGGCCCACGCCTACCCGCGCCAGCAGGCCGCCTACCCGGTGGCCAGCCTGCGCGACAACAAGTACTGGCCGCCGGTGGGGCGCGTCGACAACGCCTACGGCGACCGCAATCTGGTGTGCTCGTGCCTGCCGATCGAGGCTTATGCCTGATCGTTGAACCGATGTGGTAGAAGAGAGAGGCGGCCAGGTGCCGCCTCTTTTTATTCGGTATGAAAACGGGAGGGTGAGGTGAGCGAAGGCATGGACATCCGGCCGGTCCGGGAGGCAGACTTTCCGGCATGGAAGGTGCTGTGGGACGGCTACAACGCTTTCTACGGCCGCGAGGGCCCGACGGCGCTGGACCCGGAAATCACGGCATCCACCTGGCGGCGCTTCTTCGACGGCTACGAGCCTGTGCATGCGCTCGTGGCCGTGGACGCGGAGGGTGCGCTGCTGGGCCTGGCGCACTACCTGTTCCATCGCAGCACCATCCAGCTTGGGCCGAGCTGCTATCTCCAGGATCTGTTCACCGTCGAGGCCGCGCGAGGCAAAGGCGTGGGGCGCTCGCTCATCGAGGCCGTCTACCGGCGAGCCGCCGAGGTGAGGGCCAAGCGGGTGTACTGGCAGACGCAAGCGAGTAACCTTACGGCTCGAAGACTCTACGATGCCGTGGCCGAGGATTCGGGCTTTGTGGTTTATAGAAAAACGGT
>Ga0154006_1000569_pt1 | contig 12398 bp, 12 predicted proteins | sample TSFL090MetaG_FD_104747 | JGI IMG/M metagenome (GOLD analysis project Ga0154006, IMG submission 104747) | Attine ant fungus gardens microbial communities from Florida, USA - TSFL090 MetaG | ecosystem: Host-associated > Fungi > Mycelium > Unclassified | place: USA: Florida, Wakulla State Forest... | reverse complement strand
GCGAACGAGGCGCGGTCCTTCTTGAACCCCGTCGTGTTCACGTTGGCCAGGTTGTTGGACAGGGAGGCCTGCTGCTCGGAGATCCGGGCAGCGCCGTTCATGGCCGTGTAGATGATGTGATCCATCTATGTTTCCGTGCGCTGGTTCAGACCGCTGCCTTCGTCAGGCCATGTTCATGAGCGTCTGCAGGATCTGGTCCTGGGTCTTGATGGTCTGCGCGTTGGCCTGGTAGGTGCGCTGCGCGATGATCATGTTGACCAGTTCGTTGCTCATGTTGACGTTGGATTCTTCCAGCGCCTGGCCCTGCAGGGTAGCCAGGCCGCTGGTGCCGGGCTGGCCCAGGGTGGCCTGGCCCGAGGCCGGGGTTTCGGTCCAGACGTTGTTGCCCGCCGGCTGCAGGCCTTCGGGGTTGTTGAAGCGCGCCAGGGCAATGGTGCCCACGATTTGCGTCTGGCCGTTGGAGTAGTTGGCCACCACGCTGCCGTCCTTGGCAATGGTCACGCCGTTGTAGTCGCCGCTGGCGTAGCCGGTCGCCGTGACCTTGGGGCTGAAGTCGCTGCCATACTGCGTGGTGCCGTTGTAGTTGATGGCGATGGACATCGGCTGGGCCGGCGAGGTCGTCGAACCAACCGTCGCAATGCCGACGGTGACCGTCGAGGCGGAAGCGAGCGTGCCGCTGGCGTCGAACTGCAGCGTGGCATTGGGGGACGGAGAGGTCACCGCCGCGCCATCCAGCGTGTAGTAAATGTTGTAGACGCTGTTGCCGGTAACCGCATCAGGCGCCTGCTTGACGAAATATTGCATCAGCTGGTGGCTGTTGCCCAACGAGTCGTACACCGTGGTCGGCACCGAATCCGTGTAGGTGGTGCGGTCGGTGGCATTGAACGCCGTGGTAATCGGCGTGGCGTTGGCATCCAGGTTCGACAGCATGGTGGCCGACGTGGTCGCCTGCGGCGGAATATTGGCCTGGGGAATCTTCAGCGGCACGGGCTGGGCGCCGATGGAGCCCGCCGGGTAGCCCGTCACTTGCATGCCGTTGCTGGCGTTCACCAGGTTGAAGTTTTCGTCGACGTTGAACTGGCCGTTGCGCGAGTAGAAGACCGAACCGCTGGAATCGGTCAGGCGGAAGAAGCCGTTGGAGCCGTCGATGGCCACGTCGTACTGGCCGCCCGTCGAGCTGACGTTACCCACCGAAAAGTCCTGGTTCACGGCGCTCACGCGCACGCCCAAGCCCACTCGCGAGCTGGCGTAGATGTCCGCGAACGAGGTCGACGAGGACTTGTAGCCCACCGTGCCCGAGTTGGCGATGTTGTTGCCGATGACGTCCAGATTTTGCGAAGCTGCGTTCAGGCCGCTGAGTCCTTGACCGAATCCCATGTCTTATCTCGCTTTTCAGTGTTCGTTGAAACGATGGGCGTTCTTGGCACGCCGCGTAAAAAATCAAATGGAAGCGCTGTCGTCCGTAGCGCCGAAAACCTTGCGAATATCGGTAAGGCTGGCGGTACCAGCCGATCCAAGATTCATGATCGGACCGCTGCTGCCATAGGCAATGCTGGAGACTTGGCCATAATTGAGCGGATCGGCCGAAATTGCCGAGCCATCCGCCGCCACCGCCTTGACCGTGAAGCTGTACTTGCCGTCGGGCATGGCTTCGCCATTGGTACCCTTGCCGTCCCAGTTGTAGCTGAGAATGCCGGCCGTCTTCTGCGCGCCCAGATCGACGGAATTGACCACCTTGCCGTCGGCATCGAATATCTGCACCGTGACGTCGGCGGCCGGGCTCTGCAGGTCGAAGCCAAAAGGCGTGGCAATGCGCCCCCCCGAAGTGCTGTCTGTACCCAGCAGGATATTCGTGCCGCTGACCAGCACGCTGGCGCCGAGCAGACCGGCCGTATCGAGCGCCTGGGACGTATTGATCTGGCTGCCGATCGACTGCAAGGTCGTGTTGAGATTGGTGATGCCTTCAACCGTGGAAATCTGCGCCAGCTGCGAAGTCAGCGCGCCGTTGTCCATCGGGTTGAGCGGATCCTGGTTCTTCAGCTGCGTGGTCAGCAGCGTCAGGAACTGGTTTTCAATGCTTTGCGCGGAGCCGGGGTCGGTGGAACCCGCCTGGTTCAGCGCCGCGCTGATGTTGCCGCTATTAACGACCTGGGAAACAGTAGCCATGGCTGGATCTCAAAGAAATCAGGACTGACCGATGGTCAGGGTCTTGGCCATCAAGCTCTTGGCCGTGTTCAGGACTTCGACGTTGGCCTGGTAGGAACGCGAAGCCGAGATCATGTTGACGGTTTCGGCCACCGGGTCGACGTTGGGCATGGTGATGTAGCCCTGCGCATTGGCCAGCGGGCTGCCGGGGTCGTAGACCAGCTTCATGGGCGACTGGTCCTGCACCACGCCGGCGACCTTGACGCCGCCGATCTCTTCGCCCAGCCCTTGGCCCGCGGGAGGATTGACCTGGAAGACCACCTGGCGGGCGCGGTAGGGCTGACCGTCGGGGCCGACCACGCTGTCGGCGTTGGCCAGGTTGCTGGCCGCCACGTTCATGCGCTGGGACTGCGCAGACAGCGCCGAACCGGCAATATCGAAAATACTCAACAGAGACATGTGTCAGGACTCCGCGTCAGGTGCTGGGCTGAATGGCCAGGAGCATGGTCTTCATGCGCTGCGACAGCGTCTGGAGACTGCTCTGGTAGTGCATGGTGTTGTCGGCGAACTGGACACGCTCGATGTCCATGTCGACCGTGTTGCCGTCCAGGCTGGGCTGGTAAGGCAGGCGATACATCATGTCGACACCGGAAGACGGAGAAGCCGCCTGGCCGGGGATGTGCCGCGCAGACGTCAGCGCAAGGCTGGTGTCGGGCAGCCGCATGCTGCGCTTGTCCATGGCGTTGGCCATGGCCGTCTGGAAGTCAAAGTCGCGAGCCTTGTAGTTAGGCGTGTCGGCGTTGGCGATATTCGAGGACAGGACCTCCTGGCGCTGCGCGCGCAGCCCGATGGCCTGCTGGAAAAAGCTGAAATCTGCGGAAAGCCGGTCAACCATGCGATGACACCTTGGCCATTGACGATGACGGCATCATAGGGGGCCGCCATCGCCAACAATCAGCCAAATAAACCGCCATTTTTGAGTTAATTCCGTTCTTGCCGAGAAAGTCTCGCTTTTACAATCCTTGTCATGGACAATCTGCGCACACGCCTCTTTTCTCGGCTAGGACGGCTCCGCCAGAAATCGGCCCTTGCGCTGTGGCGCCTGCCTGCCGCCCTGTTGGCGGCGGCACTGCTGCCCGGATTGGGCCATGCGCAAGAGCAGCCCGCCGCCCGCCCCCTGGCCAGCCAGCAAGACGCCGCAGCCCTCGACGCAGCGGCCGAGAGCTATTTGCGCAACCAGCTGGCCGCAATCCCCGGGGCTCCCACCATCACGATGGACCCACCCCGCACCGACCACCTTGCCCCCTGCACGGCGCTGTCGCCCTTCATGTCCACTCCCCTGCGCCTGCGTCCGCGAATGTCGGTAGGCATGCGCTGCGCCGCGCCGCAAGTCTGGACGACCTACGTCCAGGCCACGGTCAGCATCGCCGGGCAGTATTACATGGCGGCCCGGCCGCTGAGCATGGGCCGCACCTTGCAAGCCGAAGACTTCACCCTCCGGGATGCGGACCTGGTGTCGCTGCCGACCGACGTCGTCTACAACCTCGATCAAGCCGTGGGCATGCAATTGGTGGCCGGCATGGTCACCGGGCAAATGCTGCGGGCGGGCAACCTGCGCAGCGCCCACGCAGTCCAGCGCGGCCAGACGGTAAAAATCACGATCAGCGGCGAGGGCTTCAAAGTCAGCAGCGAAGGGCAAGCCATGGCCAATGCCGGCCCGGGCGACCGCGTGCAAGTGCGCACCGGCAACGGGCAAATCGTCAACGGCGTCGTACAGCCCTCCGGCGAGGTGAAAGTTCCCCTCTAGATTCCGCACAATCCGAAGCTTTTATGCAAAAATCCATACAATTAGCGTGGATATGCCCTTGCCGGGCACCCTAAAGTTTATGGGCCACGCAACCGTTACAAGGGCATGACCATTTTGGTGGGTGGCACTACACCAGCCAGTGAAGCCCCCCAGCAGTCCCGGAGAACGCCTTGAAAATCACTACGCCGACCGTCGTCACGCCCACTGGTGTTACCACCCGTGCCGATGTTGCTCGTACCTATGGCGGTACGACCTCGGCCACTTCCTCGTCCAGCAGCGCCCAGGTCGACCTGAGCCCCGCATCGCAGCAATTGCTGGCCCTGCAGGAAGGCGGCAACGACATCGATGTGGACCGCGTACAGGCTATCCGCAATGCAATTGCCTCGGGACAATTCACGGTCGATCCCAGCCGCATCGCCGATGGCCTGATCGCCAGCATCCAGGATTTGCTGAAGTAATCCGACGCGTAAGCCGATCCGGACCTGCCCCCCTCCTCTGCCAGCCATGATCACCTCCCTGCAACAGTGCCTTGAACGCGAATCCGAACTTGTCGAAGCATTCATCAATGCGCTCGCGGACGAAACAGCCGCGTTGCTGGATCGCAAGGCTCACGACGTGCTCGCCCAAGCCTCCCAAGCCAAGGAAAACGTCGCCGAAGAACTGGTAGTCCTGAGCAACCGGCGCGATGAGCTGCTGGGGCTCATGGGCTTGCCCAGCGGTCATGCGGGCACCCAGCAGGCTGTCGAACAATTCCCGGAAATCGCGCCCATCTGGACGACACTGCTGCAACAGGCAAGCCTTGCCCGCGACGGCAACGAACGCAACGCTGCCATCATTCATGCCAGCCTGCGCCATACTGAGCAATCGCTCGACGCCCTGCACAAAATTGCACAACAGGCCAGCAGCGGACAGACCTACACGGCACAAGGCCGTGGCGGACGCCCCGGATACGGGCTGCGCAGTATCGTCGCCCGCTGATCCTCACCCATATAAGCAAAAAGGCGCCGTATCGCATACGGCGCCTTTTTGCTTGAATGACGAAACGCCCCTTATTCAGCCATCTCCAGCATGGCAAAGGACTTGAGCAGGGCCACGGGCAGAATGGGCGAGGACAGTTTGCGCCCGCCGACCATGGCCTGGAGCATGGCGCGGGCAGCGGTTGCGCCGGGCATGTTCTGCAATTGCCAGCAGGCCGCGCCCAGTTGTCCGGCATATAGCGCCTGACGCGACAAGGCTTGCGCTCCGGCCGACCTGGGCAAGGCCGCCCAGGCTTGCACCATGTGGCGGAAAGCCGGCTTAGCCTGCTCTCCTGCATCAACCAGCGTGCAATGGTGCCGGCATCGGCTTGGGAACTCTTGATATTGGTCAGGCCGTACAGCTGGTTCACGACCTCGCCGGTGCTGGGATTGGTGAGTTTGGCGCTCACCATGCGCAGCGCCAGGTTCTCCTGGCCGCGTACCGGCATCTCAACCTCGGTGCCCCCTGCCCACAGGTCCATCGCCACATCCTCTTCCTCGGACTCGCGCAGGCTCAGACGGCCGCCGGGCACATAGCCGAGGTCCTTGGCCACGGTGGACAGCATGGTGGGAGTGAAGTCCTGGATCACGCGCAGCGCCCCCGTGCCTCGCGTCACCCACAGGGCGCCCTGGGCCGATAGCGCCTGCCACAAGCCGGCAGTGGCCATTTCGAGCATTTGCACCTGGGGAATGCCAGCCAGTTCGGCTTGCAGCGTCTTCACGCGCATCACCATGGCTTCGGCTGCGTTGTCTGGAATCACATCACCCTGGGCGTATGCGGCATGCACACCGTGCGGCAGCATCAGCTGGGGGACCGGCGCCGCCAGGGCGGCGCCCCGATCGCTCATCAACAAGGTGCCATGCAGCGTACCCGACGGAATATCCGGCCCCTTGAGGCTGGACTTGCCGTGTACGGCCAGCACGTAGCGTTCGCAGCTGCGCGAATAGGCGCCCCGCACCAGGTCCATGCTCGCCTTGACGATGGCTTCCGGAGCAGGCAAGGCATCGCTGGATTCGGTTCTGCGCCAGTTGGTTCGAGCCTGGGCGCAGGCCGTGTCGTCATCCAGCCATTTGACGGCCTTGTCGAGATGCGCCTCGGCATCGGCTTGTTGCGGCATCAGGGCGTTGGCCAGCATCTGGCGACGGCGGGTGGCATCAACCCCGCTGGCCTGCCCGGCCGCCCGCAGCAGCGAAGCCAGATCGGCTTCGCTGGGCGCATACAAGGCCGACGACTCGCTTGGTGCGGCAAGCGCACGATCGACCAGCAGTTGCGCGTCGGCCACTTCCATATCCTCCGGCACTTTCTGGCCGACGGAAATGTAATGGATGGGCAGCCGATGGCGGATCGCCGTGTCCAGTGATGAAGCGATGCGGGTAGCTTCGTCGAGTTTGGTGATGATGCAACCCGCCACGTCGTCACCGGCGCCATTGCGATACGAATGAGCCACTTCGTCGAGCGTATCTCCCTGGCTGGCGGCATTGAGCACCAACAGCAGGCGTACCGGACGATCGGCCGAAGTCAGCAGCGCCGCCTGCAAGGCGACGTTGCGGTGACGCTGGCTGATACCGGTCGTGTCGATCAGGATGAACTTGCGATCGCCCAATTGTCCCAGGGCCTGCTTGAGTTCATTGGCATCGCGCACCGAATACGCGGGCACGCCCAGCAGGCGGCCATAGATCTGCAATTGCTCGACCGCGCCAATACGGAACAGATCGGTCGTCAGCATTCCGACCTGATCGCGCCCTCCCCGCATGACGCAGCGGGCGGCCAGCTTGGCCAGCGTGGTGGTCTTGCCCACGCCGGTGGGCCCCACCAGCGCGTACACGCCACCATCCGCGAGAAAGTCGTCTTCGCTGCGCAGCACGGGCAGGTGCGTCACCAACTCGTTGCGCGCCCAGGCCAGCGCGGCCGGCCGGTCAGACCCTTCGGGAATACGCTCGACCAGCGCGCGCACGACCGGCATGCTGAACCCGGCTTCGAGCAAAGTACGGAATAGCGCGGCCTTGACCGGCTCGGCGCCCGGACTGTTCGCCCCCCCCCACAACAAGCCGTCCATGCGCGATTCCAGCGAACCGCGCAAGGCGTTGAGTGCAGCCTGCACCTGCAGGCCGGCCTGGATGCTGGCATCCAGGGATGGGGCAGCCGGCACGGCGCCCGGCATGGGCGAGTCAGGCCTGAGCGCCATAGGCGACTCGACAAGGCGCGGCGTGCTCATCTGCGCCACGGGCGAGGGCTCGACAACAGGGGGAACCGTTGGGGTCGATACGTCAAGCACGGGCACATCGTTCGGCGATGCGGCAGGTGCCGGCTCGCCTGCCTGCTGCCTGCCCTCTTCATCCCGGCCCATTGCAGCCTGCTCAGGCGCAATGGCCGCTACGGCCGCATAGGCGGCCATGCCGGGCCGCACCATGGGCCGAGGCGCCATGGCCGGCGTTGCGACAGGGGCTTGAAGAGGAGGCTCGGCAGGCGCAGGCCTGGGCGTGACAGCCCGCACCTGGACCTCATCGACCTCCGACTCACGGCTGGCCGCTTCGTGCAGACTGCCAGGCGTATCCAGCGTCGCCACGATTTCCACGCCGCCGTCCACCATGCGGTTGGACACGATCAGGGCATCCGGTCCCAGCGTCTCGCGCACCTGGCGCAGCGCGTCCCGCGACGTCGGGGCTACAAATCGGCTGAGCTTCATTCGCCAGCGCCTCCAATCAGGGCCGTCACGCGCACGACGCGTTCATCAGGAATTTCGGCATTGGACAACACGCCCAATTGCGGCAAATGATGGCGCAAGAAGCGCGACAGCGGTGCGCGCAGCGGCGGCGACACCAGCAGCACCGGCGCATTGCCCTGCGCTTCCTGGCGCGCCACGCAGGCTTCGGTTTCGCGCAGCAGGGTCTCGGCCAGGCCGGGCTCCAGCCCGCCGCTGGTTGCCATGGCCTGGGAAAGCACGCGCTCGAGCTTGACGTCCAGCCCGATCACGAGCAAATCGCCTTCGCCCGGGAACCATTGCTGGGTAATGGCGCGGCCCAGCGAGCGGCGCACGAGCGCAATGAGCTCGCCCACGTCCGGCTGGCCGCCCGTGGCCGCGGCCAGGGCTGTCAAGCGTGGGGCGTGCTCGGCGATCGTATCGATGATGGTGCGCATATCGCGGATCGGCACCTCTTCGGTCAGGAGGCCCTGCAGCACCTTCTGGAAGGTGGTGACGGAAATCGTCTTGGGCACGAAATCTTCCACCAGCTTGGGCGCCTCGCGGCCCAGGCGCTCGATCAGCTGCTGCACCTCCTGGCGGCTCAATAGGTTGGCGCCATGGCGATGCATGAGATGGTTCAGGTGAGTCGCCACGACCGTGCTGGCATCGACCACGGTATAGCCGGCCACCTGGGCCTGGTCGCGCAGGGCCGCGTCGATCCACAATGCGGGCAAGCCAAAGGCCGGATCCGTGGTCGCCGTACCCTTGACCGGTTGACTCACGCCACCCGGATCAATGGCCAGCCACTGGTTGGGAATGGACATGCCGCGGCCGATTTCGACCCCGGACAGCAAGATGCGGTAATCGTTGGGCTTGAGCTCGAGGTTGTCGCGGATATGCACCACCGGCGGCAGGAAACCCACGTCTTGCGCGAATTTCTTGCGCAGACTGCGAATGCGGTGCAACAGCTCGCCATTCTGCGCATGATCGACCAGCGGGATCATGCGGTAACCCACTTCCAGGCCCAACTGGTCGACCATGGACACATCGTCCCAGCTGGCTTCGGCCGCGACCGCCTGGGCCTTGATCGCCTCGTCCTGCGGCGCTTGCGCCTGGGCAGTTGCATTGATCAGCTCGCGCTTGTACAGCAGCCAGCCTGTGCCGCCCAGAATGGCTGCCAGCGTCAGGAAGGCAATGTGCGGCATATTGGGAATCAGGCCCATGATGCCGATGATGCCCGCCGTCAGGAACAATACGGTGGGATTGGAGAACAGCTGGCCGATCATCTGCTGGCCAACGTCCTGGTCGGTAGACACGCGCGAGACGACCACGCCGGCCGCGGTCGAGATCACCAGCGCGGGAATCTGCGCCACCAGGCCGTCGCCGATGGTCAGCAAGGTGTAGTTGTGGGCGGCGTCGGCTACCGACAGGCCGTGTTGGGCCATACCCACGATCAGGCCGCCGATGATGTTGATCACCATGATGAGCAGGCCGGCCACCGCGTCGCCGCGCACGAACTTGCTGGCACCGTCCATGGAGCCGAAGAAGTCGGCCTCCTGAGCCACTTCGACGCGCCGCTTGCGTGCCTCGTCCTCGCCTATCATCCCGGCATTGAGGTCGGCGTCAATCGACATCTGCTTGCCTGGCATGGCATCCAGGGTGAAACGCGCGCCGACTTCGGCGATACGCCCCGCGCCCTTGGTAATGACGATGAAGTTGATGATGGTAAGGATGACGAAAACGACAATACCGACCGCGAAATTACCGCCCACCAGGAAGTGGCCGAACGCCTCGATCACCTTGCCCGCGGCGTCGGGGCCACCGTGGCCATGCAGCAGCACGACGCGGGTCGACGCCACGTTCAGCGACAGGCGCAGCAGCGTGGCAAACAGCAACACAGTCGGGAATGCGGCGAAATCCAGCGGTTTGCGAGTGAACATGGCCACCAGCAAAATCATCACCGACAGGGCGATGTTGAAGGTGAACAGCAAGTCCAGCAAAAACGTGGGCAGCGGCAGGACCATCATGCTCAGGACAAGCACGATCAGGACGGGCCCCGCCAAAAGGCGCGCATTCGCGGCGCCATTGGTTCGCAACGCGGTGAGCAAAGCGCTCATTCACTACACTCCTTCTGGCGCGGCCGACGGGGCCGACGCACGATGATGCGGGTCGAGTTCGGCCGGAACGGCCAGCGACGACGGCGGCTGGGGCTCCTTGCCCAGGCCCACGCGCCAGGTACGCAACTGGAAAACCCAGGCCAGCACTTCCGCAACCGCGGAATACAAGGCCGCCGGGATTTCCCGATCAAGCTCGACATGTTGATACAGTGCGCGCGCCAACGGCGGCGCCTCGAGCATCGGCACACGATGCTCGGCGGCCAATTCTCGAATGCGGGCCGCTATCAGACCCATACCCTTGGCCACGACCTTGGGCGCCCCCACTTGTCCTTCCGCGTAGCTCAGCGCCACGGCGTAATGCGTCGGGTTGGTCACGACCACATCGGCCTTGGGTACCGCCGCCATCATGCGCTGGCGAGCCATGGCTCGCTGCTGCTGGCGGATGCGGCCCTTGATCAAGGGGTTGCCTTCGCTTTCCTTGTGCTCGTCCTTGAGCTCTTGCTTGCTCATGCGCAGCTTCTTGTAATAGCTCCACATCTGCCAAGGCACATCGACGCCCGCCACCAGCACCAGCGACGACACGACGAACACCGTGCAAATCGCCACCAGGGACATCCCCTTGGCCATGGCTGCCGTCGGCGCCGCATTGGCCAGGCCCAGGATCTCGTCGATCCGGCTCCAGATCGCCCACGCGCCGATACCGCCGATGAGGCTGGCCTTCAGGAGGGCCTTGAACAGCTCGACTACCGTCTGGGCGGAAAACATGCGCTGGATACCAGCCAGCGGCTTGAAAAAATCCAGATTGAACTCCAGCGGCTTGGTCGAAAAATTGACACCGCCCAGCACAATCGACCCCAGTACCGACACAAGGGCGAGCGCCCCGAAAATCGGCAGTATCAGGATCAAGGCTTGGTAGGCGCCATCCGCCGCGGCTGTCATCATGACGTTGGGATCATGGGGCACCCGCGAATCAAAACCCATGCTGTGCTGCAAAATGGCGGTCAAACCGCGATACATCGGGCCGCTGCTCAACCACAGCCCCGTAAGACCCGTTGACAGCAGCAATAGCGTCCCCAATTCTTTGGAACGCAAAATATTGCCTTCCTCGCGCGCCTTGTCAAGGCGTTTTGCCGAGGGGGCTTCTGTCTTTTCGAGATCGCTATCGTCGGCCATGCTCGCGCTGAAATTCGCGGCCTGACTGAAAAAGAGAGGCCGCCCGCCGAGATTCTAGGCTGGCGGCCGGTCTGACGATCTGGCAAAAAGGGGGGGAAAGCGGGGTTATTCCACCCCGCCGTGCCATGATGAAATCCGGGATCAGAATCCCAGGCTGGCCAGCAGGTCGTCGACCTGATCCTGGCTGGTGACCACGTCGGTCCGGCCCTCGGGATTGATCTGAGGACCATTGAGCAAGGAGTTGACCTCTTCGCGGCGTTCGGGGGAGATATCCGCGTTGTCCAAAAGCACCTGCAGCAGTTCGCGCTCGATGGTGCCGACGACATCCATCATGCGCGTAATCACCTGCCCCGTCAGATCCTGGAAATCCTGAGCCATGACGATTTCCATCAGATGCGACTGGGTTGCCTGCGCCTGGGTGGGCACATCTGCCAGGAAACTGCGGGTATCTTTCACCAACTGCTTTGCATCATCTTTTTCGATGGGCTGCGCGAACCAGGCATTCCAACGTCCGTCCAGGCTGCGCGCCGTGCGCGTCAGATTGTCCTGGATGGGGCCGGCCGCGTCGGTGGCATTGAGCACGCGATTGGCTGCCTTTTCCGTCATCTGGGCCACGTAGCGCAGGCGGTCACGCGCATCGGGAATCGCCTCGGCGGCGTTCTTGATCGCCTGATCCAGCCCCAGTTCCCGCATGTTTTCACGCAGCATGCGGGTCAACGACGCGATGCGATGGATCAGATCAGGGCCGGCCGCGGCCGATCCCTCGACGGCTCCGGGCAAATTATCGGCTTGCAGAGGCATGTTTTCGGCGCTCATGACACCCCTCCTCAACCGGCCATTTTTTCGAAGATCTTGGTGAGCTTTTCTTCCAGAGTGGCAGCCGTGAACGGCTTGACCACATAACCGCTGGCGCCGGCCTGGGCCGCGGCAACGATGTTTTCCTTTTTGGCCTCGGCCGTCACCATCAGCACCGGAAGATGCTTGAGACTCGGGTCCTGGCGGATCTGCTTGAGCATTTCCAGGCCGTCAAGGTTAGGCATGTTCCAGTCGGAAACCACGAACTGGAAACCGCCGGTACGCAGCTTTTCCAGGCCCTGGGCGCCGTCCTCTGCCTCGTCCACGTTTTCGAAACCCAGCTCCTTGAGCAGGTTGCGGACAATACGGCGCATGGTGGGGAAATCATCCACCACCAGAATCTTCAAGCTCTTATCAACCATCATGGCTCCAAAAAAACAGACTGGGACACACCCCCCAATAGGCGTCCCATAAATCTCATCACACCCGGTGGCCGCGATCCTCGAGGTGCTCCAGTATTCTGTCGCATATCCGCGACAGGGAAATCACCTCGGACGCGCCACCCACGGCTATCGCCTCGCGGGGCATGCCGAACACGACGCAACTGGCCTCATCCTGAGCAATAGTATGGGCCCCCGCCTTGTGCATGGCCAGCAATCCG
>Ga0154006_1000568_pt1 | contig 12413 bp, 9 predicted proteins | sample TSFL090MetaG_FD_104747 | JGI IMG/M metagenome (GOLD analysis project Ga0154006, IMG submission 104747) | Attine ant fungus gardens microbial communities from Florida, USA - TSFL090 MetaG | ecosystem: Host-associated > Fungi > Mycelium > Unclassified | place: USA: Florida, Wakulla State Forest... | reverse complement strand
TTCTTCCACAAATAGATAGGTATCTTGTCATCTTTACTTTTCCCTTTTCCCAGTCTATTTCTAGATTATGGACAGCTAGCCATGGTATATCTAGTATCACTTCCATCTTTCCCAAGTTGTACACATCTATTCTCACCCTTTCTACATGTTCCTTGAAAAACATATTGTATTTTACCTGGTGCATAATTGCTCCCCCCACATTTACCATACCATCCATGTTTTGTACTAGTAGAGGTTTTTTCAATTTTTCTAGTTTGAACCTTTTTTTCTTTGCAAACTTTGTGTCCATAAATAGACCTGTTACCCCACTATCCAACAATGTTTTTACTGCTACCCCTTCATGGTTTTCTATTTTTTCCAATCTCACTTTCATCCACACTTCTTTTAGCAGCTAAAGGGTATGCTGTATATTTCTTACTTCCTTAGTGTTGCTTTGACAAGAAACTTTATTTCCCAGTTTTTCTAGGTGCAATACACTATACATATTTGAGAAGGCTAGCTGGAAGCTCACTGTTCTCTATTGTCTTTTGCCAACTCTTGTAGCATTTCCACTATTTTTCCCTCTCTTCTTTTCTTTTGCCAACAGTTTTTGGCCATATGGTCCCACTTCCCACACATATAGCATATTCTATCTCTCCCTCTTCCTCTATTAATATTCATTGCATTGGAGTCACTTTCTAGCCTCTGTCCTCCTCAATTGTTTTATGCTCCTCTTTTGAAGTTTTGACCTCCTGCCCTCCATACGATCTGTCCCTCTCTTCCTCCATATAATCCTCTACTGAAGCCTTTCCTGGACTGTGCATTTCCCTATAGGTGTACTGTATTCCTCTCCAACATTCTTCCCTCTGCTTTGCTCTGTCTCTGGTTTCTGTCTAGCCTCACTGCTCTCTCCTGCCACTCTTCTATTATGCTGGAGAGATTCTCTGCCTCTGCTAATTTCCTCCTCAGCACTCCACTTAACCCTCTCTTGAATTTTTCAATAAGAGGCAGTCTCTTATAACCACTTCCTCTTGCCATCTTCTTGGACTCCTGGACATATTTGTTACAGGTTCTTTTCTCTTATTTGATTGTCCTCAACTGCTCTATTTTTCTTTCCTTCTCTGCTATTTTCCCAAATTCATTCCTTATCTTGCTAAACAGTTCCTCTGCTATCTCTATTTCCAACTCCTCTTTTGATAGTTCATCCAGCAAATTGTCCTTCCATGCCTCTACCACTCCTTCTTGCATATAAGATAGCACCCAGGCCATCCTTGTTGCTTCCAACTCCTCCATTATCTTCATACTCAGATACAAATGAGCTATATTAATGAACACACTTACTTTCTCCATTTTTCCACTGAATAAAGGAGGTTTGGCCACTTTTACTCTGGCTCCTCCATTTTGTTACAATATAGTGGTTATCTACTGCTGTAGGCTAATAATCAGAGTAAGAAGTTGCTTCTCCCAGATAGAAGGAGCTTGGGATGTAGAAGCAGTAGATTACTCTGTAGGTTGCTGTTGGTGTTGTTGGGATATGTGTAATGGTAGTAGTGATAGCAATAATGATAATGTTTCCTTGTATAAGGACAAATGGTCTTTTTTGTCTGAACTTATAACTAGTTACTAACTAGAAGAATGAAACAATATTATTTCTAAGAAGGGAATCTCTAAGCTAGATGGGCCTTTAAGAGGTTACCATCATTCTCCTGCATAGACTGATTACAATGGACCAGTAGCATGGAGCTAATAGTAAAAAACTAAATACAAGCCCACTCAATATAGAGATCAGGTCTCAGGTAGGGATATGAGTTTTGTCTAGGCCATCTACCCACTGTCCCTAACTGACAGTAAAGTCTCCTTTATAGCTAGGGTCCGCTTTCCAAAAAGCTTTCAAGTACTGTACTTGTTAGTGAAGATGATAAAAAAATAAGTAAAAAGTGAAATGTTGAGACTGTAAGGTACAGGGTCAATAATAGGTATCGAGTTCTTGTGTTAGCATAAAGTCATAAAGACTTAGAGCTTAGTCAAGGTAGTTGTTTAGGAAAAACTCAATAGAGTTTCTTGTTGGATTCCCCTAGGTACTTATACAAATATTAGATGGTCTATATACCTATCTCTTGCAATCACATGACCCTTACTAAGAACTATCTATATCTTATATAATCCTTCCTACACTATTTATATCTTTTCCACATTGTATTCTTGGATGTTTCCTATCAAGTTGATAAATGCACAAGAAATAGTTTCTTTTTCATAATAGTGTCAGTGATAACAATAATGTGTTGAATTCTCTCTATGAAAATAGCTTGACTAATGCTGTCTCTGAGGGCAAAGAACTCCACTTTAGCAGGCATAACGTTAATGGCTGCATACTCAAAGTTGAAAATGAGCTCTTTATTTTGCTACCTATAGACAATGAATATAGCATGATATTCGGATTTAGCCCCTGCATCAGTAACAATAATGATGGTTTGAGCTTGTCTAGCTGATACTTGTAAAATATTATCAAGTTTTATTAAGTGGTTTCTTCTAGCTGTATTGTCACTGCATTTGACAGGAAAGAAGAAAAGGTAGTCAGGGAAGAGATTAACTATACAAAACCCTAGTCTCAGTTTAGGGTTTATGAAGTTGAATGCTGGGTAGACTTGGTTAAGGCAGTGGTTAATGTCCTGTATGGGGCTTTTAAGTTTTTGGTTTTGCTTTGCAGTAAGACAAATAGTAGACATTGGGTAGGGTTTCTGGTTTTTTGAGTGATATCTGCCTAGTAATGCTCAAAGAACATAATATTTTGGAGAGGAGTCAACTCTGAGTTAAAAGTGTTCTAATAGCTTCTTTAGATAGAGGGTTATTGGCATAAGGCCTGCAATTGCTTTAATGCCATAGGATAGAGAGATGTGGAAAGGCCCTTGTAATCTACAAGGCTACTCATCTCTGCATTTTTGTAAGGCTTTGGAGAAGATGGAATATAGGTATGCTCTTAAAGAACTAGAGCTAGAATCCATATAGAGTAATGGAGAGGATACAGGTGCAGTATAGTAGTTTCTTTTAGAGTAGAAGAAATTCTCTTGATAAATTATCTAGTATATTTAGAGCTTTTATGGTAGAGAGGGCTTTGTTTGCATAATACTGGATATATTGGTAAAAGGTTAGTTTTTTGTTGAAGTAAAAACCAAGGTACCTCTAGGTTTTCTTAGTGTATAGTATAGGGCTACCAATGTAGGTAAGGTCTAAGAAAGAGTTTTGATTGTTTCTTGCTCTCAAAAAATGGAAAATCTCAGATTTATTATGCTTTAGAACCAGGCCAAAGGCTGTAAACAAGTTTGAAATAATGTTGTAGCTTTGTTTGAGAGTTTCAAGGAATTTGTCATAAGTCTTCTCCTGTGATATAAAAAAACTATTGTCTACAAAGAAAAAAGTAGACATAGCAAAAGGGGAATCAAAGCTGCTTGCTTGTATTTTGAATAAGCATAAGATAGGGACAAAGTAGAAGGTTAAGAGGACTAGAGATAGTGCAGAGCCTTGTCCAATACCTATGCTTGCTGAAAAGGAAAGGGAAGTGAAGTGATTTTATATATATATAGTATATCTATCTGTTAGATAGTTGCTGAAGAACTTAACAACCTTAAAGAGGAAGCCTGCAAGCTCAATAGTATCTATCATTAGTTTATAGTTTAGAAAAGGAAAGAACTGAACAATGTCAAATGCTACTATACTTTTTTTGAGGTATTTTGCCTATCCTATCTGGATTATATATGTAAGAAATGAGTCTGCATCTGTCATAGATCTCTAGATAATTTCTCCCAGTTGGTTTAGATGAAGAAATGCTGACTGAATAGCCTGAAATTGAATTTGTTGGCTTATGGTCTTTTTGATGAATTTGCTCAAAGTGTTAAAGAGCATAATAGAATAAAAGAACTTGGATGTGTTGTACCAGCTTTTGTTTGGTTTTAGGATAATAATAGAGGTAGACTGCTTGAAGTAGAATAGCCAATAGCTCAGGTCAAAGTATATATTAGTGATGTCCAGAATAGTTGTTATGTACTCATTGTGAGAAAGGATTCTTTTGAGATGTTGCTAGGTTATATGATTAGGACCAAAGGTGAAGTTGTTTTTGTATTTCTTGGGGGCATCTTAGATTTCTTGTACTGTGAACTTGTCCCAGGGTTGAAGAGGAGCTGGTCTTAATTCCTTTAAGATATTGTAGTTTTATTTGATAGTGTTGAGCTATATTGTATGAGTTGTAGAGAGCTATAGTACAACCATTGGGTTAAGCTAACCCTAAGTTGTTTTTTATTTGGGGTGAACAAAGAGAACTTAACAAAGTTCCCCTTAGATTTGGGCTACTACTTATACCTTTTATACATGGTCTATGCTACTAACCCTAACCTACTAATGATCTAATAGAATCTACTAGAATGTTCCTTAATATATAACCTATATGATATAACTGATCATGTGACTGATTTGTTATAGGAAATATGACATATCATGTGATCCTGATCATGGGACTTCCTATTATCTAATCAAAAGAAAAGAAAAGTAAAAGATAAAGGATTAAAGAAATAAAAGTTATTATAGCCAAGGTAGCTCATAACAAGGCTCTAGTTCTGTGGTCTGACCTCTAGGATAATATATTCAGTTTTCCTATAGAGTAGCCTAAGCAATACATAAATGGAAAGTCAAAACAGACCAGATAGAAAGACCAACAAGCTTGACAGTTGTTGAGCTTCTTGGCCATCATAAAATACTCCAAGTTCTTGTAGTCTATCTATATTTCCACCAAATGTTTCATTCCTTCCAGAAAGTGCCTTCATTTCTCTAATACATAGATGATAGCTAGAATTTCCTTTTTGTGGATCTTATAGTTTTTCTCCACCAGGGACAAGAACTTGTTGTAAAATATAACTAGATGCTATTTCTCATCTTTAGACAACTGTTGAAAGAGAACTCAACTACTTCTATAACAAAGTCTGAGCTATCTACTTTGATATAGAAGAGCTCTGAGTCTTAAGGTGACATGAGGACTATAGCAATAATCACCACTATCTTGAGTACTTCAAAGGCATTGTGTTCCTTGGTGTTCCATATCCAGGGTATTTTGGACTTGGTAAGATCAAAAAGAGGCTAGACTATGGCAGAGAAGTCATAAATGAACCAATGATAAAAGTTTGCAAAATCCAAAAAAACTTGAACATCTGTCTAATTTTCTAGAACAGACCACTCACAAACTCTGGAGACCTTAACAGAATCCATAGAGACTTTGTTTTTAGAAATTACCAATTCCAGATACTTAATCTGTGTCTTCTAGAACTCCCACTTTTCTAGACAAAAGAACAGTTTATGCTCTTCCAGAACTTTCAAGACTCTCCAGACCAATCACACATGCTCCTCTACTATTCTAGTGAAGATGAAAATGTTGTCCAGGTATATACCTTTTACTATGAGGTCATGGAAGATATTGTTCATCATAGTCTAAAAGATAGCTAGACTGTTAGTCATTCTGAAAAACATTACCATGAGTTTAAAAAGTCCATAGTTAGTCCAGAAGGTTGCTTTTTACTTGTCTCTAGGTTTAATACATATATTGTTGAAATCCCAGCAAACATTTGTGAGAACAACTGGAATAGAGCTTCTAGGAGAATCCTTAGACATAATTACACTCTGGAGTATATTACAACTTACCTTCTAGAAAAATTCTCAGAGAATAGGATAAGGCTTCTGGAAGAGTAATCTATACTATATACAAGTCTCTTAGCTACAGAATATCCCAAAGGCTAGGGTCAGGAATACTAGAGTAAAATAACTAAGTAATTGTTATTTAATTAGTACAGAGTTACTTTGGTGGATTACTACTAGTCTATCAGAAGTATAACTTAGTATAGTCCTCTAACATTTACTTCTTCTCTAAGATTGCTGTGTCTTGAAACGATAGGTCTAGGGCAGAAAATTGCATTGAACTTAGTCTGGCAGATGTGTTTAGGTGCTCCCTGATGCCTGCAATATAAGTCCACTATTAGGTCTAGTATGAAAACTTTAAAAGTGGGTTTCTAAGGGTTGTATTCACAACTGTATCCTTTCTACTTGATAAGATACTAGAATCTATCTCCAGTGCCAGTAGCTATCAAGGACCTCTTCTACTTTCTATTTTTCTCTATTAATAACTATAGATAGGTGGTGAGTCTCTATTTTACAACCTAGTATTAGATCTTTCAGAGCAGTAGACAACTTAACTATATTAAAGACCAGATAAAGCTGCTTCATTGAGTATAGTAGTCTTAGTTTGTAGACTATAGGTTTGATCTGTTACTCTATAGTAAACAGACCTAGTCTTCAGTGGAAGAGTTTCTAGGAAAGGTGAGTAGTCTAGATGTCTGAAATATCTAGGAATATTTTGTCTTTGGATTTAATTTAAAGACCAGGGCCAGATGTAAGGGTAATCAGAGCTGAGTAACTCTAGGAGAAACCTCAGTATATAAATAAACTCCAGAATGTATTACAAGTCATCTCCAGGAGAAACCTTAGAGAATTGTCATGATATAGCCAAAATAGCTAAGTTATTATTTATATTTCTTTTCTTTTCTTTTTCATTAAATTAAATAATTAGTAGATACACAAGAAAAAATGACTCAAAAGAGATGTGTGGAACTTTATAAATAGAAGTAAATACAAAATGTGTATAAATAGTGTATAGTAATCAAATGAGAACTCTATTGAGTTCTCTTTGTTAACTCAGACTAGGAGTAGTTTTAAGGCATCTCAGTCTAAGTCCTTACAAGAATAGGATGAGACTTCTGGAGGGTAATCTATACTCTATACAAGTCCCCTAGTTATAGAATGTCTGAGCAGTTAGGGTCAGAAGTACAGGGGAGAGGACAGCTAATTAAATATTAAGTAACTGTTATTTAATTAGTTGTAGGGTCACTCTGGTATATTACCACTGGTGTATCAGGAATGGACTTTAGTACAGTTCCCTTACATTCACCTCCTTCCAATAAAGCAATAGGTCTGGGTTGGAAAATAACATCAAAGTCTGTCTGTAAGGGTAACCAAAGTAGAGTAGACTCTAGGAGAATCCTTAGTAATATTACACTCCTAAATGAGTTATAACTCACCTCCAGGAAAATCCTTAGAGAATAGGATAAAACTCCTAGAGTGTACTTCTATACTATATATACTTCTACTGCTGAAATGTCTCTGATCCTATAGTCTTACTAGTCAGGGTCAGGAGCCTCCAAGTCAAGCTAAAGGGAATTAAATATTACTATGTAATATTTAATTAAGCACAGGGTCACTTTGGGCTATGAGTCTGGTGTTTTAGGAGTGGCATTAGTAGGGTTCCCTTACACTTATCCCCCTCTCAAGATTGCTGTACCTTGAAGCAATGGTTCTAGAAAGAAAAATTACATTGAAGTCCACTTGTCAAATGTATCTAGGGGCCATAGGATGTTTGCAATAGAATTTTGCTATAAGGTCTAGTGCTGAGATATCAAAGACTACTTTCCAGGAATTATACTCCCTTCTGAATTCTTTTTACTTTACCAGGAACTGGAATCTTCTTCTATACTAACAGCTATCTAAGATCTCTTCCACTTCCCACTCCTTTTCTCCATTAATGACAATAGGCAGTGGTAGAGGTCTAGGCTTCCTTCTAGGGATCAGATTATCTAGGGCGACAGACAGCTTTACTATATTAAATATGAAATGGAGTTTCTTTATTGTGTGTGATAGCTTGAGGCAATAGGCAAGGGATCCTACTTGTTGTTCTACTATAAAGGATCCAAGGCAACAATGCAATAGTTTTGGAGATAGGCATATAGTCTTGATGTCAGTGGCATCTAGAAATACCCAATCCCTAGGATGAAATACCAGGGCCAGAGACCTTCTTTGGTTATAGTATTGCATTATATTTTCCTATGCCTTTCAAATTGTGGCCTTAGTCTCTTCAACTGCTGTTTTTATTTGCTCCATGAACTTGTTTACTGTTTCTAGTCCAGAGGGGTACTGCCTAGGTTCAAAGCCTATATAGAGGTCTATCCAGTGTTGAGTAGGAACAGAGTCTACTGGGTAAAGGTATATATGTAGTTGTTGTGCTGGAATTCCACCATCAGTAGCAAGTTATACCAGTTATCTTGTCACTCATTGATGAATAGGCATAGATACTGGTTGAGCTTCTGATTGACATGCTCTGTCTGTCTATTAGTTTGTGGATGCCAGGCTATAGAGGAGGCTAGTTAAATCCTCAGTAGTCAATAAAGTTTCCTTGTAAATAGAGCTATGAATTGAGGTCTACAGTCCGAGATTATATATCTGGGCAGTCCATGGAGTCTCCATATCTGGTGCAGGAACAACCTTGCTGCTTCTTCTATAGTTACTGTTGTGTGTGTTAGAATAAAGTGAGCTCTCTTTAACATAGAGTTCACTACTATCATGATGGCATTGTATCTAGAGGACTCAGAGAGCTCTACTACAAAGTCAATGCTGAGGGTATCCTATTGGACATCTGGTACTGGGATATAGTAGAGCTCTCCAACTAGGGGCTTTCTAGAGGGCTTTGTGTAGAGACAAAGATCACAGGTGCTCATATACTACTCTATATACCTAGATATCTAGGACCATTAATAGTTCCAGAATACTAGCTCTAGCATCTTCCATTTACTGGGATGTCCTGCAATCTTAGTGTTATGGTACAGAGAGACTATCTTTCTGCTCAAGTTAGGGGTCCAGAGTATGTAAACCTTTTCTTGAAAACAAAACAAACTATTTATGTTCAACCATTCTAACAAATGAACCATCCTTATGGCAGAGCATTGAAGTTCTTGGGCAGCCTTGGCAACTGGTTTTTCCAGGTCTCTGAAATGGTTACCCTTGCAGACTTTAGATAGAATGCTCTGTTCTGCTCCCATCAGCTCTACTTCTTCTAGGGTGTAGATGGCCAGGAACTCTGGACAGAGTAATACCATATTCTTGTTATCAGAGGATCCATTGCCATGATCTAGTCTCCAAGATAAGGCATCTAGTTTCTTCATAGATTGTCTGGGTTGGTGACAGAGGGTGAAATTGAACCTCACTAGGTAAAGGAACCAACATGCTTGCCAACAGTTTAGCTTCTTGGTGATCATAAAATATTCTAAGTTCTTGTGATCTGTCTAGATCTCCACTCTTCTAGTGTATAAATAATAGCAAGCATCTCCTTGTTGTGGATCTTGTAGTTTTGTTCCACTGGAGACAAGGACTTGCTATAAAATGCTACTGGATGCCACTTGCAATCCTTTGTAGACTGTTGAAATAGGACAGTGTTTGTAGCATAGTCCAAACTGTCTACTTTGATCTGGAAGAGTTCTGAGTCATGAGGTGAGACTAGTACCAGGGTAGAAGTCATAGCCATTTTGAGAGCTTTAAAGGCAGTCCATTCCTTGTTTCTCCACTCCCATATCTGATTAGAGCATGTCAGGTCAAAAAGAGGTCAGGCTATGGCTGAGAGGTCTTGGATGAAATATCTATAAAAGTTAATGAAATCCAGAAAGGCTTGAATATCAGTCTGCAACTCTAGAGTGGACTATTCCTGGACTCCAGTAATCTTAACAGGATCTATTGAGACCTTGTTTTTTGATACCACTAGGCCTAAGTACTTGATACACTTCTTCTAGAACTCACACTTCTTCAGATGGAGGCAGAGCTTGTATTGCACTAGGATTTCTAGTACTCTCTGGACAGCCTTGGTATACTGTTTGATGGTCCAGGTAAAGATGAGAATATTGTTCAGGTACACTACCACTATCCCTTTAGCAATAAGGTCCCTGAAGATATTATTCATTATTGTCTAGAAGGTGGCCAGACTGTTAGTCATTCCAAAGAACATTACCAGAGGTTTGAACAGGCCACAGTTGGTATAGAAGGTAGTCTTTCACTCATCTCTGAGCTTGATACATACATTGTTGAAACTCCAGTAGACATCCAGTTTGGTAAAGTATCTGGCTCCACAGAGTTGCAACACGAGTTTGGAGATGAGGGGTAAGGGGTACTTGTTCCTTACTGTTATGGAGTTGAGAGCCTGGTAGTCTTATACCAACCAGAGAGAACTGTCTTTTTTCTTGATGAAGAATACTAGGGCAGTCATAGAGAACTTGGATAGGCATATCCATCCAGTATGCAGGTTTTCCTATAGGAAGGCATCCAGCTCCTTCTGTTTGACAGAAAAGAGAGGGTAGACCTTCATAAACTTAGGCTCAGAACCTAGAATAAGCTCTATCACATAGTCCTAGTGGCAGTGCTCCAGCAAGATATCAAAATTGTCCTTGGCAAACATGAATTCAAAGCCTTGGATGTAAGGGGGCAAGAAAGCAGAGGTCACTTGCATCTCTACACTCTGTTGCGTTCCTTCTATCAACTATTGAGAGATGGTAGCTGAGGCTTGTATCGCTTCTTTAGAGAGCTCTGGGAGCAGTCTAGTGATAAACAGTCAGTCTCCAGACTCCCAATCTCATCTGTTGGTTCTATGCAGGGCTTTGAGTTCCTTCTCCTCTTCATCCAAAAGAGAAAGGAGTTCTGTCCAACAGTGCTGCAGAGCTTGAATCTCTTGTCTCTTCTTCAAGGTCTGTTCTCTCCAAAAGGTATGACACTCTTTACACTGGGGTGGGCACTATGTCATATAGATTTCTTCTTTTTTCCAGTTAACTTTGGAGTTGTGATCTTTGAGCCAAGTGTAGCCAAGGATTAGTTTTTGCTTCCCTATGCTAGAAATGGCTAGGAGTATCTGTTCCAAGTGGGTTTTGTAGTGGAGGACTACATTTACGACTTCTGATATTTGACTGGTCTTATCGGGGGATCTATCAATGTTGAAGACTGGTATAGGGCAGGAAATGGTCTAAGTGTTAATTCTTTTTGAGTGGACAAAATCATGATCAATAAAGCTTCCAGTAGCTCTACAGTCCAGAAGTGCATTGACAGAGTGGAGTTTGCTAGTATTGGTTGTACTGAGTTCCACAGCAAGGACTAGGGATGTTCTGCATGTGTCAAGGGCATTTGTGGAAAGCTCTTTGGGCAATCATCTTTTTCACTTTGGTCTCCAGAGTGCGAGGTGGCTGGCTGGAGCAGAGGGGTATGTATCTTTAGGTTCACTGTCACTTATATTAACATCTTCTATCTCAAGTACAGTAAACCTATTTACTGGGAGTGACCAGGGTACATGTCTTGCTAGCTGTTCTATGCAAAATCCTCCTTAATCAGAGGCTCCAATTCTTCTACTGCAACTATGTTCTTGAAAACTATTAGATCTTTGATCAACTCTTCCTGCTACTCTACCATGAGCTATCATATATTGAGATAATGTAGGCAGTCTTTTACGAGGTGGCCAGTCTCTCTGCAACAGTAGTTCTGAGGGATTGGGGTAGAGGCAGAGGTGGAGGTCTGGAGGGAGCAGGTATAGGGAGGACTGGAGCAGTTTGAACCATAGTAAGTAGGGCTGGACAGGGGGCAGAAACTCTAGAAAAGAGGAATGGAATAGTACTAAGCATTGCAAAGACTAAAAGACCTCATTGACCAGCTGGACTTGGTCAATTCTTTAGGCTGCTTGATACCAGGCCTCTGGATCCATGTCAGCAGATCTTCTATAGGGCATAGTGGCAATCTGGCTCTGGATATTCACCCTGAGTCCGTGTCTGAATTTTACCACTAGAGTATCACAAACTTCATTTAGACCATAACTCTAGGAATAGTCAACTGATTTCAATAATCTAAATGGCCACTGAAAGCTCTTAAGAAGACCTTTCAAATGGTACCAAAAACATCTCAAGGCAATCAGTATTCACCAAGTTATCAGCAGATTAGTCAGTGATTACCAAGTTACTAGACACTAAATTGCTGATATCTCAAGAACCACTTGACATAATTGTTTGCTTCAACAACTATCATAAAGCTCTCTTTAATGCACTTCTTTTGGCTATAAATAGAACCAAAGGCAATAAAACTGTATATCTGAGAATAAACCTCAGACTTAACAACATCTTTTGCTACTGTTTAAACTTCACTTTTTTGAGCCTTTTGAATATTAAATTTCTCAATCACAAATCAATAAGTAGCCATTTGTGATACCTGTAGCAACTTAGCCTAAGACAACTTAATTATACTCCAAGTCTGAGTTGACAAGAAAAACTTGATGAAGTCCCTATTTGATTCTGTATACTACTTATACAACTACTACATGGTTTGTGCACTACTTTTCCACACTCACTATGTGATGTCATTATATAATGCAACCCTGTGATACCCTAACATGTGACCATGATATGTGATATTATTATATGATACTTTTCTGCACTCCTTTCTTGTATAGTAAGTCCAAATAAGAAGAGAAAAGAAAAAGAAAAAAAAGAAATATAAATAATGACTTAGCCATTTTGCCAAATTATGACAATACCATGTTGTGGAGGATACTA
>Ga0154006_1000567_pt1 | contig 12422 bp, 11 predicted proteins | sample TSFL090MetaG_FD_104747 | JGI IMG/M metagenome (GOLD analysis project Ga0154006, IMG submission 104747) | Attine ant fungus gardens microbial communities from Florida, USA - TSFL090 MetaG | ecosystem: Host-associated > Fungi > Mycelium > Unclassified | place: USA: Florida, Wakulla State Forest... | reverse complement strand
TTCCTTGGATTGGACTACTACTTATACTACTTTTACAGTGGCTGTACTGCTACTAGTCTACGATCACATGTCCCTCCAGAATGTTCTACAACCTTGTGACCTTATTATGTGACTTGGCTTCCTAAGTTCCTCTGCTATTTATATCTTAACCCTATTGTACACTTTGAGGTTTTGGACTAAGTGTTTAAATACACAGGAGACTTTTTCCTGCTCAGGGCTCCCATAATAGGAAAGTGGCAAGAAAGAGCAGTGAGGCTGGACAGAAATCAGAGGCAAAACAGAATAGAAGAAAGAATGTTGGAGAGGAATGCAGCATGCCTGTAGCGACTTAGTCTAAGATGACTTAATTACTCTCCTGGTCTGAGTTGACAAGGAGAACTTGATAGAGTTCTCGTTTGCTTTCTGTACAATACTTATACACATTTTGTATTTACTCTTATTTACAAAGTCCCACATATCTCTTTTGAGTCATCCCCTCTCGCATCCATTGATTTCCTAATAAAATAATGACTTGTTTGGCCAAGTCATAACAGTGCCTAGGGGGAAATATGCAGCCTAGAGGGGGAGAATCATATGGGGGAAGAGAGGGGAAAATAATATGGAGAACGGGAGGAGGGTACAAAGGAGGAGGAGGAAATACATTCAATAGAGAGGAAATTCAAGTAGGTCCAAGGAGAGACCCAAATGCAATGGATATAGATAGAGGAAGAAGAGGAGACAGGACATACTATGTATGTGGGAAGTGGGACCACATGGCCAAAAATTGTTGGGAAAGACATAAAAGAAGAGTAGTGGAAACGCCGCAGGAGTCGGCAAAAGAAAATGGAGGACAGTGAGCTCTCGGCTGGCCTCCAATAATCTGTATAGTGTATTGCACCCAGAAAAGCTGGGCAATAAATCAAACTTCACCAATACAACTGAAAGAGTAAGAGATGTGTGGCATACACTATAACTGCTAAGAGAAGTCTGGATAAAGGTGGGACTAGAGAAGTTGGAAAACCATGAAGGAGTAGCAGTTAAGGCATTACTAGATAGTGGGGCAATAGGGCTATTCATGGATATGACCTTTGCTAAAGAAAAGGGGTTTAAAATGGAAAAATTAAAAAAAACCCTGTTAGTTAGAAATATGGATAGAATGGTCAATGCAGGGGGGGCCATAATACATCAGGTTGAATGCAATATGTTCTTCAAAGAACATGTGGAAAGGGCAAGGATAGATGTATGCAACTTGGGAAAGACAAAGGTGATACTAGGAATGCCATGGCTAGCAGCCCATAACCCAGAAATAGATTGGGAAAAGGGAGAGGTAAAAATGACACACTGCCCACCTATATGTAGAAAGAAAAAGCAGAAAGAAGGAAAGAAGGAAGTAAAGAAAGTGGAAAAGGATGAGGACAAGGAAACATTGAAAAGATTGGTGCCCAAAAGGTTTTGGAAATGGAAGAAGGTATTCAGTAAAAGGGAGTCAGAGAGGATGCCAGTGCAAAAAACATGGGACCATGCTATAGAATTAAAGGAGAGGTTCACGCTGAAAAAAGAAAAGGTGTATTCATTGTTGAGAGAAGAAAGGGGAGAGGTGCAAGCATTTATAGAGGATCAATTGAGGAAAGGGTATATCTGTTCCTCCAAGTCACCCCAAACATTGCCAGTATACTTCATGGCAAAAAAGGATGGCACATGGAGAATGGTGTAAGATTATCAACACATAAATTAGTAGACAGTAAAGAATGGGTACCCCTTACCCCTCATCACAGACATACTTGACAGAGTAGGAGAGAGAAAGGTGTTTGCAAAGCTGGACCTGAGATGGAGATACAATAATGTCAGGATCAAAGAGGGCAATGAATGGAAGGCAGCGTTTACAACACATATTAGAGCTTATGAACCCACAGTTATGTATTTTGGGTTGACAAACTCCTTTGCCACCTTCTAGACAATGATGAATGACCTATTCAGAGACCTTATAAACTAAGGAGACACAGTGACATTCATCAACGATATCCTGGTGGCTATGGACACTGAAGAGGGACATGACAAGTTAGTGGAGGAGGTATTAAAGAGATTGGAAGAGAACGACCTATTTGTGAAACCAGAAAAGTGTAAATGGAAAGTAAGAGAAGTAGAATTTCTGGAAGTAATAATCAGTCCAAAGGGGGTGGAAATGCAAAAGAAGAAGGTGGAGGGAGTACTAAACTGGCCAGTACCTAGAAATGTCAAGGAGGTGCAAAAATTTTTAGGCCTTGCCAACTACTATAGAAGGTTTATAAAGAACTTTGCTAAGGTAGCAGTACTGCTACATGTACTAGTCAGGAAGGAACAGAAATGGAAATGGGAGGAGGAGCAGGAGAAAGTATTTAGGAGACTTAAGAAGGCATTCACCACAGAGCCTGTCTTAGCCATCCTAGACATTGATAGAGAGATGAGAGTGGAAGTGGATACCTCAGACTATGCAACAGGAGGAATATTGTCGACAAAATGTGAGGATGGAAAGTGGAGGCCAGTGGTCTTTATTTCTAAATCATTGAACGCTACAGAGCGAAATTATGAAATTCACGATAAAGAGATGCTAGCAGTTATTAGGTGCCTAGAAGCATGGAGGCACTATTTGGAGGAAGCAAAACTTGAATTCAAAATCTGGACAGATCACAAGAATCTCCAGTATTTCATGACAAGCCAAAAATTAAATCATAGACAAGCAAGATGGGCCTTATATCTATCACAATTTAATTTTACATTAAAACACGTTCTAGGAAAAAGCATGGAAAAGGCAGACAGATTAAGCAAGAGACTGGACTGGCAGGAAGGAGTAGAGAAAGACAACAAAGACCAGAAACTAATAAAACCAGAATGGATTAGAGAAGCAGAAACAATGATAGAGGAAGGAAATCTAAAGGAAAGAATCAAAAAGGCGCAGGAAGGGGATGAAAAGGTAGTAAAAGCAGTGGAAGAGTTGAAGAGAGCAGAAATAAAGACATTGAAAGATGAAGAATGGGAAATAGAAGATGGGATAGTGATAAAGAAAGAAAGGATATATGTACTAAAAGAAGAACTCAGGGGGGAGATAATACATCTGCATCATGATACCCCAGTAGGAGGGCATGGAGGAAGGTGGAAAACGGCAGAGTTGGTCGCCAGGAATTACTGGTGGCCAGGATTAATGAAAGAGGTAGGGAAATATGTAGAGGGATGTGATGCATGTCAAAGACATAAAAATCGAAGCAAAGCACCAGCAGGAAAACTAATGCCCAATGTGATCCCAGAAAAACCATAGAGTCACATTTTGGCAGACTTCATCACCAAGCTACCATTAGCCCAGGGATATGATGCTATCTTAGTAGTATGCGACCGCTTTAGTAAAATAGCACATTTCATAGCAACAACAGAGAAAACATCAGTAGAAGGACTTGCAAGGTTGTTTCGAGATCATGTATGGAAGCTACACGGACTTCCAGAAAGCATCACATTGGATAGAGGAGTGCAGTTCACAGCAGGAATGATGAAGGAATTGAATAACTTGCTGGAAATCCAAACAAAACTCTCAATGGCCTATCACCCTCAAACAGATGGGCAGACAGAAAGAATAAACCAGGAGTTAGAGCAATATCTGAGGGTCTTTATCGATTATAGACAAGAGCAGTGGCCGGATTGGTTAGGAACAGCAGAATTTACATATAACAACAAAATCCACACAGCAACAAAAATATCACCATTCAAAGCAAACTATGGTCAGGACCTAAGGATGGGGTTCGAAGGAAGGAGAAAGGGAAAGTATGAAGCAGCAGGAAAATTTGTGGAAAGAATGAAGAAAATCCAGGAGGAAGCAAAAGTGGCACTAGGAAAAGCACAGAAAGAGATGAAGAAGTTTGCAAACAGAAGGCAAGGAGAAGGAGAAGAATACAAAGTAGGGGACTTAGTACTGCTAAGTACAAAAGACTTGAAATGGCAAATGAAAGGGAGGAGATCAGAGAAATTGACAGAGTGTTTTGTGGGCCCCTACAAAGTCAAGGGAATTGTCTCTAGTAATGTGATAGAATTAGAACTACCTAAGTCTATTAAGATACACCCTGTAGTCAATGTAAGTAGAGTACGGCTCTATAAACCACAGATAGAAGGGCAGAAGAAGATATCACCAAAACCAGTCATTATTGAAGGAGAAGAGGAATTTGAGGTAGAAAAAATCTTAAACAAAAGAATGATTAGAGAGAAGGAAAAGTTTCTGGTAAGATGGAAGGGGTATATGGCAGAAGAAGATACTTGGGAGAGTAGAGAGAACTTGGAGAATGCAAAAGAGTTGGTAGAAGAGTTTGAGAGAATATATAGAGAAGAGGTTGAAGAACTAAGACAACAGGAGCAAGAAGAAGAAGAAAAGGAATTTAGTTGGGAATTACCTAGGGAGTTCATAGCAAAATTACTATATGGTTGGAGAAAAAGGAGATACGAAAGGGAAAAGAGATGGGACAAAAACTGGAGTTGATGAAAAAATTCCTTGGGACAAGGAAACTTGAAGGGAGGGCTATGTTATGAGAGCCCCAAGAAGGAAATAGTCTTCTATGCATTTAAACACTTAATCCAAAATCTCAAGTCATACAATGAGGTCAAAGGTATAAATAGTGTGGGAACTTAGATAACCAAATCATGTGACAAGATCAGGTGACCATAGAACATTCTGGAAGATCATATGACTGTGGACTAGTAGTAGTATAGCCACTGTAAAATAGTATAAGTAGTAGTTCAATCCAACAAAGAACTCCATTGAGTTCTTCTTGAACATCTACCTAGGGTGATCACTAAGAGCATTCACTGCCTATTGATAACACATTTCCTGGAAGGAACAACAATAAAATTTGAGATTTAGACAAACCACAAAAATCTTGAATATTTTATGAAAGTGCAGAAATTGAACAGAAGACAAGTAAGATAGACATTGTATCTATTAAGATTTGATTTTACACTCAAGCACGCTCCAGAGAGTAGAATAGAAAAGGCAAATAGTTTGAGTAGGAGGCCAGATTAGAAAATAGAAGTAAAAAGAGATAGTGAGGATAAGACATTAGTAAAGCTGGAATGGTTGGAGATCAGAAAAACAGAGAAAGTGGAAGTAATAGTAGAAGGAGTAGATTTACTAGAGAAAGTAAAACAGTCAAAAGTAAAAGATAATAAGGTAATCAAAGTGGTAAAAGAAATGAAACAAGCAGGAGTAAAGATGCTAAAAGATGAGGAATGGAGAGAAGTTGATAGTATCATATATAAGGAAGAGAAGATATATATACTGAAAAATGAGAAATTAAGAGCAGAAATCATTTGGTTGCATTATGATATGCCAGTAGGAAGACATGGGGAATAGTGGAAAACTGTAGAATTGGTCACTAGAAACTTTTGGTGGCCAGGAATTATGAAAGAGGTGAAATGGTATATAGAGAGGTATGACATGTGCTAGCATAATAAAAACTGCACAGAATAGCCAGCAGGAAAACTAATACCAAATTCAATTCCAGAGAAACCTTGGGCCCACATTTTAGCAGATTTCATTACCAAATTGCTGCTAGCACAAGGATACAACTCAATTTTACTAGTAGTCAATAGATTGACAAAAATGGTATATTTTATTCCTACTATAGAAGATATCAGTGGAAGGACTAGCTAGATTGTTTAGAGACAATATGTGGAAGTTACATGGGTTACCTGAGAGTATCATATCAGACAGGGAACCTCAGTTTGTGGTAGGAATAATGCAGGAGTTGAACAGAATATTAGAGATTGAGAGTAAATTGTCAATGGCATTTTACTCTCAGATAGATGGACAAATAGAGAGGGTTAATCAGGAACTAGAACAGTACTTGAGGATGTTTATTGATCATAGGCAGGAGCAGTGGCCAGATTGGTTAGAAATGGCCAAGTTTGCCTACAACAACAAAGTGCATTTGAGTATTAAAACATTATCTTTCAAGGCAAATTATGGATAAGATTCCAGGATGGAGTTCAAGATAAGAAAGAAGGGGAAGTATGAAGGGGTGGAGAAATTTGCAACAAAGATGAAGAAGATTCAGGAGGAGACAAAAGCAATACTAGGAAAAGCACAAGAAGAAATAAAAAAATACATAAATAGGAAGAGAGCAGAAGTTGATGAGTACAAAGTGGGAGACTTGGTAATGCTTAGCACTAAGAATTTGAAATACCAAATGGTTGGAAGGAGAACAGAAAAGCTGACAGAGAGGTTTGTAGGCTCTTATAAAATAAAGAAGATTGTGTTGGCAAATACAGTTGAACTAGAGCTATCTAGCATAATCAAAATACACCTAGTAGTAAACATCAGTAGAATATATAGATACATAGGGCAAGTAGAGAGGCAGAGAAAGGAGCAACCAGCTCCAGTCATAATTAAGAGAGAAGAGGAATGGGAGATCAAGAGAATATTGAACAAGTGATAGATTAGAGAGAAGGATAAGTATCTAGTATGATAGAAGGGATTTATGGTGGAGTCAGATACTTGGGAAGGGATAGAAAACTTGGAAAATGCAAAGAGAGCAGTTGAGGAATCTGAAAAGGAATACTAACAGGATATGGAAGATATAAGACAACAAGAAAGAGAAGAAGGAACATTCAGAAGAGAAGAACTGCCAGGACAATTTATGGCAAAGAAACTATTTGGATGGTCAGACAAGAGGTATGATGAGGAATATTGGGGAAGATTAGAAAGAAACTAGAGATGATGGAAAGAAGGATGAGCAAGAGAAAAAAGAACTTTAGAGTCAATTTGGGAGGAAGAAGAAGAAATTGAGTAAAAAGAATCAGAAATTAGAGAATAGACAGAAAAAGACAAAGATGAAATGGGCAATATAGTCAATCTGACTATGAATTGTAAAATCCTTGGGACAAGGAACCTTGAGAGAGAGGTGGTGCCATGACTTGGCCAAATGGCTAAGTCATTATTTCTTTTCTTTTCTTTTCATTTAATTAGGAAATCAATAGACATGTGAGAAGGAATGACTCAAAGGAGAGGTATGGGACTTTATAAATAGAAGTAAATACAGAATGTGTATAAGTAGTATACATGTTATCAATAGACAGTGAATGTCCTTAGTGATCACTCTAGGTGGATGTTCAAGAAGAACTCAATGGAGTTCTTCATTGGATTGGACTACTACTTATACTATTCTTACAGTGGCTGTACTACTATTAGTCCATGGTCACATGATTTTCCAGAATGTTCTATGATCACTTGACCTTGTCACATGATCTGATTACCTAAGTTCCTATGCTATTTATATCTTAACCCCTTTGTACAATTAAGTGCTTGAATGCATGGGAACCTATTTCCTTTTTGGGACTCTCATAATAATACAGCAATTGGATGAGAACTCTATTAAGTTCTTCTTGTCAACTCAGACTAGAAGTAGATCTAAGTCATCACAGTCTAAGGTCTTATATAAAACTCTAATACTGCTTTCTTAGTGTGTCTCAAGTGATAGGCAGGTTTCCAAGTGTTGTCTTCATGGAGTAGACCTATCCAATGGACTTTGTACAGGTATGTGCCCTTCTGTTTTTTTATATAAACTATTGTATCAACTTTCCATTCAGGTTTGCCATCTATAATTTCAGGATCTGGTGTTCATAGTGGTACTTGGCTAGGTAGCAGAGGGATATAGGATTCTAGACAATTAATATTGAATATAGGCCAGATGCAGAAGTATGTAAGCAGATTTAGCTTGTATACATTCTGATTTATGACTTTTGTTATTGTAAAGAGACCAATTTTTTTTTGGCTTAGTTTCTGGTTTGGTCTTTGTGTTTGGATATCTAAGGTATGCAGCCAGACCTGATCTCCTACAGCAAAGGTCTTATTTTTCCATCTTTTGTTGTAGTGCTTTGCATTTGCATCTTGTGCTACTTGTAAAGCTATTCCTAGCACTTTAAAGAGTTCTTTCATTTCTTCTGTATATATGGTAGTAGCTAGCTCATCTAGTAGTGTATTCTCTGTCTCCTGTAGCCATTTTGCTCTTGGGTAGTATCTCTAGTTTGTGAAAAAGGGTATGATACCAGTAGCTGAGTGTTGAGAGTTATTGTAGACAAACTCTGCATAAGCTAAGTGTTATGAGAGCCCCAAAAGGAGAAAAGTTTCCCAAGCATTCAAACATTTAATCCAAAACCTCAAGACATACAACAGGGTTGAGATATAAATAGTGTGGGAACTAAGGTCACATGACAAGGTCAGGTGATCACAGAACATTCTGGAAGAACATGTGATCATAGACTAAGAGTACAGCCACTGTCAAAGTAGTATAAGTAGTAGTCCAATCCAATGAAGAACTCCATTGAGTTCTTCTTGAACATCCATCTAGGGTGATCACTAAGGGCATTCACTGCCTATCGATAACACTAAGTATTTGTTCCAATCATTCTGTTTCCAATTACAGTAGGATTGTAAATATGTTTCAACCACTATATTAACTCTTTCTGTCTGGCCATCTGCTTGTGCTCAATGAGCTGTTGTAGTAGCTTGCTTAATATCAAGTCTGGTGTGCAGGTATTTCCAGAACCTATTAATCCATCTTCAATCTCTATCTAACACTATTGTAGTGGGTACTCTATATAGCCAGATTATTGTTTTCACAAATAGATTGGCTGCTCTTTCAGTGTTGATGGTTTTCTTATAGAGAACAAAGTGGGCTATTTTCATAAAGTGGTCAATCACCATGAATATGCAGTTATATTGGGTTTTTTGGGTTTTTAGTAGGTCCATGATTAAATCTATGCCTATTTGTTGCCAGAGGCCACTAGAGGGTATGAGAAGGAGTAAGTTTCCATAGATCACATATGTAATTGACTTATTTTGTACATATAGTTGGCATACCTTTGTATAGTCTGCTATGGTTTTAGTTATGTCCAGTTACCAGAGGTCTCATTTTATTTTATCAGTTCAATTGTTCAGTCTTGACCAAAGTAGCTAGCTAAAGGGTTGTTGTGATATTAGACAATTACTTTTATCTGTAGTGATGCTGGTATGTATATTTTCCCTTTGTATAGCTTTAATCCTCCTTTATTTACCCAGTTATTATTTCTAGTAGTGTTGTTTGTTGTTAGGTATTTGTTATTCATGTATGCATCTATAATCTAGTATTTTAGATTATCTGGACAGGATATTATGTTGAGTTCTAGTTCTAGTTTATCATCTTGAAGTCCTGGATAGGTTGTAGCAACTTAGCCTGAGACAACTTAATCACATTCCAAGTCTGAGTTGACAAGAAGAACTTGATGGAGTTCCCATTAAATTCTGTACACTACTTATACAACTACTATATGGTTTATACACTACTTTCCTACACTTATTATATGATATAACCCTGTAATATCCTAACATGTGACTGTAATGTATGACATTTGTTATGTGACATTTTCCTACACTTTCTCCTTGTATAGTAAGTCCAAATAAGAAGAGAAAAGAAAAAGAAAAGAAAAGAAATATAAATAATAACTTAGTTGTTTTGCCAAGTCATGATACCACCTCTCTTTTAAGGTTTCTTGTCCTGAGGATTTACAGCTTATAATAAGGGTCCACTATATTGCCTATTTCATCTTCATCTTCCTCTGTCTATTCTCTAATTTTTGACCCTTTCTGCTCAATTTTTTCTTCTTTCTTCTAAATTATTTCTAAGGTTCTTCTTCCTCTTGCTTGTCCTCCTTTCCATCATCTTCAATTTCTTTTCAGTCTTCCCCAATATTCTTCATTATACTGTTTATCTGACTATTCAAATAATTTCTTTACCATAAATTGTTCTGGCAGCTCTTCTTTTCTAAATGTTTCTTCTTCTTTCTTTTGCTATCTTACATCTTTTATATCTCATTGGTATTCCCTCTCATATTCTTCAATTGCTTCTTTAGTATTCTCTACATTTTTCCTTTCTTTCCAAGTGTCTAACTCTGCTATAAATCCCTTCCATCGTACCAAGTACTTGTCTTTTTTCTATGTCTGCCATCTATTTAGGATCCTTTCCACTTCCCACTCTTCTTTCCTCTTAATTATAACTGGAGCTGGTTGCTCCTTTCTCTGCCCCTCTACTTGCTCTACATAACTTTGTATTCTACTAACATTAACTACTAGATGTATTTTTACTATACTAAATGGTTCTAATTCTACTGTATTCAATAATACAATTTTTTTTATTTTGTAAGACTCTATGAACCTCTCTGTCAACTTTTCTGTTTTTCTCCCAACTATCTGATATTTCAGATCCTTAGTAGTTAGTATCACTAAGTCCCTTACTTTATACTTATTTACTTCTGCTCTCTTTTTATCTGCATACTTTTTTATTTCTTCTTGCACTTTCCCTAGTACCACTTTTGCCTCTTTTTGAATCTCCTTCATCTTTGTTATAAATTTTTCTGCTCCTTCATATTTTCCCTTTCTCCTTGTCTCAAACTCCATCCTGGGATCTTGTCTGTAATTTGCCTTGAAAGGTAACATTTTGGTACTTGAGTGTGCTTTATTGTTGTAGGCAAACTCTGTTGTTTTTAACCAATCTGGCCACTGTTTCTGCCTATAGTTGATAAACATTCTTAAGTACTGCTCTAGTTCCTGGTTAATCCTTTCTGTTTGTCCATCTATTTAAGGATGGAATGCTATTGACAATTTACATTCAATCTCCAACATCCTGTTCAACTCTTGCATTATTCCTACCATAAACTGAGGTTCCCTGTCTGATATGATACTCTCAGATGACCCATGTAACTTCTACACATTGTCTCTAAACAACCTAGCTAGTCCTTCCACCAACATCTTTTCTGTAGTAGTATCACAAATGGCCACTTACTAATTTGTGAGTTGATGATTTAATAATCAAAAGGCTTAAAAAAGCAAAGTTTAGACAGTAGCAAAAGATGTTGTTAAGTCTAAGGTTTATCCTCAGACATACAGTTCTTAAATACATGATTGTAGTGGTCTATGCACCAGAACAGCCTACTATATGATCACTACCTATTGTTCTACATATAGGAGTGCTATTTTTCTTGAAATAGAGATAACCTAACCATCTTAGGGCAGTCCTTTGTTCTATTCAAGGACAGATAATAATCTATAAGTAAAGATCAGTGTTATGTACAAACATTGAGGACCTTGTATCTCCATGGGATCTTATCACCTTGGGATCTATTTATAGCCAAAAGAAGTGCATTGAAGAGAGCTTCATGATGGTCATTGAAGCAAACGATTATGTTAAGCAGTTCCTGAGATATTGGTGATTTAGTGTCTGGTGACTTGGTGATCACAGACTGATCTGCTGATAACTCAGTGAATACTGATTGCTTTGAGATGTTTTTGGTACTGTTTGAAAGGTCTTCTTAAGGGCTTTTTGTGGCCATTTAGATTGTTGAAATCAGTCAAGTATTCCTAGAGTTATGGTCCGAATAAAGTTTGTGACAAGTAGGGATAAAATATACCATTTTTGTCAATCTATCAACTACTACTAAAATTGAGTTGTATTCTTGTGCTAGCAGCAGCTTAGTGATGAAATCTACTGAAATATAAGCCTAGGGTTTTTCCAGAATTGAATTTGGCATTAGTTTTCCTGCTAGCTATTCTGTGTGGTTTTTATTGTACTGGCAAATATTACACCCCTCCATATATTGCTTTACTTCTTTTGTAACTCCTGGCCACCAAAGTTCCTAGTGACCAACTCTACTGTCTTTTACTGTCCTCTATGTTCTATTACTAATATATCATGATATAACCTGACAATCTTTGTTCTCAACTTATTATCTTTTGGTATATATACCTTCCTTTCTTTGTATATTATGCCATTAACTTCTCTCTATTCTTTGTCTCTCAATATCTTTACTCCTACCTACTTCATTTCTTCAACAGCTTTTACTACTTTGTCATCTTTTACTTTTGATTGTCTCACTTTTTCTAGTAGATCAACTCTTTCTACAATGATTTCTACTTTTTCTGTTTTTCTAACTACTAGCCACTCAGACTTTACCAATGTCTTGTTCTCATTGTCTCTTTCCACCCCTACTTTCCAGTCCAGTCTTCTACTCAGACTGTTTGTCTTTCCTATCCTGCTTCCTAGGACATTTTTTAGCATAAAGTCAAATCTTGACAAATATAGAGCCTATCTTGCTTGTTTTCTATTTAACTTTTGTACCTTCATAAAGTATTCAAGATTTTTATGATCTGTTTAGATCTCAAATTTGGTAGTTATTCCTTCTAGAAAGTGTCTCTATGCCTCTAAGCATCTAACTACTGCTAGTATCTCTGTCACAAACTTCATTTAGACTATAACTTTGGGAATACTTGACCAATTTCAATGATCTAAATGGCCACAAAAAGCCCTTAAGAAGACCTTTCAAACAGTACCAAAAACATCTCAAAGCAATCAGTATTCACTGAGTTATCAGCAGATCAGTCAGTGATTACTAAGTTACCA
>Ga0154006_1000565_pt1 | contig 12430 bp, 8 predicted proteins | sample TSFL090MetaG_FD_104747 | JGI IMG/M metagenome (GOLD analysis project Ga0154006, IMG submission 104747) | Attine ant fungus gardens microbial communities from Florida, USA - TSFL090 MetaG | ecosystem: Host-associated > Fungi > Mycelium > Unclassified | place: USA: Florida, Wakulla State Forest... | reverse complement strand
CAATCATGTATTTAAGGACTGTATGTCTGAGGATAAACCTCAGACTTAACAACATCTTTTGCTGCTTGTCTAACTTTGCTTTTTTGAACACTTTGATTATCAAATCAAGCAATCAAAAATCAGTAAGTGGCCATTTGTGATAGTTGGTTTGGCTTGGAATAAGATGTATTCCTTTGCAAACCAGTGAGTACATCCAAATAACTATCCAAGCTATATACTAATTAAAAAAGGAAATTCTAGAAGATTCTTCAACCTTCACCTGAAACATGACATCAGTTTGATATTCCAACAGTTAAACATCCATAGGCTTTCATAGGCCTTCATAGAACATAGCTTAATGCTATCTTAAGCCCTAGCTAATATTATGAACAAATCATAGAGAGATGTACACATGGAACTCTGACTCAGGAAAGGTCAGATGAGTTTTGAGTCATTAGTTAAATTAAACCCTTAGTAAAGTTCTTAGTAATTGCTTGTAAGGGCAACTGGAGCTGTCAGCAACTGACTACAGACCTTAGCTTAGGGTCAAAGCACAAGAGTTCTTTAGGGTTAGAAGAGAACTCAATGAGTTGAACTATACTACTTATACAAACTGGACTATTTGTCCTTGTTTATACTACAACTACTTCTTGAGTCAGGGTTCAATTCCAGTTTATGTCCATTCTATTTATAGTCCTTGGTCATGGTCAAGGCAACTCATAATAGTACTCCCCATTTTAAGATTTCTTGTCCCAAGAAATTTTCTACAATTTGTCATATGGGTCCTATAGACTGCCCATCTATCTCATCTTCTTTGTTCCAGTCTTCTATCCTGCTTTTCTCAATATTTTCCTCTTGTTCCCCTTCTTCTTTAATCATCTCCAATATTCTTTGGCCTCTTTTCTATGCTCTCTTCTATCTTCTCCAATTTCTTTCCAACTGTTCCCAATATTCCCTATCAAACTTCTTGTTATCCCATCTATATAATACTTTTGCTATATATCTCCCTGGCAACTGTGTCTCTTGATTTTCCCTCATATTCATCTTCTTTGTCTATCTCACTCCCTCTCCATATTGTTCCTCAAATTCCTCTATTAATTCCTGCATATTTCCTAAGTTTTCCCTTGGTTCCCAAGTATCTTCTTTTGCTATATAACCTCTCTATTGTACTAAGTACCAATCCTTTCCTCTGAACTTCTTCTTATTCAATATCTTCTCTAACATTGTATGCACTGGGAGCACAGATTTTCTATTTTTAGCATACTGGAGTACAGATAACCCCTTTTGGTTAGGCCAGAACACAGATTTACTATTTTTAACTAGGCTGGATCACAGATTTACTATTTTGGGCCCCATCAATTGTTTTCCACACATCTGATGTCTTGATAATAAGTGATATTTTTGCTGTACAGTTTGCAAAAAGGAGCTGTGCAGTGTCAAAACAACTTGGTAAGGCAGAGGTATGCTTGTTTTCTTCCCTGATCACTGAATAAATTTACTCCCAGTCCTAGGTGACAAGTGTACTCACCCAGATTCACTGCCACTTCATGTATTCATGGTTGTACTCTCTGTCAGTAAATGAACACAAGTGGTATTTCACTAAATATCAACCTTTGATGAGGCTGAAGAGCTTTCATTTTTGATTGGGATGATGTATATTAATATACCAGTGATGTTCTGGTCATTGAATAGAAGGACAGTAAAGCATATTGAAAGGTAAGAATCACCAACCTCATTGTTGGGCTATTAGAGTGAATCACCATTAGTATTAAAGTTATGCAAGACAATCAAAGCTATGGTATGGTTGTAATATGTCAAATCTGTGGGCCCAGCTCCAGAACTGGTCAGCCAGCTCTTGAATTAATATAATATTCAACAGCCCCAAACATCTTCTAGCATGTATGTCCACACAATTGTATTGTCACATGTATCCCTTTACTCATACTGTCAGCATAGACAGTCAAAATATAGACAAGACATGCACATGGACATTATGCATTGCACACTATTAAACAGCAGCCATGTACATTTTCTCTCCACAGTATAGCAGTTGTTCCTTCTGCTTTTTATGCTTCCAAGTGATGTTCTCTAGATATAATAGCTTGAAAGGACATGGCATATCATTCTGTCTACATGGACATGGATATAGATGTACTTAGATACCAAATAGACATTGGCAATAGGTCAAAGTTGGCACTAATTGGCAATCTATATTTTGCCCCCTACAGTCAGCAATAACTCATGGTACAGTAACATATCTATTGGTCTAGCTATGGATATCATAGGCAGGCATTTTTGTGATGCTTCTGAGTCTCAGAACGTCAATGTTGTGTTGCTGTGAAACAATGCAGTTATACCTTATATTGTTCCATTGGTGAATTATGTCTTGAAGACTTGGTTACTATATATCAATATCATGGTAATTCTTCCCACATCTCTAATGGCAAATACTGGCATTTGACCAATTAAATTAACTATGACTATTTACTGAGAAGGACTTAAAACATCTAAAATTTTCTGAGATGATCTGTCGAATAACCATATGTCGAAACAGGGCATAGAGACATATTGGGGAGTAGTATGGGTTAGGTTAGCAAAATAATGTAACATTAAGCCTTCATGCCAGGGCCCGTTTGGCTATCAGGTTGTTGAAAACTCAATCATCATCGAGCAGCATGACCATTGTAAGGTTGATGAGCTTCTTCCAGCTCCTTCAAACAACAAATTGGTAATTTGCATATTACTCGAAACATAGAACTAATTTTGCTGAATGCAGGTACGCTCCGCATTTATGAGGTCTACTGCCATGTAGGGTTCCGAACGACCATTACGGCAAGACACTTTGGAGGGTGGAGGACTTGATGAAGCACAGGAAGATCAAGGATGTCGCTGAGAATCCGCTTATACTATCCTCAAAACTTATATCGTGTTTTCGAACCTCGTCTGTGTTAAGATCGTTCAGATTATGACAATGTGAGCTTTATTGAAGGCAGCGAGAGGAACAGATAAGACAGCTTCCCCAAGACTAGGAAATACCTCGTCATAATACAAGAAACATGAATAGATAAATCAGGATTCAGTCATACCAAAAAGAGCATCCAACTGCTCCGTTAGATCATGCACCTGTCCTCGTACTCTATCTAGTTCTCTCTGTAACTCGTTCATCCCCTCTCTCTCCTCCTCTCTCACCATGATCAGCGTTGGCAACAATTGATCGACCTTGGACCACATTGAACACCTCTCTGCAGCAATGATTTCACCTCCTGGCTCAAGTTCAAAACTGTCACTCCATATAACCCCATCATCAACGTGACAGCCCAAGGGAAGAACTCGACTCAGGAAACGGGCGACGGAGATGGGTTCTTCCACAGCGGAGAAACCCACGGCAAGGTGCTGAAGGCATTTAAAGTGAGGGCGGGGAGAGGCTGTCGACAACGAAAGTGCACCGAAAGAAACATCAATGAATAGAGCGAGGTAGGCCAAGCGAGGGCAATATTGGGCAAAGGGAAATATTGCCTCCAGAGTTAGATTTGAAGATTTGAAGTAGTGTGGTTCTGTGTTGAGATTCAGAGTCTCGAGTGAGACCCAGCATTTAGCGAAAATCTCGAGGTCCTTCTGCGTAAGCTTCAGTGGAAATTGATGTACTACCTCGAGTGAAGTAAGGCTGCTGCATGCGAGCGCAGATTTCAAGGTATCTGCCGTCACTTGGCTGAGCCCATCTGGAACAGTGATTTGATCCCTGAGTACACGCCGTGGAGATATAAGTGTTAAAGTCTTCAACATCTGGCAGTTTTCAGATATAGTGACAAGAAGCTGATGAAGGTGAGCCGGTGATTCAAATTCTGACGATTCAATGTGGAGCACAGTGATGTTTGTCGGTGCAAATGGAATTGTGAGGAATCGTTGGACCTCCCTATAGCTTGCTGTCAGAGAAAGGTCCCAGAGAGATGGAAATGCACCGTCTGGAAACTCTGGTTGGAAGACAGCCACGTCGGCTGGGTCACCAGAACCTTGGTCGTCATAGTACTGGAATTCAACACAACCAAGTTTTGGTAGGTGAGAACAACAGATGCAGAGAGAAGAATCGAGGAAATGATATCTTTCTCAGATCAGGGAGAGATGATAAAAGCCAAATCAATTCTTTTTCCAAGATCCTCGCAGGTATCTGGGTGCGAATATCGAGTTCATTAAGCCGTGGCATACGATCGATAATATCGTCAAAAAACGGTCGTGGAGAGGCACCTGCGATGACGTTAGGGAGATGAATGGCAAACCGTGTGACATTTGCACACATGAACATCACACACAAGGGCAGGGAAGCTCTCCAGTTGAGTGTGTGCATATTAGGGAGAATGACGAGAGACGTTCTCGTCCGTGCGATATCGTCAAATACAGAATGACTCAGGGCGATGTCTTCTATCGTTTCGTCGTAATAAAGCTCGCGCACGCGCCTCGAGTATTTCTGACACCTCTTCCAATCACTAGACTCTGGGAGGCGCGAAAACTCCTGGATCTAATTCAGAAATTTCACGAAAAGAAATAACAAGTTGACATGCAAGTTGTCTTGGATCCTCTGCCTCCTCCCGTTCTATAAGAGGAGCTAGTATATTGAAAAGTCGTTGGAGATCGCCAACATATCGCCAAAGCGCATCAAGTGCGACTTCTGACCAAGATCGACATACGAGGGAATTGTTGAGATTAGAACTGCGGCCCAAGTTGCTGAAGATAGTATCAAGAAGTTCTGGCATAGTCAGGACGCGATGCATGGTTTATTGTGCTCAACTTGACAACTTGAAACAATACTTTGATAGTGTGATGTACTTACATCAGCCATGGTAACTTGTCAGCGATCCACTAGGCCCACCGGTCCATGTGACTAGATTATGTCAGGACAAGCTAAACTAAAATTTTAATTTACCTACATAAGCCAAGGAAAATGCAGTTATCAGAACCTCGGACAGAAGGTTTAGAATTTCCTTCCAGCGTGGAAATGAGGTCTGATCAGGGAGAATAATATAATTTTAAATCTGCTGCAAGTTTGAAATAGCGTCCGACTTACATGACACGTTGAGTACCTTTAACCCCTGTGATGACGCATTTACTCATCATACTATGTCACATATTGCAGTGCCCGCTTGAATGCTGTATGAGCAACACTACCCTTGAATAGCTTTTTTGATATGGTTTGAATAACGGTGCGCAATTTTCTTATCCTCTCTGCTATTTCAAGGAGGCATCATGCCAATAACGACGCGCAATGGTGGTTTAGATAGGTCCTTTACTACCTCTGATAACTACCGATGTCACACGTGTGACAGGTTAGCAATCACTCGACATCAGTTGACAGCTATTTGTCCGTCGTGACATCCACCATCGCAACATGAGCTTCGGCCCGACTGCTTTGGGAGTACTTGAACACTATACATCACATCCCCCTTCAACTGAAGATGCATGGTTCGTGGTATACTCTGCGTCTATTGACAAATCCCCATCCTTTTCCTCCACAGGTATGGACCCTGGAACTCCATGCTCACTGTCCTATTCCCCGATGATCAGGGATTCATCATCACACCCCAGCGCCGCATTCCTGAAGATAGCCAAAGTCATATCCCTGACTTTGTTATTGAGGTCGTTAAGTTGACCTCTCCGCCTCTCACCTTTCGAACAGTTCTGATTGTGGAGATTAAGAATAGTCAGCACTGGCCTGGCGGGATCACTTCACTGGACAACCAGATATCAAGGCAAGCCGATGCTGCCTTCGCTGGCACAGCTCATACCAAAGTTTACTGGATTGGGACTATTGGGCCTCACTGGAGGTATGGTGAACGATACGACAACGGGCAAGACATAGTGCCCCTCATTCACTGGCATGATATCACCCACGATGCAGCATCATACGCAGACCTGCAAGAGCTTGCAAGGCTAGTTCGTGAACTGTAAGCTGATTTGTTTCTTATTTTGTTGGATTGGACTTGGATCTCAATTGTTCTGTAATAGGTAGTTAATTTGAGGCAAAACTCACTTGCACTTCTTGGAGACTTCTTGGACCCATTGCTGTTGCTCTAGTGTTGACATCTATTTAAACTGAGTATCTAAAACTGGTAGTTTCATAAAATACAAAATTGCATTTTGGCGGGCTGTGGGATATAAAAGTCTGGATTTGGTATTCTGATTTGTTTTGGTACGAAATTATTCATTTTAGATTGGATTTCGTGTGCATAAAAATCGCTTTACCCCTGTGATGATCACAAGGAGCTCCACTGAGAAGCAGTCGCAAACTGTAAGCACAAAATGAACATCAGTGGTGCTCAAAAACCCTCCATTATTCTAAACGGCTGTAGCCTCTTATCCAGACCTCTTTGGAGAGGCCGATGTCCACATGTGACATTCCCACCCATGCCCTCTGACACGTGCCGCTCCTGCGCTCGCGTGTCGCGTTCACTCCTACAGGGTTTTGCATAATAAACTGCGCACGATAGCTAGAAAAATGATGTTGTGTGATGCAGCCTGGGCTGGTTTGCGTGATATGTTAGGCACTGTTCAAGGTTCATGACAGTTTTCAGAAAATCACGGCCCAAGTCCAAATTCCTCTGATTGTTTAGCTAATTATGGCCAATTTCTGGCTGATATCACCCAGCTTAGTTGCCTGAACTACCCGAAGTCAGCTTGATCACATCCTCACTTTGTTCCAATTCAGGGCGGCAAGCGTATGCCACGCAATTGTATGTGCACGTTCGACTGCTGGTTAGCGCACGGCTTGTACCAGTGGAGCGGTGGGTAAACCCTTATCCGAGATATCCGGAAAGATCGAAAACGACGTGAGAAATGAATAATGAATAATTTAATGATGTTTGTCACAGCACCTGTCACAACCGCGCTACCACCACCGCTTTCGCTTACCATGTTCGTGTTTTGCCCAAATTTCTTAAGTCTATACTCATGCCTGTGGATATTCATGCTGGTTGAAAAAAATTACCTAAAGCAGACAGATCCGTCGCGAGAAAAAGTGTTAGCCCTCAATATGCTGGAGTTTTGATTTTTTTCTCAGACTTTGCCGCAAGACTAGCAGCTTTCAGATTCAGATGAACAAGCGTGTACCTCTGTAACACATAAATATCTTACATTTCGCTCGTCAGAGCCCCCAAAAAACCAGCTCCGCAATATTCTTGTTAAGCTCAACCCTATGTCCCCGCTTTCGAAGTCCGAGCCCCTCAGTTTGCACCTCCTTGCCCACCAGGCCCAGACCGAGCAGCTTTAACTACTTCCACCACATAGCTCAGGCTATTTCAGGCTTCCTATGCCAGGAACCCAGAGTAGCGTGGAACGCTCCCGCCACCATGGGAAGATTGAGGATCTCTCGAGCTCAGCGAGAACTCTCTGACATACCATTTGTCTCATTGTATGATTAGCTCGTACACGAACAATGAGTATTTGATGTCCCCGGCCGGATCGTCGCCGTCAAGCTTTTGCAGAAATCTTATCACTTTACAGTCGTCTGTCTGCCATTACATCGGAAGTCTCCGAATATCTGACAACCTCGAAGGAGGATGCCGTGCCATCGACAGTCTAGCATCGATACAACACCGAAGCGTCAGCCTCTCTTTCACCAAGCCTGCCACGCAATACGTGCCTCGAACCGGTCCTTTCTTTCCCTTCATTTTCAAACTTTGCAAGCGGCATTCAAACAGTATACGTATCCTTCGACCACTGGATCAACCAAGCCCGCACAGTACTGTCCTTCTTGAAGCAGAAATATAGGTTACTCCTCGCCCGTTTGATATTAGCATCGGCGGTTGTCAGGTTCGTCAGCCTCAATCCAACTTGGAATCGTGGTCCGACGTCGGAATCTTGTTCCGTTTACGCACTAGCCTGCTGCTGCAGGCCTTGCAACCAAATTGTAACCTTTCAGGTTGTCATGTATGGATAAAAGCCCAGGGTTCATTCGGAAATGGAACGAGCCGGACTCGCACCGATTTAGCCACTCGATGCAGTGACTATAGTGCTGGTGGCGGCGAATATGGGGCATGATTCAGAGTATTGTAACGGACGGAACGAGTGTGCTAGTGGAGACGACGTGTAGGGATAAGAAGTTGAAGTCGTTCAACCTACGGGTCAGAGGTGGGATAGTAAAGGTGCTCCTTGTCTCTTCTCTTCCTAGCCATCTAATCATTCCCCCGTAGGTCATGGACTCCTACACTGGAATCAAGCCTTTGTGGTTGGCGGCGTTCATGGCGGACATCCTAAGGTCGTGGTGGTGGTCTTTTCGAAAGATTGGTATACGGGTCAACTAAAATGCGGCGAGCCTCGTAATCTATTCTGCGAGAGGCTATGGCGTTCTTTTCCTCGCTGACAAACAGTATGTTATCATCGCTCCTCTTGGCTCTCCCTAGGCCAATTTTTACCAGAAACGATAGCATTGAGTTCTGCGACTGAGATGCCGACCCCCTTACCTCACCAAACACAAGTCAACAGCGAGGGATGTGCTTCTTACAATAGAGAGCCTTCGGCATAGACGATTGCGGGATGGCAAGAGCCTATTAGGTGATCAGTGGGAGCGGTGATGGGGTAGTTGAGTCAATTCGGCGAGTAGGCCTTCTTCTACCGCCTATTTCCACCCTCCTCTTGCTTCCTCTTGATTTTGGTCCCCTTACTGTATACAGCTCAATAATATACTGTCGTATTCAAGTCGATTCCTTTTGGCTAACCCAAGGAACCGTTCTCGAGCTCGGCCCGGAAATTGCTTTCGGCTACAAATCTAAATCGGGAGGTTATCAGTTTGGACAGCCAGAGGGGTCTGGTAGCAGTAAGTCGTCTTCCACTGCTAACCAACCAAAGACTTACTAACTGTTCTATTCGCTTTCTGTAGATGCCTCGCCACGCCTGCCACCACGAGCATCAAGCATGTCGTCTGCATCCTCGTGGTATCTTGCATCCTGGTAGCTCGTACAAAATTATTCGGTGCACCATCGTAAGTGTCAATGGCAAAGTCCGGTCATCGATGTGCCTATTCTTGTCCTGGTCACACGTATCGGCTCTATTGCCCCACTCAAACCTTAGGGCCTTCGGTTCACGTTCACGAGGCCTTGAGGGTCATTCGGGTTGACTGTGTGCAGATATTGTCAGCACACAAACCTTCCGAGCCAGACGAGAACAATGTAGCAGGCGGTAAAGAGGCCCACTACGTTTGTGTCAGGCTTCTGTTTCGAGACCCAGGTTGAGATTTGCATCCACTTTGTCCTTGTCAAATTGGCACTTCTCTGTGTAACATCAAAACTCTTAAATCCATTATTGGGGACTTGCTAGGTTTTGAGCAGGTTTTTTTCAAGGTCATGAGATGGGTAGGGAATAGACTATGGGATGACAACACAGGGATTTGGCTAGGAATGGGGTGAAATAGGACTGATACAATGAGCAGAGTACAGCACTCACATACACATCAATAAACTCAGTAAAATTCAGTAAAAATACTCTTTTTCAGTGTATCCATCTGCTCCCATAGACCATTGTAGGAAGGAAGTGCAGTGCACTGACAGAAAACCACTATTTTCTTTGTGTGGAAGTGCAGAGGTACACAGGGCATTCATTTACACAATGAACAACATGTTACCAAGGACATATAGGCTAATTAAATGAAGTACTACTACTGGGATTGCAATTATTACACTGTAGCATGTACAGTGAGGGCTAGGGAGTTGTACAGAAGCAATAAAAATTGCTCTGTGAGTATAGAAGACAAGAGTGGGTGGGATGGACTGGATTTCTCCAGTACTACCCATTTTGTCTTATAAATAAGACTGATCAGGTACTTTTCAAACATACCATAAGACACTTGGATGACTGATATGGTTGAGATATAATAGCCACTGGTTACTATTGTTAGGGTTAGGTTAGGTTGCTATGTAAGAAATTACTACAACTGATGAGTCAGAAGGCGCTAGCTAAGCTTGGGGCTTCACCTGAAGTGGTCCATGCTTTTGTCCTTATAAAGGACTCATCAGAGCTATAATTGGCCTGACTCCCATTTCCCAGTTTGGAAGCTTCTTTATTCTCTGGGAAATAAGAAGCGTGTACTGCATGAAGCAGCTCCAAACTTAGCTGCTTATTCTGACTCATCAGTTGCAGGGTTAGTAAACCTGTGATATTAATAGAATTTTCCCCATGGGTTTAGGGTTTTATTAGTAATATCAAGTAGCATGTGACTTGGTTAGTCATCCATGCTGACTGATGAGACCACATGACCTTACTTTGTCATGTGATGGTCTATTCTTATAAAGGTTAGTTGTTTAGTTTTCCTGTTAGAGTTATCGGTTAGGTTAGGCTTAGCGTTAGAGTTAGGCTTAGTATTAGGTAACCTGAATACAAATAAATGTGGTTAGAATTTATCCAAACCCTACTAAACATATAAGATAGACTTATCATAGAATGTTGCAGGGATAATTTGAACTTAAGAGCTTTAGGCTCTGTATCATTCACCACCTTGAGGGTTAACTTTCTAAAACTAGATGAGTTGGATAACAGGATCAAGGTAGAAAGTCTAGATCATGTTTGGTGGTGCCTAATCCAGTGATGGCAGATGCATTAGATATTTCTAATCACACGATGTCACTGGAGAATAACATCATGCTTTGATGAGATACCACCTCATCTGCATATTCGGATTCCTGTAATAGGGTGGGAACATACCTATATTGCTTGCCCTTGCAGGTCAGCACCTATTCCTATTGGTTCTCCAATCCTTCTGCAGCAGTGAGGAATCTTGGTGTTTTCGGTTTGTCTTCCTAAGTCTGGCCTACCCCCTCCATGTTCCATTTTCAGAGTTTTCTGTTTACTCCTCTGCTTTCCCGTTCTTTCAGGTATAGAGAATTCCTGACAGTATCATATTTTATGAGTTTGTCTGAGTACTGCTGCTGGTTCTCACCAAATACTAGGTACTTCTTGAGAGGTTTATCGCATACTAATTCATACTAGTGTACTTGCGTACTAGAGCGCGCCTTTCTCAGATTTCAAAACGTACTAATACCAAGGTTACCATGGTTTGTAGGGCCTTACAAGGTCAAGGGAATTGTCTCAACCAACACTATAGAATTAGAACTACCTAGTTCTATTAAGATACATCCTGTAGTTAACATAAGCTAAGTGTGGTTGTACAGGCCCTAGATAGAAGAACAAAGGAAAACTCCACCAAAACCAGTTGTTATCAAAGGAAAAGAGGAATTTGAGGTGAAAAAAATACTGAACAAAAGGATAGTTAGGGGGAAGGAAAGGTTCTTAGTATGATGGAAGGGATATACAGCAGAGGGAGATACTTGGGAAAGTAGAGAAAACCTAAAGAATGTGAAGGAGTTGGTTGAAGAGTTTGAAAGGGAGTACAGGAAAGAAGCTGAAGAAGTAAGACAACAGGAAGAAGAAGACAACAAAAAGGAGTTCTCAAGGGAACTCTCAGGAAGGTTTATAGCAAAGATACTATGGGGGTGGTCAAATAAGGAATACAAAAGACAGAGGGAAAAAAGGTAGGAGGAAAACTAGAGATAATGGAAAAATTCCTTGGGATGAGGAAACTTGAAGGGGGGGCCATATTATGAGATGACCCCCAAGAAGGAAACTATTTCTCATATATTCATCAACTTGATGGGAAACATCCAAGAATAGAATTTGGGAAAGACATAAATAGTGTGGGAAGGATTATGTAAGATATAGATAGTTCTTAGTAAGGGTCATGTGATTGTGGGAGATAGACACACAGACCATCTAATATTTGTATAAGTACCTAGTGGAATCCAACAAAAAACTCTATTGAGTTCTTCCTGAACAACCACCTTGGTTGAGCTTTAAGTCCTCACAACTACATGCTAACAAGTAGCTAAACAGATCATAGAACAACATATCCATATGTGCACATAAAAAGTTTGATAGTGTAGAAACACTTATACATGTAGCTCCTGGAAGAGTAGCAGTGCTACATAAGAGTAGATAATTTTTGGCAAGCCAAGTAAGTATCAATCTGTCAGCACCATTTTTATGTGTAGTACACAGTTGAAACCTACAATAGCTTACTGATGAAAAATAATAACAATAAATAATAGACAAATGATGAGCATCAACTAATGGCCAGGAAATAAGCAGAAATTATTGAGGAATCAGGAACCCAATGGATGAGTGGATGAAGAATCATGGGTCCTGTAGTAATTTAGAGATGTAAGATCAATAGATGTTTCAGTGTTTGTCATCTATCATACTTCAGGCACAAACCTTGTTATCTCCTTTGACAACAATTGCCTTTGTATCCAGGGCAAGATGACAGAGAATTTATGACCATCAAGATATTACCAGGAAAATATAGTATGATAGTCACCTCCATCCTACAAGAAATGCCATCATGACATAGTAGGGAATTTTGATCTGTCCATCCATAAGAGGCTAGTGGAATTTTAAGGTCACAACATCCAAGCCT
>Ga0154006_1000560_pt1 | contig 12473 bp, 17 predicted proteins | sample TSFL090MetaG_FD_104747 | JGI IMG/M metagenome (GOLD analysis project Ga0154006, IMG submission 104747) | Attine ant fungus gardens microbial communities from Florida, USA - TSFL090 MetaG | ecosystem: Host-associated > Fungi > Mycelium > Unclassified | place: USA: Florida, Wakulla State Forest... | reverse complement strand
GTAGCCACATACTGTATGGTTTACCACTACACCAAAAGGGCAACATTAGCAAGACTACTTGCTAATGAGGGTCTAGCTATTTATGTAGTTCTTTGAACAGGTATTTTGTTATACCTCCATGTTACTATTTAGTAGTCACTTTTTTGTGACAGAGACAATGGGAACAGAAAACAGTAGACTTAACAAACTATCACAAATGGCCACTTACTGATTTGTGATTGCTTGATTTGATAATCAAAGTGCTTAAAAAAGCAAAGTTAGACAAGCAGCAAAAGATGTTGTTAAGTCTGAGGTTTATCCTCAGACATACAGTCCTTAAATACATAATTGTAGTGGTCTGTGCACCAGAACAGCCTACTACATAATCACTACCTATTGTTCTACATATAGGAGTACTATTGTTCTTGAAATAGAGATAACATAACCGTCTTAGGGCAGTCCTTTGTTCTATTCAAGAACAGATGATAATCTATAGATAAAGATCAGTGTTATGTACAAACATTGAGGACCTTGTATTTCCATGGGATCTTATTGCCTTGGGATCTATTTATAGCTGAAAGAAGTGCATTGAAGAGAGCTTCACGATGGTTGTTGAAGCAAACAATTGCATTAAGCAGTTTCCAAGATATTAGTGATTTAGTATCTGGTGACTTGGTGATTATAGAGTGATCTGCTGATAACTTGGTAAATACTGATTGCCTTGAGACATTTTTGGTACTGTTTGAAAGGTCTTCTTAAGTGCTTTTGGTGGCCATTTAGATTGTTGAAATCAGTCAAGTATTCCCAGAGCTCTGGTTCAAATAAAGTTTGTGATAGGAACTCTCTTTCCCTACCATTATCCTATATAGCACTAACATCCTGGCTGACCCAAACCTCTGGGATGGCAGTTTTGCAGCTATCTCTCTCTTTAGAACCAACAAATTTCTCTAAAGTAATGTACACAACATGGTCTACTCTCTCTAATATATGGCCTTCTTTCTTAAGCAAAGAAACCTTAGATATCATAACAGAAACACCATTCTTCAACTCAACCAATTTGGAGAGTCCGTCTAGTCATTCATCTCTGCCATTTTTGAATTAGGCTGGGACTAGTTAAACATATCAGGAGCAATCTTATTTCATGATAAAGTTACATCACAGCTCATTAAGAACAAAACCCCTCAACTAATCCTAATAGTACCTCCATTAAGAAGGTTTCTCCTTCTATTCCTCCTTGTCTCACCAAGAACTAACTTGAAAGATCAAAAAACTGTCAGGCTAAATAAACTGCCAAAGATATTATTAAACCTCTGTTATCTAAATCATTTGCATAGATTACAGCTTTAGCAGCAAATATCCTAAAGCTAAAAAAAAACATTTCCTGTTCTACTAGACAAAAAAATTATTGAAATCCACAATGTGTTGTTTTCTAAACCAGCCAGCAAAGGAAGAAAAATATAGACTACAACCAGAGGCCCCTCTAGAAAACAGGCCATTGTCCCTATCCTTGACAAGTATACTGAGAACATTATAGAAGATGCCAGCTCTTATGTCCACCACATCAACAACCTTCTAAAAAACATCAAGTTAATCTTATGTGCTGAGTTTATCCAACCCTGTGCTGGAGGTATTAACAATGTCCCTATTACTAGCAACCTCACTATAATAGAGTGATACTTCAAATCAATCAAAGGGATCAACAACAATGAAGTTTTAACCTCTTACCTTTTCCAGTCTAAGTCCTATCTCAAAATCATAGGCATTTCTTATATCCAATCTTTTGGCAATAACCTTACTAGCAATGACATCATCAATTTCATCAGTTATGCTAGTCTCTTTGAATCAATCTCATTGACATTAAAACTAAGAGTTATCAAAGCCTCCTCTAAGTCAGATATAGCTATTGTATGGCTTGACATCTGGGATTCTCAGAATAGAACAAAGGCCAAGCTACTCATCAATCATTTATTTAACTTTGGTTGCCATATAGCTACTATCAGAGGTACTAGCATAAACCCTAGTATTCCACAATATTGCAACTGCTGGAAGTGGGGACACTTAACCTTCTTATACAGAGCTCATAGGTCAAAATGTCAAAAGTGTAGTGGCCCTCATAAACTTAAGCATCACAGGGAGATAATATAGTATTGTAAAGCTAATTCCAAAACTAATCTCCCCCAGATCAGAAACTAAGCTAGAGGAACTATGCTCACACACCTTTAAGTGCATTAACTATAAAGACAAATACATGGCTGATGACAATAAATGCCTCTTTTGGAAATATTACTTCAACTATGAGTAGCACACTAAAAAAGCCCAAAAAGCTCAAGAAATCAGAGCTAACTCAACTCACTTAGCTGTAGACAGTAACAAACAATAAATAAGCACAATTTAAAAATTTTTTCTCAGAATGTTAGAAAAAACAAAATTCTAACCAATACTATCCTAGAAATACAAAAATACATATCTGATATAATACTTACCCAGGAGCTCCCTAGATTCCTTATATGCTATCTTCTAAGCTACACAAACCCTATTAGTGACCCTCTATGGTGTACTAAGTCACCCCAAATAGACTCTGTTCATACAAGCAACACATCACAAGAAAACTACCCATGTATTGCCACCTATATCAACAAACAGATCTTATATCTAAGATTCACTCTCTATACAAACCTCATCAACCATTGTGACATCAATGTTCTGGCATTTTATAATGACTGAGATATCAACTTCATTATCAACATATACTCTGATAGCAACCAAATAGTGCTACAAACACTACATTGCAATATAAGGGACATAGGGATTACAGTAGCTATAAGGGCAATGACTAGTGATTGGCTAAAAGTTGTCACAAACTTCATTTGGACCATAACTCTGGGAATACTTGACCGATTTTGACAATCTAAATGGCCACCAAAAGCACTTAAGAAGACCTTTCAAACAGTACCAAAAACGTCTCAAAGTGATCAGTATTAACTGAGTTATTAGCAGATCAGTTGGTGATCACCAAGTTACCAGACACTAAATCGCCAATATCTCAGGAACTGCTTAATGTAATTGTTCTCTTCAATGACCATCATAAAGCTCTCTTCAATGCACTTCTTTCAGCTATAAATAGATCCCAAGGCAATAAGATCCCATGGAAATACAAGGTCCTCAATGTTTGTATATAACACTAATCTTTATCCATAGATTATCATCTGTTCTTGAATAGAACAAAGGACTGCCCTAAGACGGTTATGTTATCTCTATTTCAAGAACAATAGGTAGTGATTATATAGTAGGCTGTTCTGGTGCACAGACCACCACAATTATATATTTAAGGACTGTATGTCTGAGGATAAATTTCAGACTTAACAATATCTTTTGCTACTGTCTAAACTTCACCTTTTTAAGCCTTTTGATTATCAAATCATCAACTCACAAATCAGTAAGTGGCCATTTGTGATAGAAAGTATACAAGTCAACAATATAAGTAGCAAAAAGGAAATTCTTTGATGATAAAATTTACGAAATAGCCTCTTTAAATAAACAACCATGGGATCTTATGAACTGGATAAAGAAAAAATCTCTCCCAGCCATTGAGTCTATTACATTTGAAGGCCAACTATACAATACACTTACTGACTTGTAGACGGCCCTTCATAGCTCATACAATTCAACAGAAAACTGCTCCATTAACACAAGTTTCCTGAATGAGCTCCTCCAGTCAGATCTGCTTGAGTAGCCTCCCTTCTTAAAACAGGAATTCAGAGATACTATAGCTAAGTGCTCCTCTTTCTCTATACCCAGCCCTGACTACATCTCATGGAGACACCTAAAACTACTTATCATAGATAACATCTGCCTCAGAAAAATTGTGTGTATTGCTAACACATGCATTAACCTAGAGTTTTGGCCATTACATTTCAAAACAGCTACAACTGTCATTATACCCAAACCCAATAAAGAATCATATAACACACTGAAGTCCTTCCAATCCATAGTTCTCCTCAATACTACAGAAAAACTCATAGAGAAAGTCATCAGCAATTACCTCCAGTTTCACATGACATTAAATAGATTTCTCGATCCAAACCAATTCAGTGGCATTAGACAATATTCCACTATTGATGCAGGTTTATACTTTATTCACCTCATTTGCACAGGCTGGACCAAACAGTGTCACACAAGTATAATAGCATTTGACATAGCTCAATTCTTTCCCTCTCTCAATTATACTTTTCTATCTATTTGTTTTAAAAAAGTGGGCCTCAACTCTAACATTATAAAGTTTTTTGACAGCTACCACTCAAACCATTTAACAACCTATACCTGGAATAGGTTTTCCTCTCCATTATTCAATACCAATGTTAGAGTGGACCAAGGCACAGTACTCTCTCCTATTATTTCTGCTATCTACCTAGTTCTGATTATAAAAATCTTCAAAAAGAGAATAAAAAATCTAAAAGAAAAAATCACCACAAACATCTTATCTTTTGTTAATGATAGCCTTTTGATTTCTCAAGAGAAGAGTTATAATCTTTTCTCATCCTTTCTTCTATATAGATACAACATTATGTCAAAAATTCTCTTAGACTCTGGCTTGGTTATGGAATACAGTAAATCCAAGATGTTTTACTTCACAAGATTTCAACACTCTCTCAATCCATCTATTGATCTCATATCAGCTAGTAGCCCTATCCTCACCCCCAAACCAATCTGGTAATACTTAGGCTTCTTTTTTGACAAAAAGCTTATGTTCTACTACTATGTTCACTTCTACTCCACTAAGTATTTCTCTACTTTGAATGCCATGAAGCTCCTAGACAACTTATCATAAGGTATCCTCTCCATCCAAAAATAATCACTTTATAGGACATGTGTACTCCCTATCACACTGTATGGGTTTCAACTATGGTTCTTTAAGAAAGCTCCTATTTTAAAAAACCTATCTGAACTGAAAAAGATACAATGTAGAGCTGCTCTTTGGATCACAGAGGCCTTTCATATATTACCTTCAGAGGGCATTGAAACCATTGTAGATTTCATTCCCATTGCTCTTTATTTGCACAAGCTCAATGAACACCACTACCTCTAATATGCCTTAATACCCTCTTCTCACATGATCAATTCTCTACTAGACTCTTATTACACCAAAAACCAACCTCTCTACAGGTTCTCAACATTCAACCTTACACAAAAACAACAAACAAAACTCAAAAGCTCCATCAAGGATATCAACAAATGCCTGTCAGAAATCACAAAGTACTTCTACCCTCTTTACCAAATATTTTCTCCTGGTTCAAGAATAGTTAATTATTTCTCTAGTAGTATTACTTTTCACTCTCTACCCTTAGCTAGTGACAAAGACCTCTACAAACACATTCAAGATCTCAATCACATCTTCTGCCAATCACAAACCAATTTCTACAGTGCCACTGTTATTACTGATGGTGGTATTAAAAAATCCAATGTAGCAACAGCTGTTGCCCATATCTGGAAAGACAACTCTGTTACTAAACAGCTCCAAATCCAGACAATGAACATTATCTCTATCAAAGCTAAACTCATAGCCATTTGCATCAGTCTCATCCCTACTATAGAAAACAATGACACCTGTAACATCATAGTCCCCACTGACTCTATTTCTGTTGCTAACAAAGTTTTTAAATCCTATATCAGCCCTGTCCAGAACATTATCTTACTACTCACTTCCAGGATAAAATCCTTTCTGAAAAAAGACAAGAGAAATGCTATCCATTTCTGGTATTGTCCCAGCAAAGTTGAGTGGCCCAAATACAAACTAGTTGACAACAAAGTGAAAGTAGCTGCCAACACACCAACTCTTTCTAGCAGATGTTCCTACTTGTTAAGCAGAAAGAAGGAATGCAATAACATTCTCAAGAAATGGCAAACATCATTTGCAACCAGTCACAAGAAGAGTCAATTATCCCTGGACTTTGAGGATAAAGAAGAGTACATTATCAAGCCTACATATGCAAAAGGGAGATCATAGCTCCTATTTATTGGGTTTACTAACTTTCTGTATGCCCAGTTCATTTGCATGACCACAGGCCATGTCTCTATTGGTGAATATCAATAGAGGTTCTTCCTGTACTCCACCACCAGTTGTTCCTGTAGTAGGGCTGAAATACAAACTCACAAACATATTGTCATGCAATGTGATATACATGACCCATTAACAAGGCCATACAACATTATCATTAATAGTTTTGTCTACTTCCTCATAGACAATCCAACAGCCTTTAGCTTTGACAATGAATAACCATTTCATGTAGTGTAGTTCCAAAAGGAGCAAAAGTATAGTCCATGTCTCCTCTTTTCTCTATTTTCTCTTTTCTTTCTCTCTCCTTTTCTTTAGCTTGTGTCTGCCTCTCATTGTAGTATATCATATTTAAGTAGGTACTCTGTATCTGCCACAGCCTGCCTACAAGCTCCATGTAATAAATTGTTGATTTTTTTTTAAAAAAAAAAGACAACATAGAAATTATTGTACCTCTGAAGTTGTGGCTCCCCAAAGAAATTAAAATTAGAGGCTTATTGCCTCATAGATGCACTCTGGGCAAAGGCTATCTCTTTCAGCAGACTGGCTGCTTTTAGGACATGCTCCTTATACTATTTTAGACTAATATCAGTATTTTTTTGCACTTATCTAATTGCACTTATCTAAGGCTTATATAATAGTAGATCCCTTAAAGGGATCTACTAGGTCCATGGGTCTATGTGATTATATCAGGACAAGCTAAACTTAAAATAAAAGAAATAATTACATAATTCCTAGAATTCAGTTATTACACAGGAAAAAAAGAGACAATTCTGTATTTGTATACCACAACAAGCAAGCAGATGCTAAGATATGGTAGATGAGATACATAGTGGTATACTATTGACTATACCCTAGCTTTGCAAGGGTAGGAGAGGTCTTCTGGTGTTGTTCCAAGTTGGGTGTAAATGTTGGTGCAGTTATTAGAACCTTTGACAAACTGTCTATGTATACTATATGATAATTGCTGAATTAGGGAAAAAAAATCAGAACCTTGGCCCAGTGCTTGCAAACCAAGCAGCTCAAAGCTCACTCCTAAGAATGAGTACAAGTGGAAGCCCAGTCACTTTGAAGTAGTGTTATAAGACAGCTCCTAAGAAGAAAACTCTTTCTTACACGTTCATTAACTTAAAGGACTTTACTAGTTTCCATAAAGAACTTAAATTATAAATAGTATGGGAATGCTTACATAAACTATATAGTACCTAGTAAGGGTCTTGTGATCACAGAAAACAGGTGTACAGACCATCAAATATTTATATAAGTAGCTAGTAAATCTAATGGAGAACTCTATTGAGTTCTTCCTGAATACTTACCTTGAGTAGTCCATAAGCCTTTACGACTAAGCAACAATATAAGAACTCAATATCTATTATTGACCCTATACCTCACAGCCTTGACATCTCTATTTCTACTTACTCTCTCATCATTCTCACTAATGAGCACAGCACTCAGAAGCTTTTTGGAAAGCAGGCCCTAGTTGTAAAGAGGACTTTACTGTCAGTTAGGGACAGTAGGTAGATGGCCTGGACAAAACTCATATTCTTGCCCGAGATCTAACCTCTATATTGAATAGGCTTGTATTTAGTTTTCACTATTAGCTCTGTGCTATTGGTCTATTATGATCAGTTTACATAGAGGAATGATAGTAATCTCTTAAAGGCCTATCTAGCTTAGAGATTCCCTTCTTAGAGATAATATTGTTTCACCCTTCTTAATCAGTAGTCAGTCATAAGTACAGATGAAGAAGACTGTTCATCCTTCTATGAGGGATCATCATCATCACCATCATTATCACTATTACCATTGCCAATGTCTCACCAACAACAACAGTAACAGAGGGAATGCCCTTCAGCACCCGCTTCCTTCCAAACCAGAGAGGAGCAACTCCTTGCCATGATTGCAACTCTACAACAGTAGGTTAACACCATGCTCCTTCAGCAACAGGAGAGCAGAGTGGAGGTTGCAAGACCCCAAGTTTTCAGTGGGAAGATAGAGGAGATGAGCGCGTTTGTTAATATAGCTTGCCTATATATTAGAATAAAGATAACGGAAGAGGTAGCAGCAACCCAGGTAGTCTGGGTGTTGTCATATGTACAGGGAGGAATAGCAGAGGCATAGAAGGATAACTTGCTAGATGAGCTGGCTAAGGGAGAGTTAGAAGTGGAATTGGTGAAGCAGCTATTTACAAAGATAAGGAACGACTTTGGGGAAATATTGAAAGAGGAAAGGAAAATAGAACAGCTGAGAACAATTGAACAAGGAGAGAAGACCTACGATGAGTATGTGTAGGAATTCAAAAAGGTCGCCAGGGGGAGCAGCTATGAGAGAAGACCTCTCATCAAAGAATTCAAGAGAGAGTTGAATGGAAGTATTAGAAGAAAGCTGGCAGAAGCAGAAGAACTGCTAACTACCATTGGAAAGTGGCAAGAAAGAGCGGTGAGGCTGGATAGAAATCAGAGGTAAAGCAGAATGGAAGAGAGGATGTTGGAGAGGAATATAGCATGCCTAGGGGGAAATGCGCAGCCTAGAGAGGGAGAATTATATAGGGGAAGAGAGGGGCAAATAATATGGAGAACAGAAGGAGGGTACAGAGGAGGAGGAGAAGGAAATATGCTTAATAGAGGGAGAACTCAAATGGGCCCAAGGAGAGACCCAAATGCAATGGATATAAACAGAGGAAGAGGAGGAGACAGGACATACTACATGTATGGGAAATGGGGCTATATGGCCAAAAATTGTTGGGAAAGGTATAAAGAAAGAGTAGTGGAAACATTGCAGGAGTTGGCAAAAGAAAATAAAGGACAGTGAGCTCTTGGCTGGCCTCTAATAATCTGTATAGTATATTGTACCCAGAAAAGCTGGGAAATAAATTCAATTGCACCAATACAACTGAGAGAGTAAGAGATGTGCAGCATACTCTACAGCTGCTAAGAGAAGTCTGGATGAAGGTGGGGCTAGAGAAGCTAGAAAACCATGAAGGGGTAGCAGTAAAAGCACTACTAGATAGCAGGGCAACAGGCCTATTCATGGATATAACCTTTGCCCAAGAAAAGGGGTTTAAAATGGAAAAGCTAAAGAAACCTCTGTTAGTTAGAAATGTAGATGGGACGGTAAATGCAGAGGGAGCTATAATGTACCAGATAGAGTACAATATGTTCTTCAAAGGATATGTGGAGAGGGCAAGGATGGATGTATGTAATTTAGGGAAAACAGAGATGATACTGGGAATACCATGGCTAGCAGCCCATAATGTCATAACATAGCCAAAAACGGCGAAGTCATTATTCTTTTTCTTTTTCTTTTTTGTTCTTTTAATTAGGAAATTGGTGGATGTGCGAGATGAAACAACTAAAAGAGATGCATAGGAGTTTATAAATAGAAGTAAACACAGGAGGTGTATAAGTAGTATACCATAATCAAATGAGAACTCCATCGAGTTCTCCTTATCAACTCAGACTAGAAGTAGCTCTAAGACATCTCAGTCTAAGTCCTTACACATAGTCCAGAAATAGATTGGGAAAAAGGGGAGGTAAAAATGACATGTTGCCTACCTATATATAGGAGGAGAAAGCAAGAAGAGAAGGAGAAGAAAGTAGAAAAGATAGAAAAGGACGAGGATAAAGAAACATTGAAAAAATTAGTACCCAAAAGGTTTTGGAAGTGGAAAAGGGTATTTGGAAAAAAGGAGTCAGAGAAAATACCAGTGTGAAAGACCTGGGACCATGCCATAGAATTAAAAGAGGGGTTTATACTGAAAAAAGGAAAGGTGTACTCCTTGTCAAGGAAGGAAAGGGAGGAAGTACAGGCATTCATAGGGGATCAGTTGTTATTAATAGACAGTGAATGTTCTTAGTAATCACCCTAGGTGGATGTTCAAGAAAAACTCAATGGAGTTCTTTGTTGGATTGTAGCCTTACTTATATTACTACTACAGTGGCTGTATGTTATGAGAGCCCCAAGCAGGAAAAAGTCTCCCACATATTTGAACACTTAATCCAAAACCTCAAAGCATACAATGGGGTTAAGATATAAATAGCAGGGGAACTTAAGAAGCCAAGTCACATGATAAGGTCATGAGGTTGTAGAACATTCTGAAAGGATATGTGATCATGGACTAGTAACAGTACAGCCACTGTAAAAGTAGTATAAGTAGTAGTCCAATCCAATGAAGAACTCCATTAAGTTCTTCTTGAACATCTACCTAGGGTGATCACTAAGAACATTCACTGTCTCTCGATAACACTGTACTCTAAAGTCCCATGATCACATGTCCTTTCCAGAATGTTCTATAACCATCTGGCCTTGTTACGTGATTTGACTTGCTAAGTTCCCATGCTATTTATATCTTGATCCTGTTGTATGCTTTGAGGTTTTGGACTAAGTATTTAAATGCATAGGAAACCTTTTCCTGTTTAGGGCTTTTATAACATCAGCTGAGAAAAGGATATATCTGACCTTCTAAGTCATCCCAAATGTCACCAGTACACTTTGTGACAAAAAAGAACAGCACACAGAGAATAGTACAAGACTATCAACACATAAATCAGTGGACAATAAAGAATGGATATCCCTTACCCCTCATCGCAGATATACTGGATAGAGTAGGAAAGAGAAAGATGTTCATAAAGCTGGATCTAAGATGGGGATACAATAATGTTAGAATCAAGGAAGGGGATGAATAGAAGACAGCATTCACAATGCACATTGGAGCTTATGAACCCACAGTCATGTACTTTGGGTTAACGAACTCCTCCACTACTTTTCAAACAATGATGAACGACCTGTTTAGAGACCTCATAAACCAAGGAGATATGGCGACATTTATTGATGACATCTTAGTAGCCATAGATATGGAAGAGGGGCATAATAAGCTGGTAGAGGAGGTACTAAAGAGACTAGAGGAAAATGACCTATTTGTGAAGCTGGAGAAGTGCAAATGGAAAGTGAGAGAAGTGGAATTCCTGGAAGTAGTGATCAGTCCCAAGGGAGTAGAAATGCAAAGAGAGAAGGTAGAAGGAGTCCTAAACTAACCAGCACCTAGAAATATCAAAGAAGTACAAAAGTTTCTAGGCCTCACCAATTACTACAGGAGGTTTATAAAAGACTTTACTAAAATAGCAGCACTGCTACATGTGCTGGTCAGGAAGAAGCAGAAATAGAAGTGGAAAAAGAAGCAAAAGGAAGCATTTGAGAAACTCAAGGCAGTGTTTACCATAGAACCCATCTTGGCTATCCCAGATATTGATAGGAAGATGAGAGTGGAAGTGAATGCCTCAGACTATGCAACAGGGAGAGTGTTGTCAATGAAGTGTGAGGATGGCAAGTGAAGACCGGTAGCCTTTATCTCTAAATTGCTAAACATAACAGAGCAAAATTACAAAGTTCATGACAAGAAGATACTGGTAGTCGTAAGGTATCTAGAAGCATGGAGACATTACTTGGAGAGAGTGAAACTCGAATTTGAAATCTGGACAGATCATAAGAACCTCCAGTATTTTATGATAAGCCAAAAATTAAACCATAAACAAGCAAAATGGGCTCTATACCTATTGCAATTTAATTTTTCATTAAAACATGTTGCAGGAAAGAGTATGGGAAAGGCAGACAGATTAAGTAGGAGACCAGACTGGCAAGAGAGAGTGGAAAAAGACAATGAGGACCAGAAGTTGATAAAGCCAGAATAGATCAGGGGAGTGGAAACAATAATAGAGGAAGGAAATCTGAAAGAAAGGATCAGAAGGGCGCAGGAAGGGAACAAAAAGGTAGTAAAAGTAGTAGAAGAGCTAAAGAGAGCAGGAATAAAGATGTTAAAAGATGAAGAATGGGAAATAGAAGATAGGTTAGTAATGAAGAAGGGAAGAATATATGTGCCAGAGGGAGAATTCAGGAGAGAGATTATACAATTGCACCACAACACTCCAGTAGGAGAACATGGAGGAAGATAGAAGATGTCAGAGTTGGTTGCTAGAAATTACTAGTAGCCAGGAGTAACAAAAGAGGTAGGAAGATATGTAGATGGATACGATGCTTGTCAAAGATACAAAAATCAAAGTGAAGTACCAGTAGGAAAGCTGATGCCTAATGCAATCCCAGAAAAACCATGGAACCATATCTCAGCAGACTTTATCACTAAACTGCCATTAGCCCAGGGGTATAATACTATCTTAGTAGTATGCAACCATTTTAGCAAAATAGCATACTTCATAGCAACAACAGAGAAAACATCAGCAAAAGGACTTGCAAAGCTGTTTTGAGATCATATATAGAAGTTACATGGACTTCCAGAAAGCATCATATCAGATAGAGGAGTACAGTTTGTGGCGGGAATGATGAAGGAGTTAAATAACTTGTTGGGAATCCAGACAAAACTCTCAATAGCCTATCACCCTCAAACAAATAGACAGATGGAAAGGATAAACCAGGAGTTAGAGCAGTATCT
>Ga0154006_1000558_pt1 | contig 12482 bp, 9 predicted proteins | sample TSFL090MetaG_FD_104747 | JGI IMG/M metagenome (GOLD analysis project Ga0154006, IMG submission 104747) | Attine ant fungus gardens microbial communities from Florida, USA - TSFL090 MetaG | ecosystem: Host-associated > Fungi > Mycelium > Unclassified | place: USA: Florida, Wakulla State Forest... | reverse complement strand
GGTGCCGAACCACGAAGTCGCGTACCGCGCGTCCCGACACGCCGGTGTCGAGCTCGTCGTCCGGGCGGTAATCGAGCGGGACCGCCGCGGCGTCGTGCATGATCACGTTGTCCACCGCGATCAACCGATCGGTGCCGCTGCCGTGGTCGAAGTAGTAGTAGATGCCTTCGTGTTCCATCCAGCGCGACAGGAAATCGAGGTGGGTCTCCTCGTACTGGCACACGAAGCTGCGTGGCCGGTAGATGGCGGTCAGCCTGAACTCGAAGTCGTCCGGGCGGAACTGCGCATCGTTCATCACCTTCATGAGCACCGACGGAATCGTCTGCTCGTTCAGATAGACTTCGGACGCCCGGTAAAGCGACAGATTCCATACGCGCGGCACGAGCGTCGCCCGGTAGAACACGTAACCGTCGGCACGATGCAACTGGTCGAATTCGGCAAGCACGCCGTGGTACGGCGTGCTTTGCGCGCCGTCGGGCGCATGGATCGTGAACGTCGCCGGCTGCGCGAGCACCGGTTCGGGATCGAGCGCGGCGTCGTGGGCGACGAGCGTGAGCGTGAAGCGGAACGGCTGCGAGATCGCCTCGAAGCCTTCCATCTGCACGACCGCGAACGTGCCCGGGTCGAGCGCGGCGGAATGGAAGTCGAAACGCTTGTTGGCCAGAAAGCGGTCGGTCGGCAATGTCATCGGGTTTCTCCTGTAACGGGGCGATTCTCGTCGAGCCGTGTTGCAGGCCCGTTCGGCGCGTGTTACGTCTGAAATTGACCGGGATCCCACAACGCGTCGATATCGGCGTCGAGAAAATATCCGGTGCCGCGCTCGGTCTTGAGCAGCACCGGGTGTCGGGGATCGGGCTCGAGCTTGCGGCGCAGCCGCATGATCTGCACGTCGACCGCACGATCGTAGACGTCGTCGAACGCACGCGTGCTCTCGATGAGCATCTCGCGCGAGAACACGCGCCGCGGCGACGCGAGGAACACCGCGAGCAGGTTGAACTCCGCATTGGTGAGCGGCACGAGGCTGCCGTCGGGCGCATTGAGGCGGCGCGTGTTCAGATTGAGCGTCCAGCCGGCGAAGCGCCATGCGCGCGGATGCCTGCCGCGCGTGACCGGTATCGGCTGCGCGGGCGATGCCGCCCGCCGCATCACGGCGCGCATGCGCGCCAGGACCTCGCGCAACGAAAACGGCTTCGTGACGTAGTCGTCGGCGCCGAGCTCGAGCCCCATCACACGGTCCGCCTCCTCGTCGCGGCCGGTGATGTAGATGATCGGTACGGCCGCCTGCAACCGCCAGCGGCGCGCCAGTTCGGTGCCGTCGTCGTCGGGCAGGCCGAGGTCGAGCAGGATCAGATCGTACGGTTCCGCTTCGAATGCGGCGTTCGCCTCGGCCGCGGTCGCCGCGCCGTTCGCTCGATAGCCGTGGCCGGTCAGGTATTCGATCAGCATGCGCCGCATCGAATGGTCGTCGTCGACGACGAGAATCGATTGCTGTCGGGTCGTGCTCATGTCGGGGATCCGGGAATCATGGAGGTCGTCGCACACGGCAGCACGAGCCGGAAGCACGTGCCGGAGGCATCCGTGTCGACGCTGACGCCGCCGCCGTGCTCGCACGCGACGCCCGCCACGATGGCGAGACCCAGGCCGGTGCCGCCGGCGCGCGCGGTATAAAACGGCTCGAACAGTCGTGGCAGCGATGCCGGTGCGATACCGGTTCCGTCGTCCTCGACTTCGATCCATGCGGCGTCTCCCGGCGGCGCGTCGCCGACGGCCACTGGTTGCCGGCTCGCGTCGCCGCCGCGCACCCGGACAGCCACTCGGCCGCGCGCCGACTGTGATGCGTTGCGCAGGAGATTCAGCACGGCGCGCACCAGTTGGCCGCGGTGCGCGGCCACGCTCAGCGGACCCGATGGCGGCGCGAGCTCGAGCGTGATGCCGGCACGCATCGACGGGCGTGCGAGACTGACCGCTTCGCGCGCGATCTCGTACGGGTCGAGCGTCTCGCGTGTCCGGTCGCCTCGACGCGTCGCCAGCAGGATCTGTTGAGTCAGATCCTTGCCGCGCTCCGCCGCGCGCCTGACCTCGCTCAGCGGCCCCAGCGCGGGGGAGTCTTCCGGCAGATGCGCGTCGGTCATTTCCGCGTAGCCGCTGACCGCGCCGAGAATGTTGTTGAAATCGTGCGCGACGCCGCTTGCGAGCAGTCCGAGCGCCTCGAGCCGGCGCGCGCGTTCGAGCCGGATCGCCAGTTGCTGGCGCTCGCGCGCCGCCACCGCGATGAAGAACGACAGCACCGCGAGACTGCCCAGATCCGCCTGGAGCCGCTGCGGGGCGTGGGCGTCGCCGATGGCATACGGGCCGAAGCCCGCGAGCGTCAGGCCGACGCCGAGCACGGCCGCAAAACCAACCGTGATCGACGTGGCCTGCATGCCGCCATAGATGGCGGTCGCCACGAGCACCAGCGCGAGCAGCGCGCGCAGGAGCGCGCCCGGCACGGGCCATGCCGACGCAACCGCGAGGGTCGCGGCGACGGCGAGCGTGCCTGCGAGCGTGGCACGGCGTGCCGCGGCCGCGTCCGGGGTCGTCTCGCCGTGGCCGTGCCGGTGCCGCGAGCCGAGCAAGGCCGGCACGAGGATCAGCATCGCGAGCGCGTTGCCGACGAAGAACGTGTGCCATTCGTGCCACCAGTCGCTGCCCATCGCGACATGCGCGAGCGTCGCGCCGAGCGCGGACAGGCATGCCACCGCGCCGGCGGGCAGAAGCAGCATGAAGCGCGCGAGTTGCCTGAGCGACGTCAATGCGCCGTCGCGGGCGACGTAGCGCTGCCCGAGCCAGGCCCCGAGCGCGACTTCGACGACGTTGAGCACGGCGAATGCACAATCGATCCGGGTCGGCAGCGGATCGAGGCGGCCGACGCACATCATCGCGATGAAGATCGCGACGAGATAGGGGCGCCAGCGGTCGCGGCGCATCGGCCAAAGCAGCGCGATCGCGCACGCTGGCGCGGGCCACGCGATCGCCGCCAGCGTATCGCCCGTTCCGTCCACCCGGGCGAGGGGACACGCGAGCGCGTAGTACGCCGCACCGGTCGCGGTGGCCTTCAGCAGCATGCACGCGCGGGACCGGCGAACCGGCGATTCAGTCTGCGCGGCGGTCATCGGTCGCACTCGGCACGATCTGCGACGCGAGGGCGGCAAGCGCGTCCGAGCGATTCGCGTAGATCCGGAAGATCGCCGAGAACCCGCTGACCTGAATGACTTCGCTGACGGGCGGTGTGAGGCCGGCGAGCACCAGCGTGTGTCCCGCGCCGCGCGCGAGCTTCGCGCCGCGCAGCATGACCCGCAGTCCGGCGGAACTCACGTATTGCACCCCGGACAGATCCAGCACGACGCCCGGAGCCCGTTGTACGCGCTGCGGCAGCACGTCTTCGAGTTGCTTCGACGTGTTGCTGTCCATCTGGCCGGACAGTGCCAGAACCGCGATGTCGCCTTCGCTGATTTCATTGATTTCCACAATCGTTTCCGCTTGTTGGTGAGAGGGTGGGGGCATCGCCCGCCCGAGGGGCCGGACTGGGGCCGATACGTTTCGCGAAACTCAGGCAGTTGCAGTGCCGGTAACGTCGATAGGTGACACGGTCCATCATCTTCTTCAGCAGGAAAATGCCGAGGCCGCCGATTGGCCGCGCGTCGATATCCCCCGTCGTGTCGGGGTCCGGCCGCAGCAGCGGATTGAATGCGATGCCGTCGTCGATGACCGACGCGCGCACTTCGTCGCTCGCCACGCGAACACGCACGCGAATCGGCCCATGCGGGGCGCCGTACGCGGCGATGTTGCTGACGACTTCGTCGAACGACAGGGCGAACCGCTCCCAGTACCCGTCGGGCAGCGCATGGCATGCGAAGAGTTCGCGCAGCCGATCGGTCAGCATGCCGATCTCCGGCTCGGACGGGGAGAGCGCGAGATCCAGATCGGGACGCATCGTCGTTGCCGCCTGTCAGGGGGTCGCCGTCGCAAAGCGGACGCCGAGGCATGTAATGTCGTCGGATTGCGGCGCGCCGTCGGCGAACGCGTGCACACCGTCGACAAGCCTGTCGAGCAGCGTTTCGACGCCGCATCCCGCGAGGTTCGCAAGCAGCGCGGCGAGGCGGGCGTCGCCGAACGCGTCGCCTTGCGGATCGAATGCCTCGGTGACGCCGTCGGTATACAGCAGCAGCGTCGTGCCCGGCGCGAGCTGCACGGCGCGTGCGGCATAGGCGAGACCGTCGATGACGCCGAGCGCGATGCCGCCCGTGCCGGGAACCGTGGCGACCGTGCCGTCGGCAGCGAGCAGATACGGTGCGGGATGGCCACCGTTCGCGTATGTCAGCATGCCGGTGCGCGTGTCGAGGACGCCATAGAACAGCGTGACGAACATCGTCGCGTCGTTGTCCTGGGAAAGTAGATCGTTGGCGAGCGCGAGACATTCGGCCGGTCCGGTCGCGGCAGGCGCGATCGCGCGCAGCAGCGTGCGCGCGACGGCCATGAAGAGTGCGGCCGGCACACCCTTGCCCGACACGTCGGCAATCACCACGCCGAGTTGCGTGTCCGTCAGCCAGAAGTAGTCGTAGAAGTCTCCGCCGACTTCCGTCGCGGGAATCATGTGGGCGAACATCTGCAGGTCGTCGCGTGTCGGAAACCGCTTCGGAACGATCGACTGCTGCATCCTGCGCGCGACGTCGAGCTCCTGCTGGATCGACACGAGGCGCGCATGCGCATTGAAGACGTGCTGGATGGTCCGGAACCACGGTTGCCACGCGGCCGGCACGGCCGGGATCGTTTTCGCGGCGCCGTTGCTCTCGTCCTGGATGTAGCGCACGAGCATCTGCGCGGGCTGCACGGCGTCGTGATGCGTGAAGCGGTTCGCGGCGGCGAGCATCGTCGTCAGCCCGACGACGAGCAGCAGCGCGGCCAGCACGCCGCTTTGCAACGAGGATACGACGATGTCGCGTTGCGGCACGAGCAGCACGAGGGTAAACGGCGCGCTGGCGATCCTGCGTGTCTCGATGTAATAGCCGTGCACGAGCGTCAGGTGATTGCGCACGGCATCGAGCGCGGCGACGAGCGGCACGCGGGCCGCGGCAGGGAATGCGGCGTCCGCCGGCTGGACGGTCGACGCGCCGGCGCGTACGAGGGTGGGGTGGGCGATCAGTTGATGGCGATCATTGATGATGAAGAGCGTGCCGAAATCCGTGTGCCAGTTGTCGACGAACCGGTTGAGCTGCGTGAGCGTGAGATCGAGCGACACCGCGCCGCGGAACTGCCCGTGGTCGAATACGCCTGCCGACGTGGTGACCATCATGCCCTTGCCGGCCTCGTCGATATACGCAGGTGTCCAGACGATGCGCCGCGCCGGATTTCGGGTCGGCTCGACATCCAGGAAGAAGTCCTTTTGCTTGAGCGTGTCCGCATAAAAAAACGTGCTCGACGGCGTCCACGGGTAGATGTTGATGAAACGGCGAGCGGACGTGTAGTAGACCCACGCGGCGGCCGGCAGGTTGGCGATGATGGTGCGGAACGGATCGTTGAGGCTCAACGCCATTTCCAGTTCGGTGACGAGTTCGGGCGTGAGCGCGCCGGGCACCCCGGTCAGATTGCCGACGTCGCGCGTGGACCACGGCAGCGGCGGATCGTCGAGGCAGATCCTGCCGGGTGCGCCGCAGCGCTGCAGCGCGCGAACGAGCGGCGAGGGGGGGTGTAAAGCGGGTTGCAAAACGGGCTGCAACGCGGGCGGCGTCTGCGGATGAAGGCGGTACCACGTTTCGGCGTGCAGCCGCATCGCATTGACGGCATCCACGCCGTTTTTCATGATCGCGTCGAGCGCGATCGATTGTTCGCCCATCCTGTCGCTCAGGCTCCGGGTTTCGGCACGGAGCGTGCGGATGTATTGAAGATAGATCAGGGCGCATGCAACCAGCAGCACGCCGACGAACGTGCCGCGCACGATGCGCCGATAGCGCGCGAAGAGGGCAGCGCTGAGATCGGTCATGGCTGCGTTTCGCTCGGAGCATGTCGCGGCGCATGGTCGCCCGGCGATGTGGCGGGCGCGTGCCGGATTCGGGCTGCCCGGCATGCGGCGGCGTCGCCGGGTAGCCCGGCCCGCGCATGGGCGTCAGGTCGGCTGCGAGCGGCGCGCTGTTCCTCCTCGCGCCGGTCGATGCGTGCAACGCGTGCGCGCAGCACGTCGCCGCTCGTCAGGTCGAGCATCTCCGAGAACGCGGTGTGGGCCATCGAGTCGCGGCGACGCGCAGCCGGCCGCGCGCGGTCGCGCAGGAGCCGCACGATCACGCTGGCGTACTCCTCGATGCCGGCGACGATCACGTCGAACCAGTTGAGCCGCGCCGCGGCGACATCCGGGTTCCGTTGCAACGCGATGCACAGGCGGCCGATCCGCGTCGCCTGGTCGAGCAACAGGATGTCGACCGCCTCGTCGTCGTCGCGCAGTTTGTCGCGCAGCCGTGCATCCCAGCGAATGCTGATTTCCGGAAGAAACAGGTAGCGCAGGCCCTCGATGACGCCGATGCGGCCGTCGTGCGCCGGGATGGTCGTGAAACCGTCGATCGGCCAGCCGTCGCCAGGCGATTCGACGATCTGACGCAGCAGCGACGTGATCGCCGACATGCGTGTCGGCGTTTTCAGCAGCACCGTCAGGCCTGGCCGCGCATTGTCCGTCCATTCGGCCGGTTTCAGCACGCGGCCGACAAACGCGTCGGTCTGGTTGGCGACGCACGCCTGCCCGAACACGCTCGCCGCCAGCGCGGCCGCATCGAAACCCGCCGACGCGCGGACTTCCAGGCCGACCGACAGCTCGCGGCTGATGCCGTAATGGCCGAGCACGGGCCGCATCAGCACGTCCCGTACGTGCGAGTCGGCGCGCAATTGCTGCATGATCGGTTCGGCGAACGCGTCGAGCCGCGGCCGCACCGGATACACGATGCTTGCGGGGAGCGTGGCTGCGTCGCAACCGCGAATGCGTGCGAGTCCACCCGCACTGCTTTGCGGTGTCAGGCCGACGAAGTAATGGTCGACGTCGTCGATCGGCAGTTCCGGCTCCACTTTTCTCCCGATCGTCGGTGCTGAGGGCAGGGCCGGTGCGGGCTCGCGCGGGATGCGAGCGACGTGCGGCTCGTGAAGTGTCGGGGAAGCTGCCCACGGGGTGTTAGTCGCATGGTCTCGCGTTTTGGTCGGTCCGTCTCGATCTGGCCGACGCCGCGATCCGCGCGCCAATCGGTACGGAACCGGCCGGGTCGCGACGGCACGCACAGGCTCGCGCAGGGTCGTGCATATCCGCAGCAGACCGGAGCGCTCCGGGCAGCGGTGCACTTCTCGTCCTGCCGGCACCCGCTTGCCGGGGGGGGCTTTTGCAAAGGCTACAGGCTGCGTTGCCGGGAGCAGATGGTCATGATTTGCTGGATCGCGCCATTGTTCTCCACGCCTGGCAATGATTGAAGCAGGCACACGTAGTACGTCTTATCGCCCGGTGACAACATCGCGCCGCCACGGTACAGCCTGTCGCAGGCATTTTGCAGCATGTTTGCGGCGATGCCGTTTCGGCTGCCGCGCAATGACTGCAGCACACATTGATCGTACTGTGCTTGATCATTGGTGAGCGCGAGCGCGAGCGGCGGTGCCGTCAGCATCATCAGAATCATGGCGCGAGGTATCCACATCACGTTGCTGTCTCCCGCTGTAGCAGCTGGATGCGGCAACCGTCGATCGGATGCCGGCGATTCATGAACCGCGCGCGTGATTCGAACGCAGTCACTCCGCGCGGAAGCCGGACGACGCACGCATCACGCCGGCGCGAGCGTGTAGCCTCCCGCCGTGATGGTTTCCGTGCCATTGACGGTCGTGAAGTTGATCTCGTAAAGATCGCGGCTGAGGTTGATCGGGATCTTCAGCATCATGCCGCCGCGATCGTCGGCGAGCGGCGCGAGCGGTTGGTTGTCGAACAGGATGTAGCCCGGCAACTCGGGAATCTGGCTCAGGCTGAGCTGGGTGGGCCCGACGTTCAGCGCCGCCGCGACATCGACCGACGTCAGGTTCGTGATCGTCCAACTCGGCGTTTTCAGGCGCGTCAGCCATGCGGTGTCCAGCGGCTGCCGATCCGGCAGTTGCTGGGCGAGCGGCATCGTGAGATAGACGTAACCGGTGCCGAAGCGTGCGTTGCGCTCGACCAGATAGCGGTATGGCGCGTCTGCCGAGCCGGTATCGGGCGTGACTTCGAAGCGGTAGCTGAATTGCGTGTTTCCGGCGCTCCACCACCAGCCGTCACTGCAGTACTGGTATGAGGTCGCTCCGTCATGCAGCGGTATCCATGCGCTGCCGCTCCACTTGTTCAGCGCGAGCGTGCCGTCCGCATTCGACTTCACCTGGACCGGATTGTCGTGGTTGCCATAGCTGCCGAGCGCCGCCGCGACATCGGGCGGCGGCGCAGCCGGCGGCTTCGTCATGCTGACGAGTGGCGGTACCGCGCCGATCGTGCCGTCTTCGGCGAGCGCGTTCAGCAGGATGGTTTCCGCGATCGCCAGCGGCTTGTAGCCGGCGCTGCCGGTGATGAGGAGCGCCATTTGTGCGTGCGGCAGCACGAAGAACTCGGTCTGGAAGAAGGCGGTGCCGCCGCTCTTTTCCCATGCGCCGACACCGGCCGAGCCGATGGCCGTGTGCGCGACCGTATCCCAGCCAAGCCCCCATTGCCAGACGGGCGGCGGGTTTAGCGTCAATGTGGTGGTCTGGTCGGTACCCATGTCCGCGATACCCGCCGCCGAAACGATCCGCTTGCCATTGAACATCCCCTGGCCGATGAACATCCGTGCGAGGTTCATCATGTCGGCCGGCGTCGTGCTCAGGCCACCGCTACCGTACGCATTCGTGTACTCGAGCCCGTACGTCGTGCCCTTCTGATACGGGTACGCGAAGTCGCCTGAGGTTTGCGCGCTCGTGAGATAACCGGAATGGGTCATGTCGAGCGGCACGAGGATGTTCTGCTCGACGAACGATGCGAAGCTTTGTCCGGACACCGCCTCGACGACCAGTTCGACGATCGTGAAGCCGTCGTTGCAATACACGGCCATTTCGCCGGGCCGATGCTTCAGATGCTGGTTCGCGAGCATGGCCAGCGTGGCCTGCGCGTAGCCCGGCACGGGCTCGAAGGTGAAGATCTTGTTGCCGTTCGTGCCGGAAAAACCCGACGAATGCGACAGCAGATGCCGCGTCGTGACCTGCGTGTACTCCGGCGACAGCATCGTGAAGGTCTTCAGGTACTGTGCGATCGGCGTATCGAGGTTCAGCAGCCCACGATCCTGCAGGATCGTGGCGGCGAGCGCCGCGATCACCTTGCTGACCGAGCCGATGTTGAAGCGCGTCGCCGTGGTGGCCGGCGTGCCGGCCTGTACCGAGGCTTGTCCGAATGCCTGTTGCCAGACGATCCGGTCGCCCTTGAGCAGGGCGACCGAGATGGTCGCGAGATTCTGTGTATTGCCGTCGAGCGCCGCCTGGATCGCCTTCTGGCCCGCCGCGACGGTCCGGCCATATGGGCTGTTGGCTCCGCTGCTGCAGCCTGGCAACAGGAAGGCCAGCATGCCTGCCGCGGTGTAGCCGAGAAACTGCCGTCGATCCGTGCTGACCGGGGCCTCACCGAAAAGGCGATCGTTCTGGTTGCGTGCGGATTCTGTCATTTCCAGCGAATCTTCCTGTTTGGTATGCGTGGTGGTGTCCAACTGCTTGCCAACACAGAGGGGACGGTCAATCCTAGCCGGGACGCAATGGAAGGCGTTAGTCAATGCGTCGCATTTGTTGGTTTTTGCGTCGCGCGAATGCGTCAGCCCATCACGCAGGCTTGAACTGCACGCCGGCCACCGTCATCGTCTGCGCGCCGTTGGTCGTCGAGAAGCTGATTTCGTAAAGCTCGCTCCCGTGAGTGCCTGGCACCTTGACGGCCGTGGTCGCGTAATCGTCCGAGAGCGGCGCGAGCAGTTGAATGACGCCGTTTCCTTTGAACAGGACGTAACCGTCCAGGTCCCGCAGCCTGCCGAGCGTGCATCGCAGGTACTTGTCGTCGTTCAGCATCACGAACTCCGAGTTGGCGAACTCGCTGACCGCCACCCATGACGTGCCGACGCGCGCCTGCCAGGCTGCGCCGAGGGGCGCCAGCGGCTTCAGTTGCTGGGCCAGCGAGAGCCCGCCCAGATTGACCTTGCCGCTTGCCCGCTGCATCAGGTAGCAGTAGCGGTACGCGCGGCCGCTTGCGTCGGTTCCCGTTCGGACGTCGAATCGATAGCTGTTTTGCGGATTCTGGTCGCTCCACCACCAGCCGTCCTCGCGGTACCGATATTGCGTCACGTTCTCGTCCAGCGGCTGCCAGCCGGCTGTGCCGCCATTCGCCGGAACTGTCCATTGGTTGATCTGCAACGCGCCGTTCGCGACGATTACCTGCAGCGGGACTGTCTGGTTCCCGTAGATGCCCGCTGCGAACGTCACGTCGGGCGCCGTCGCTACGCTTGGCGCGGTCGTGCTGACCGTGGGCGCGTCCGGCCGGATCGAGCCGTCTTCCTGCAGAGCCCGCATCAGGATCGCCACCGCGATCGCGTGTTGACCCAGGCCGCCGCTGCCTGCCACCATCAGCGCCATCCGGACATCGGGCAGCACGATGAAGTTGCTGGTGAACGACGGCGTCCCGCCGGTTTTCACCCATGTGGCATCGCCGGCGAACGACAACGCCGGACCGGAAACCCCATCCCAGCCCAGGCCAAATTTCTGGATGGGCCCCGGATTGATCGCGAGCGTCTTCGTCTGATCGCTTCCCATCTGCGCGATGCCGTCGGCCGACACGATCTGCTTCCCCTGAAACATGCCGCCCGACAGGAACATCTGCGCGAGATTCATCATGTCCGAGGGCGTCGTGCTCAGGCCGCCGGTGCTGTACGCGTTGACGAACTCCTGCGTGTACTGCATCCCGTTGATGTACGGCAGTGCAAACGCGCCGCTCGTCGGGATGCTGGTCAGGAAGCCGGAATTCGTCATGGCTAACGGTTCGAGAATGGACTGCCGCACGAAATCGACGTAGCTTTGGCGCGCGACCGCGGCGACGAGCGGTTCGACCATCGTGAAGCAGTCGTTGCAGTAGGCCTCCATTTCGCCGGGCAGGAATTTCAGGTGCTCGTTCGCAAGCGCGGCTTGCGTTGCGTCGGCATAGCCCGGGATCGGCGCGCCGAACGAGAACATGTTGCAGTAGGTCACGCCGTCGAAACCGGACGCGTGCGACAGCAGATGGCGAACGGTAATCTGCGTGTACTCGGGCGACAGCATCGTGAACGACGGCAGATACTGGACGATCGGCGCGTCGAGATCGACCAGCCCGCGATCCCGCAGGATCATCACCGCCAGCGCCGAAATGACCTTCGTGTTCGAGCCGATGTTGAAACGCGTTGCGAGCGTGGCGGGCGTGGCCGGCGTGCCGCTGCTTGCGATCGCGGCGTTGCCGAACGCCTCCTGCCAGACGATCTGGTTGTCCTTCAGCAGCGCGACCGAAAGGGCGCCGGCGCTCTCGGGATGCTGCTGCAACGCGGCCTGGATCTGCTGCCGTCCGAATGCGACCGTCTGGCCGTAGGACGACGCGGCCGAGTCGTTGCATCCGGGCAGCACGGCGGCCAGCAGGCCCGCGCCGGTGTAGCCGAGGAATTGCCGGCGGTCCGGATCGGCCGGGGCGTCGCCGTCGTCATGTCGGAGGCGGGCGGCATTGCGCGTGGATCGGATCATCTTCTTTCCCGGTTGCCCGCCGGGACGGCGGGGCTGGTCAATCCTAGCCGAGGGCAATGGGAAGCGTTAGTCGATGCGTCGCAAATTGATGGTCGTTGTGTCCAGGAATGCAGCGGATATGAAGGGGATGCAAAAAAGCCGCAAGATATTGTCCGGCATAGGTGCAAGAATAATCCCGCGAGCGGCATCGCGCAGGTCATCGAACCGCCGACGCCGGTCAGGCTGCCGAGCCGAGCAACCTCAGCCTGGTATGGTCGCTATCAGCGGTCGGTTGGGGTTGCTCGCCATGGGGTTTGGTGGGGAAATATATAAGTTGATGCAATTAACACTGATGGGACGCATCTGATGGCATTACTCGGAAAGGAAAAATTTTTTCCTGACTTAAAAGAAATCTAAAGCCGATCGTGTCCCGCGATGCACCATGATGTCGCCCTGGACGAACTGCAGCTTCGGCGCTGGCTGGCCGCAAAGGAGCCGATCGTTCGCGCGGATGGCGATGGATTGTTCACCCTGTCGGAGTTCGGAACGGCTACCTTCAGTTCTGGCTTCAATTGGACGCCTATCGGCGTCCGTCACATCTCAGCGGATTGGCTCATGGGAAATTATTCCGAGATGCGCGAGCCATGCGCGCCAGCCGCCGAAGTGCGTGATGTCGACCGCGTCCGCGAGCCCCTGGGACTCGCAGATGAAGCCGG
>Ga0154006_1000556_pt1 | contig 12507 bp, 10 predicted proteins | sample TSFL090MetaG_FD_104747 | JGI IMG/M metagenome (GOLD analysis project Ga0154006, IMG submission 104747) | Attine ant fungus gardens microbial communities from Florida, USA - TSFL090 MetaG | ecosystem: Host-associated > Fungi > Mycelium > Unclassified | place: USA: Florida, Wakulla State Forest... | reverse complement strand
CTGGTACACGTTCAACAATGCGGTGAGCTATCGGTCGCCGACCATCAACGGCCTTACGTTCGGCGCGATGTACGCGTTCGGCAACGTCGCCGGTCACATGGGCAGCGGCGATTCGAACAGCTTTGGTGTCGACTACAGCCTCGGTCCCTTGCAACTCGATGCGGCGTACACATTCACGCGCTCGGCCGATATCGTTCCGGCGGGTCAGGCGTTGCGGAACTGGGGGTTCGGCGGGCGCCTCGCCGTCGGGCGCGGCACGGTCGACGCGATCTACACGAACTCGCGCAATACGGCACTCGGCACCGGCGTCCAGGTCGTCGGCGTGGGTGGCCAGTATCCGCTCACGCGCAACACGGTCGTCTCGCTCAACTACCACTACGACTGGGCGAACGCCGCCCAGAACAACTATCACGCCAATCAACTGGGCGCCGGCATCTTCTACGGATTATCGAAGCGCACCGATGTCTACGCGACGGTAACGATTCAGCGTGCGAGCGGCGACGGTGCGGTTGCCGAAGTCGACTATGTGATGGCCGGCTCGAGCAACGCGACGCAAACGGTGGCGCGTGTCGGGATGACGCATCGGTTCTAAAGAAAAGACAGGAGGTCGATCATGTTCGTCAGAATCTCGCTGGGCATCGCCCTGATTTCATCTGGAATCCTGAATGCAAGCGCGCAGGATAGAGCCGTCGTCCCTGCGAGCGGAGCGCGCCCGGCCGAGCAGGTCCGGCACGTCTGTCGCCAGGTATGGAGGCACGGCCACTACGAAGAGAAATGCCGAACGATCCGCCACGCGCCGCCGCCGCCGTCACGCATCGACCAGCCGCCGTCGCCGCCGAATTCACGCAAGGACGGCCCGCAGAGCGGCGCAGTGAAGCACCCGCAGGGCGTGAAGAATGCGACATCGGTCGGCGTGAAGCGTCCGGCGTCCGCGTAATCGTCTGAGTCGAAACATACGATCGTAAACAGGCACACCATGAAAACGCTGCAGGGCCCCGCGATTTTTCTTGCACAGTTCGCGAGCGACGATGCGCCGTTCAACTCGCTCGACGCCATCGCGCGCTGGGCTGCCGGGCTCGGCTACCGGGGCGTGCAGGTTCCGACCTGGGACGCCCGCCTCATCGATCTCCGGCGTGCGGCCACGAGCCAGACTTATGCCGACGAAGTGCGCGGCACGCTCGCCGAGCACGGGCTGGCCGTCACGGAGTTTTCGACGCATTTGCAGGGTCAGCTCGTGGCCGTGCATCCCGCCTATGACGCCGCCTTCGACGGCTTTTGTCCGCAAGCGTTGCGGGGCCGGCCGCATGCGCGCCAGCAATGGGCCGTCGAACAGTTGATGCTCGCTGCGCAGGCGAGCCGACGTTTCGGGCTGAACGCGCATGCGACGTTCTCGGGCGCGCTCGCGTGGCCGTTCCTCTATCCATGGCCACAGCGTCCGGCTGGCCTGGTCGACATGGCGTTCGAGGAACTCGCGCGCCGCTGGCGGCCGATTCTCGACGCTTTCGACGATGCCGGTGTCGACGTGTGCTTCGAGATTCATCCGGGCGAGGATCTGCACGACGGCGCGAGCTTCGAGCGCTTTCTCGACGCGCTCGGCGGCCATGCGCGAGCGAACGTGCTGTACGACCCCAGTCATCTGCATTTGCAGCAAATGGATTACCTGGCGTTCGTCGACATCTATCGCGAGCGCATCAAGGCCTTCCATGTGAAGGATGCGGAGTTTCGACCGAACGGCCGCAGCGGCGTCTATGGCGGCTATGGATCGTGGCTGGAACGCGCGGGGCGCTTCCGCTCGCTCGGCGACGGACAGATCGATTTCCGCGCAATTTTTTCGAAGCTCGCGCAATGCGATTTTTCCGGATGGGCCGTGCTCGAGTGGGAATGCGCGCTCAAGGATGCCGTCGTGGGCGCGCGCGAAGGCGCACGCTTCATCGCCGATCACATCATCGAGGTCACGGAGCGGCCGTTCGACGACTTCGCGGCCTCGGGCGTGGATGAGACCGCGAACAGGCAGCTGCTGGGTCTCGCCGCGCATGCGAAGCAATAGAAGGCTGATCACGAATCATGAAAGAAAGCATAAGGCTTGGGATGGTGGGCGGCGGCGACGGCGCGTTCATCGGCGCGGTGCATCGCATGGCCGCGCGGCTCGACGGCGGCTATCGACTGGTTGCCGGCGCGTTTTCTTCGGATGCCGAGCGTTCGCGTGCGTCAGGCGACGCATTCGGTATTGATGCGACGCGCGCGTATGCAAGCTGGCAGGCAATGCTGAGCGCTGAACGGGCGCGCGGCGACGGCATCGAAGCGGTCGCGATCGTCACGCCCAATCACCTGCATGCGCGTATTGCGCGCGACTGTCTCGACGCGGGTCTGCATGTGCTGTGCGACAAGCCGCTTGCGACAACGCTCGACGATGCCCATGCGCTCGCCCAGGCCGCGCGCGCTGCAGGGTGCCTTTTCGGCGTGACTTACACGTACAGCGGCTATCCGCTCGTTCGGCATGCGCGCGACCTGGTGGCGACGGGTGCACTGGGCGAGATTCGCTCGGTGCAAGTGCGTTACGCGCAGGACTGGCTGAGCGAGCCGCTGGAAACGGCTGGCAACAAGCAGGCTGCGTGGCGCTGCGATCCGGCACTTGCGGGCGCGGGCGGTTGCATCGCCGATATCGGCACGCATGCGTACCACCTCGCGCGTTTCGTGACGGGTCTCGTGCCGAATGCGCTGCTCGCCGATCTGGCGAGCCTGGTGCCGGGCCGCCGCCTCGACGACAACGCTCACGTGCTGCTGCGCTTCGAAAATGGCGCGCGAGGCATGCTGTGGGCAAGCCAGACCGCCATCGGCAATGCGAACAACCTCGAACTCGCGGTGTACGGCTCGCGTGGCGGCTTGAACTGGCGCCAGGAGACACCGGACGAGCTGTGGTTCACGCCGCTTGGCGACAGCACGCGCGTGATTCGGCGCGGCGACGCGAGCATGAGCGAGGCGGCAGCGGCCGCGACGCGGATCCCGGCCGGGCATCCGGAAGGATATCTGGAAGCCTTTGCGAACCTGTACGGAGATTTTGCCGGCGCGATTCGCGTGCATCGCACCCATGGTAGATGCGCGGTGCAGGTGGGCGCATTTCCGACCATCGAAGACGGCCTCGAAGGCATGCGCTTCGTGCACACGGCGCTGGCCTCGTCGCACGCCGGCGGCGTCTGGCTGCCATTGCACGGCGGGATGCCGGAATGAGTGCTCCATTGACCACGATTCGCGGTGCGTCGGCGGGCAGCGCGCGCATGGCCGCAATCCCACGATTTCTGACTCGAGAGAATTTCGATGAACAACCCAAATAGTGAGTTCGACTATGTGATCGTCGGTGCGGGATCGTCCGGCAGCGTGCTCGCCGACCGCCTGAGCCGCGACGGCAAGAGCAGCGTGCTGCTGATCGAAGCTGGCGGCGACAACGAGTCGGAACTCGTGCGCATGCCGCGCGCGTTCATGAAGATGTGGGGCAATCCGCAGTACTTCTGGAAATTTCCCGTGAAAACGCAGAAGGATCGCCCCGAAAACGAAACCTGGGTGTATGGCCGCGGGCTGGGCGGATCGAGTTCGACGAACGGCACGTGGTATTTGCGAGGCATGCCGGCCGACTACGATGCATGGTTTGCGATGGGGCTGAGCGAGTGGTCGTGGGCCGAGGTGGAGCGGTGCTTCAGCGAAATGGAGGACTATCGCTACCGGCACGCGCATCGATCGCGAGGCCGCAACGGACCGCTTCAGGTGACGGAGTTGCCCTTCCGTTCGCCTGTCATTCATGCCGCGCGCGAGGCCGGTCGGCAGATGGGCTTGCCGATTCTCGAAGACATCAACACACCCGACACGCAGGGCATCGGCTATACGCAAGCCACGGTTGATCGACGCGGGCGTCGCGCATCCGCATATCGCGCGTTTCTCAAACCCGCCATGCGGCGTCGCAATCTGACCGTCACGACGGACGCGCTCGCCGAACGTATCGTATTCGACGGCACGCGGGCGGCAGGTGTTCGATATCGCGTGGGTGAGATGGCATGCCTCGCACGGGCGCGACGCGAGGTGATCGTCTGCGCAGGCGTGCTGCAGAGCCCGAAGCTGCTGCAACTCTCGGGTGTCGGCCCTGCGGATGTGCTGGCGAAGGCCGGTGTGGAAGTCGTGAAGGACATGCCCGCGGTGGGGCGCAACCTCGTCGATCACGCGATGTTTTCGATCTCGTTCCGGATGCGGAACGACCCGGGCTTCAATCGCGAATTCCACGGCTGGCGCTTGATGCGGCATGTGCTTCAGTACTATGCGACGCGCACGGGCCTGATGGCGTATACGTCGCCGGAACTCACCGCGCTGGTATCGATGCGCTCTGCGCCGAACTGGCCCGACGTGCAGTTCGGAGTGGGGCCGTTCTCGATGCGGTCGTCAGAGGAAATCAAGGCCGATCCGGGGCGCGGCGCGCTCGAGGATCAGCCGGGCCTGACGCTCAACGGCTACTACCTGCGGCCGAAGAGTCGCGGCAGTGTGGCCATCCAGTCGTCGGATATCGCTCAGCCGGTGCTGGTCGACGCCAATTGGTGGGGCGACCCCGAGGATCGCAAGCTGCTCGTGGACATGTTGCGTCTGATGCGCGAGTTCGCGGCGCAGCCCGCACTCGCGCCGTACATCGTCCATGAGGTGACGCCGGGGCCACAATATCAGACGGACGACGAGATCTTCCAGGCATTGCAGTGGCTCGTGAGTCCAGGCGTGCACGCAACGGGCACATGCCGCATGGGCAAGCCGAATGACTCGGTTCTGGACGGGCGGCTACGTGTGCACGGCGTGGACGGTTTGCGTGTCGTTGATTGCTCGTCGATGCCGACGCCGCCGTCGGGCAATACGAATGGTCCGGCCATGATGCTCGGATACCGCGCGGCCGAACTGATTCTGGAGGATCGCGACCGGGTCGAAACGGCTCGCGAGCATGCCGCGGCCTTCGCGTAAGCGCGCAGGTCGAACGGGCTCGCGCCGATCTCCTGATCATTCCACGTGAATATTGCTCCACCGGGCATCCGGCTGAAGTTTTGCTCGAGGAACAGTTCTGTTGCGTTCTGTGGGAGGGCGCGCCCCAAAGCGGATCGATGATGGAGGCACACGAAGCCTCCTGAACGATGCCGTCGGAATGCGGCATTCTCTGACTTCCGGAGTTTTGTGTATGTAGATACCTTCGGCTTCTAAAAATATACAAAAATAAAATGAAGCACGAAGTGTGCATATTTACTGGATGCGCGACCACGCCCCGGGAAGGGGGCCGTGGCGCTGAGCGGGCTTAGCAAGTGCCGGGCGGGAACAGATCGGCGTCGGTAAGGATGATGTCCGCCGTCTGTTGATAGTGCGTGGTCAGAAGCTGGATGGCGTGGGCTGCGTCGCCTGCCACGATTGCGTCGAGGAGGGCTTTGTGCTCGGCGCCTTCGTGACGCCTCGGAAATGCGCGCCGCACCGACAATTGCCGATAGCGGTACAACTGATCGGCCAACTGCTCGCAGAAGCCGATCAGCCAGCGCGACTGGCAGCCACCGATCAGCGCGCGATGGAACTCGCGATGGCGGCGCTCCCATTCGGGGTTTTCCCTGTACTCGCTGTCGCTGAGCGAGCGCGGCACCTTCGACAGCCGGTGATACGCGAGCACGATGTCCTCTTCCCATTCCGTCGAGCGGGCCGCGAAGGCCTCGCGCAGCGCGACTTCCTCGAGCCAGCAGCGGGTCTTGGTGATCTCGCGCAGGTCGCTGGCGCTGATGCCGGCCACGGCGAAGCCGCGCTGGTCGCGGCGCTCGACGAGCCCGTCCGACGTGAGGCGGTTGAGCGCCTCGCGTACGGGTGTCTGGCCGGCCTCGTAGTGATCACACAGGAACTCGATCTGAAGCTTGCGCCCCGGTTCGAGCTTGCCGTCGAGCAGGTCGGCGCGAATGCGGTCATACAGATTGGTTGCCTGGGTCGCGACGCTCGCGCCCACCGTGCCGGTGGACGCAGCAGGATTGGCCACGATGCGGGACAAGTCACACCTCACAAGGATTCGATCTGCGACGGATTATATCGGATTCTCGGGAAGGATCATCGGCCGGCTTGGGTAGATGGTGTTTTCCAATAAAAATACACAAAAAATTTGGCATCGAGATTTTGTATATATTATGATCGCTGTCAGTTCGAATCCCGACAGGAGAGCAACGTGGAGTCATTGACGCTGGATCAGGCAACGCGCACGGTCGAAGCGGCGCTCGCCGCGGCGCGACGGGAAGGGTTCAAGCCGATGGCGATCGTCGTGCTGGACGAAGCCGGACAACTGAAGCACGTGGCACGTGAGGACGCCGCGACGCCGCTGCGCGTGGACATCGCACACGGAAAGGCCGCGGCGGCATTCGGGATGGGCATTGCGTCGCGCGCGCTGCAGGAACGTGCGAGCGCGAACCCGGTATTTTTCAACGCGATCGCGCCGGCCTGCGGCGGCAAATTCATCGCGCAGGCTGGCGCGGTCGCAATCGTCGCGACGAGCGGCAGGCTGATCGGCGCGATCGGCGCGAGCGGCGGCACGGGCGACGAGGACGAGGCGGTCTGCGTCGAAGGCTTGCGCGCCGTCGGCCTCGCGCACCGGTAAGGCGGGCGTTCGGGATGCAGCCGACCTACCGTTGCGCGTGCCGCGGCATCGACGTGCATGCGCATGTCGTGCCCGCCGAATTTCCTCGCTACCTGGGCGCGCAGGCGCCCCGCGACTGGCCATCGATGCGCGCGGCACACGCGTGCCACCGTCACGTCGTGATCGACGACAAGATCTACCGTACGGTTTCCGATCTGTGCTGGGACACCGACAAGCGCATTGCCGACATGGACACGCAGCGCGTCGCGATCCAGGCGATCTCGCCGATGCCCGAGTTGCTGTCGTACTGGATGCCGGCCGGCGACGCGCTGCCGCTGCTGCAATACCTGAACGGGACGATCGCGCAGATGGCCGACGCGAGCATGGGCCGGATGGTCGGGCTCGGCGCGGTGCCGCTGCAGGACGTCGATCTGGCGATCCGCGAACTTGAACGGCTGATGGCCACGCCGGGTTTCGCGGGTGTCGAAATTGGCAGCAACGTCAACGGCGAGCCGATCGGCGCGGCGCGCTTCGATGCGTTCTTCGAAGCCTCGGCCGAGCTCGGCGCCGCCGTGTTCGTGCATGCGCTGCGGCCGACCGGCAAGGCGCGGCTCGTCGGCCCCGCGCAGCTCGTGCAGGCGCTTGCGTTTCCGACGGACGTCGGGCTGGCCGCAGCGTCGGCGATCACGTCGAACCTGATCGTCAGGCATCCGCGCCTGCGCATCGCGTTCAGCCACGGCGGCGGCACGCTCGCGTCGCTGCTGCCGCGCCTCGTACAGGCGAGCCGCGTGTTCGAGCCGCTGCGCGACACGCTGGAGCTCGATGCGCGCGAGCAGGCACGTCGGCTCTGGTACGACTCGCTGGTGTTCGACGCGGCCACGTTGCGCCATCTCGTCGAGACGTTCGGCGACACGCGCGTGATGCTCGGCACCGATTACCCGTTCGCGTTTCGCGAGCGCGACCCGGTCGGCGGTGTCGACGCGCTCGGGCTCGACGCTGCCGCGGCCGACCGGCTCATCTATCGCAACGCCCGGGAATTTCTGGGCATCACGCATGGAGCATGACATGACGCAGTGCCTCGTCACAGGCTTGAGGGGCATCGAGATCGGCGTGCCGGATCTCGAGCTGGCCGCGCGTTTCTACGCGCAAACCTGGAACCTGACGGAACTCACACGTCGGCCGGATCAGGTCTATTTCCGCGGCACGGGCGACACGCATCACATCCTCACGCTCACGCAGAGCGAGCGCGCTGACGTGCGCGCCGTCGAATTCAGCGTGGCCGAAGTCGAGCATCTCGACGCGATCGCGCGTGCGGTCGACGCACACGGCGGCAAGGTGCTGAGCGGTCCCGACGCGACGACAATGCCGGGCGCCGGCACATTGCTCGAAGTGCTGGATCCGCAGGGGCGCGTCCTGCGCTTCATCGCGGGTGACCGCCGTCATGCGGATGCCGAAGCGGTGAAGGACCACCCGATCAGAATCACACACATCGTTCTCAACAGCGAGAACGTCGAGGAGATGCAGGCGTTCTTCGAGCGCGCGCTCGGTTTCCGGTTGTCGGACCGCACGCGGATCATGGCGTTCATGCGCTGCGGCAGCGACCATCATTGCATCGCGCTCGCCGACGCGCAGGAGAACAGCCTGAATCACATCGCGTTCGTGATGCCGGATCTCGACTCGGTGATGCGCGGCGGTGGTCGCATGAACGATGCCGGCTATCCGATCGAATGGGGCGTCGGCCGTCATGGGCCCGGCAACAACGTATTCGCGTATTTTCTGGGGCCGTTCGATTTCGTCATCGAATACACGGCCGAGGTGCAGCAGGTGGACGACAGCTACCCGACGGGCGGCCCCGACGACTGGAAATGGCCGCCGGGCCGGATCGACCAGTGGGGCGTGGGCCGGAATCCGTCGGATCGCCTGAAGGCGGCGCAGAAGGCGATCTTCTTTCGCGCGCCGCGGGCCGGTTAAGCCGGACCGTTGATCGCAACGATCCTGACGCACGCCGCGTTTGGCGTATCCATTTTTTACTCGTTCGATATTCGACAACACATCATGAAACTACTGACTTTCCGAGTGGGCGATACGACGCGCCTGGGCGTGCTCGACGGCGACGACGTCGTCGATCTCAACAAGTCCGATCCGTCGGTACCAGCCGACCTGCGCGCGGCGCTGAAGGCCGGCGTCGATCTGAAGGCCGCGGCCGCACGAGCGATCGCGAGCGGGGAGCATCGCGCGCCGTATGCGTCGTTGCGGCTGGCGCCCGTCGTGCCGGAACCGGGCAAGGTCGTGTGCCTCGGGCACAACTTCTACGATCACGCAAAAGAAGGCGGCAATCTGAAGCCCGTCTACCCGCTGATCTTCTTCCGCGGAGCGACGTCGCTGATCGCGCACGAGGACCGCGTGATCCGCCCGCGCGTGTCGGAAAAGCTCGACTACGAAGCGGAACTGACGGTCGTGATCGGCAAGCGCGCGCGCCACGTCAAGCGCGAGCAGGCGCTCGACTACGTGTTCGGCTACTCGTGCTTCAACGACGTGTCGGTGCGCGACTACCAGAAGCGCACGTCGCAATGGACGATTGGCAAGAACTTCGACGGAACCGGCGCGTTCGGTCCGTGGCTGGTCACGGCCGACGATCTGCCGCCGGGCGCTGCCGGGTTGTCGCTGCGCCTGCTCCTCAATGGCCGGGTGATGCAGCAGGCGAGCACGACCGACATGATCTGGGGCGTGGCGGAAACGATCGAAATGCTGAGTGAATGCCTGACGCTCGAACCGGGTGACGTGATCGCGATGGGCACGCCGGCGGGCGTGGGCTGGGCGCGCGATCCGTCGGTGTGGCTCAAGCATGGCGATCGCGTCGAAGTCGACATCGAGCGCGTCGGCTGTCTGCAGAACACCGTGCAGGACGAGCAGGGCGAAGCGGGCGCATGACGATGGAACGCAATAGCCATTACGACGTGGTGGTGGTCGGGTTCGGGCCGTCCGGCGCGGTGGCGGCCGGCCTGCTCGGCCAGCGCGGCCGCAGGGTACTGTGCGTGGACCGCGCGCGCGACGTGTACGACAAGCCGCGCGCGATCGCCGTCGACCACGAGATCATGCGCGTGTTCCAGGGGCTCGGCGTGGTCGAGCGCGTCGCCGAGCATGTCGCCGTGTTTCCGCCGTCCGAGTACTACGGCGTCGACGGTCAGTTGATCAAGCGCATCGACACGGTGCCGAAACCCTGGCCGCTCGGCTACATGCCGACGATGGTGTTCACGCAACCGCCCGTCGAGGCCGCGCTGCGCGAGCATGCGGCTGGATACGACACGGTCGAGATCGCGCTCGGCACGGAACTCGTCGGCTTCGAGGAAATCGCGCACGGCGTGGCGGTCCGGCTCAGGAACGACGCCGGCGCCGACGACGACACGCGCACGGTGACCTGCGACTACCTGCTCGGCTGCGACGGCGCGTCGAGCACGGTGCGCACGCGACTGGGTATCGAGTACGAAGACCTGGTGTTCGACGAACCATGGCTCGTGGTGGACGTGCGCGTGAACGCACGCGGCATCGAAAAGTTGCCGAAGGTCGCGATCCAGTACTGCGAACCGTCGCGGCCGTGCACGTACATCGTCGGGCCGGGCGGCCATCGTCGCTGGGAAATCATGCTGATGCCCGGTGAGGATCCGCGCGAGATGCAAACCGAAGCGCAGGTGTGGAAGCTGCTGTCGCGCTGGCTCACGCGCGACGACGGCGAACTGTGGCGAGCGGCAAGCTATCGCTTCCACGCGCTGGTCGCGAAGGAGTGGCGTCGCGGGCGTGTGTTCATCGGTGGCGACGCGGCGCACCAGCAGCCGCCGTTCATCGGCCAGGGCATGTGCCAGGGTATTCGCGACGTCGTGAACCTCGTGTGGAAGCTCGACGCCGTGATGGCCGGCACCGCACGACCGGCGCTGCTCGATACCTATCAGGCCGAGCGCGGCGCGCACGTCCGCCAGCTGACCTCGCGCATCAAGGAGATCGGCAAGCTGATCTGCGAACGCGACGTCGCTGCCGCGCGCGAACGCGATGCGCGGCTGTTGCACGAGGCGGGCGGCGAAGTGAAGACGATCGCGCGCCAGGATATCGTGCCGAAGCTCAATGGCGGCCTGCTGTCGCCGGCCGCGCACGCGGCCGACGGAACGCTGTTTCCGCAACCGTCCGTGCGGCAGGCCGACGGCACGTCGTTACTCGACGCCGTCGCGGGCAGCGGGTGGCGCATCGTGACGCTGGGCGGCGGCCTGATGTCCGGCGACGCGGCGCACGCGGCAGCGCGCCTGGGCGCCCAGCTCATCGAGCTGGCGCTGGACGGCGAGGCCGGCGACGCAGCGTCGCGGCCGGATGCGCGCAGGATCGTCGAGATCGACGGCGTGCTGGCCGCATGGTTCGACCGCCATCGATGCCGGGCGGCGATCGTGCGCCCCGATCACTACGTGTACGGCGTGGCGGCCGATGCCGCGGAACTCGCCGCGACGCTCGCGACACTCGCCGGCGCACTGCACGGCTGACGCGTGACCGCCGGACGGGCCGCAGACAGCGGCCCGTCCGGACATCCCTGTTCGACCGCCATGAAAAAAGGCGGCACGGGTCATGAACTCGACCATACGGAGACAACCTTGACAACATCCATCGATGTCAGGGAAGAGTTGGCACACGCACGCATCGGCGGCTTCCATCTCCGCTTCGCGGTGCTGATCGCATTCATCATGTTTTTCGACGGCTACGATCTGTTCAACGCCGCCTATGTGATTCCGCTCGTGCGTCATCAATGGCAGCCGTCGCCGACAATGATCGGCATCATGCTGTCGAGCGGCATCGCCGGACTGTCGATCGGCTCGGTGTTGCAGGGCCTGATCGCCGACCGCGTCGGCCGGCGTAAGGTGATGCTTGTCGCGCTCTGGACGCTCACGCTATCGAGCGGCTTGCTCGCCACGGTCGTCCACTCCGCGGCGAGTTTCGCGCTCGGGCGGCTGATGATGGGGACGGCGCTCGGCATGGTCACGCCGCTTGCGCTCACCTGCATCAACGAATGGGCGCCGCGCCGCAACGCGAATACTTTCGCCACGTGGATCTTTCAGTTCGGCTTCTCCGCGGGCGGCATCTGCGCCGGTATCGCCGGGCTGACGCTCACGCCGCACCTGGGCTGGCAGTCGCTCTATTTCGTCGGCGTGCTGTCTGCGCTGGTCGCGGCGGCCGCGACGAAATGGCTGCCGGAATCGGCGCAGTATCTGGCGCTGCGCGGCCGGATCGACGAAGTGCGCGAGCTGCTGGCGGCGGCTCGGCCGGAGCGCGCAACCGCGTATCGCGACGCGCATGTCCAGCCGATGCGCGCGGTGTCACCGTCCGGCTCGGTGCGCGACCTGCTGTCCGCCGAGTATCGCCGCAACACGCTCGTGCACTGGGTCGCGGGCGCGCTGAGCCTGTTCTGTGTCCATGGCCTGACAGGCTGGTTGCCGACCATGGTCGTGAACAACGGCGGCGGCCTGTCGTCGGCGTTCGGTTACGGCGCGGAGGTCATGATCGCGTCGGTGTTCGGCGGCATCTCGATGGGGTGGTTCGCCGATCGGATCCGCAGCCGCATCCGCGCGATGGTGGTCGGATATGTTTTGGCCGGTTGCTTCATGGCGACGCTCGCCGTCGCGCTGGGCAACCCGAGCGCGATGGCGCTGGTCGCAGGCGCAGGGTTCTTCATCTTCGGCGCGCAGGCCATCATGAACAACTACCAGGCGATGTGCTACCGAACGGAGATTCGCGGCACCGGCATGGGCGTCGCGGTCGGGTTGAACCGGATAGGCGGGATACTCGGGCCTGTTATCGTAGGCGTCGTCGCTTCCGTCAACCCCGATCCGGTCTGGACGTTCGCGCTGTTCACGCTCGCG
>Ga0154006_1000555_pt1 | contig 12513 bp, 8 predicted proteins | sample TSFL090MetaG_FD_104747 | JGI IMG/M metagenome (GOLD analysis project Ga0154006, IMG submission 104747) | Attine ant fungus gardens microbial communities from Florida, USA - TSFL090 MetaG | ecosystem: Host-associated > Fungi > Mycelium > Unclassified | place: USA: Florida, Wakulla State Forest... | reverse complement strand
TTCGTGCTGCCTCACCGCGAGCACCTGATTCCGCATCCGGAAGGCGCGCACTTCATCGTGATCAACTTCAGCCAAGCGTTCCTGCGCGCCGATCTCGACGTCGATCCGCTCGATCTCGAGGACGTGCCCGCGCACCGCTTTCCCGAGCTGACGCCGTTCCGCTTCCAGGAACATCTCGACTTCATCCTGACCGGCGATGCGTTCGACGAGGCGCGCCGCCTCGCGCTGTGCATGCTCGACGCCGACCGCGTGCGCACCTTCGGCTCGACCACGCTGCTGCGCGGCTTCCTGCTGCAGCTGATCGGGCTCGTCTGCACGCAGTACGCGGGGGCGCTCGACAAGCTCGCGCAGCGCGGCGCCCAGCGCGCGGGCCGGCGCGACGCACTCGCGCGCGTGCTGCGCCACGTGCGCGCGAACCTGACCCGCGAGGACCTGACGCTCGCGGCCACCGCCGAGGCCGCGTTCCTGTCGCCGAACTACCTCGCGCACCTGGTGCGCAAGGAAACCGGCAGCACCTTCACCGATCTCGTGACCGAGCGCCGGATCGCGCTCGCGCAGTCGCTGCTCGCGCATACGAGCCGGCGCATCGCGGACATCGCGCGCTCGGTCGGCTTCCGCGACGAAGGGTATTTCGCGCGGCGCTTCCGCGCGCGGGTCGGCGTGTCGCCGAAGGCGTACCGCGACGCGAACGCCGCGCTGCCGGATGCCGACGAGGCACCCGCGGCCGGCGACGCGTAGTTTTGTCCGGTTAAAGCGCAGTTGCGTCGCATCCGGGTACGGACGCGTCGGGTATCGTTCCATCCATGCCGGCCTGCGCCGCGAGCGCGGGCGCCGGCGTTCCGTCTTTCCATCGAACGAGGCCCTCCGATGTCCGCATACGTCATTGACGCTTCCGAGCGTCCTTCCATCGAAGTCGAACAGTCGTCCGCGCGCTTTCCGGTGCGCCGCGTGTTTTGTGTCGGCCGCAACTACGCCGACCACGCGCGCGAAATGGGCGCCGATCCCGACCGCGAGCCGCCGTTCTTCTTCACGAAGCCGGCCGACGCGATCGTCCCGGCCGGCGGCACCGTTGCGTATCCGCCGCTGACGAACGACCTTCATCATGAAATCGAGCTGGTCGTCGCGATCGGCAAGGACGGCCGGTCGATCGACCCGGCCGACGCGCTGACGCACGTGTGGGGCTACGGCGTCGGCGTCGACCTCACGCGCCGCGACCTGCAGGCTGACGCGAAGAAGCTGAGCCGGCCGTGGGACTGGGCGAAGGGTTTCGACGCGTCGGGCCCCGTGACCGCGCTGCGCCCGGCGACCGCCACCGGCCATCCGGCGAGCGGCCGGATCTGGCTCGCGGTCAACGGCGAAACGCGTCAGCAAGGCGATCTCGCCGACATGATCTGGGCCGTGCCGGACGTGATCGCGTACGTGTCGCGCTCGGTCGAGCTGAAGGCCGGCGACCTGATCTTCACCGGCACGCCGGCAGGCGTCGGCGCGCTGCAGCCGGGCGATCGCGTGACGGGCGGCGTCGATGGCGTCGCGACGTTCGAGTTCGTGGTGGGGGCGAAGCCTTAAGGGATCGCATGGGCGTGGACGCATGCGTCGCGTCGCCCACGACCGATCCGGGCGGCAAACCTGTCGTACCGGATCGGGATATCCGTCAACGCCCTAGCGCGCCCGCACCGACACGAACTTGCGCGCGTTCTCGCGCTGGATCAGCACGGCGATCACGCCGCCGCGCGCTTCGAGCGACTGCACGTCGTCCGGCGTTTCGAGCAGCGTGTCGTTGAGTTCGAGCACGACGTCGCCCGGCCGAATGCCCGCGCTCGCGGCCGGCCCGTGCACCGCATCCACCATCATCCCGACCGCGAGCCCCGTCGACCGCCGTTCCGCGTCGCTCAGCGCATGCATCGTCAGCCCGAGCCGATCGCCCGTGTCGGCGGGCCGGGCAGCGGCGGCAACCGCCACGCCCGCTGCGCCGGCAGCACCGACCGTGCCTGCGCTGCCGGTCCCGGCTCCGGCCGCGTTGTCGATCGCGTCGCCCGGCCCGCCCCCCGCCGCCGTGACCGTCAGCATCATCGGCGTGCGGTTGCGGATCAGCCGCAGCGGCGCCCTCGCGCCGGGCGGCAATGCGGCGGCGAGGTCGTTCAGCTCGGCCGACCGGCCGATCGGCGTGCCGCCGAAGCGCACGATCACGTCGCCGGGCTTCACGCCGGCCGCGGCAGCCGGCGAGCCGGGATCGACGCCGTTGACGAGCGCGCCCGCCGGACGCGGCAGGCCGAACGCGGCGGCCAGCCCGGCGCCGACATCCTGCACGTCGACACCCAGCACATTGCCGGACGATTCGCGCTGCGCCTGCACGTTGGCGCGCATCTGCGCCTGAACCTGCGCACGCACCTTCGCCGCGAGCGCGATCGGAATCGCGAACGTCGTGCTCGCGTAGCGGTCGGCGCCCGTATAGACCTGCACCGCGATGCCGATCACGTCGCCCGCGCGGTTGAACACGGGGCCGCCCGAATTGTCGGGATTGACCGCGATGTCGGTCTGGAAGAACGGAAACGGCGTGCCGTCCGGCAACGCATGCGACGTCGCGCTGACGATGCCGGCCGTGACCGTGTCGCCCGAGCCGTCCGGCGCGCCGATCGTCATCACCGGTTCGCCGGCGCGGATCCGCGCCGAATCGCCGAGGCGCACGACCGGCAGCTTCGTCGCGTCGACGTGCAGCACGGCGACGTCGCTCTGCGGATCGACGGCCAGCACCGTCGCCTTCAGGTCACGGTGATCGGCCAGCCGCACCGTGACGTCGGTCGCGTCGGCAACGACGTGCGCGGACGTCAGGATCAACCCGTCGGCGCTGACGATGAAGCCGGAGCCGCTGCCCGAGATCGCGCGCGGCGACGTATCGGGTGCCGGCGCCTGCGGGCCCTGGCCGGGGCCGGGCATGGGCGACGGCGCGCCGCGGCGGAAGAACGCGGCGAGCGGATCGTCGGGATCGAGGATGGCGAAGGACGGGCCGCCGGCCTGCTGGTCGGGCGCGGCGGTCATGATGGTCACGACGGCCGGGCCGTAGCGGTCGACGATCGCCGGAAAGTCGACCGGCATCGAGTAAGGCCGGGCGACGGGCCTGCTCTTCATGACGGGCGGTGTCGCGGGCGGCGCGACGGTCGCGGCAACGGTTGGCGGCGACGACGACAAAATGCCGGCGAATACGCCCCCGATCAACGCGGTGCGAAGCACGGCGCGAGCAAGCGTCTGGCGAACCAAGGTGCACCTCCCCCGGCAGTCGCGGCGACGTCCCGCACGAGACGCGCGGACGCCCGACAAGCACCGGTACACGCATCCATTTATACTCCACGCCGCGTCGCGCAATACACGATTCGAAACCCGCATGCCGGACGGTCGTATTGCTGCGGAACCGCGACAGCGTTCATTCCGGGCAAAGTTCGCGGTTCGTCAATCGGAATATTCACCGCGACTGGCATGCGATGCGCATGCCCGGGACGCTGGACGCGTGCCGCACCACCGTCGCGAGATCAGGCCAGCCCAAGAAAATTCCGCACCACCGCCGACGGATCATCGCGCCGCGACGCGATCGCCAGCCGCGCGCGCAACTGGTTGCCCGCGATCGGCCGATACACGACACCCGCGACCTGCACCTGCGTGATCGCCTTCGGCACGATCGACACGCCGAGCCCGGCCGCGACGAGCGTCACCGCCGACGTGATTTGCGGCGCGGGCTGCCCCATGCGCGGTTGAAACCCGGCGGCATTGCACGCGGCGACGATGTCGTCGAACAGCGCGCTGCCGGCTTGACGCGGCACCTGCACGAGCGCCTCGTCGGCCAGTTCCGCCAGATCGATCCGACGCCGCTGCGCAAGCCGATGCGCGACCGGCAGCGCGACGAACATCGGCTCCTCGTCCCAGTCCGCTGCCCGCAACGTGTCGGCGAGACGACGCTCCGGACGCACGATCGCGACATCGAGCCGCCCGGCCTCCAGCGCCTCGAGCAGCACGCCGGAGGTCGCCTCCTGCAACGTCAGCTCCGTGTCCGGAAACGCTTCGCGAAAGCGGCGAATCAGGTCGGCCACTTTCGCATTGAAGGCCGCCGTCCCCGTGAAACCGACGCGCAACTGCCCGATTTCCCCGCGCGCGGCCCGCCTTGCCGCCCGTGCCGCGCGCTCCGCGTCGTCGAGCACGCGCCGCGCTTCTTCCGCGAACACCTCTCCGGCCACGGTCAGTTCGGCGCCGCGGGCGGTCCGCTTGAAAAGTTCCACGCCGAGTTCGCTCTCGAGCGCCTTGATCTGCTGGCTCAGCGGCGGCTGCCCCATGCCGAGCGTTTCAGCGGCCTTCGTGAAGTTCGACGTGGCGGCCACGGCCAGAAAATAGCGGAGATGCCGAAGTTCCATACGGTAGGTGATCCCGGGATAGAGGGAAGCGATACGGAGCCTGAAGGCAGCCTTCCGGCAGCCTTCAGGCCAGTCGTAAAACGTATCGCTACGGTTTCTTTCATATATTGGACATATGTGTGGGCGTGCGCAAGAATTCGGGTATCCCCTGACCCATCGGGTGCAAACCATGTCTTCTCCTGCGAGTTCGGCTGCCGCGCGTCATGTCCCGAACGCCGCGCCGGATGCGCTGCCCGCCGGCGTGTCGCCGCGCTCGGCGGCCTACAAGCGCATCGCGCTGGCGCTCTTCCTGGCCGGCTTTTCGACCTTCTCGCTGCTGTACTGCGTGCAACCGTTGCTGCCCGCGTTCGCGCGCGAATTCCGGATCGGCGCGGCGTCGAGCTCGCTGTCGCTGTCGCTGTCGACCGGGATGCTGGCCGTCTCGATCCTGTGCGCCGGTGCACTGTCCGAACGCGTCGGGCGGCGCGGGCTGATGTTCGCGTCGATGACGCTGGCCGCGCTGTTCAACCTGCTGGCGGCCATTTCTCCGAACTGGAACCTGCTGCTGGTCTGGCGCGCGCTCGAAGGTTTCGCGCTCGGCGGTGTCCCGGCGGTGGCGATGGCCTATCTTGCCGAGGAAATCGCGTCCGACGGGCTCGGCCTGTCGATGGGACTCTATGTCGGCGGCACCGCGTTCGGCGGCATGATCGGGCGAATCGGGATGAGCGCGCTCGAAGAGTATTTCTCGTGGCGCACCGCGATGCTGACGATCGGCGTCGTCGACCTCGTCGCGGCGATCGCGTTCGTGATGCTGCTGCCGCAGTCGCGGCGCTTCGTGAAGCGAACCGACCTGACGCTGCGTCATCACCTGCGGCTGTGGAGCGCGCAACTGCATCACGCGCGGCTGCCGTTCGTGTTCGCGATCGGCTTCCTCGTGATGGGCGCGTTCGTGACCGTGTACAACTACGCCGGGTTCCGGCTGACGGCCGCGCCGTTCAACCTGAGCGCGACCGCATGCGGGCTGATCTTCGGCGCCTACCTGTTCGGGATGGTGTCGTCGTCGAGCGCGGGCGCACTCGCCGATCGTCTCGGGCGCGCGCCCGTCCTCGTCAGCGGCATTGTCGTGTTCGCGGCCGGCCTCGCGCTGACGCTGTCGCATTCGCTCGTCGCGATCATCGTCGGGATCGTGCTGATCACGATCGGCTTCTTCGTCGCCCATGCGGTGGCGAGCGGCTGGGTCGGGTACCTTGCCGGTTCCGCGAAGGGGCACGCCGCGTCGCTGTACCTGCTCGCGTACTACCTCGGGTCGAGCGTGCTCGGCTCGGTCGGCGGCACGTTCTGGCAACACGGCGCATGGGGCGCGGTGGTCGCGTATGTCGCGGTGCTGCTGGTACTGAGCCTGGTGTGCGCTCGCCGGATCATTTGCGCGGATCGCCTGCAGTAACGCCTTCGCGATCCGTTGTGCCGGCCTGTCGCACCGCTGCGTACGCGATTCAATCGCCTGCCACCCGATGCGCGATCGTCGACAACGTCCGCAGCATCGGCACGAACGCATCGGCCGACGTATTGCCGAACCCGAGCACGAGCCCGTTGGTCGCCGACGTCGCGTGGATCGAAAACCCCGACAATGGAAACGGCCCGACGCCATGCGCGCGCGCCGCTTCGACGATCGCGCGGTCGCGATAACGCGCCGGCAGCCGCAGCGCCAGATGCAGCCCGCACGGCCCGCCCTCGACCTGATGCGGTACGGTGAACGCGTCGTCCAGCGCGGCGAGCAGCAGGCGCCGCCGGTCGCGATACAGCCGGCGCATCCGCCCGAGATGCCGCCCGTATTCCCCCGTCTCGATGAAATCGGCGAGCGCGAGCTGCACGTGGCGCGTGCCGCCGCGCAGCATCTCCGGCAGCGCCGGCCGCACCGCGGCCAGCAGCGCGTCGGGCAGCACCAGAAAGCCGATCCGCAGCGCCGGAAACATCGTCTTGCTGAAGGAGCCGAGATAGACGACCGGCGAATCGGCCGCGAGCCCGTGCAGCGCGCCGATCGGCTCGCCGGTATGACGAAACTCGCTGTCGTAGTCGTCCTCGATGATCCACGCGCGATGCCGGCGCGCGGCGTCGATCAGCGCGAGCCGGCGCGAGATCGACAGCACCGCGCCGGTCGGGAACTGGTTCGACGGTGTCGTGTAGACGAGCCGCGGCGTCCGTTCGCGCCAGTCCGCCTCCTCCGCGCACAGCCCCTCCGCGTCGACCGGCATCGGCACGACGTCGAGATCGGCTGCCTGCATCGCGCTGCGCGCGCCGCGATAGCCGGGCTCCTCGACCCAGACCGTGTCGCCCGGGTTCGTCAGCAACTGCGCGCACAGCGCGATCGCCCCTTGCGCGCCTTCCGTCATCACGATCTGCTCGGGATCGCACCGCACGCCGCGCGTCACGGCCAGGTGGCGCGCGATCGATTCGCGCAGCGCGCGCTCGCCGAGCGGGTCGCCGTACGCGAGCAGCTCGCGACCGGCCCGGCGCAGCGCGCGGTCGATCGCGTGCCGCCATGCGTCCACCGGGAAATGCGACAGCGCGGGCACGCCCGGCCGGAAGCCCTCCGACTCGCCGGTGCCGATCAGGCTCGGACGGATCCGGCCGAGCCGTTGCGCGACCGCCGGCGGCGCGGCCCGCCTGCGCGGCGCGGCCGGCCGCGACAGGCCGACCACCCGGGTGCCGCGACGGTCGGATTGCAGGAAGCCTTCGGCGACGAGCTGCTCGTAGACGGCCGCCGTGGTGTTGCGCGACACGCCGAGCGTCTCGGCCAGCGCGCGCGTGCCGGGCAGCCGCGTGCCGGCCGGCATCGCGCCGCCGAGAATCGCGTCGCGCACGCGCCGCAGCAATTGCCGCTGCAACGAAGGCGCGCCGGCCGTGCGCGCGAGCGGCGCATCGAGCGGCAACAGCGGCGTGGCGTCGGAAGGAAAGGCAGTCGTCATCGGGTTGTCGCGGCCTGGCAGTCTCGTTGGATGGCGCATCGATCGGGGCACTGACCCGGCACCTTCACGGCACCTTCGCGGCATCCTCGTGGCACCATAAATTTGCAATGGTCTGGCGCTTATCATGGTACCTCGCCGGGACTACGATCGTCTGCATACCGGCATGTCGCCGGCCGCCAACCGAAGCGAGATCGACCTTGTCCACGCTCACCAACGCCCTCCAGCAGCCCATCGGCCGCCCCGTTTCCGACTGGTCCGCGCGCCCGCGCCCCGAACGCATCGTGCTCGAGGGCCGCTACTGCCGCCTCGAACCGCTCGACGCCGACCGCCATGCCGCCGACCTCTACGCCGCGTACGCGCAGGCACCCGACGGCGGCGACTGGACCTATCTCGCGCACGGGCCGTACGCCGACGCATCGGGCTACCGCGACTACGCGCGCGGCGCGGCCGCAAGCGCCGATCCGCTGCACTACACGGTGATCGACCGCGCGACGAACCGGGCGGTCGGCACGCTCGCGCTGATGCGTATCGATCCGGCCAATGGCGTGATCGAGGTCGGCTCCGTCACGTTCTCGCCGCTGCTCAAGCGCACGCCGATCTCGACCGAAGCGCAGTACCTGCTGATGAAGTACGCGTTCGACACGCTCGGCTACCGGCGCTACGAATGGAAGTGCGACGATCTCAACGAACCGTCGCGCAAGGCCGCCGCGCGGCTCGGCTTCCGTTACGAAGGCACGTTCCGGCAGGCGATCATCTACAAGGGCCGCAATCGCGACACCGCCTGGTTCTCGATCGTCGACGGCGAATGGCCGGACGTGCGCGCCGCGTTCGAAGCGTGGCTCGCGCCGGAGAACTTCGACGCCAACGGTGCGCAGCGTGAGTCGCTCGTCGCGATCCGCCACGCGCAGGCGCGGGCGCGCGACGCCGCCGGCCGCGCGAACGACGCGTCACGCGTCACCGTCCGGCCGCTCGCGGCGGCCGACGAAGCCGCGTGGCGGCCGCTGTGGCAGGGTTACCAGAAGTTCTACGACACCGCGCTGAGCGACGCCGTATTCGCGACGACGTGGGCGCGTTTGATGGATCCGGACGAACCGATGTTCGTGCTCGGCGCATTCGATGCGGCGGGTGTGATGGTCGGCATCGTGCACGCCATTTACCACCGCTCGTGCTGGACCGAAGGCCCGTACTGCTATCTGCAGGACCTGTTCACGGCAGCCGACGCACGCGGACAAGGCGCGGGCGGCGCGCTGATCGAGGCCGTGTACGAGCGGGCCCGCGAAGCCGGTGCGAGCCGCGTGTACTGGCTCACGCACGACACCAACACGACCGCTCGCGCGCTGTACGACAAGCTCGCGAACAACGCGGGGTTCATCCAGTACCGGAAGGACCTGAAGTAACGCGGCAACACGGCCGGCCGAGCGGCGTTCAGTCCGTCACGTCGGCCGGTTTCGGCCACTATCGGCCGGATCCGTCGCGTCGTGGCCGGCATCCGGGCCCGCGTCCGGTTCGGCGCTCCGCTCCGCGCCGCGCCAGGCACCTGCGGCACCGACGCCGGGCAGATCATCTCGTCGGCATTGGCCGGCACCGGTCGCCGCACCGGCCGGAACACCGGTTCGCCGGGCTCGATCGGCCGTCCCGAGATCGCGCAGTGCCCAGGCACCTGCGCGACGCGCAAGCGCCAGCGCTGCTCGCCGTAGTGGCAGCGGCCGCTCTCGACCCACCGCACCAGCAGGCCGTCGTCGCCGGCCTCCAGCACCGTGACGAACAGTTGCGGCCGTAACGGCGACAGCGCCGTCGCGCCGCGCGCCGAGGCGCGGCCGAATGCCATGAGGGCCGCGAGGGTCGCGGCCGGATGCGCGGCGTCGTCGCCGGGCGACGGCATCGCGTCGGGTGCGTCGAGTTCGTCCGATGCGCCGCAGGCCGACGCGGCGTACGACAGGTCTGCTACGCAGATCAGGTTTTCCATGATGTCCTGCATGCTTGACGAGAGGGTTCGAGCGGATTGAACGGCGCCGTGCACCGCGCACGACCGGACTGCCGCAGATGATACAAATTGAAGTTAACTTCAAGTAAAGGGGAAACGCGTGCAACGATGCGTTTCGCTGATCGCCGCAATGGGCCGGCCCGACGCCGGCGCGCCTGGGCCGCGCGTCTCGCGCTTCGTCTCGTCGTGGTGAGACGAATGTCGCGGCGTCTCACGCGCGCCCGGCGTCGCAATCGCAGCACATTTCCCGCGCGACGCGCATCGCCCCGCCTGCCATCAACGCACAGCGGCCTGCTGCATCGCACCCTGCCTGCCCAGTTTCGTTGCCGCGCAACCGCCCGTTCAAGCTGGCCCCGTTCCTGCATGTCGATCGCTCGCGCAATCGCGCGACGGACGCGCCGCCCCCTTGCCGCGCGCCCGACGACAACCTGACGGAGACAGCAACGTGAATACACCGGCACCGAACACCGCACCCAGCATGAAGGCCGCCGTCTGGCACGGCCGTCACGACATCCGCGTCGAGGAGGTTCCCGTTCCGGCGCACCCGCCGGCCGGCTGGGTCCAGATCCGCGTGCACTGGTGCGGAATCTGCGGCTCCGACCTGCACGAATACGTCGCCGGTCCCGTATTCATCCCCGTCGACGCGCCGCATCCGCTGACGGGCCTGAAGGGCCAGTGCATCCTCGGCCACGAGTTCAGCGGCGAAATCGCGGCGCTCGGCGCCGGCGTGACCGGCTTCGCGGTGGGCGAGCGCGTGACGGCCGACGCATGCCAGCATTGCGGCACCTGCTGGTATTGCCGGCACGGGCTCTACAACATCTGCGAGAACCTCGCGTTCACCGGGCTGATGAACAACGGCGCGTTCGCCGAATTCGTGAACGTGCCGGCCGAGCTCCTGTACAAGCTGCCCGACAACTTCCCGACCGAGGCCGGCGCGCTGATCGAACCGCTCGCGGTCGGGCTGCATGCGGTGAAGAAGGCCGGCAACATCGTCGGCCAGACGGTCGTCGTGGTCGGCGCCGGCACGATCGGCCTGTGCACGATCATGTGCGCGAAGGCCGCGGGCGCCGGGCGCGTGATCGCGCTGGAAATGTCGGCCGCGCGCAAGCAGAAGGCGCTGGAGGTCGGCGCGACGGTCGTGATCGACCCGAAGGCGTCCGACGCGATCGCGGAAATCAAGGCGCTGACGGGCGGCTACGGCGCCGACGTGTCGTTCGAATGCATCGGGCACACGGCCACCGCGCAGCTCGCGATCGACGTGATCCGCAAGGCCGGCAAATCGGTGATGGTCGGCATTTTCGAGGAGCCGACGTCGTTCAACTTCTTCGACATCGTGTCGACCGAGAAGGAAGTGATCGGCTCGCTCGCGTACAACGGCGAATTCGCGGACGTGATCCGCTTCATCGCGGACGGCCGCATCGACGTGCAGCCGCTGATCACCGGGCGGATCACGCTCGGCGACATCGTCACGCACGGCTTCGAGGAACTGGTCAACCACAAGGACCGGAACGTGAAGATCATCGTCCAGCCCGCGACCGCGTGACGAAGCCCTTCCGTGGCGGTGCCGTGACCGGCGCGTGACGGCCGGGCGGCGACGGGCCGCCTGGCGGACGGCCCTGATTCGGCCCCGTCGCCCGCCCGGCGCGCGTTCCCGCCCGTTTTCGATGTGCGCGCAACGGCGCGCCGCCCGCCACGCGCAGGGTCGGACTTCGATATACTCGAAGCGACCTCACTGCCGCGCGCCACCCGCGCGCCCGCTTCCGTGAAACCACGAGCCGGCCTGTTCCTCGAACTCGTCGTCAACCTGCTGCTGCCCTGGGTCGCATACCGGGTCGCGCATCCGTATTTCGGCGAAACCGGCGCGCTGTACGCGTCGGCGATCCCGCCGATCATCTGGACCGTCGTCGAATTCATCCGCTCGCGCCGCGTCGATGCGGTGGCCGCCATCGTGCTGCTCGGCATCGCGCTGTCGATCGCCGGCATGGCGCTCGGCGGCAGCGCGCGCACGCTGCTGATGCGCGAATCGCTCGCGTCCGGCACGATCGGCGTCGTGTTCCTGCTGTCGCTGTTCCGCGATCGCCCGCTGATCTTCTATCTCGCACGGGCGACGGTGGCCCGCGAGATGACCGGCGGCGCCGCGCGTTTCGAGACGGTCTGGGCCGAGCAGCCGGGGCTGCGCCAGATGCTCCGGCTGATGACCTTCGTCTGGGGCGCGTGCATGACGCTGGAGATGCTGCTGCGCCTGTGGATGGTCGTCACGTGGCCGGTCGAACGCGTGCTCGTCGTGTCGCCGATCATGGGCTACACGGTGTTCGGCGCGCTGATGCTGTGGACCTTCTGGTACCGGCGGCGGATGCGCGAGCGCAATCGCGTCGACATCCCGACCCGCGACGGCGTCACCGAAATCGCCGGCCGCTGAATGGCGGCCGCGGCGGCCGCGCCGGCCCCGCCCGCCTTGCACGGCCGGCCGCGCGGCCTGTCACGGTCGCTGGGGTATGATGCGCGGCGTCCCGTTCGTCCCGTGCATCACCCATGTCCCTTTCGCTTCTCCCGTGCGCCACGATCTGGCTCGCGCTGTTCGCGGCCGCCGCGTTTGCGTGGCACCGCCCGCTGCACGGCCTGAGCATCGCCCTCGCCGCACTCGGCTATGCCGGCGCACTGGCCTTCGGCAAGCTGTCGCCGATCGCGCTCGCGCCGTTCGCGCTGCTCGCGGCCGCCGCCTGGGGCGTCGCGCCGGGTCGGCCGCACGCGGTGCGGATCGTCGCGCACGTCGTGTTTGCCGCGCTCGCGATCGCGCTGAGCCTGCACCTGATTCCGGGCTTCCACAATCCGCGCGTGATCGAGCCGACGCGCTTCACGCCGGACGCCGTGCCGTTCACGATGTACCTGAATTTCGACAAGCCGCTGGTGGGCCTGTGGCTGGTGTGGGTGCTGCCGTGGGTCGCGCCGGACGTCCCGCCGGCGCGCGCGCTGCGCACCGGCGCCGTGGCCGCCGTCGCGACGGCGGCGGCCTGCCTGGCCGGCGCACTCGCGTTCGGGATGGTCGGCTGGGCGCCCAAATGGCCGGCGTCGGGCTGGATGTGGCTCGTCAACAACGTGCTGCTCGTGACGCTCGCCGAGGAGGCGCTGTTCCGCGGCTACGTGCAAGGCGGGCTGACGCGCGTGCTTGGCCGGTTCGGCTGGGGGC
>Ga0154006_1000553_pt1 | contig 12535 bp, 15 predicted proteins | sample TSFL090MetaG_FD_104747 | JGI IMG/M metagenome (GOLD analysis project Ga0154006, IMG submission 104747) | Attine ant fungus gardens microbial communities from Florida, USA - TSFL090 MetaG | ecosystem: Host-associated > Fungi > Mycelium > Unclassified | place: USA: Florida, Wakulla State Forest... | reverse complement strand
AATTTGCCGAGGCAAGAGAGGACCTTGCAGCTCTCGAGAAGGATTACGAGGAAGTAGCATTGGATTCTGCTAATGCAGAAGGGGAGGAGGAGTACTAGTCAGCTGTCTTCACCTTATTCATATCCTTTGAGTCGTCACTAGACTTTCTCCAGTCGGTGTGATTATTCTCGCACAAATGAGCGTAATCTATATTTTCACTTCTCTAGTTATAATTTTAGACTCTATGCCATTCGAGTTATACCCAATTAAGGCGGTCATAAGTCATCTACATGATTAATGACAGTGATTTCTAAGCCTCCAGAATCCTTGATTTCGATAGAGATACTAGTAAACATGTCAGAACTTCATACGACTGGAGGGACAACGACCAACTTGGATAGATCCTTCACTAAGATATCAGGTCCAGCTTCTTCCATCTGCTTGCGACAATGTGTAGTCAGTAAACCGACGACCTTGCAGCCAGCTACACGACCACTTCGAACCCCAGAGGGAGCATCTTCAAACACGACACCTTCAACAGAGAAACCAAGCTGTCAATTCGATGTGCCTAACCAATTTTCTCCTATGACACTTACATCTGGCTGAGTCCACGCCACATTTTCTTGCAGCAAGGAGGTACGGGTCGGGACTAATCGATACTCTTAATGGAAGATACTCAAAATCTGAAAGCAACCGCATACTGAGGTTTACCCTGTTCGACGTCCTCTGCAACAACAAAAATATCGGGTTGGGGAAAACCAGCGGAATTCAAGGCAGCCTTCGCGTATTCACGGGTAGCAGAGGTGCAGATAGCCCACCTTGGAGAAGACGAAGTAGGAATTTGCGAAAGCTACACTCTGTCAAAATCGGAAAAAGTATTACTCAGCAAACATACTTTGCTGATGATCCGTTTTACGCCTGGGAGTATCTGAATTCCGCCACGACCGTTCTTCTTGGATGAAGTAACAATAGCCTGTTCAAAGCGTCTCGCCTCTTTCTAGAATTGCAATGAGAGCTATCTAGAGAACAAAGGCTAACCCACCTCAAGAATATCAGGATCCTGGATGCGACAATGTTCTCGAAGATTGTCAACGGTACGAATTCCATGCGATGCTGAGGTACAGAAGATGTTGGCAACCTGATATTTAGCCAGCGCTCACTGACATTTCAGAATTTTATTGATATCGATATCAGGATATGATTCCTGGAAAGTCTCCCAAGCACCAACGACGCCATCGGTCGAATCGACTAATGTGCCGTCCATATCAAATAGGCTACCACAACGGGTCAGCATTGGTAGAGTAATAGTCGTTCAAACGCACATTGCATCGGCAGAAAAGACAGTGTTGGACATTTCCAATCGACTTTAGGGTTAAAACAGCAGGGGTGGTAGTTACAGAGAAAGACGGCCAAGACACAAAATTCATGCCTGGTAAAAAAAGGATTGATCGGATATTCCCTCCGAGGATATTTGATTTCGGGGAAGATGCCAAATTCGGGTGTGAGCCCCATCACTCCTTCCCTCACGATGCCTCCACGCAGACGTCCCCAGTTTAGCCAGGAGAATATTGATCAGCAGTTCCAGCAAATCCATCTGCTCGACTCATCTTCCTCTTCCGAAAACCTGGAACAGCTCGGTCCCATAATTAAACAGATACATAGCAACCGACAACAGGAGGCATATCTCAGGACTATCCAGGGCCTCATTGAATCCAAAGATGCGGAAATTGAGAAAATTTGTGTTGATAATTATCAGGACTTCATTTCATCTGTCTCAACACTCTTCGCAGTCAAGTCTTACACTGACAAGATGAAAGAGACTATTGCTTCCTTGGATACCAGTGTCACACAACTTGGTAGAGGTTTGGTTGATAAAAAGCGCAATCTCCTGCAAACCAAGAAGACAGCAGCTAACCTTGATGAGGCAATCGATACTTTGCAGGCTTGTCTTCGAGTGTTGGACGTCGTGAATCGAGTAAGTGAGATGGTGAAGGAGGGCAAATACTGGAGTGCGCTGAGGGTCCGTCGTCTAAACAAACCTTCGTTGTGGGATACCTTCAGTAATGTATGTTTTTCATTAACAGTCATTGGAAGACATACAGAGTATGCCTCCGACCTCAATTTCCCAAACTCCCTTTTTCCAACATCTCTCATCATCGTTGCCGTCTTTGCGAGTACAGATCAAGGATGCTGTGACAGCATCAATGAAACAATGGCTGCTTGAGATACGGACTGTGAGTACAGAGGTCGGCCAGCTTGCCATTGAAAACATGGAAAACAGAACAAGATTTTGGAGGACGAGGCGGGAGAGGGACCCCTTGCTCCGGATGAGCCGCGTTGGTAGTGCAGTTGAGTTCGTTACATATGAAAAGAACGAGTGTAAGCAGGCCTGCATTCCTGCAGCTGAGGAGTGGCTGACAGAACACCGAATAGTCGACGTCCTCAATAATGATAAACTGAAGGTGGACTTTAAGCCTCTGTTTGAGTGCATACATATATACGACACTCTAGGATCGCTCGAAGAACTTCGAATCTCTTATCAAGCTGATAGAAAAGTACTTCGGCTGTCCTCTCATCCAATGTGTCATTTTGACCTTGAACCTAGGCTCAATCTGACCTAATTCTGCCTACTCCCCTCCCGTTATCTTCTCTACTTGCATTCACTCAGGAAATACTCGGTTTTTTTCTAGTTGAATCCCGGGTTTTGGAGACCACGGGCACTTTTCGATCTTGGAGGGATGTTGATGAGCTTTGGGATGTTGTCGTTTCACATTTGACATCTGGTGTTGACAGTGCCCTCGAATTTGAAAATGATCCTGAAATATTCTTACATGTTAAAGAGGATATCTCAACTTTTGTTATGGCCCTAGAAGTAAGTCTCATTTTGGTGGAATGAAGACTGATTTTGATTCTAACAGGGATCAGCATATTCGACGGCCTCGGTGCAGAACTTCATTTTATCTCTGTTTGAGCGATACGTCCAGTTGCTCGAGGCCTACTTCGGAAATCGACTTGAAACAGTAAGCTTTTCTTCGCTCAAGTTCGGTTTTGTGCTATAATCGATCCTGACCAGGTCATCCGACAAGATGACAATCAACCCCTCTTCATTGAACACGAGACTGAGCTTCAGGCTGTGTTGGATGTTGTTCGAATATCAGAGACCGAGAGAAATGAGATCAAGAGGTGACTTCCCATATTTGCTATGAAAGTAAGATGACCTAAAATCGTTAAAGAATGCCTCTACCACAAGCCTTGCCTTGGTCCCAGTCGTTTTATCTTTGCTATCAAGAGGTGAAAAGTTTTCTGCCGACCTTGCCGAGATGGTGAGATGACCGGGCTTGATTCTAGATACGCTCCTTCATACAGAAATTCTATGCTTTCGTTGAGGGTGTTTCACGGCATCATCGAGATATTGACGATTTGTTAAGCAAGGTGCGCAACCTAGATTTCGATGGTTGGATACCGGTATACATTGTTCCTGTTCCTTTTAGTCTCTCGACAACCTCTTTATCAAGAGTATTGGTGAAACAATAGTCCAACGTCTCGTTACGATCACGACCGTACGCCAGATTGCACAATCAATAACCAATATCGAGTACTTCCAGGCGGCATGTCAAGAACTTGAGCGTGCATTGACCAGCTTGAGGTATGACCTCGTAACTTCGATGGGAGCGGACGTCCAAAATTATACGACAGGTCTACACAGCGTGGAGGCCTTATTCATCTCTCGGCACAAAAGTCGTTTGAATCAGTCCTATCCAAATCTATCCAGCGTCTGACAGGACTCATAAATTCCAAACTTGATCAATCATTCGAATTCTCCATGTACAACTGGACACCACAGACACGGGAAAGCGCCCCTAGCATGCAATTAGACGAACTCATCGGGTGGCTTACGACCGTTGTAGATTCTCTATCCATTAAAGAGCAATATAAAGACGAGGCATATAAGGGTGCTTTTGAGTATATTGCCGGTACCCTAATGGTGAGTTATCAATCTTAGGTGTGATACATATGATTCTGACGCACACTATTTGGCAGAATTGCCTAGCGGGGAGGGAGATTGAGATGATAAATGAAAATGCGATCTCTAACCTCCTTATTGACGTAGATTATTTAGAAGATGCACTCAAGAGGATTGGGCGGCCACATTTGGCGACTGTGTTTTTTGAACTTAGATCCGTCAGTGGTATATACTCGCGGGCGCCAAATTGACCTAACTTAGCCTCATCAGACTGCATCTATCCCTCTCAATAACGCTTTACAGGAGTTTCTCGTCCCAGCCAACCGACAATTATCATTCCCTGCAGTCAAACAGAAACGATTACAGACCCTACTCGAGAAACTGGCCCAGTTTGGATTACACCAACGCGACCCTGCTGCAAGAGAATTAGGGGAACGAAGACGTAGGGAAGCAGAAGCAGTTGGTCGACTATACCCTGAGAAACGTTAGGGATACATGCTCCTTAACATTGTATTAACTTCAGTCTTCGAACCGTGCATGTGGAGTGACAGAAGTATCAATATTCTATAGCAATTAGAGTGCCTTCGCACTTGGCTCGCAACCAAACTCCAACCAAACTCCCCAATGGACAAAAAGCGAGATACGAATCAGGAAAACATGATATAAGGAAGAAGGTAACTAAGCACTCAAAAGAACAAGTAGCAATTACGTTGGCTCAATGGGCGATGCATGCATCTCCGGTATCGTGAGGGAATCGTGACACGTATAACAACGCTGATAAAATACCCAGTGCTGAAGAACAAGGGTATTTATACCCGACGTTTGATATTGGCACTCAGCCATTCCAGACCTTCGTATAGACCATCACCCGAGGTGGCACAAGCAGCCTATGGAGGACGTAGGATGTTAGATGAGGATCGGAAGATGAAACATTTTAGCATACCTGGATATACCAAGTCCGCTGCCTCAAGCCCTGTAGGCCAAGCTTGTCGGTGATTTCAGCCGCATTCATGGCATTGGGCAAATCTTGTTTATTGGCGAAGACAAGCAGAAGAGCATCACGCAACTCATCCTCATTCAGCATCCGCTGTAACTCTTCTCGGGCTTCCGAAACACGCTCCCGATCGTTAGAATCCACAACGAAAATAATTCCTTGAGTGTTCTGGAAATCTAGAAACAAATCAATCAGCGAAGGGTGATTCTACAAGTAGGGCGACTCACAGTGCCTCCAGAGAGGACGGATCTTATCTTGACCTCCGACATCCCAGACGGTGAAGGAAATATTTTTATATTCAACGGTTTCAACATTGAAACCTGGGTGATGTGGGTATATATATCAAAAGCTGATTGTGTTACAAACCGATGGTAGGAATGGTCGTGACGATCTCGCCCAGCTTGAGTTTGTAAAGGATAGTAGTTTTTCCAGCGGCATCAAGACCAACCTACGATACAGTGATCAACGTCTTTGATAGTATGGTTCTCTTACTGTGAATTTACCATCAATATCCCTACGGAATAACACGATGGCATGAGCGATTCACGGCAATAAATGCAGTCAGGATTCGGACTTACGCATTTCCTTTTTCCCGAAGAGACCGGAGAGAAGCTTCGAGATCGAGAGACCCATGTTTTCAGGTAGCGTTGAGCAAAGAAAAGTTCGGAAGAATGAAGAGTAGGACGAACTGTAGCAGGAAGAAGCTATTATCGTGGGACATGATTTGAAATTCCGCTAGGCAAACAAGGCCATCTTACCAATGAATCCTGCCACGTACAAGGCTGTACAGTATAATGTTGACTTATGCTTGTAACGTTTTCCATAAAAATATAAATACATCATGTTTAACACCGGCAAGGATAGCAGGTTGGGTGAAGCGTGGTATGTTTCCAAAGTTGGTTCAAATTTATAGGTGGACTTGTAGACACATTCATGAAATCCTGTGTTGAGAACTACTCCCTCAGTCAGTGCGTAGAAAAATGTGGTCTGAACGTTCTGAATTCGCACATACCTCAGCGTTCCGCCATGGCAATATCAGCAACGCTTAGCTTCTTTTAGATGAGCTACCAAGTGGACATGTTGAAAACTTCAAACCAGTGCAACTCTACAGGTGAAATCTCAATACACCTTTGATATTTCAGAACCCTGGAACATATCGACATTCCTCAACACATGAATTTGGTTTATCAGTCATTACAGATGAACGAAGTAGAAATACAATTACATCCTATCCGAAGATAAATAAAGAAGGATGCAACAGTAATTAGGATAACATCTTTCGAGTACTTCGGGAAAAGCCAGCCGCCTTCAATTTGCGATCAACCTTGGATTTCCAACTGGCATACACACCATCACCAGGATGAGGATTATACCGACAGATTTGAAACAAGACCAGCTGTTCTTGGAAGCCAGGATTTATCCAGATAGAATCACGGGCTGAGAGGAAAAGTGAGTCGATAGGTTTACCACCACCAAGGAAAATCATATACCTCTCCTTACGATCTCTGTGGCGTCAGTGGCGCCAAGACGACGGGAATACATGACTGGGGAACAAGTCAATCTAACAAGTGTATCAACACCGTGGCAATTGCTTACCATAAGCAACGACGACAGCAGCACCCCTAGAGATCCCACTTACGCTGTGGACCAGCACAATTCCACCGCTCGTCAGTGCCTGATGAATGAACTGACAAGCTATTGGAAGGTGAATCAAAAGATCCGCATATTCAACATCTTCGATGCTTATGCGTTTGTGGGAAATACCAGACTGGGGAACCTCAGCTGGAATTGGTTCATCACACACAGATAAGATATGTGTGATCCGACGTTCAAGCAAAATCCGGGTCGAGCGAGCAGCAATTAAGCTAATGAAATGAGGGAGAATCTCAAGATTCAAATGATGAGTGTCACTGACTTTGCTAGATAGAGCTTGTTTTCAATAACTGCTTCACAGTTCTTGGTTTGGCTCATTTGTCGCGGATTTTGCCTTGAACGACGGGGTCGGTCTAAGGACCTGGACGACAAACCAACCTCTACTTGTACTTGTCTGAAGGCGGCATGGAAAAGATACCGGGTCTTGCGGCGTAGAACCATTCCCGTTGCCACTTGAATCATAGGTGTTCATTGCCATATTTTTTGACGAAGAAGCAGTGTCAGGAACACCAAGTGAAATAACCGGAGCAGCGCCTCCACGTGGACTTCGTGACGTAAGCTTAGAAGATTGATATAATCAAACATATTTGACAGAATGACACACTGTCCCTTTTCGGGTAGAGACTCTCACAGAGACTCTCACTTGCAGCCGCATATCAGTTACTGGGTGTCTCTTGTCGGGCCCACCGTGCTCTTTGGCCTGGAATTGTCTTTCCCTAATTTAACCGGCTCCTTGTTTGTAGCCGAATTAGAGTTACTTCATCTTGCGGTGCTGGAGTGACTCTATATAGGTTTCCATGACTCTGGGTCACGCTATAATAGTCCAAGATTGTGATCTCAAGTACTGGATGTCAAGTCTTGTTCTGAGTTAAGGCAATGAGTTTCCTCACAAAAACAATATGGAAAGCACGTCGAGGGGCTGCTGGTACCTCACTCAAGGCGTCCTGATGAGCCACAAAGCATAAAGTACTGATCCTTCCCGTCAACAGTTTGGTGCATCCCTTGGCTGAATCATTCGTTGTCATTGAACATGTCGAAACAAACGAGGTCTGTCCACGTAACTGATCGCGCCATGATTAACGCCCGATGTACTATTAATGCTTGTTCCAGGATGGATGTTAAGCACCTGTTTCTACTTCACACTAACGACGTTGGTTCACAAGTACAGGGATGAAGATTGAATGGGCATCCAATGTATGTAAATTACTTATGTGAATTCAGTGTGAATACGATTTCGCTGAAAAACAGTATACTCCCGATGGCTATCGACGTACTCCTCCACCTTCCACCATCCATGGTTGGCTAGCAAAGTGGAGAGGAACACTCATTGGGAATGAGAGTCTTCGCAATCGCGTAAGCCCCCTCTTGTCCAAGGACTTCCGAGTTGCCCACTGAACTGTGGCCATAGGGAATGGCAGAAATGAGGAAAGCTGCCTCCTTCAGACGTGCTCGCAAGAGATATCAACAGAAGAAAGCTATGAAAGGCAGGAGATCGAACCATAGCCTCCTCTCATTCTTTCGCGCCAAGGGGTTCCGAAAGGGCAAACGGCTTTCTGGTTCATCAAGGACTCAGTCCAGTCGTTCAAAGGGCTCCAGAAACTTTCGCCATCCCACCATTCGGAAACCTGAGCTGAAGTCCTCTCCTCGTAACGCTGCTAGTAAGAAACGACCACCACTCCGCAAGACTAAGCCTCGGCAAGGCAGATCTTGCCGTCCTGTTCACAGCCGTAGTTAGTCAGTATGACTTCACACTTTTAGAACTACATGGGAGATATGAGCTGTGTTAGGTTGGAATCGCCTCCTTATTATCTTGTAATTTAGATTATCTATTCAGCGCATCGGAAATTATCGTGACAATACTCATCTTGAGTAGATTGACCGTGTTACGATCTCGAAACCCTGCGTTAGGAATATCAAAATTTAGTATTAACCGGATCGAAGCTAAGGACCTGTGCTACGAAATACAACGAACACGTGTATACGTGCAGTAAACATGTGCTGTTTGAAGGAGTTTTGCTACAATTGAAATACATGTGTGACCAGCGTGTACAATAGAATAAGACTACAGACTATTGGTCAATTGCTACTTATCACGAACAAAGACATACATGTGCGGTTCATATCTCTCGGCGAAACATGTTCTGATGTAACTATGTTTTTGTCTTGGAACCCAATAAGCGTTGTAGCGAAGAACTCGGAATCCCTTCAATAGAACGGGAGAACGTCTCATTCCGTGATAACAGTATCCGGTGAGAGTGACCGTAGACTATGGAAAGGATAAGGCTTACAGACAATCGGACTATTATATTGATCCAGTATCTATGAAGCCGAGGTAGCACCATCGATTTTCAAGCACAGAGGCGTCTTGACAGTTTGCAGAAATTTCTTCCTCTTTCGTCGTCTCCGTTTCTTCTTGGACGTAAGCCTGGAATGTCCTGCTGGGTCGCTTTCTGGTTCGCTGGGTGAACCACGAAGATTTAGGAGTGGTTGTTGAGGAAAACTGGTATCAGTTGTGAAATCCTCATATGGAAGAGTTGAGTCAGATGTTAAAGATATGTTTCGGCGAGAATTTGACGAAGTAACAGCCGGCGGAAGGGTGGACAACTTGGAAATGTCACGAGCAGAGGGCTGAGACAGCATGAAAATATTTGAGAGCTTGGATGTGGCAGGTGATTTGCTGATAAGCTGTGAAGTGGTCTTGATCTGGACTGCTCGCTTCTCTGCATGATGAACTGGTGATTCGAGCTTTATCTCCTTATTGTTCTCCAGAGTAATTGGGATAGTGAAGTTCCTTGCAACCCCATCTACTTTGGTTCCGTCTTTTTCCAGCAACGACAGTTTTGGGAGTGTGGCTTCCAGGGCCATAGGATGCACAGTGGATTGAGTTTTCCCGTTATCTGAGTTCTTGCGTCTCTTGAACAGGGTACCAAATGGATCAGTACGAGCCTTTTTTTTGATTGCCCCTGTTCGGCTTTCTTCCTCGTTATCCGACTGCACTTGCTTCACGTCCACGCCTTGCTCGTCCCTCGGTCGCTTCTTCTTTCCCTCTAACTTGTACTTGAGTCTAGCAGCTTCACGAACAAAACTCCGCTCCTCCGAGACTGATGCTCCAACTCCAAGTCTAGGTACCAAGTATCAAGAAAAGGTATGGTATAGACAGGAGAAGTAACGCACCGAGCCGGCCGACGCATGGATTCTTTTATTTCATCCTCCAATGCTTCTTGCCTTCTAGTCTTTGTGTAATGTGTAGCATTCACCCAGGACGTGACCAGATTTTGTGCAAATGACATAGAAAGATCGATCTGGGCTTGAAGGTCGTTCAGTTCAATTGCATCATCTGCCTGAGCAACCATGTCAAACGTATAAGTTTGATATCGATTTGAGAGGGTCATCTTACACATCACTTCATGCATCACTGATGTGGTCACAGCTCTAGTCACGTTCTCACACTATCTCTGATGCCGTCTTTGAAGAAGAGAAAATATGATGAATTAGATGAACTGGAATCTGAAGAACTGTCTCTCGGAAGGCAAATTCTCCCAGTAGCAGACTTGCCTGATGACTTTGACGATGAGCCAGCAGATGGAATGCAGTATCTCTTTACTGTGCGGTAATGCTTTAACCTGTTTTTCCGAAGAGCTGGCTGACAAAATCCCAGACGCGACGCGAGAGCGCTCCCGTATTTCACTCGGGTCGCGAACCCATATGAGGCTTTCCCAGAATCTCTACCCTCCAACTCCGGCCCCCGGGAGCCACACTCAGCCTTGCCCTCGGAAAAATGGAAAAGAATCAGTGAATCTCGTTGGAGGAACATTCACACGGTATACAGGATCCTAAAATAATGTGAAACCTCTCACACAATATACCTTTTGCCAGAATTTCAATCAACCAACGATTGCTACCTCTTCTCAACGAAAGGTAATGCCACACAAGAATGAAAGGGATCTCTGGTGGGACTTCTTTGCTGGTGAACCAGAATCGCTTTGGAGCCAGCCACGAACATCAAAAGGGAAAAATAAAGCAGAACAACTGCAAGAGCATGAGGCTCGCGCCGAAGACAAAATTTGGGTCGATCAAGGTGACATCAACGAAGAGCAGTATGAGAGCAGACAAAATCCCGAGTGTCTTTTCATGAACCCACCACTGGCTCTGGACGAATCAACAGATTTCAACATGGTTGTGGACGAGAGTGAGGTTGAAAAGGAGCCAAAGATTAAATCCCAAGATTCGTTACTTACACCCATCGAAACTCTGAAACTGCCGAATATTGCAGCCACACTGCCCTCTCAAGAGCTTACTGAAGGGGTGTCGTCTCAAGCTTATGCTCCACGCGAACCCACACCGCATCTTCTCAAGTTGATGGACGAGGTCAGTCATCCTTAAATTTCTGCGTCGATGATAAATTTGGGAACTCATGTTACTCAGTCTTTGGCCATCCGTCTTTTGATGTATTTTACATCCTGGATTCATCGTTATCTCCACGAACCAAACCTTCCGAACTATCAGATAACAGACACCCACGCTCGTTGGATATGCTCTCTTCTACTTCGTGTTGATATTTACATCTCTGCTGATGATATGAGTGTCTTACGCAACCTTGCACGGGCTTGCTTTGCCTTCACTAAAATCGCGATCTCAGAACGTCCCAGAAGCGTCTGTTCAGAAGTGAAGAAATCGGTTAAACCGACGCGAGCAACACAGCCCATGGGGGAACAAGCATGCTGGCTCATAGTATCTGGGATTGTTGGAATCTGGGGTCAAAAAGATCTCTGGATGGATGCCGAAGATCAATTTGTCAGTACAAGTAGTTAGTTGTTCATATCTCCAAACGTGTCACATGGCCTCGCACCCAACGCTGAATTGCTATCACACTGGGAATTAGCAAAGCTACTGAGCTGAGTGCTAATCATAGTAATCCACTCACTTTTGGCTGGAAAAGTGGTTGACTCATTGCGCCATTCTGGCCAAGGAGAATATCTAGTTATCGCGTCGCACCTAAGGAAGTTTCTCAACAACAATACCACTGAGTTTAAGATAGCAAAGCTAAGTGGCACCCACACGCTAAATATGCTCGTTCTTCAGAATCAAGATCCATTAACATCCCTTGATACGCTCAAAGGAAAATCTCAAAAATCCTGCATCGACAGTGGCACCAACAAGGGTCGTCAATCAACCTTAGGTTAAACAAAAAAGAAGTGAATTCAGCCTATAGGAGAATCACTCGTGTCCTTGTGGGTTTAGCAATACCGAAACCAGGTCACATATCTTGAACGATTGCTGACGATTCATCTATAACCCGAAATACCGAACGATGGTGAAGATCTTTGTCTTTGATAACCCATCTGTGTTCACTTGGACCAGCAATTTCTCATAGGAGGCACTGACATGCCTTGTCAATGTAATGCATGTTCTTGTTTTCTTTTTCCTCTCTCGACAATGTGAATTGACAGTGAGAAAAATGACAATTATGATCTCTATCTTCTTGAAGTCGATTGGTTGCTCCCTTGTCCACCCGCTATTAGTCACTTCAACAGTCAGTGTCTTGCTTTCTCACCTGACTATATGCAAAGCTTGCACATACACTGTAGTTTATAAATGCTGAATACATGGACATGTAGTCACTTGTCCTTCATCGGACTATCAAATTCCCATTGCTATACATTTCCTGAATTTTGCAATGGTTTTGTATGGCGAGGGCGATGATGGTTACGATACCTGACGAATCGCTCACCATCTACACAAAAATAGAACTTTTATTATAATTCCTTCCGAGTCCGCATTTCCATCCTGCATTATGAAAAAGTCTAGTGACGACTCAAAGTATATGAATAAGGTGAAGACAGCTGACTAGTACTCCTCCTCCCCTTCTGCATTAGCAGAATCCAATGCTACTTCCTCGTAATCCTTCTCGAGAGCTGCAAGGTCCTCTCTTGCCTCGGCAAATT
>Ga0154006_1000551_pt1 | contig 12537 bp, 10 predicted proteins | sample TSFL090MetaG_FD_104747 | JGI IMG/M metagenome (GOLD analysis project Ga0154006, IMG submission 104747) | Attine ant fungus gardens microbial communities from Florida, USA - TSFL090 MetaG | ecosystem: Host-associated > Fungi > Mycelium > Unclassified | place: USA: Florida, Wakulla State Forest... | reverse complement strand
GCTTGAGCGTCTTCAGGGTCGGCTCGGCGATGAAGTAGCCGGCGATCAGCTTGGACGCCTGGGCCGGGTTCTTCTGCAACAGGGTGATGGCGTCGCGCTGCGCATCCAGCGACTTCCAGACGGCGTCGCGGCGCTTCTTCAGGGTGTCGCCCGAGGTGATCACCACCATGCACGGGAAGGGCCACACCTCGCCGATTTCATAGACCTGCCTGACCGGCGCGATCAGTTGCGCGATGCGCGCCTGCGGCTCGAACAGGAAGGCCGCGTCCACGCGCTTGCCCACCAGCGACTGCACCGCCACCTGCGGCGACACGCCGAGGATGTTGACGTCATCGGCCTTGACGCCGGCATCCTTGAGCACCACGCCCTTCAACACGGTATCGGCGGTGCTGCCCTCGGCTTGCGAGGCCAGGGTCTTGCCCTTGAGGTCGGCCACCTTGTTGATACCGGAGTCCTCGCGCGCCACCAGCGCGTGGTAACCCAGTTGCGCGCCGCTCACCACCTTCAGGTCGGCGCCCTTGGACGCCCAGGCCACCGCATTGGAAAAACCGAACACGCCGCTATCGAGCTGGCCGCCGACAATCGCCTTGACCAGGTCGGTGCCGGACTTGAACTCGATGAGTTCCACATCCAGGCCGTACTTCTTGTACAGGCCGGCCTCATAGGCCGTCATGGCCTGCGCGTCATCCATCACGCGCAGGTAGCCGATCTTGAATTTTTCCAGCGCCAGGGCGCTGTTGGCAAAGGACAGTGCGGCCGCGGCGAGCAGCGCCGGTGCCAGGAAGCGTTTCAGTTTCATACTCCAGCCTTTTCTTCGGTGTGTGACAATGCCTCCTGGTCGGCTTCGATGCCGAGCAGGCCCAGGATCTCGCGGCGGATGGCCGCGAATTCGGAAAGGTCGTGCGTCTTTTCGTGATGCACCATGTTGAATTCCTTGAGCACCCTGGCCGGGCGCGGGCTGAACACGAAAATGCGGTCGGCCAGGAACAGCGCCTCGTCCACATCGTGAGTCACCAGCAGCACCGTCGGCCCCTGCTCGCGGATCAGGTCGCGCAGCGCATCCTGCAAGGTCATGCGGGTCAGCGCGTCGAGCGCGCCGAAGGGCTCGTCCAGCAGCAGCGCCCGGGGCTTGGAAATGAAGGCGCGCGCCAGGGCCGCGCGCTGGCGCATGCCGCCCGAGACCTGGTGCGGGTAATAGTGCTCAAAGCCCTTGAGCTTGACGTGGTCCAGCCAGACATGCGCCTGCGCGAGGGCCTTCTTGCGGTCGACCTTCTGGAATTCCAGCGCCAGCGCCACGTTCTGCTCCAGCGTCAGCCACGGATACAGCGCGTTTTCCTGGAACATCAGGGTACGCTCGGGATGCGGGCCCCTGATCGGCTGGCCATCGCCGGTCACCATGCCGCTGCTGGTCTTTTCCAGGCCGGCGGCAATATGCAGCAAGGTCGACTTGCCGCAGCCGGACGGTCCCACCAGCGCGACCAGTTCGCCCGAGGCGATGTCGCGGGTGAAATCCTCGATCACGTGGAGACCGCCGAAATGCTTGGCGACATTCTTGAAAGATAACTTCATGTCGTCCGGCCGCCGTGGGCAGCCGCTGTCCGTTCAAGGGTGGAAAAGCGGGAAACGGGGAAGAAAAAGGCCGGCGTGGTACTGCTTGCTCCCCTCATTTATTTTAGTTTGCGACTTTACTGTTGCCGGACGGACAAGACAACGACTTTATCTTCTTATGCTTATGCAAAATACGAATAAACAAGCCATCGGAATGATACAAGAGCAACTATAGATGCCAACCGGCCAGGAATTCCTGCACCGTGGGAAAAAGCAAGTCCACGCCCAACTCCCGCCGCAAGCGACCATTGTCGAGCTGACGCGACTCCGACATGAAGGACAGCAACGCCGGCGAGACCACCTGCTCCAACTCGGCGCGCGGCAGGCGCGGCGGACGCGGCAATCCGGCGGCATCGGCCACGGCATCGAAATAATCGGCCATCTTCAGCGCGCTATCGTCCACCGCGTGATAGACCCGGTTCGGCCGCCCCAGACGCAAGGCCGCCACCGCCGCGCGCGCCAGGTCGTCGGCATGGATGTTGTTGGTCTGCACATCCTCGGCCGCCACCAGCGCCGGCGTGCCCCGGCGCAGGCGCTCCAGCGGCAGGCGCTCGGCCGCGTAGATGCCCGGCACGCGCAGGATCGCGACCTGCGCGCCACGCGCGCGCGCCCAGTCGCGCCAGACGCCCTCGGCATCCGCCCGTCGCAGCGCGCGGGCATTGCGCGGCGCCACCGGACGGGTCTCGTCGAAGCGCACGCCACCCACATCGCCATACACACCGGTCGTACTGATATAAACCAGACGCACGCCCTCGGGTAAAATGGCGGCCAAATTGCGGGAGCGGCGGTCGCGCGCGCCCTCGGCCGGCGGCGGCGCCAGGTAGATCACCAGCCTAGCCAGCCGCGCCAGGCGCGCCAATGTGTGCGGGCGATCCAGGTCGCCCAGCAGCGGCACGGCGCCGGCGGCGCGCAAGGCGGACACGCGCTCGGGTTGGCTGGTCAGGGCCAGCACCCGGAAGCGCGGCAGCAACAGCGGCAGGATGCGCAGGCCGACGTCGCCGCACCCCACGATCAATACACGCGGCAAGCCCGTTTTTTTCATGGCGGGTGGTTCCTTCATCCATCGATAGTTATCAGTTCAGAAGCGGAATTGTATGAGTTTCCAAGTCACAGTCCAGCCAAGCGGTCGCCAGTTCACCTGCGACGAGGGCGAAACCATCCTCAATGCGGCAATCCGCGCCGGCGTCGGCCTGCCCTACGGCTGCAAGAACGGCGCGTGCAGTTCGTGCAAGGGCAAGCTGGTCTCGGGCCATGTCGAGCACGGCCCGCACCAGGAACGCGCCTTGCCGGCCCAGGAAGAACAAGCCGGCATGTCGCTCTTCTGCTGCGCCAAGCCGAACACCGACGTGGTGATCGAGGCCCGTGAAGTGGCCGGCGTGGGCGAGTTTCCCGTGCGCAAGATGCCGGTGCGCGTGGCCGCGCTGGACAAGGTGGCCGACGACGTCATCGTGCTGTCGCTGCAACTGCCGGCCAATGACCGCCTGCAATACAAGGCCGGCCAGTATGTGGAATTCCTGCTGCGCGACGGCAAGCGCCGCAGCTACAGCATGGCCAACGCGCCGCACAAGGATGAACACATGAGCCTGCACATCCGTCACCTGCCGGGCGGTCTGTTCACCGACCAGGTGTTCACCGGCATGAAGGTGCGCGACATCCTGCGCGTGGAAGGCCCGCTGGGCACCTTCTTCCTGCGCGAGGATTCCGGCAAGCCCATCGTGCTGCTGGCCTCGGGCACCGGCTTCGCGCCGATCAAGGCCATCATCGAGCAACTCGAACACGCTGGCGCCAAGCGCCCCGTGACCCTGTACTGGGGCGGCCGCCGTCCACAAGACCTGTACATGCACGCGCTGTGCGAGGAGTGGGCGCGCACCCTGCCCGCCTTCACCTATGTGCCGGTGATTTCCAACGCCGCCCCGGAAGACGACTGGCAAGGCCGCACCGGCTTCGTGCACCAGGCCGTCATCGACGACCTGCCCGACCTCTCCGGCCACCAGGTATATGCCTGCGGCGCGCCGATCGTGGTCGAATCGGCACAACGCGACTTCGTGGCGCAATGCAAGCTGCCGGCCGAAGAGTTCTATGCCGACTCCTTCACCTCGGAAGCCGACCTGGCCGGCGCGGTGACCACCTCGGTCTGAGCCAGGCCGGCAGCGGCCGGGCATGGCGGGCGATCCGCAGATGTCATGCCGCCGTCACCTCGTCGTGCCAACATGGCCGGCGAGGCGCAGACAAGCGATGCGAATGAAGCGCTGAAATGCGACGGCACGGGGCCAGGAAATTTTTGACGCTGTGCGCAAAACGTCCTAATATTGACTGTATGAACGCCAACGCCACTTTGTCACGACGTCGCCGCCAACCCCTCGTAGGTTTGCCGTTGCGCGCGTGAAGTGAAACGAATTGCGAAGCCACAGGCAAACCCTGTGGCTTTTTTTTATCCGCCATCCGGGTTTGCGCGCGCCTCGCGGACGTTCCGTCCGCCGGTCCCCGCACCATCCCGTTGACCCTCTATTGATCCCTATTGCCGCAGGAGCCACACGATGCAATACCAAGCACACGATTCCGACAAGCTGATGTACGTCACCAACCGCCCTGACCTGGTGTTTACCGAAGGCAGCGGCATGTGGCTGACCGACCACACCGGCAAGCGCTACCTGGATTACCTGCAAGGCTGGGCGGTCAACGCCCTGGGCCACTCGCCGCAATGCATCCAGGATGCACTGGTCGAACAGGGCAAGAAGCTGCTGAACCCGTCCCCGGCCTTCTTCAACGGCCCGTCGATCGAGCTGGCCGGCCTGCTGACGGCCAATTCCGCCTTCGACCGCGTGTTCTTCGCCAACAGCGGCGCCGAAGCCAATGAAGGCGCCATCAAGCTGGCGCGCAAGTGGGGCAAGAAGAACCCGGCCGCCAATGGCGCCGCCCGCTTTGAAATCATCACCTTCAAGCACAGCTTCCACGGCCGCACCCTGGCCACCATGTCGGCCAGCGGCAAGGATGGCTGGGATGTCATGTTCGCGCCGCAGGTGCCGGGCTTCCCCAAGGCTACCCTGAACGACCTGGCCAGCGTCGAAGCTCTGATCACCGACAAGACCGTGGCCGTCATGCTGGAACCGGTGCAGGGCGAAGGCGGCGTGATCCCCGCCACCCGTGAATTCATGCAAGGCCTGCGCGCGCTGACCAAGAAGGCCGACATCCTGCTGATCGTGGATGAAGTGCAATCCGGCATGGGCCGCACCGGCAAGCTGTTCGGCTACCAACTGTCCGAGATCACCCCCGACATCATGACCCTGGGCAAGGGCATCGGCGGCGGCGTGCCGCTGGCCGCGCTGCTGGCGCGCGAGGAAATCGCCTGCTTCGAGCCCGGCGAACAGGGCGGCACCTACAACGGCAACCCGCTGATGACCGCCGTCGGCGTGGCCGTGCTCAAGGAGCTGATCAAGCCCGGCTTCCTCGAGCACGTGGTGGCCATGGGCCGGTACCTGCGCGAGCGCTCGCTGGCGCTGGCGGAAAAGCACGGTTTCGAAGGTGAACGCGGCGAAGGCTTGCTGCGCGCGCTGCAACTGGGCCGCGACATCGGCCCGCAGATCGTCGAGACGGCACGCAACATGGGACCGGTCGGCCTGCTGCTCAACGCCCCGCGCCCCAACCTGCTGCGCTTCATGCCGTCGCTGAATGTGACCAGGGACGAAATCGACCAGATGTTCGCGATGCTGGAAGACGTCCTGGCCCAGCTCGGCGAATGATGGTGAACGGGCGCATGCCAAAGATGGCCGCCGCCAGCCACCACGGGCGCGCCGCCGGTGCGCTGGCCGCGCTGGCGACCGCCCTGCTGCTGGCCGCCTGCGGCACCGCGCCCGTGTCCGGCTCGATCGACCGCCTGCCCGGTGCGCCGGGCGCGGCGGCCCCGGCTTTGCCGGCATCGGAAAACGGCAATGAAGTCGCCCTCTACGCCCTGTCGCTGATCGACACCGGCTACCGCTTCGGCGGCAAGAACCCCGAAGCCGGGCTCGATTGCAGCGGCATGGTGACGTACATCTTCCGGCAGGCCGCCGACTACCGCATCAGCGGCAGCGCCGCCGACATCGCGCGCCGGGGCAAACAGATCGACCCCAGCCAGCTGCGCGCGGGCGACCTGGTGTTCTTCAACACCATGAACAAACCCTTCTCGCACGTGGGAATCTACCTGGGCGACGGCCGCTTCGTGCATGCGCCCTCGACCAATGGCAAGGTCCACATCACGCGCATGGACAATCCCTACTTCGCGCCGCGCTTCGAGATGGCGCGCACCTACTTCAACTGACATCGCTGCCGCCGCAGCCCGCGCCGCTCAACCCGCCACCTTGCGCACGGGCGCGCGCTTGGCGGCGGTGCGCTTGACCGCCTTGATGGCGGTGCCGGTCTTGCGTTTGCTCTTGGCCAGCGGCTTGACTTCCACTGCCGCCGTGGATACCCCGGCTTCCTGCGCGGCCGCGCGCTGTTCTCGGCTGCCGTATTGCAAGGTCAGGTTGGCGCTGTAGCGCCGGAAGGAAATTTCCATGTGCCCACGCATGGCCGCGCGCGCCGCCTCCGGATCACGCGCGCGCAGCGCCTGCATGACCCGGCTGTGTTCATCGATGGCTTCATACCACACCACCTTGCTGTCGAAATGGCTGTGCAGGCGCTTGAACAGCGGCCCCAGTCGCGCATCGAACAATTGCGTCACCAGCCCCACCAGCACACTGTTGCCGCTGGCTTCGGCCACCCGGATGTGAAACAGGCGGTCGGCTTCCAGCGGGTTGATGCCGGCATCGGTGTGGTCGATCATGGCCTGGAATGCCTTTTCCACCGCCGCGATCTGCGCCGGACTGGCGTTTTTCGCGGCGGCGTAGGCCACCTCGCCTTCCAGCATCTCGCGCGCGCGGATCAACTCCAGCGGCCCCTCCTCTGTGGACAGATCGATATGCCCCTGGCGTGGCGACGGCTGGCAGACATAGATGCCGGAACCCATGTGGACCTCGATGAAGCCCTCCACCTCCAACGCGATCAAGGCTTCGCGCAAGGAAGGCCGGGACACGCCAAGCTGCACCGACAGGTCGCGCTCGGACGGCAGGCGCGAGCCGACCGGGAATTCGCCCGACAGGATCAGCTTGCGCAACTGGCCGCTGATCTGCCGGTACAGCCGTTGCGGCTCGATGGCTTCAATAGGCATGGCACATTCCGGTAAGAGGATGGCGCCGACACATCGGGTATCGGCCGCTGCATCCCGCGGCCAACCCGGATGGGCCGGCGGGGTCAGCCCTGCGCCGCCGGAAAGCTCAGACCGTGGCGCGCGGCTGCCTCGCGCAGCATCGGCGCAATGGTCGGGTGCAGGGTCACCCCCTCCTGCAACTGGCGCGCGCGCCGCTGCATGCCGCGGTCGCCCGGCATGCGCACCTGCTCCACGCCCGGACGCGGCGGATTGTCGCGGCAGGCCTGGGCGATGTGATCCATCTGGCGCAGGAACCCCTCGGTGCCGCCAAAGGCCGACGGATCGTACAGCGACATGAACACCGTGGCGCCCCAGCCCGACGGCTTGTCGGCCCGGCCAAAACCGGACAGGCCGCCGGTCAGCGCCTCGATCAGCACCGCCAGGCCGAAGCCCTTGTGCCCCGCCGACAGGCCGCCCAGCGGCAGGATGGTGCCCGGCGGATCCTGCGCGAACACAGCCGGGTCGCGGCTGGGATTGCCCTGGCCGTCAAGCAGCCATTCTTCCTCGAACTGCTGGCCGGCCTTGTGCAGGCGGTTGCTCATGCCGTTGGTGGTGATCGAGGCCGAGATGTCGATCAAAAACGGCGTGCCGGAGGTCGGGATGCCGGCGGCGATCGGGTTCGGCGTGAACACCGCGCGGGTGCCGCCGAACGGCGCCACGCTCTGTCCGGCCGGGTCGGAACTGGCCAGGATCATCATGAAGCCTTCCTGGGTGGCGCGCAGCAGATAGGCCGCCAGGCAGGCGATGTGATGACTGTTGTGGATGGTCAGCGAGGCCATGCCATAGTCGCGCGCCTTGGGAATCAAGGCGTCGATGCCCTGGTGCACCAGCCACGGCCCCGGCAGGCGGCGGCCGTCCCAAGCCAGCGCAGCCGGGCGCTGCGATATCACCTCGGGCGCGCCGACGGCGGTCATGGCGCCGTTCTCCAGCTCCTTCACGTACGGCGCCAGCAAGGCCAGGCCGTGGGTGTCGTGGCCCAGCAGGTCGCCATCGACCAGGGTGGTCGCGACGCTGCCGGCCTTGTCCGCGTCCAGCCCGGCCTTTTGCAGCAGCGCGCTGGCAAAGCGCGTCAGCGCATCGGTGGAGAAACGTTCGGTTGCAGCCATGGGATATCCTTTCGATGTAATCCGCACTATCACTATTGATGTTGGGTCATGCGCCCGCGGCCACTTGCTCGCAGGCGCGGGCAGTCGCGAGGATCGGTCAATTGGTCTGACCAGCGCGGCTAGAATTTCATATCGACCTGCCAGTGTCAAGCCGGCGGAAGGCGTTGCGATGCGGTCGTGGCATGGCACGGCGCAACAAAATCGCCCCTCCCCCGAACGGCCCGCCCAAAGCCTTGTGGCGAGCGGCTTGCGGCCTGACCGCCTATGGCCGGGATGCTGCACCGACACATGAAAAGCATCCGTCCGGACCGGCCCGCGCGGACATGTCATGCAATTTGGTATTACCACTTGACCGAAACGGAAACCGTGAAATAGACTCGCTGCACATTGCTCGCAGAAGCAGATGATAGAAGCAAGCCAAAGCAGTACAAGAACAAGCCTGCAAGTCATGTCCCGCGATGCGGTTGGCGCCAGATGGCGCGACCCACAGACGGAACAGACGGCACCGATCGAGACCCTCGCCCCTGCACGGCCGCCCTGCGGCATCAGGCCGGCGGATCACTCAGGCAACGGAGACAACCTTGGCATACGCAGCTTCGCGCATGAATGGCAGGATGGACGGGCTCTGGTCCCGCGCTGCCCTCATGTCACTCCCCGGCGCCACGCGCGCGCGCCGGGCCTTGCACCGCGCCTGTACCTTCGGCTCGCTGCTCGCATTCATGCTGATCGATTTTTCCCGCTATTTCTTCGACCAGGGCGACCTTGATGTCGCCCCACGACCGTAAGCGGCAGGCAAGACATCCGGCGTGTCGCGCAAGGCGGCGCGCCATCCGATTGTGCATCGGCGCACCGCCATTGCGACCGGCTCCAGGCGAGCGCGCCCATTGAGGGTATCCGACATGAGTGACGACAGCAAGAAAACCACCCGCCGCAGCCAAGCCTGGTTCGGCCGCCAGGACCGCGACGGCTTCATCTACCGCTCCTGGGTCAAGAACCGCGGCATCCCGCATGACCAGTTCGACGGCCGTCCGGTGATCGGCATCTGCAATACCTATTCCGAACTGACACCCTGCAATTCGCACTTCCGCGCGCTGGCCGAACAGGTCAAGATCGGTATCTGGGAAGCCGGCGGTTTCCCTCTGGAATTCCCCGTGATGTCGCTGGGCGAAACCTTGCTGCGCCCCACCGCCATGCTCTACCGCAACCTCGCCAGCATGGATGTGGAAGAGTCGATCCGCGCCAATCCGCTGGACGGCGTGGTGCTGCTCATGGGTTGCGACAAGACCACGCCGGCGCTGCTGATGGGCGCTTCCTCGGTGGACGTGCCGACCATCGGCATTTCCGGCGGCCCCATGCTCTCGGGCAAGTACCGCGGCCGCGAACTCGGCTCGGGCACCGGCGTGTGGCAGATGTCGGAAGACGTGCGCGGCGGCAAGATGACCCAGGAAGAATTCTTCGAAGCCGAAAGCTGCATGCACCGTTCGCACGGCCACTGCATGACCATGGGCACGGCCTCCACCATGGCTTGCATGGTCGAATCGCTGGGCATGGCCCTGCCGGGCAATGCCGCCATCCCCGCCGTGGATGCGCGCCGCAATGTGCTGGCGCGGCAGTCGGGCCGGCGCATCGTGGAGATGGTCAAGGAAGACCTGACCATGTCCAAGATCCTCACCCGCGCCGCCTTCGAGAATGCCATCCGCACCAACGCCGCCATCGGCGGCTCGACCAATGCGGTGATCCACTTGCTGGCCGTGGCCGGACGTATCGGCGTCGATCTGAACCTGGAAGACTGGGACAACATTGGCCAGAAGCTGCCCTGTCTGGTGGATCTGCAACCCTCGGGCCGGCACCTGATGGAAGATTTCTACTACGCCGGCGGCCTGCCGGCGGTGATCCGCGAGCTGGAAAGCGTGATCGACAAGAGCGCCCTGACGGTCAACGGCCAGACCCTGTGGGAGAACTGCAAGGATGCGCCGAACTGGAACCGCGAGGTCATCCACGCCTTCGACGCCCCCTTCAAGGAAGCGGCCGGCATCGCCATCCTGCGCGGCAACCTGTGCCCGGACGGCGCCGTCATCAAACCCTCGGCGGCCACGCCGGCGCTGCTCCAGCATCGCGGCCGCGCGGTGGTCTTCGAAAACAGCGACGACCTGCACAAGCGCATCGACGACGACAACCTGGATGTCGATGAAACCTGCGTGCTGGTGCTGAAGAACTGCGGCCCCAAGGGTTATCCGGGCATGGCCGAGGCCGGCAACATGCCGTTGCCGCCGAAGATCCTGCGCAAAGGCATCACCGACATGGTGCGCGTGTCCGACGCCCGCATGAGCGGCACCGCCTACGGCACCGTGGTGCTGCACGTCACGCCCGAAGCGGCCGCCGGCGGACCGCTGGCGCTGGTGCAGAACGGCGACATGATCGAACTGGATGTGGCCGCGCGCAAGCTGCACCTGGATGTCAGCGACGAAGAACTGGCGCGCCGCCGCGCCGCCTGGAAGAAGCCGGAACCGCCGATGTCGCGCGGCTGGGTCAAGCTGTATGTGGATCACGTGCAGCAAGCCAATCTCGGCGCCGACCTCGACTTCCTGGTCGGCAAGAGCGGCTCGGCCGTGCCCAAGGACAATCACTGAAAAAGAGAGATGACACTTTCCGGCCCGCACCGGAAAGCTGTCGCCCATCATTGGAAGCAGTGCCACGAGGAGACCCAGCAATGAAAGTACTGATCACCGATTACGATTTTCCCGATGTCGACCTGGAACTGGCGCTGTACAAGGCCGCCGGTGTCGAGGTCGTGACCGCGCAATGCCGCACCGAGGAGGAAGTGATCGCCGCCTCCGCCGGCTGCCAGGGCTTGCTGGTGCAATATGCGCCGGTCAATGCCAAGGTCTTCGCGGCCCGTCCCGAAATCCGCATCGCCAGCCGCTACGGCGCCGGCTTCGACACCATCAATACCGACGACGCGCGCCGCCATGGCGTGTGGGTCGGCAATTCGCCCGACTATGGCGTGGGCGAGGTCTCCACCCACGCGCTGGCGATGGCGCTGGACCTGATCCGCAACATCACCGTCTACGACCGCGCCGTGAAGGCTGGCGAATGGCACTACACCAGCGCCGGCATCATCCCGCGCGCCTCCGAGATGACCCTGGGCATCGTCGGCCTGGGCCGCATCGGCAAGCGCATGGCGCACATCAGCCGCAATGTGTTCAAGCGCGTGATCGCCTTCGACCCGCACATCATCGATGGCGACTTCCCGGCCTATGTCGAGCGCGTGGACCGCGAGACGCTGTTCCGCCAGGCCGATGTGGTGTCGCTGCACACGCCGCTCAACGACGAGACGCGCAACATGATCGACGCCTCGCTGCTCGACCTGCTCAAGCCGCAAAGCTACCTGGTCAACTCGGCCCGCGGCGGACTGGTGGTCATCGAGGACTTGTTGAAAGCGCTCGACGCCGGCAAGCTCAAGGGCGCGGCGCTGGACGTGCTGCCGGTGGAGCCGCCCGATCCCAAGTCGGACATCGTGCAGCATCCGCGCGTGCTGATCTCGCCGCACTCGGCCTTCTATTCGGATGTGGCCGCCGCCGAGCTGCGCCGCAAGGCAGCCCAGAACCTGATCGACTGGGACCGCACCGGACGCCCATCCTACGTGGTGGTCGAAGGCCGCAAGGACGAGCGCGGCTGAGACCGGCAGCGGCAACAAAGTAGTCAAGTGGTACGCGGCCCTGCCCCGGGCCGATAAAACAACGACAGAGGAGCATTGGCATGGCATCAGTACAGATTCGCGCAGTCAAGAAGCAGTTCGGCAGCACCCAGGTCATCCGCGGCGTCGACATCGAGATTGAGGATGGCCAGTTTGCCGTGCTGGTGGGCCCCTCCGGTTGCGGCAAGTCGACCCTGCTGCGCATGCTGGCCGGGCTGGAGGAAATCAGCGAAGGCGAGATTTCCATCGGCGGCACGGTGGTCAACAATGTGCAGCCCAAGGATCGCGACATCGCCATGGTGTTCCAGAACTATGCGCTGTATCCGCACATGACGGTCAAGGACAACATGGCCTTCTCGCTGGCCTTGGCGCGCAAGGAAAAAGCCTTCATCGAGGAGCGCGTGCAGAAGGCCGCCGGCATCCTCGGCCTGTCCAGTCTGCTGGACCGCTTCCCGCGCCAGCTCTCGGGCGGCCAGCGCCAGCGCGTGGCGATGGGCCGCGCCATCGTGCGCGACCCGCAGGTGTTCCTGTTCGATGAGCCGCTGTCCAATCTGGACGCCAAGCTGCGCGTGCAGATGCGCACCGAGATCAAGGAACTGCACCAGCGCCTCAAGACCACCTCGGTCTACGTCACCCACGACCAGATCGAAGCCATGACCATGGCCGACCAGATCGTGGTCATGCGCGACGGCCTGGTGGAGCAGCGCGGCCGGCCGCTGGATCTGTACGACCATCCGGCCAACCAGTTCGTGGCGGGCTTCATCGGCTCGCCGGCGATGAACTTCGAGCCCTGCCATCTCGAGCAGGCGGCCGGCGCGTTGCGCGTGCGGCTGAGCGATACGCTGTCCTTCCCGGTGCCGGCCGACCGCACCGCCCGCTATTCGAGCCATGTCGGCAAGTCG
>Ga0154006_1000549_pt1 | contig 12557 bp, 10 predicted proteins | sample TSFL090MetaG_FD_104747 | JGI IMG/M metagenome (GOLD analysis project Ga0154006, IMG submission 104747) | Attine ant fungus gardens microbial communities from Florida, USA - TSFL090 MetaG | ecosystem: Host-associated > Fungi > Mycelium > Unclassified | place: USA: Florida, Wakulla State Forest... | reverse complement strand
TGAGAACCTCCGAAGGAGGTTTGCGCCGAGCGCAGCGAGACAACGTTGCGCAGCAACGGCCCGAAGGGCGCTTGTCGCAGACAAGCGTAATCCTCTCTCGCCGACCATTTTATAAACCTGCTTAAAAAAGCAGGTTTTTTTTCGTCTGTAGAAAAGCGGGTTGTGGACTGTGTGTATTGTGCCGACGCGCATGACAGGGACGGATCGCAAAGTCGCTGTACGCATCCCTGCGCGCTCGGCCCGCGACGTCCTTGTCGCGGGACGCTTTGCTTTTCCGCCCCTGCCATCCGCGTGTTAACTGAAGAGCTGCCTGTTTAAATGGCAGTGCTGGAGATGTGTTCTTTAGTTTTGTCGCGGGACGCTTTGCTTTTCCGTCCCTGCCATCCGCGTGTTAACTGAAGAGCTGCCTGTTTAAATGGCAGTGCTGGAGATGCGTTATTTAGTTTTGTCGCAGGACGCTTTGCTTTTCCGTCCCTGCCATCCGCGTTTTAGCTGATGAGCTGCCTTTTCGGGTAGCTGAGCAGGCTCTGTCCCTGTCGATAGACGCTTTACGCTACCTACTTTTGAACATCAACGCTTTTGTGGAATAGATACAGAGGAAGATTGTCTCTATCTGGAGACTATTAATTAATTGATTTTAAATAAATTAATAATGGAGTTCTTTCATCGTCTCTAAAGAGAGACAGCAAGCTGGCTGTTTGTCGTCTTAGCCAGACAGGATCGAAGCGCGCGAGGATAACGCAATAATATATCCTGATGAAAATAAATGAGTTACCGAATTTTATGCACCCTGGCACGCTCTGTGCAATAATTATCGCGTAGATGCTCATTCCACCTCTTATGTCTGCTGATGCTGCATAAACCTGGGAATGATGCAGAGCCACTTTTGGGTATCCGTTGTCTGCCTGCCTGCATCGCTAACCCCTTGCAGGGTCAACAGACATACCGTTGAGTCGGATACCTCAGGGTTGTCTTACCGACCTGATATTACACCTGCTTCTGGCAGGTGTTTTTTTTTGGCTAATAAAAGGGCAAAAAAAAGCCGGGCAAGCCCGGCGTAAACAAGTAACAACAACATTAAGCATTCGGGTTATTTTTCAGCGTCAGCAGTAAGCCTTCGCGGCGCATTTTCGCGGCCTCTTCCGGACGGTGCATGCGGTCATAAGCGTCCGCCAGCCACGCATAATCAAAGGCGTCGGGACGCTGCGCCAGCGCCTGCTGGAACGCTTCGACGGCCTGCTGCCATTCGCCATGACGCATCAGCAGCTGCCCCAGCGTGCTGTGCAGCAGCGGCGTCGCGCCATGCTGCTTGATCTGCTGGCGCAGCGCTTTCTCCAGCGCTTCCGGATTGCTGCTTTTAATGCGCGGCATCAGCAGCACCAGCCGATCGTCATAGTGGCGTTTCAGGCCGTCCAGCACGATATCCTGCGCGGTCTGGTGATCGTCGCACTCAATCAGATGGTCTGCCATCGCGACCTGCAGCGCCGTTTGCTGACGCGTTTTACGGCTCAGATTCGACCACCAGCGCTTTAGGCCGTCGCTGCCCTGATCGGCCATCGCCTGATTCATCAGTCCCAGCCACGCCTGCTGCTGCAGGTGGGCGCGATATTCTTCATCGCCTACCTGCGATTTTTCCATCGCAGGCAGAATATCAATTAGCGAACTCCATGCGCCGGTGCGCACGTAAGCCTGCTCCGCCAGGCGCAACACTTCCGGGTGACGCGGCGCGACCTCTAGCAGACGGTCGATGCCGTGACGCGCGGCGTGATCTTCGTTGCGCGCCAGCAAAATGCGCGCGCGGGTGATCTCAACCGGAATCACGTCGTTATCCGACAGTTCAGCGGCGCGTTCAAGATGCTGGTTGGCGCGGATCTCATCGCCGCGCTGCTGCGCCGCCTCGGCCGCCAGCAGATAGTTAGCCACCGGCACGTCGGCGTGATCGGCGTCTTTCGACAGCAGCTTCTCCACCTGGCGGTGATCGCCTTCCGCCAGCTTCATCAGCGCGCTTTGGGTGTGTCGCTGGGCGCGACGGCGTTTGCGGCCGGTAAACCAGCCGCGGGTACGGGCGCCGGTACGAAACAGACGACGCAGCAGCCATTCGACGCCGAGAATAATCAGCAGGCTGACGATCAGAATGATCGCCAGTCCAGTGACGCTGGTTTCTACATTCCAGTTATCGGTCTGAATCAGCACATAGCCCTGATGGCCAGCAATCATCGGACCGACCACAATACCGGCGATCAGCAGGATGAACAGGATAAATACCTTAAGCATGCGCTTAGCCTCCCTGCTGGTCAGCGGGGACGGAAGGCTGCGCGATCAGGTTGCGCACGCGCGTCTGCATCAGCTTATCGATAAGCGGCTGGCTTTCCAGATTGTCCGGCAGGTTCATATTGATGCTCTGCTGGCTCAGTTCATCCAGCTGCGCCAGAAAGGCTTTGGTCGCGGGATCGTTGGTGTCGTACCAGGCGCGCACCCAGCTGGATACGGTGTCGATTGACTGCTTATAGATTTCGTCCTGGTGTCGCGGCACCGCCTGCGCGGCGATCAGCAGACGCGAACGAATATTCTCGCGCAGATACACGTCCTGATTCGGGGCCAGCAGCGGCTGGGCGGTATTGTCGCGGCGGCGGATGGTAATAAAGTCATCCATAAAGTTATGCCAGCTTTTCACCAGGTTCTGACGCCATTCGCGCAGCGAAGAGGTCAGCTCGCCGCCATCGCTGTCCATCGGCGCGTCGTCGCTGTCGTTATCTGCCAGACGCAGGTTGTCGACGCCGTTAGAGAGCTGATTCAGCTTTAAAATGATGCCGTCATAATCGATTTGATCGATAGCCGAAAGGGTACTGATGTCCTGCGTCAGCGCGCGACGCACGCTGGTGACGCTCGGATCGTTCATATCGGCCAGGCTGGCGTCGGCGCTTTTCAGCAGCGCTGCCGCCGTGGTGACGTCCTGGTCGCTCCACAGCTTGCGGCCCGCCAGCTTCACCAGATAGTCAGCCTGCGATACCAGCCAGGCGTGCACGTCATTGCCGGAAATGGTCGCCACCTTTTCACGCAGGGTTTCCAGCTCTTTCGCCGTGGCGGCCTGCTGGGTGCGTGCGTCGTTCAGGGCGCTTTGCGCGCTGCTGAGCTGCTGAGTCAGCTGCTGTTTGTCGCTGCCCGCTTGCTGCTGCAACGCGTTCAGCTTATCGCTCAGGTTCTGATTCGCCTGCGCCTGAAGTTCAGCCTGATGTTTCCCGTTAAGGTATAAACCTGCGCCGGTCGCAAGGGCGATGACAATCGCCACCGCGCCCAGCACCATGCCGCCATTCTTTCGGTCGCGCGGCGGTTGCGGGCGAGAAGAGGGCGAAGTGTCTGCCGCTGGCGTAGTCTCTTCAACCGTGGCGGAGGTCGCTTTTTGTTCCGTCATCTGTGGCACATCCCATGATTAAGTTCAGCGTAACGCGCGCAGCAGCGCATCGTTATCGGCACCATCGGCTACCTGAATATCCTGCCAGCCCAGTTCTCCGGCAAGCGTAGCCAAACGTTCGCTGACGACAACCAGTCGACAGCGCAATAACCATTCCTCGCGATCGATCGCGGGGAACAGAGAAAACAGCTGTTGTAACATTTCACCGCTGCTGACCACCAGCGTTGTGATACCGCGGTTGCGCCAGCGTCGACCTTCAACAGGGCCGTCGTAGTGCTTCTGGCAGCGCTGATAGCACTGACTAAATAAGACTTCTGCCCCGCGAGCGGTCAGCGTTTCCGCCAGCAGTTCGCGCCCTGGATTTCCGCGTAAAATCAGCGCTTTCTTACCGGACACGCGCCGCAGCGCCGCCATGTTAATCAGCGCTTCGCTGGTTTCCTGCGCGTGCGGATAATCGACGTGGCGCCCGCTGGCGGTATGAAACGCCAGCGCGGTGCTGCGACCAATTGCATAATAGCCTACGTCGGCAGGCCACGCCGCGTGATGACGGATCAGCGCAGGCTGCGCATAGTGGATGACCTGCTGAGAAAGCAGGAAAACCAGATCGCCGCCGCGCAGCGCGGCAAGCTGCTGCGGCAGGCGATCGAGGTCGCTGCCCGGCGCAAACTCAATCAGCGGCAGACTCCAGGCCTGACGGCCAAGGCCGCGCAGGCGAGTCACCAGCGCGCTGGCTGCGGGTTCCGGGCGAGTGACCAGAATAGTCATACCGGCGGCTGTCCCTGATAGACCTCGTGCAGAATATCGCGCGCGCCCTTAGCGAGAAGCTCTTCGGCGAGAGAGATACCCATCGCTTCCGCCTCGGCGCGCGGGCCGCGGCGTTCGCCGCGCACCATGACGCTGCCGTCCGGCGCGCCGACCAGTCCGCGCAGCCACAGCTGGTCGCCTTCCAGCAGCGCGAAGCTGCCGATTGGCACCTGGCAGCCGCCTTCCAGCCGGGTGTTCATCGCGCGCTCGGCTTTGACGCAGACGGCGGTATCATCATGGTTGAGCGCCTGAAGCAGGTTAATCAGTTCGCTGTCGTCAAGGCGGCATTCGATGCCAACCGCGCCCTGGCCGACGGCGGGCAGTGAAATTTCCGCCGGCAGCGGCTGACGAATGCGCGACTCCAGCTCCAGACGCTTCAGTCCGGCGGCCGCCAGAATAATGGCGTCATACTCGCCAGCGTCGAGTTTCGACAGGCGCGTTCCGACGTTGCCGCGCAGCGAGCGGATCGCCAGATCCGGGCGGCGCTCGCTAATCTGGCTCTGACGACGCAGGCTAGAGGTGCCGACTATCGCGCCCTGCGGCAGCGCGTCGAGCGAGTCGTAGTGGTTTGAGACGAAGGCGTCGCGCGGATCTTCGCGCTCGCAAATCGTGACCAGTCCTAATCCTTCTGGGAAAGCGACCGGTACATCCTTCATCGAGTGGACCGCGAGATCGGCGCGATCTTCCAGCATCGCTAGCTCCAGCTCTTTGACAAACAGTCCTTTACCCCCGACTTTCGCCAGCGGCGTGTCGAGAATGACGTCGCCTTTGGTCACCATAGGTACCAGCTCAACGCGCAGCCCGGGGTGCGCGGCCATCAGGCGTTGCTGGACATAACGTGCCTGCCAGAGCGCGAGGGGACTTTGTCTTGTAGCAATTCTGAAAATTTTGTCTAACATGCTGTTAACCATTTTGATCGTTCACCGAATATCCTATCATTGTCGGCTGATGGCTGACAGTTTCAACGGATTATTTGGCCGGGCTGGCGGGAAGATTCGCCAGTGATGTGAGGATAAAGCGGACGCAGGTGTCCGAAAGCGCAGGAAGCGAACAGGAACGTGCTAAACTGTTAAGTAGCGCAACTTTCTTTACGGTCAATCTGCCAGGTGTTAGATTGATCACGTTTCCAGCAATAATTCGCCCAACTTTTTCGATTACTAAGCGGCGGAGTCAGGAAACAGGTTGCTTAAACACTGGGACAATCAGGCGAAACGTCTTGTACCTCTACATTGAGACACTGAAACAGAGACTGGATGCCATTAATCAGCTGCGCGTCGATCGCGCGCTGGCTGCGATGGGACCTGCTTTCCAGCACGTATACAGTCTGCTGCCGACTTTACTGCATTATCATCATCCGCTGATGCCGGGTTACTTCGACGGTAACGTTCCCCGCGGCATCAGCTTCTTCACGCCTGAAGAAAACCAGCTTCTGCTGATGCGCGAACTGGCGGGCAGCCGCGAGCTGACGCTGGACGTATCGCGCACCGGCGAGATGCCGATCACCGGCATCTACTCCATGGGCAGCACCTCATCGGTTGGGCAGAACAGCGTCTCCGACCTGGATATTTGGGTCTGCCATCAGTCCTGGCTGGATAACGAAGAGCGCCTTAACCTGCAGCGCAAGTGCACGCTGCTGCAGAAGTGGTGCGTATCGATGGGCGTGGAGGTCAGCTTCTTCCTGATTGATGAAAACCGCTTCCGCCATAACGAAAGCGGCAGCCTGGGCGGAGAAGACTGCGGCTCGACGCAGCATATCCTGCTGCTGGATGAATTCTACCGTACCGCCGTGCGCATGGCGGGCAAGCGCATCCTGTGGAATATGGTGCCGTGTGAAGAAGAACATCACTACGACGACTATGTGATGTCGCTCTACGCGCAGGGCGTGCTGACGCCTAACGAGTGGCTCGATCTCGGCGGGCTAGGCACGCTGTCGGCGGAAGAGTATTTCGGCGCCAGCCTGTGGCAGCTCTATAAAAGCATCGACTCGCCCTATAAAGCGGTGCTGAAAACCCTGCTGCTGGAAGCCTACAGCTGGGAGTATCCCAACACCCAACTGCTGGCGATGGATATCAAACAGCGCCTGCACGACGGCGAGATCGTCAGCTTCGGCCTCGATCCCTACTGCATGATGCTGGAGCGCGTAACGCACTACCTGACCAGCGTGGACGATCAGGCGCGCCTTGACCTGGTGCGCCGCTGCTTCTACCTGAAAGTGTGCGAGAAGCTGAGCGCCGACGAAACCAGCAGCCGCTCGGGCTGGCGACGCGAGATCCTGTCGCAGCTGGTAAAAGAGTGGGGCTGGGACGAGGAAAAACTGGCGATTCTCGACAACCGCGGCGGCTGGAAAATCGAACGCGTGCGCGAGGCGCATAACGAACTGCTGGATGCGATGATGCAGAGCTATCGCAACCTGATCCGCTTTGCCCGCCGCAACAATTTAAGCGTCAGCGCGAGTCCGCAGGATATCGGCGTGCTGACGCGTAAACTGTATGCCGCTTTTGAAGCGCTGCCGGGCAAGGTCACGCTGGTCAATCCGCAGATTTCGCCTGACCTCTCGGAAGAGAACCTGACCTTTATTCACGTTCCGGCGGGCCGCGCCAACCGTTCAGGCTGGTATCTCTATAACCAGGCGCCGGATATGAGCTCGATCATCAGCCATCAGCCGCTGGAATATAACCGCTATCTGAATAAGCTGGTGGCCTGGGCGTGGTTCAACGGCCTGTTGACCAGCAAAACGCGCCTGCATATCAAAGGCAACGAGATCTGCGATCTGGCGCGCCTGCAGGAGCTGGTGAACGACGTCTCGTCGCACTTCCCGCTGCGCCTGCCTGCGCCGACGCCGAAAGCGCTCTACAGCCCGTGCGAAATCCGCCACCTGGCGATTATCGTCAACCTTGAGCACGATCCGACCTCCGCTTTCCGCAATCAGGTGGTGCACTTCGATTTCCGCAAGCTCGACGTCTTTAGCTTCGGCCAGCAGCAGCAGTGCCTGATCGGCAGCATCGATCTGCTCTACCGCAACTCGTGGAACGAAGTGCGCACGCTGCACTTCAGCGGCGAGCAGGCGATGATCGAGGCGTTAAAAACCATTCTGGGCAAAATGCATCAGGACGCTTCGCCGCCGGATACGGTGGAAGTGTTCTGCTACAGCCAGCATCTGCGCGGGCTGATCCGCACGCGCGTTCAGCAGCTGGTCTCCGAATGCATCGAGCTGCGTCTCTCCAGCACGCGTCAGGAGCCGGGCCGCTTTAAAGCGCTGCGCATGGCGGGCCAGACGTGGGGACTCTTCTTCGAGCGCATGAGCGTATCGGTGCAGAAGCTGGAAAACGCCGTGGAGTTCTACGGCGCCATCTCCAACAACAAGCTGCACGGCCTGTCGATCAAAGTGGAATCGAATCAGACGCCGCTGCCGCCGGTGGTGAACGGCTACGCCAGCGAAGGCATTATTCAGTTCTTCTTCGAAGACACCACCGACGAGCAGGGTTTCAACATCTATATTCTGGATGAAACCAACCGCGTCGAGGTCTATCACCACTGCGAAGGCAGCAAAGAGGAGCTGGTGCGCGACGTTAGCCGCTTTTACTCCTCTTCGCACGATCGCTTTACCTACGGCTCCAGCTTTATCAACTTCAATCTGCCGCAGTTCTACCAGATCGTGAATACCGGCGATCGTTTCCAGGTGATCCCGTTCCGCAGCCAGACGCTGGCCCAGCTTTGCGCCACGCAGCCGGATAACGACAACGGCGACTATCAGCCGCGCTACCAGGTACACTGACGCCGCGCCTGCCGCGCGGCCCTTTCCTTACAATGCCACCGCGCGCACGCGAATTGCGGGGATTTCCTGTTGCTTTTCCATCTTCAACTGCGATGATAAGCAACCAGGTTAAGGACAAAAGAGCAGAAGAGATGAAGAGAGTAAAAAGCCTGTTGGCAATGGCGCTGGCGCTGACGAGCCTGGCAGGCTGTGGACTAAAAGGACCGCTTTACTTCCCGCCCGCCGACCAGCCGAAAACGCAAACTCCACAGCAAGCTGAGCAGCAGAAAAAGCAGCAGCAACAGCGTGCGGCTCAGGCAGACACGCACGGACTGGTGAGCGGCGGCAACGCCAGCATGTCAGCAGAATAATTGTAATGGCGCACCCGGCGGAGCAAAAAATGCAGTTCTCCAAAATGCACGGACTCGGCAACGATTTCATGGTTGTGGATGCCGTGACGCAAAACGTCTTTTTCTCGCCGGAGCTGATTCGCCGGCTGGCGGATCGCCATCTGGGGATCGGTTTCGATCAGCTGCTGATCGTTGAGCCGCCTTACGATCCCGATCTCGATTTCCACTATCGCATCTTCAACGCCGATGGCAGCGAAGTGGCGCAGTGCGGCAACGGCGCGCGCTGCTTCGCCCGCTTCGTCAGGCTGAAGGGGCTGACCAACAAAAGCGAAATCCGCGTCAGCACGCAAACCGGACGCATGGTATTGAGCGTGACGCCGGATGAACTGGTGCGCGTCAATATGGGCGAGCCCAACTTTGAACCGCAGCAGGTGCCGTTCCGCGCCAATAAAGCGGAAAATCTCTATCTGCTGCGCGTCGCCGAACAGACCGTGATGTTCGGCGCGGTGTCGATGGGCAACCCGCACTGCGTGATCCAGGTCGACAGCGTGCAGACCGCTGCGGTCGAGACCCTCGGCCCGGCGCTGGAAAGCCACGAGCGCTTTCCTGAACGCGTCAACGTCGGCTTTATGGAAGTGGTGTCGGCGGAGCACATTCGCCTGCGCGTCTACGAGCGCGGAGCGGGTGAAACTCAGGCGTGCGGCAGCGGCGCGTGCGCTGCGGTAGCCTGCGGCGTTCAGCAAGGCATTCTGGCGCCGAAGGTGCGCGTCGATCTGCCGGGCGGCACGCTGCATATCGCCTGGAAAGGAGCCGGTCAGCCGCTGTTTATGACCGGACCCGCCACACACGTTTACGATGGGTTTATTCATCTATGAAAAATATCGAAGAGCAGGCTGACAGCACAATCCTGCTGGACGATCAGGCCGTTAACGACTATCTGCAGCAAAATCCTGATTTCTTTATCCGCAACGCCCGCCAGGTCGAACAGATGGCGGTGCCGCATCCGGTGCGCGGCAGCGTGTCGCTGGTGGAGTGGCATATGGCGCGCCAGCGCAACCATATTCAGCGGCTGGAAGAGGAAATTACTCTGCTGATGGAGCAGGCCAGCGCTAACCATGAGCTGTTCGATCGGCTGCTGGCGCTGCAGGGCCATCTGGCATCGGCCGATTCGCTGCAGGAGATGCTGAACCGCCTGCACCGCTGGGCGCGCGAGCTGGGACTGGCGGGCGCTAACCTGCGCCTTTTCGCCGACAAATGGCGGCTGGGCGCGCCCTCGGAGTTTGTGCAGCTTAGCCTGTCGCGCCAGGCGTTTGAGCCGCTGCGCATTCAGCGCTTCGGCCAGCAGCACCATTTTCTTGGCAGCCTGAACGGCCCGGAACTGCTGCTGCTGCTGCCGCAGGCGAAGGCGATCGGTTCGGTCGCGATGTCGCTGATGGGCGAGCGCGGCGAGCTGGGCGTGCTGATCTTCAGCAGCCGCGACAGCCAGCACTATCAGGCCGGTATGGGCACGCTGCTGTTGCAGCATCTGGCGCAGATGATGCCGGAGCTGCTGTCGCGCTGGGTGGAACGCGCATGAGCGCGCTGCGGGCCGCCGTCGATGAATTTTTGCGCTACCTCCGGGTGGAGCGTCAGCTCAGCCCGCTGACGCAGGAAAACTACGCGCGCCAGCTGACGACGCTGAGCGAGATGGCCGAAGAGATGAAGCTGGAGAGCTGGGCCCAGCTGGAGCCGGCGCAGGTGCGCAGCATGGCGTCGCGCAGCCGCCGCGCCGGACTCGGCCCCAGCAGCCTTGCGCTGCGTCTGTCGGCGCTGCGCAGCTTTCTCGACTGGCAGGTCAGCCAGGGCAAACTCGCTGCAAATCCCGCCAAAGGCATTACCACGCCGCGCAACGCGCGCCATCTGCCGAAAAACATCGACGTCGACGAAGTGAATCAGCTGCTGGAGATCGACCTTAACGATCCGCTGGCGGTGCGCGACCGCGCCATGCTGGAGGTGATGTACGGCGGCGGGCTGCGTCTGTCGGAGCTGGTGAATATGGATTGCCGCCACGTCGATCTCGAGGCGGGCGACGTCTGGGTGGTGGGCAAAGGCAGCAAAGAGCGCCGCGTGCCGATCGGCCGCACCGCCGTCACCTGGCTGGAGCAGTGGCTGCCGCTGCGCGCCGCCTTTGGCAGCGAGGATGACGCGCTGTTTCTCTCCAGCCGCGGACGCCGCATTTCGGCGCGCAACGTGCAAAAGCGCTTCGCCGAATGGGGCGTGAAGCAGGGCGTCGCCAGCCATATTCATCCGCACAAGCTGCGCCACTCGTTCGCCACGCATCTGCTGGAGTCGAGCGGCGATCTGCGCGCGGTGCAGGAGCTGCTGGGCCACGCCAATCTCTCTACCACCCAGATCTATACCCATCTCGATTTCCAGCATCTGGCGACGGTGTACGACGCTGCGCATCCCCGCGCCAAACGAGGAAAGAACGAATGAAGTTTTACCGTCCGCTATGCGCCGTAAAGGCGATCACTTTCGATCTTGACGATACGCTGTACGATAATCATCCGGTTATCCGCAAAACTACCGCCGAATCGCATGCGGCGCTGCAGGCGTACCATCCGTCGCTGCGCGACTTTACGCCGCTCGATTATCAACAGCTGCGCGACGAACTGCTGGCGCGCGAGCCGGATATTTATCACGACGTGTCGGAGTGGCGTCGCCGCTCGGTCGAACTGGCGCTGCTGAACGCCGGTCTTTCCGCCCAGGAGGCGACGACGGGCGCAGATGAGATCATGAGCGTCTTCCACCACTGGCGCAGCCAGGTGGAGATGCCGGAAGAGACGCACCAGACGCTGAAGGCGCTGGGCGAAAAAGTCCCGCTGGTGGCGATCACCAACGGTAATGCGCGTCCGGAGCAGCTCGGCATCGCCGACTATTTTCAGTTCGCGCTGCGCGCCGGGCCGGACGGCCGCGCGAAGCCCTATCAGGATATGTACCATCTCGCCGCACAGCGGCTCGGCATCGCGCCGCAGCACATACTGCACGTGGGCGACGACCTGACCACCGACGTGGCCGGCGCGCTGCGCTGCGGCATGCAGGCGTGCTGGATCAACCTGCGCGGCGGCAACCTGATGCACATTGCCGATGCGCGCCTGGTGCCGCACGTGGAAATTTCGCGATTGGCATCCCTGACCTCACTGTTATAATGGCTGTAGATTTATCCAGTCGTACCCTGAATCATGCCTCTTGCTGCAAGCCGAATGATTCAGGGTTCGCTTTTTGTTTTCTTTAGTGAACGGTGCCTATGGACGTTTCTGATCTGCTCAACGGTTTGAATGACAAACAGCGCGAAGCCGTGGCGGCGCCGCGCGGCAACCTGCTGGTGCTGGCAGGCGCAGGCAGCGGAAAAACGCGCGTCCTGGTGCACCGCATCGCCTGGCTGCTGTCAGTAGAGAACTGCTCGCCCTATTCGATTATGGCGGTGACCTTCACTAACAAAGCGGCGGCGGAGATGCGTCACCGTATCGAGCAGCTGATCGGCACCAGCCAGGGCGGCATGTGGATCGGCACCTTTCACGGTCTCGCCCACCGTCTGCTGCGCGCGCACCATCTTGACGCCGGCCTGCCGCAGGATTTCCAGATCCTCGACAGCGAAGATCAGCTGCGCCTGCTGAAGCGTCTGATTAAGGCGATGAATCTGGATGAGAAGCAGTGGCCCGCGCGTCAGGGCATGTGGTACATCAACGGCAAAAAAGATGAAGGGCTGCGCCCGAAACATATCGAGAGCTACGGCAATCCGGTAGAGCAGACCTGGCTGCGCATCTATCAGGCGTATCAGGAAGCGTGCGACCGCGCCGGGCTGGTCGATTTCGCCGAGCTGCTGCTGCGCGCCCATGAGCTGTGGCTGCATAAGCCGCATATTCTCAATCACTATCGCGAGCGCTTCAGCAATATTCTGGTGGATGAGTTTCAGGACACCAACAATATTCAGTACGCCTGGATCCGCATGCTGGCGGGCGACAGCGGCCGGGTAATTATCGTCGGCGATGACGATCAGTCGATCTACGGCTGGCGCGGCGCACAGGTCGAGAACATCCAGCGCTTCCTGCAGGATTTCCCGGGGGCGGAGACCATTCGCCTTGAGCAGAACTATCGCTCCACCAACAATATCCTGAAGTCGGCCAACGCCCTGATCGCCAATAACAACGGGCGTCTCGGCAAAGAGCTGTGGACCGAAGGCAGCGACGGCGATCCT
>Ga0154006_1000548_pt1 | contig 12557 bp, 12 predicted proteins | sample TSFL090MetaG_FD_104747 | JGI IMG/M metagenome (GOLD analysis project Ga0154006, IMG submission 104747) | Attine ant fungus gardens microbial communities from Florida, USA - TSFL090 MetaG | ecosystem: Host-associated > Fungi > Mycelium > Unclassified | place: USA: Florida, Wakulla State Forest... | reverse complement strand
TGCTTACACAAATAGCGTTGCCTATGGTTAACTATGCCATCCTTATTATGGCTGCTGCTTTTACATTTTGGACAATCCATTTTTTCTACAAAAATATAAAAACTATATAAATTTAACAATACCAAAATTATAATTCAAAAGCCCGGCGTTTGATTTTTAACGTCGCAGCGGCAGAGTGGTTAAAATGCCTACTTTTTTTACAGGTGTTCGGGTGCTTGCCTGATTTGGCCAAATAAGTTTTAGACGATAAAGTGCTTATGTTTTACAAAATCATTATTCCTATAATTCCTGAAAATTAATATACCTACAAACGCAAGAAGCGTAAATATAACGTTGAACACCAAATGTTCTTTCCATGGGAGCCTTCCGATAATTCCAGGACATGCACATGGAATTTCTCCGAATGTTCCTCTTATTGCAAGCAGCACATAAATGCTGAAAGACAACATCAATAGGAAAGAAACTATTAATGCTAAATAAAATGTCTTGCGAAACAAGAATGCAGTTGCCAATAAGAATTCGCCAACGGGTAATGCAATACTTAAAATGGAAATCGACCAAATAGGCAATGGCTGTCGTTGTAGCTGACTTAAGAATACATCATAATCAACCAGTTTAAGTACAGCTGAATATGTCCAAAGGGCAATAAACAAATATCGAATTATGGTCAAAGCAGCTTTCATAACCCAACTCTTTTGGAGTAATTGAAATCTTGCATGAAGTTAGATCAGGCAGTAGCCATTTACCAAACGAATTGCATAGAAATATTGAAAATGCTATACAAATGTGTAGGAAGCGGAACGAAAGTGACAGATAAATTCTGGCAAAACGCTCATTATAATTACCGACATTGGCTTTTTGTATATGATCTATAACAAAAATGGAATCCCCATAACTTCATTATTATTGTACAGCATTTTGTTTTTTTATAATTACAAACAATGCCATTAGTAATGATATTTGAAACAATATTTATGATATTCGAAAATATAGCTTGGCATTAAATTTCTACAATCATTTTATTGTTTGAAAACATTAATTTTGATTGCAACGAAATTTTCTCTATAAAAATTGAACATCACATATGAAAGATATCAAATTAATGGATTTCTTTACTCCACTCCATTTTGATGAAGACTTTGAGGATGGAGATTATGAACTTCTACGACCATATATTCAATTTGCCAAAGCGCTAAGCGAATTGACTTATCAAAGCATATATCTGGTGGATTATTACAGACAAAAATTCATATATGTGTCTAATAATCCGATTTTTTTGTGTGGGAAATCACCAGATGAGGTTTTATTGGACGGGTACTCATTTTATTTTAAAAATGTCCCAGACAATGATCTCAAAATGCTTTTGAAAATTAATGATGCTGGCTTTTCATTCTTCAGAAAATTACCAATTGAGGATCGTACCAAATATTCAATAACGTACGATTTTCATATTAAGCCAGTGAAAGGAAGTCCTTTACTAATAAATCATAAGTTGAAACCCCTTATTTTGGACAGGAACTCTAGCCCATGGATTGCTTTATGCATGGTTTCTCTATCTTCTCAAACAGAAGCCGGACACATAAGATTTCAGAGTATTGAATTAAAAAAGATGTTTGAATTGAATCTAAGTGATAATAAATGGCATGAAATTGAATGGGTCAAACTAACTTCACGTGAAAAGGAAATATTACAGTACTCGGCCCAGGGATATACAATGGAAAATATTGCTGACAAACTAAAAGTTGCTATTGACACAATTAAATTTCATAAAAGAAACATATTTGCGAAATTGGAAGTGGACAGTACAACAGAAGCCGTCACTACAGCAATTAACTTAGCCCTACTTTGAACATATCATTCCTTTAAATCATACTAAAAATACATTTCTATTGCTCGAAAAGTGCAACGCCAATCTCATTTAGTAACGGTTGCTTTTTTCTAAAGAAAGCAATGTCATTTAAACTCTCATCTGAAAAGTAACGATCTGCATTTGAAGTTATAAATATGTCCAACCATTCCGATTTGATATAAATCGGAATGGTTTCTGAACATATATACTCGATAGATTTACCCAGTGAAAATGACGGGATATGCATCTTCTCTAATGTTAATGTAACTTTTTTATCACATTCCGCAATTATTAAGCCTGGGTGCATTTCATGGATGGGGTAAAATGCATTGAACAACATTTTCTTTAATATCCCGATTCTATCACGTGGAATTTTACTGGAAATACCAAATCTTCCCAAATGCCAAAAATTTTCAATTCCAGGTAACATAAAATCACGGGGATGAACATTAAATAACTCTTCAATTGGCAATTGAATTTTTTTATCCCAATAGGTTGTTTTAATTGAACCCCAAATTTTATGTTCCGCATAATCTCGAATCACATAATAAACGGAATTATCAAAGTATAGATGATCTTCTTTTAGTAAATATTCTATCTCATCTTGATAAGACTCCTGAGTATAATCCGTATAATGATAATGCTCATAAATTTCAGTCACATAAAATTCCAACACCTCTCTTATATCAGTCCTTTTCAATTTAGAGAAATAATATCCGTCTGGAGTCCAAGCCATCTGCATCTTTTAAACCAAATTAATTTTACAATTTGATTTGTTCCAATGTTCAAGGTCGAAACTTTGTAATAACCTACCTATATGTGTAGGTTATCGGATATCTAACCAACTTTATTAACCTTGCAATGAAAGATAATATGACTTAGGAAATTCTTTAATAGGTAAATTTGTTGCTATTTTAAAAACAATATGCGCGACCATCCCTGATAGCAGGTTCACGCCAATAGATAATTGAGGAGGGGACGAGACTAGTGCAATCTGTTGATATTCTTTTAGAAATTTCTCAAGCCATTCCGTAGAGATATTTTCCTTTTTCAAACAGTCAATTATAAAGTCTCCAACGTTTAGTTCAAAAACTTTATGTGTCTGCTCCAATGATTTTATATTCCTGCTTTTCGCAGTAATTACTGTTACAAAACCAGCCCATCCTAGATTATAGGGATGTATAACCGGAATCCCTAATCGGCAACAAGCTTCATCAAATAAAAACGGGACGTCGGTGCTAAAATCCAAGGCGTTAATAGATACTTTATGGTCTATATTGAAATTGTTTAGATTTTCAACCGTTAAATATTCGGTAATCGCTTCAATTTTTGCTCCGGTATTTATTCCCAGTAACCTTTTTTGGAGTACTGCGGCTTTATTCTTGCCTATGTCAGCTTCAGTATAGTTCTGCCTGTTTAGATTAGAAAGTTCAACTAGGTCACCATCTATAATGGTAAGGTTTTCAAAACCTAATCGAAGTAAACATTCTGCAATATAACTGCCAATCCCACACCCGGCAATGAGAATTTTATAATCCTTAATTAGATCCTGATTTTTACCATCAATATGAATTGAGTTTCTGATATATCTATCGGTCATTTTTTTTAATTTCTTATTTATCTACATATTTGGTTTAAATCTAATTAATCTCATAATAATTACTGCTAATTTCTTTCATCTTTTTATTTCTCTTTCGCAAAACAATGGCATATAACTACACATAAGTTTAGGTTTCTTAACATTTCCCTTGGTATTATTTGCATTCCTTTTTCGATACATATAAGTTTGCGAAACATAAATATTCTATTTCCCAACCTTCAAATTTTTATCCATGAGAAAAACATTACTGTCATTATTAACTTTGTTTAGCTTACTAATGATTTCTTGTTCCAAAAATAATGGAACAAACCCCGTACATGCTGTTGACCCTAATCCTAATGGGTTGTCAACCCAGAGTGAACACATTACCCTTAAATCAGGTCTAGTCGTGGACAAAAGGGGTGAAAATTATTACCTTGGAGGAGATATACATCTATCTTCATCCCAGCTTGATACATTAGATAAATACGGCAGCTTCTTTGCCAATAAGCCAAATTATATTGGTCCCGATACCTCTATCCATCCCGTATATAATATACCTATGCAAAGAGGGGCGAATAACTCGGTTGTACCCAGAGCATTTAGCCAATACCCAACAGCATATAATATGTGGGCAATGGTTAGATTTACGTATGATGCGAATCTTCCAAGCTGGTTGAAAAATGAAATTGCAAGTGTGTTATATCAAATGCAGGCTGAATCAAACGTAAGGTTTTATAACGCCACAGGACAACCAACCGTTGATCCCACTTACGGCTTTGCATATCCATATATTGACTTTTATTATGCGGGGAATGTTGACGTAAGCGATTCATATGTAGGAAGACAAGGCGGGGATGCAAAAAATAAACCTTGCCGATTTTGTTCAATATCAGCCCAATACGATAATTCATGAAATTTGTCATGCTCTCGGGATGTTCCATGAAGCTGAGCGGCCAGACAGGGATAATTATGTAATCATTAATTCGTCAAATCTCACAAGTTCGGGTCAGGCTCAGTTTTCTAAAATAACCCAAAATTATTACATGTTAGGTGCCTATGATTTTACAAGTGTAATGGGATATAGTTCTTACACAAGCTCAACAAGCATTGTTTATAATACGTCCCTGCCAATGTATACACGCAAAGACAATGGCCAGTCTATCTCCCAAGGTTATGATCTTTCAACATTGGATAAATCATGGATCAATACCTTTTACATCCCATATATTGCTCGTTCGGACACTTATGCCGAATTAGACAATACCGTTTATAAACCAGATGGTACAATTATGACTTCTCAAGAAAGATTGCAATTACAAGCACAACTTAATAACGGAAATCCAAATCCACCGGCTGGAGGTAGGATTCAAAACAATTTTTAGCTTAAAGGCTATAAAATCTTAGAGCTTAATTTTCCATTCTTCCATAATTCAATGATGCAAGCAAACTTCATATACGGCAAAACTGTTTTCATGTGGACTTTTATTGCAATCAGTGTTTTTCTTGCATTTAGTTGCAAAAAAAATACGGATGAGAAAACAGCAATTTTTAATGTGGGGCCACAACTGGCTTATATAGCGCCAAGGCCTCCAGCATCTCCCTCGTCTCCAACAAATATTCCAGCAATGAAAATTGTAGAGAATGGTGTAAAAGACACACTTTATCTAACTCTTGATAGAATTTCCGGATTTACATACACTGAGGGATATACATATGTTCTCAAAGTAAAGATAACAATAACAACTCCGGCACCGGTTGACGGAGATATTTATAGTTATGCATTAATCCAAGAGGTATCCAAATCTCTCAACAAAGGCAACTATTAACTACAGTTCGCATTAAATAATGGAAATCCCTAGCGAGAAGAGAATTCCAAACAATTTTTAAGGATTGTATTTTAAAATTAAATAGAGAACATTTTCGAATGAGAATGTTCTCTATTTAATTTCCATATGCAATAAAATAAAAGTGTAATAGGAAATTCGATTAGGGAAAATATTTGAGATTATGAATTATCCTCAACTTCTGATAAACTAAATCATTTATAGAGTATTGAGCAAAAAAACAATAGCAACAAAATTGTCCAAAATAAGTTCGTATTTTATTTTGGATAGTTTTCCATATCATAGAAGAAAAATATTTATTTTCTTCGTTGTGATCTTTTGTGTAAACTTGTCATATTCACAAAATAGCATAATATCTTTTTCTAGTGGAGCGTCTTCAAGCATTACGAATCTCAATTGGTCAATTGCCGGAAATGAATATGGTCAGTCACCCAATATTCTTTCAGAGCTAAAGTATAAAAACATTATTTCCATCGGCGGTTTTATCATGACGTCAATATCTCCATTGAAAAGATTACACATCAATACTTTTTATTCGCAGGAAAAGACAGTCGGTGGTAAAGGAAGGGACTCTGACTATGGGAAAGATAATTGTCAAGATGTCGTCTATAACGAGCCCTTTAATAGCAACAAAGGTTCTTCCCATTTATTAGAAATCGGTGCAGCATACAATATGATAACCCTCAAAAGAATGGAAATCGATGTAGGGTTAAGTTATTATACTAAGGGGCAACATTTTTATATTCTTAATTCAGATCTTCAAGGTCTCAAAAGTACTTATAATACGAAAATGAATGGCGGTCAGATTTCTTTGCGTAATAATATCCACGTTGCAAATAACTTTGATCTACAGGTTTTGGTAGGTTATGGGCGATTAAAATATAATTCGACAGCCAATTGGAATCTTATCGAGGTATTTGCACACCCGGTGAGTTTTAAAGATGGTGCAAATGGAGAAAGTATGCAATCTAGAATTTCATGTGAGTATCACTGGAATAATAAACTGTCAATATTTTTTGCAACAATGTTTGCTCATTATAATGTTTTTAAAGGTAAAGATATATCATATCTAAAAGATGGTTCAAGTGTACTTACCCAATTCAATGGAGCCAATATGAATTCTGGAGGTTTTAATCTTGGTGTTCAATATTCACTATAAGCAATTATTTATTCAAATAATTCAACCTTAAAAGAAACACAGTTGACTTCTTACCGAAATAATAGAATTTTAGCCCAATTACTTCTTGTGGGCTTTTAGGATATTTATCTGTGTATTTGATAACATTGAAATTTAGTTACTATAATGTTCTATGTCCATATAGTTTCAGATATTGGGCCGTCTTCTATACAATCACTTGTCCTCTAATCTCCAAAATAAATGCTAAGTTATTACGATAAAATCATTGAAAGTTTAAATGCAAGCATCAAAGAGTTGACAATTGAATTGAATAGCACAATTCCACTTGCCGAAGCTGCTATTGAGTTAACAACAAAGAGTTTATTTGAACTTAAGCAAGTTGTTTTAAAGAATGGATTTAAAACGGAGCAAGAAGAGATAAATTTCTTCAAGTATTTCAAACCAAACATAGTTTCTAAGCTCATTTATTATAACTCTATTTATAAAATTGAAACGAAGAAACCAACAGGAGATAAGGCTATTAAAAAGCATTTACAAAACGAGCTAGCTAAATTAAAAAGATATTTTGATGATAATTTAGAATTTTATAAATATTACAGAACAAACAGCACGCATCTTGATAATAAATATTTCGTTCGAGGGAAGCATGATATCAAACTGAGCCTTGATACATATTATTTTGAGGCTGATCATAATTTTTCAACTTCTCACGACTATAAAGTTGCCAAGATAATTGCAAACGATCTAATCCAGGTTTATTTGGAGAATGAGCGTTCTAATATTGCGAAGAAAAATAAAAATATTCATTCTGATCCAATTAGCTGGACCTCCAGTAAAACTGCATTGATTGAATTGATTTATGCTTTACATTCTCAAAGTGTGTTTAATAATGGTAACGTAGATATTAAGGCAATTGCAAAGACATTCGAAAATGCTTTAGATATAGATTTGGGTGATTTTTATCATACGTATTTAGAACTTCGAAATAGAAAAATAAATCCGACTAAATTTCTTGATTCTCTACGAGAGAGTTTAATCAGAAAGATGGATGAATAAAATAAGAAATAATTTTTAGGCATAGTTATTATAAAATTAAATGCTTTAATATAATCCATCAGCAAACCGTTGCCGTAATACTTTTTAATAGCTGCTAAACAGGAACTAATGAAATTGGCAGGTGTCGCCACCTTTACGATATTTATTGTCTTCTGCGATATAGGTAAAGCACAGGGCACAGACTGAGCAAATACTTTGAAAGGTAAATAGCAGCCTATAACAATAACAGTGAGACAAAGGCTCTTGGGGAACAGTCGCTTCATAGGCGGTTAGTATTTACAATACTTTCCGAAAATGTGTTTTACGGTTTTATAGCACACGGCAGTACAGAACGAACCATTAGATGGTCGTTAGCCTTACGATCCTGTCATGGATATATAGGGAGCTTAGTTGAATGTTTTCCTTGTTAGCTCGCTTTTTATTGCTCAAACAATGTAGTTTCACTTTCTATTTCTTAACACAAGTGTATTTTAAGAGAAACATTCAGCATGGTTACTGTCAATTTCTTGAAAAAATTTTTTTAGGATTTTCGACTCTTAGTATTTTTTAATACTTTTAATTTGCATTTAATGGTCGAAGGCTGGAGAGAAAAGAAATAAGTTTTGATTTCTTGACAGTATTTTGACAGGCATTGCTTCTAAGATATTGAGAATGAGAATCTAAGGATTCCTGTTCTGGGCACAAGGCCTCCGGTACTTCGGAGGCTTTTTTTATGCCAATATCCTTCTTGTATCTTTTACTTTTTGGGTAGGAAAAATATATGGAACCGAAAAAAGCCCCATCGTTTTCATTGTTGGTTTCCAATGTTTTATATATTTACGGTAATCGCTTGCAGCAAAGCACTTCTTCTTTTGCTGCATAAACCTTTGGTTTGTTACTTACAGAAATACGATAAACAACGAAAAATTAATAAAGCACATGCATATGAAAAAATATTCGCGTCGGTCCGTTATCAAGTCCGGAACGCTTGCTGCCGTTGGATTCAGTCCGCTTATTTCCAGTTTCAATAAGATTTTTGGCAGTACGATAAAGAATAGTTTAGCTTCTTCGGTTGACAACCTCGTATTGTGGTATCCCAAACCAGCGGAAAAATGGCTGGAAGCGTTGCCCATCGGGAACGGGAAACTTGGCGGGATGGTATTTGGCGGAGCGGCGCAAGAGCGAATTAGTATTAGTGAAGATACGCTTTGGACGGGCGGCCCTTATCAGCCTGCACCGTCGGTACCTGCCGAAACGCTTGCCAATATTCGAAAATTTTCTTTGGAAGGAAAGCTGGCGGAAGCGCAGGAGCTGGTAAAACAACTTCAAGGCAAACCCAATAGGGAAGCCGCTTACCAAACTGTTGGTGAAGTGCAACTTTCCTTTCCGGATGTTGTCGATGTAAGCGACTATCGCCGCGAACTGGATTTGAAAACTGGTATTGTATCCGTTTCGTTTACGTCCAACGGTGTCCAATATAAACGCGAAACATTTGCCAGCTACCCCCATCATATTATTGTGAGCCGTGTTACGGCAAGCAAACCTGGACAACTCAATCTGCAATGTGGCTGTTCTTCTTTGCACCCTAGTAAAAAAATCAGCACTGCCGGGAACAATACCCTTGTCATGGAGGGAAAAAATGGCGATATGATGCTAGAGAACGGAACTGTTACTGTCCCTGGTGCACTGACTTGGCAATGCCGTATTGCTGTATTGGCGACTGGCGGTAAGCAAACGGCCGCCGACAACAAAATTCAGGTTGCAGGAGGCGATTCGGTAACGATCATCACAACGGCGGCGACCAGTTATGTCAATTTTCAGGATGTTACAGGCAATCCAAGTAAGTTGTGTACCGCGGTTTTGGATAAAAGTGTAGGGCTTTCGTATGATGTTTTGCGCGCCAAACATATTGAGGATTACCAACAGATTTTTAATAAGGTGCAGCTTTCTTTGGGCAATCTTCCCCCTGCGTCAGTGCCGACCAATGAACGAACAAAAAGTTTTGCCGGGGGCAATGACCCTGCTATGGCAGCACTTTACTTTCAGTTTGGGCGGTATTTGTTGATGTCTTCTTCGCGTCCAGGTTCGCAGCCTGCGAACTTACAGGGAAGATGGAATGACAGTTTGTCCGCTTCTTGGGGTGGTAAATACACGGTCAATATCAATACGGAAATGAATTATTGGCCGGCGCAGAAAACCAATCTGGCTTCCTGTGAGCTACCGTTGCTGGAGTTGGTAAAAGGTCTTGCAGTTACCGGAAAAGAAACCGCGCGGAAAATCTACCAAGCAGGCGGTTGGGTTTGCCACCACAATACCGATCTGTGGCGGGCGACGGCGCCGGTTGATTCGGATTTTTTCGGACAGTGGCCTACTGGTGGCGCGTGGCTGTGCAACCATTTGTACCAACATTATCTGTACAGCGGCGATACCGCTTATCTTCAGGAATTGTATCCGCTGATGAAAGGCGCGGCACAGTTCTTTTTCGATACGTTGATAAAAGAACCCAAACACGGCTGGTACGTTACTTGTCCGTCCATGTCGCCCGAAAATGGCGTAACGAAACGTGTTTCGAGTTCTCCCGGTCCTACGATGGATATGCAGATTTTGAGGGAATTGTTCACGCATTGTAGTTCCGCCGCCAGCATATTGAAAAAAGATGCCGATTTTCAAAAAGCTTGCAAAGGCATGGTGTTTAAATTGGCACCCGATCAAATAGGAAAAGGCGGTCAGTTGCAGGAATGGCTGGAAGATATTGACATGGAAAACGACAATTACGGACATCGTCACATGTCGCCTTTATACGGTTTGTTTCCCGGTTGTGAAATCACGCCGGACCGGAAAAACTTGTTTGCCGCAGCACACAAACTAACCGAAATGCGTGGTTTTGACGGTCAGGGAATGGGTTGGGCGCAGGCTTGGCGGCTCAATCTTTGGGCGCGTTTGCAGGATCCGGAAAAATGTTTCAAAATGGTAGATGCGCTGATCAGTACCAAAACCGAACAAAATTTGTTTGACAAACCACATATTCAGCTCGACGGCAATTTTGGTTATACATCGGGCGTGGCGGAAATGCTGTTGCAAAGTCATGCAGGTTCGGTTCATGTATTGCCTGCATTGCCGCAACAGTGGAATGATGGATCGTTAAGCGGTCTTTGTGCGCAAGGTGGTTTTGAAATTGCGCAACTTGTCTGGAAAAATGGTCGTATTACAAACTTAAAAATACGATCTGTATTGGGCGGAAATCTTCGTTTGCAGTTACCGAATGAAGTTGCCACGCAGACTTTGCCCAATATAAAACCAGCAGACGGCAAAAATCCGAATCCGTTTTTTGCGCTTATTGACATGCCCGATCCGTTAATGGTGCCGAATGCGCCATTGCAGCACATAACATTGAAAAAAACTTGGCTGTACGATTTGCCTACCGAAAAAGGGAAAGTGTATGATATTCCTTTTGCCTAATCGAACGGCTTCGTAAATAAAAAGAACCTACGCCAATATAGAATTGACGGACGACGGAAATGTCCGCGCTTTTTTCTAAATAAAAAGTCAATTCTTTCCGTTTATATTCTTTCAGAAAATGGTGCTTTCCCGACGGAAAGTATATTTGCAAAAAAGTAGAAAAATGAAAAAAGTTTTTGGTTCAATATTATTGTTGGCTTCGTTGGCTGCGTGCAAGGAAAATGCGTCTTCTTCCAAAAGCTCGGATAGCACGAATGCGCCATCTGTGTCGCAATCACTTGATTCTGCAGGCGTTGTGATTCGCAACAATATCCAAACCAATACGCAGGGCGGACTGAAAATCGTTCAGGCGTTTATGTTGCGTGCCAACGGTTCGCTCGTCAATGACAGCAACAATGTGAAAGTGGGCGAACTGATCGAGCTGCGTTTGTTGGTCGACGGTTGGAAAAGTAAAACGGATTCCATCACGCTGGGCGGTTCGGAAAAAATTGTGACGGACGACGGAACTTCCGTGGTCGATGTTCCGGATTTGTTTAAAGATCAACCTGCGATTCCGTTGAACAAAGCGCAAATGATCCGTATGCAGGCAACCGTAACCAAACAAGAAAAGGATTACCGTTTTTACAAAGCTGATTTTAAGGTTTGGAACAAAGGTGAAGATCAATCACTTACGGGAACCTACACGGTCAATATTGTAAAGTAAACAAAGAAGGCATTTTTTCATTACGAAGAAATGCCTTAGAAAAATATTCTTTTTGACATATTGCCTTATTTCTCCACAACGAAAGTCTGGCTGGCAATGTCGTGTAATGTACGATCGGTAAAAGGAATGAAAACGAAATCCAATGGAAACACGCGCACAATACTTCGCACGACGATTTGCATAAAATTGGGACGTTTTCCGTTTTTGTCGACAACCTTGGATATAGAAGCTCTCTTGCCCAAGGTTGTCCCAAAAAATCCTTCGCTAACAATGTAGTAAACAACCAATACTACCGCAAAAATCGTCCAGGCTGAAACACCTGAAAATCCCCAATAGTATTGGTAAAAATTGCTTGCTCTATTGACTAGATAACTGAACAATAGAACTACTACTGTATCTATCAAAAAATCAATGATTCGAGTTCCTATACCTACTACGCGCATACTGCAAGATTAACGCATTAGGTACATTTTTCCATAACCTTTGTTGAAATATTGGCCCGTATTGCTGTTCTGAATATCGAAATGGTCCAGTTTCTTCCCGTCAAGATTGGTCAATACGCGATAGATGTAGACGCCGTTGGCGAGTTTTTGGCCGTATTGGTCGGTGCCGTCCCATTTGTATTCGGTGATGTTGCGTCCAATATGAAGTGGGCCGAGTTCAGCCTTCGTGATTTCCTTGACGATTTTGCCGGTAATGGTTAGGATTTCTATACGTAGATTTTGCGGGACAACGCTTCCTGTCAACGTAAATACAAACGCCGTCGAGGTCGTAAACGGATTTGGATAGTTGAACATATCCGAAATCATCGGCTTGTTGTACACTTGGAAAGTCACAGAATATTGAGCCGACTTGGCAGCATCGGTACTACTTTTGCCCTGAATAATCAATTGGTAGGTACCGTCTTGTGTCAAGAGCGGAGCAAAATTGGCCAACGCAAAATTGTC
>Ga0154006_1000546_pt1 | contig 12572 bp, 13 predicted proteins | sample TSFL090MetaG_FD_104747 | JGI IMG/M metagenome (GOLD analysis project Ga0154006, IMG submission 104747) | Attine ant fungus gardens microbial communities from Florida, USA - TSFL090 MetaG | ecosystem: Host-associated > Fungi > Mycelium > Unclassified | place: USA: Florida, Wakulla State Forest... | reverse complement strand
CCGAAGAATTGATGCGGCGCTTCGACCAGAACGAAGTATGGTACGCCCCCGTCAACGACTACGGACAGGTCGAGGCCGACCCGCAAGTGGCGCACAATGAAATGATCATGACCATCCCTCATCCGCAGGCCGGGGATGTACGGGTGCTGGCCCACCCGGTGCGCTACGACGGCAAGGCGCCGCCCCTGCGCCGGATTCCGCCGCGACAGGGCGAACACACGCGGGAAATCCTCACCGAACTGGGCTACGCCCAGGAAGACATCGACACCTTATTGCGCAGCGGCGCCGCATTGACCATCACTGAAGGAAAATGAACATGACCACCGTCACCCAACCGGCCTGGGTCAACCTCCCCGGCTACGACACCATGGAAATCGGGCACAAGCATACGGTGACCCGCCAGATCACCGTCGAGGAAGTGGATACCTTCGGCCATCTCTCGGGCGACCTCAACCCGCTGCACATGGACCAGGAATTCGCCAGCCACTCGCCTTTCGGCCGCCGCGTGGTGCACGGCATCCTGACTGCCGCCTTCGTCTCGCGCGCCCACACCGAGCTGACCGGACCGGGCTTCGCCTATGTCGGCCAGGAACTGCGCTTCCTGGGGCCGGTGTTCATCGACGACATCATCACGGTGGAAGTGACCATCGTCGGCAAGAAAGACGCCAAGCGCATCCTGATCATGGACACCATGGTGAAAAAGCAGAACGGTGCGGCCGTCCTCAGCGGTCTTTCCGCCCTGAAGGAACTGCACTTCACCTGACAGGATCAGGCAAGGATTTCCAGGAGACCGTGATCATGCACACTTGCCCATGCTCACAATTACCGATCTTCAGGATCGAGAACTTCGACTATGGATCGGTGGTGAAATCTTCCGACTTCCACTACGCGCCGACCGAACGGCTGAAATCGACCCTGCCCTATCCGCACCGGCATGACTTCTATCAGATCATGTGGGTACTCAAGGGCAGCGGGTTCCACATCATCGATTCCATCCGCTACGAGGTGAAGCCGCACACGCTGTTCTTCATGTCGCCCGGGCAGATGCACGACCTCGATCTGTCCGAGGACACCACCGGCCACACCCTGAGTTTCAGCCAGGAGTTCTTCAGCTTCAAGATGCACAACCGGCAGTCGCTCACCGAGATTCCGGTGTACGACTACGAAAACCTCAACAGCGCGCTGTATCTCGACGCCCAACAGGCGGCCGAACTCTATCCGGTGTTGCAAGCCATCATCGAAGAATACAACCGCGAGGAAAACGGCCATGAAGAAGTGATCTGGTCTTATCTGCGCGTGTTCCTGCTGAAGGCCTCGCGCCTGATCCCGAAGGCGCCAGCGGTGGACGCGTCCTCGCGCAGCCTGTTGCTGTCCCGCCGCTTCAAGAGCCTGCTGGAAAAGAATTTCCGCAGCATGGACAACCCGGCCGAGTATGCGCGCCTGCTGAAAGTGACCGAACGCGCGCTCAACGAAGCCACGCGCACCACGCTGGGTTTCACCGCCTCGCAACTGATCCGCGAGCGCGTCATGCTGGAAGCCAAGCGCCTGCTGCTGCATTCCGAGATCAGCGTGTCGGAGGTGGCGGATCGCCTCGGCTTCGACGACCCTGCCTACTTCAGCCGCTGCTTCAAGAAACACACCAGCCGTTCCCCGCTGGAATTCCGTCAAAGCCTGGCCAACCTCAACGTGTAACGGCCAGGCGCTCACCCCTCACAATCACATCGATCAGGAGACATCATGCAAGGCAGCGCCGCCATTTCCCCCAGCCCCGAACAACGCCAGCTGTTTGCCTCGGTCCTGGACCGCATGGCACGGAAAGTGGCGCAGGACGAACCCACGCTGGGCGTCGAATTTCCCCACGTGACCGCGCCTGGCGGCGAGTGGATCACCTGGCCGGCCTCGATCTCGGCCGGCTATACCGGCGAGAACTGGAGCCACGGCAACTGGCTTTGCGGCTTCTGGGTCGGCCTGCTCATGGCATCCCACCTGCACACCGGCGAAACGCGCTACCTGACCTGGGCGCGCGAACGCATGCGCCTGGTCGCGCAACGCGCCGATGACCCCAACACCCACGACATCGGCTTCATCTTCGACAGCAGCGCCATCGTCGGCCACACCCTGACCGGCGACGACTGGTATGCCGGCATCGCCCTGACCGCCGCCGACAAGCTGCGCGCACGCCTGGTCGGCACGCAGGCCGGCTATTACCTGGCTTCCTGGGGACCGCTGGACGACCCGCGCGGCCGTTGCAGCTCGGCCATCGACACCATGGCCAACCTGTCGCTGCTGTACTGGGCCACGCAATACACGGGCGATGAAAGCTACCGCCTGGCCGCGCAAGCCCACGCCGACATGACCGAAAAGGCCTTCATCCGCGCCAACGGCTCGACCTACCACGCGGTCCAGTACGACACCATCACCGGCTGCCGCGTGCGCGGCTACACCTTCCAGGGCGCCGGCGACGAATCCTTCTGGAGCCGTGGCCAGGGATGGGCCGTCTACGGCTACGTCCACACCGCGCGCGCCACCGGCCAGCGCCGCTACCTGGACCTGGCCGAACGCCTGGCCAGCCACTATGAAACCTGCCTGCAAGGCCGTCAGGTGCCGCCCTGGGATTTCGACGCCACCGGCGCCGACGCCGCCATCAAGGACACCGCTGCCGCCTCCGCCATGGCTTCGGCCCTGCTGGAACTGGGCCGCATCCACCCCGATGCCGCCACCGGCCGCGCCTGGGCCGACAAGGGCCTGCGCATGCTGGAAGCCCTGTGCCGCGACGAATTCGCCCATGAAGACAGCCATCGCGGCCTGCTCAAAAACGCCTGCTATTCGAAGCCGCACGATGAAGGCGTGCAAAGCGCCACCATGTTCGGCGATTTCTTCTTTGTCGAAGCGCTGTGCCGTGTGATGTATCCGGGGCGCTACCGGGCTGCGCCGGTGGTCAAGCTGGGCTGATCCGGCCGGGTGGTGCCGATGATGAACAGGATCGCGCCAGACAATGCGGCGGTTTCCACCAGCATGTTCCCCAGACGCCGGAGATCGAACCAGCGGTAGATGATGATGCCGATGACCAGGGAATAGACGATGCCGATGGTCGAGACCTCGGTCGCCGTCGCCACGCCTTCCACCACTGCGGTACGGATCACGAAGGGTAGCGCCAGCGCACATTGAGCGGGTGATCGGCCGGCATGATGTTGGCGCATTTGAGCTTGAACCGGGACTGGCCGAACACCAGGCCGGGGAAGGCGATGGACGCGCCCAGGGCGCCAGCGCCGGTGGCCATGAACTTGCGACGGGTGATATGGGTCATGATGTCTCCTCTGGGGTCCATGATTTTTATTGTTGTGAATCCGGCTTGCCGGCCTGCTTTACTGCGAAAAGAACCGCAACAACTGCTGGGTGATGAATTCCGGCTGCTCTTCGGTGACCCAATGGCCGCAGTCGGGAATCAGGCCGCCACGCACATCCTCGGCCACGCGCCGCAAGGATTCGATGGTGTCCATGCCGCGCCCGAAGCTCTTGCTGCCGCCCAGCGCCAGCACCGGCATCTTCAGCTTGCCGTCGGCCTTGAGCATGGCGGCGTTGTCGGCCGCATCCACCGGCAGCGCGCGGTAGTAGGAATACATGGCGCGCATGGCGCCGGGCTTGACGTAGGTGCGCAGGTATTCCTTCTTGTCTTCTTCCGCAATGCAGGTCGGGCGGTGGCCATAGTTCTCGAACAGCCAGTTGATGATCAGGTGTTCGCGATCCTGGAACAGCGCTTCCGGAAAATCGGGCGTGCGGAACAGCGCGTGATGCCAGCGGCGGCCATTCTGCGAGAAGTCATGGCCGTCACCGGGAATGGCCACATCCAGGATCGCCAGCTTGCGCACGGCCTGGCGATGCTGGGCCGCCAGCGAGAATGCGGTCGGGCCGCCCCAGTCATGACCGACCAGGAAGAATTCCTTGATGCCCAGTTGCTGCAACAATTGCCAGACGTCATTGGAGACCGTCTTCTTGTCGTAACCGGCACCCGGCCGGGAAGAATCGCCCAGGCCGCGCAGGTCGGGCGCGATCACCTGATATCGTTCGGCCAGCGCCGGTATCACATAGCGCCATTCATGCGAGGTCTGCGGAATGCCATGCAGCAGCACCACCGGGAAACCCTCGCCCGCCTTGAGGTAATGCAGGGTGACGTCGTCGAGGTCGGCATAGTGGCTGGTGATTGTCGTCATTTCTGTTCCTTCGGTTCAATGGCTTGCACTGCGTCATACGGCGCACTCGCGTAGTGGCACATGACGGCGGAGTCGTCCCAGCGGCCCTTGCCCTGGCCGCTGACGGCGAGGAAGGCATTGAATGCGGCACTGGAGAGCGGCGCGGAAAACTTGACGTCCCGGGCGGCCTCCAGCACCAGCCCCATGTCCTTGACGAAGATGTCCACCGCCGAGGTCACATCGTCGAAGGCTTCGTCCACCATGCGCGGGCCGCGATCGCCCAGCATCCATGAATTGGCGGCGCCGCTGCGCAGCACTTCCAGCGTGATATCCAGCGGCAACCCCTGACGCCGCGCCAGGGCCAGGGCTTCGCCGGCGGCGGCCAGGTGCACGCCGCACAGCAACTGGTTGAGCACTTTCAACCGGGCGCCGGCGCCGGGCTGTTCGCCGACGTGATACACCCGCGCGCCGAATGCGCCCAGCACCGGACGGGCCCGTTCATAAGCAGCCTTAGGGCCAGCGCTCATGATGGTCAGCGTGCCTGCCGCCGCGCCAGCGGCACCGCCGGTGACGGGCGCATCCAGCAAGGTGATGCCGTGCTCCTGAAGACGCTCGCCGAGCTTGCTGACGTAGGCCGGCGACATGGTGCTGCATGCCACGAAGACGGAGCCCGGGCGCATGGCGCCGGCCAGGCCGCCGTCGCCGAACAGCAGGCTTTCGGTCTGCACGTCGTTGACCACCAGGCTGATCACCAGGTCGCAGCGCCGGCCGAGGTCGGCCAGGCTGTCGGCGAACTGGCCGCCGCGTTCCAGCAGCCAGCCCTTCATCTCGGGGACGACGTCATAGCCGATCAGGGCATGGCCCTTGGCGATCAGGTTGGTGGCGGCGCCGCGCCCCATGGCGCCGAGGCCGACCAGACCGACGGTCGGTGTGCTCATCGCAGCCACTCCTTGATCGAGGCGCAGACGGCCTGCTTCGAGATGCCGTAGCGATCATGCAATGTCGGCAGCGCGCCGGCATCGAGGAACTTGTCGGGCAAGGCGATCTGACGGAAGGCCGGGCGCACGCCGGCGCGCAGCAGCACACCGGCGACCGCTTCGCCCAGGCCGCCGACGATCGAGTGGTTTTCGGCGACCACCACCAGCCGGCCGGCGCGCGAGGCTTCGGCGATGATGGCGGCTTCATCCAGCGGTTTGACGGTGCCGCAGTGGAGCACGGCGACGTCGATGGCGTCCTGCTTCAAAGCTGTAGCGGCTTCCAGCGCGCGCATGGTCATCAGGCCGGACGAAATGATCAGCACGTCGGCGCCGTCGCGCAGCAGCTTGGCCTTGCCGATCTCGAACTGGTAGTTGTATTCATCCAGCACCAGCGGCACCTTGCCGCGCAGCAGGCGCAGGTAGACCGGGCCGACGTGATCGGCCATGGCCGGCACGGCCTGTTCGATCTCCAGCGCGTCGCAGGGGTCGATGATGGTCAGGCCGGGCACGCCGCGGAAGATCGCCATGTCTTCGGTGGCCTGGTGGCTGGGGCCGTAGCCCGAGGTCAGGCCGGGCAAGGCGCAGGCGAATTTCACATTGAGGTTTTCCTCGGCGATCACCTGATGGATGAAGTCATAGGCGCGACGCGAGGCGAAGGCCGCGTAGGTGGTGGCGAAGGGAATGAAACCTTCCTTGGCCAGGCCGCCGGCCGCGCCGAACAGCAACTGCTCGGCCATGCCCATCTGGAAGAAACGTTCCGGATGGTTCTGCGCGAAGATGTGCAGGTCGGTGTACTTGGCCAGGTCTGCGGTGATGCCTACCACGTCGGGACGCGTCTCGGCCAGCTTGCTCAAGGCGTTGCCGAAAGGCGCCGGCAAGGTGCGCTGTCCTTCATCGGCGATCGAGGCGATCATGGCCGAGGTGGTCATGCGGGGTTTCTTTTCTGCGGTCGGTGCGCTCATGGTCATTCCTTCTCTACGTCGGTCGCTTCCAGCAAATCCAGCGCCTGCTGCCATTCGGCCTGCTCCACGCGGATGAAGTGGTTCTTGGTGCGCTGCTCCAGGAACGGCACACCCTTGCCCATCAGGGTGTCGAGCAGGATCACGCGCGGCACGGATTGTTCGACCGCGCGCGCGGTGTCGAAGGCGGTACGCACGGCGTCGATGTCATTGCCGTCGACGCGCTGCACATGCCAGCCGAAGGCAGCCCACTTGTCGGCCAGCGGTTCGAAGCCGAGGATGCTGCTGGGCGCGCCGTCGGCCTGCTGGTTGTTGATGTCGACCAGGCAGATCAGGTTGGACAGCTTGTGGTGGGCCGCCGACATGGCCGCTTCCCAGGTCGCGCCCTCGTCCAGCTCGCCGTCGGACATGGAGTTGTAGATGAAGGCCTTGTTACCCTTCAAGCGCAGCCCCAGCGCCATGCCGACCGCGATGGTCAGGCCCTGGCCGAGCGAGCCGCCGGAGATTTCCATGCCGGGCGTGTAGGTCGCCATGCCGGACATGGGCAGGCGGCTGTCGTCGCAGCCGTAGGTGTCCAGTTCTTCCTCGGGAATGACGCCGGCATCGATCAGGGCCGCATAGTGGGCGATGGCGTAATGGCCGTGCGAGAGCAGGAAGCGGTCGCGCCCTTCCCATTCCGGGTCTTCGGGGCGATAGGTCATGGCATGGCCATAGGCCACCGCCAGCACATCGGCCAGGCCGAGCGCCTGCCCGACATAGCCTTGTCCTTGCACCTCGCCCATCTTCAGGGCAAGCCGCCGGATGTTCCTGGCGCGCTGCCGGAGCGACACGCCTTGCGTAGCACGATTCATGGTTTCTTCCTTGTATGGGAAAGGGATGGAAGTGATGTATCCCGGGTTCAGGCCAGCAGCCGCGTCGGCACCTGTCGCCGGTGGATGGCTGGCAATGCGATGGAAAGATGCATGGCTGTCTCCGTAGCGGACGTCCCGATGGTTCATTCTTGTGGGTGGCGTTATCTTCGATCCGGCTTGAGGTGTCGTCAAACGAATTAATCATCCCAATAGATGAACCATAATCATCCGATGGTGATACCGGTTTCAGATGACGCCCACAGGCCGCCACAACAGCGGCTTTGCGTCGACTGATGCCAGCTCAGACATGACGCATTGCAGCAAAGATCGACATTGACGCACCTGGCATGGCTCAGTTAAATGGCGGAATCAGTGACTTCAATTCATCCGAATCATGCGCAAGATTCCCCCGCTGGCCTCTCTGCAAGCCTTCGAATCGGCCTCCCGCCTGAACTCATTCATGCGCGCCGCCGACGAGTTGCACCTGACGCCCTCCGCCGTCAGCCACCGGATCCGCGACCTGGAAAAACATCTCGGCATCCAGCTGTTCCATCGCGTGCATCGCTCGGTGGTGCTGACCGATGCCGGCCGCCGCTACGCCAAGGAGATCGGCGCGGCGTTCGGCCGCATCGAGTCCGCCACCCAGCAGATCGCGCGGGTCGGCAAGAGCGACCTGATCACCGTGCATGTGGTGCCCAGTCTCGGGGCGCAGTGGCTGATGCCGCGCATCGCCCGCTTCAGCACCTTGTATCCGGATGTGGACGTGCGGGTGACGGCCTCCAACGACAAGGTGGCGCTGGAAGACGGCAGCATCGATTTCGACATCCGCTATGGCGCCGGGCTGGGCCGGGCCGGCGTGGAGACGGAGATGTTCCCGCCCGAGCCGATCGTGGCGCTGTGCTCGCCGCAGATGGTCAAGGGCAAGTCCGGCCTGAAGTCGCCGTCGGACCTGCCGCAGTTCCCGCTGATCCATTCCGAGGTGAACCTGTATGGCTGGCGCGAATGGCAAGGTGACCATGCCGGTGTCGCACTGAATCTGGTCCGCGGCCTGCGTTTCGACCGCTCCTTCATGTCCATCTTCGCCGCCATCGACAACCTCGGCGTGTGCCTCGAAAGCATGCTGCTGGTCGAGCGCCAGTTGGCCGCCGGCAGCCTGGTGCTGCCCTTCGGCAAGGAAGGCCCGCGCATCGAATGCCACACCCTCAACTATCTCTCCAGCCGCGCGCGGCTGCCCAAGATGCGACTGTTCCGGGACTGGCTGATGCAGGCGCTGGCGGAAAGCCCGAGCCTTCAGGATTGACGGCGACCGCACCGATTGCGGCCCACAACAACAAGCACTGCGAGACGCCATGATCCCTCCCTTGACCGCCCTGATGGCCTTTGAAGCCACCGCGCGCCGCAAGAGCTTCAACCTGGCCGCGGCCGAGCTGCATCTGACGCCTTCGGCCATCAGCCACCAGGTCGCGCGACTGGAAAAGCTGCTGGGCCTGCGCCTGTTCGAGCGCTCCGCGCGCGGCGTGGAACTGACGCCGGCCGGCCAGACCTATCTGCACCGCGTGGCCGGGGCGCTGGGCGCCATCAATTCGGCCACCGAGGATTTGCGCCATGGCGTGGAAAATTCGCTGTACATCCATTCCAGCCCGAGCTTCGCCAGCCTGTGGCTGATGCCCCGGATCGGCCGTTTCGCCCAACTGCATCCGCATATCTCGCTGGGCCTGTCGGCGTCGCCGGAAGAATCCGATTTCGCCATCGGCCAGGTCGATCTCGACATCCGCTGCGGGCTGCCGCACTGGCCGGACCTGGACATCATGCCGATCCTGCCGGAACGCATCGTCCCCATGGCCAGCCCCGGCTTTCTCGACCGACACCGCATCGCCACGCCGGCCGACTTGGTGCAGGCGCCGCTGATCCAGTCGCGCGTGAGCCTGGTGCAATGGCCGGAATGGTTCACCCGCTATGCGCCCGAGCTGCGCCCCGAGCGCATCGCACTGCGCTTCGACCGCTCCATGATGAGTATCGATGCCGCCGTGCAAGGCCTGGGCATCGTGCTGGAAAGCGATGCCCTGAGTGCCGGTCACCTGCGCGCGGGCCGCCTGCGGCCGGTCTTCGGCGACGGCCTGGAGATTGCCATCACCCAGCACTTCGCGGTCTGCCCGGCGCGCAATGCCTCGCGCCCGGAAGTGATCAGCTTTCTCCAATGGCTGCGCGCCGAGGGAGATCTGGCGAGATGACAAGGATTCAGCCCTGCCTGAATTTTCATCGCTTGCCTGCAAGCCGCGCCGTAGAAAAAATGAAAGCCTTTTCATCTCACGGAGACCAGCGACCGGGCATCTGCCTGCTCGCGCCAGCGCCATGACCGACCACCCATTGCAGCCGCTCGCCCATGCCATCCGCTTTCTGTCGATCGACGCCATCGTGCGCGCCACGGAAGGCCACCAGGGCGTGCCGCTGGGCATGGCCGAGATCGCCACCGCCCTGTATGCCAAACATCTGCGGTTCAATCCCGAGCAGCCGACCTGGTGGGATCGCGACCGCGTGGTGCTCTCCAACGGGCACGGCTCGATGCTGCTCTATTCATTGCTGTACCTGACCGGCTACCGGCACATCTCGCTGGACCAGATCAAGACCTTCCGCGACTTCGGCTCGCACTGCGCCGGCCATCCGGAATACGCCCCGGACATGGGCATCGAAGTCACCACCGGCCCGCTCGGCCAGGGCATCGGCAACGCCTTCGGCATGGCGGTGGCGGAAGCCTATCTGAACGCGCGTTTCGGCGACGGCCTGGTCAATCACCGCACCTATGCCTTCGTCGGCGATGGCTGCCTGCAAGAAGGCATCGGCCAGGAAATGATTTCACTGGCCGGGCATCTGCGGCTGTCCAAGTTGACCCTGCTGTGGGACGACAACCGAATCACCGACGACGGCACGACCGAACTGTCGATCAGTGAAGATGTGGCCGAGCGTTTCCGCGTCGCCGGCTGGCATGTCATCGAAGTCGACGGCCATGACATCGACGCCGTCTCGCGCGCGCTGGATACCGTGCACACCGCGACACGGCCATCGATGATCGCCTGCCGCACCATCATCGGACGCGGCATCCCGCGCGTGCAAGGCCAGCGCGGCGGCCACAGCGCCCGCCTGTTCGAGGAAGATGCGCAAGCCGCGCGCGCACTGTTGCAGTGGCCGCATGGTCCGTTCGAGGTACCGGCGGAGATCCTGTCGCACTGGCGCAGCTTCGGCCAGCGCAACGCCGCGGCCCATGCCGACTGGCAGGCGCGTCTGGCGGCCCTGGCACCGGCCGACCGCGCCGAATTCGAGCGCGTCATGCGCGGCGAATTGCCGGCTGGCTGGCAGGATGTGCTGACCGGACTCAAGCGCGAGGCGATCCAGCCCGCACAAGGGCAAGGCGGCATCCTGATATCGGCGGCCATCAACCAGTTGCTCTGCGAGGTCATTCCCGAACGCATGGTGGGATGCGCGGACCTGGAAGCGCCGACCGCCCACAAGGGCACGCTGCAAGCCTTCACCGCCACCCATCGCGGCGGCGCCTATGTCCACTGCGGCGTGCGCGAACACCTGATGGGCGCCATGGCCAACGGCATGGCCGCGCATGGCGGCGTCATCCCGCTGAGCATCACCTACCTCGCCTTTTCCGACTACGAACGCCCGGCCCTGCGCATGGCCGCACTCATGGGGCTGCCGGTGAAATATGTGTTCAGCCACGACTCCATCGGCATCGGCAAGAACGGGCCGACGCACCAGCCGGTGGAAATCCTGGCGGCATTGCGCGCCATGCCCAACATGCTGGTGATGCGCCCGGCCGATGCCACCGAAGCGGTCGAGTGCTGGGAAGCCGCCATGCAACACCGCAGCGGCCCGGTCAGCATGATCTTCGCGCGCCAGGCGCTGCCGCCGGTGCGGCAAGCCTTCACCGCCGACAACCTGAGCGCCCGGGGCGGTTATGTGCTAGCCGAGGCGCAATGCGCTGCGCGCCGGGTCAGCCTGCTGGCGACCGGTTCCGAAGTGGCCATCGCCGTCGCAGCGCGCGCGCAACTGGAAGCACAGGGGATCGGCACGGCCGTGGTGTCGCTGCCGTGCTGGGAACTGTTCGACGCGCAGGACGAGGCTTACCGCGCCTCCGTGCTCGGCGCCGATACCGTGCGCGTGGGTGTGGAGGCAGCGCTGCGGTTCGGCTGGGATGGCTATCTCGGCAGCCGCGGCGGATTCGTCGGCATGCACGGCTTCGGCGCGCCGGGCCCGGCCGATGCGCTGTATCGCCACTTCGGCATCACCGCCGAGGCCGTGGTGCTTGAGGCCACGCGCCTGCTGGAGGGACACGGCATCCGGTGAGCCGCATGGGTCACCCGGGCGGGCAGCCGGCGCCGGGGCCACGAATGTAAGATAATGTGGCCACCCAAACCAGGCAAAAGGAATGTCAAAATGAGAATGTTGCACACCATGCTGCGCGTCGGTGATCTGGACAAGTCCATCGATTTCTACACCACCGTGCTGGGCATGCAGCTCCTGCGCCGCACCGACTACCCCGAAGGCAAGTTCACCCTGGCGTTCGTCGGCTATGGCGAAGAAAAGGATCACACCGTGCTGGAGCTGACCCACAACTGGGACACCAAGAGCTACGACCTGGGCACCGGCTACGGCCACATCGCCGTCGAAGTGGATGACGCCCATGCCGCCTGCGACGCGGTCAAGGCCAAGGGTGGCACGGTCACCCGCGAAGCCGGTCCGATGAAGCACGGCAAGACCGTGATCGCCTTCGTGCAGGATCCGGATGTACCCCAAAGTATTCACTGAGAATTCGATACCCCAAACTTCCTCGTAGTGCAGATGTTTCCTCCCAAACCTGCCGACATTTAGCAGCGCCACTTAAAACTGGACCTGATCCCCTCTCTGTCTCAGTAACTTCTCCGATTTCCGTCAGCGCACCGATGCTCCTAGTGAATTCGGATCAAGCGCGAAGAGGATTTCAAAGCAAGTAAAAAATCGCCCAATTTCATTGAGGCCTCCAAAAGGGAAGCTGGGATAAACCAGCCTTATCCATAACGATAGCTACACTTTGCTTGGCCCGCGTCACGGCGACGTAGAAGCTCGATGCAGAAGTCGGCTCCAGAAAGACGTTAGACGAGATAAACTTTTCTATCGGATTGGTTGGCACTATGAGAACTCTCTCGTAGGTCATCCCTTTTGAAACTTTGAAATTAAGATAATTAAGGTCAAAAGCTTTTCCGGAACTGATGCTGTACCGTAGACATTGAGGTTGGAACGTCCGAACGTATTCTGTGACGTGCTGTGGCGCCACTAGAAATACGCCATCATGGTCAGTAACCGTATGATTTTCCGACTGTGTATTTGGAAAGGCCCAAGAAGGGTCAAAGATGCCATCAGAGAATGTAGCAATCAGAGGGTGGCATCGCCAAGTAACGACGCTCTCTACGATGTTCAGCAATCCCATAGCCTGGCGCTCGCGAGCCCATTTAACTGCACCTGCATACGAGTACTTTGAGTTCTTGGTGCTGCGCGGATTCGTGGCCAGCACGGACTGTCGGATGTCGCCAACCATGCGAATGCTGATCGCTG
>Ga0154006_1000545_pt1 | contig 12603 bp, 13 predicted proteins | sample TSFL090MetaG_FD_104747 | JGI IMG/M metagenome (GOLD analysis project Ga0154006, IMG submission 104747) | Attine ant fungus gardens microbial communities from Florida, USA - TSFL090 MetaG | ecosystem: Host-associated > Fungi > Mycelium > Unclassified | place: USA: Florida, Wakulla State Forest... | reverse complement strand
TTCGTGGACGCAGATCGGCCCGTCGTTCGGCACGCTGCTCGGCACCGGCTGCATTGCGCTCGTGACGCTGTCCACCACCTCCGGCGACTTCCTGTCGTGGGGCTGGCGCGTGCCGTTCGCGGCCAGCGCGCTGCTGGTCGTATTTGGCTTCTGGTTGCGGCGCGGCGTCGACGAAACGCCGCAGTTCGAGCAGCTCGCCGAATCGCACGCAACCGCCGAGGTGCCCGTCGCCGAAGTGCTGAAGTGCCACTGGCGGCGCCTGTTGATCGCGGGCGGCTCGCGGATCGGCTCCGACGTGCTGTACGCGCTGATCGTCGTGTTCACGCTCACCTACGTGACGACCGTGCTGCACCTGTCGCGCCCCGTCGCGTTGACGGCCGTGATGGTCGGCACGGCCGTCAACGCGCTCGCGGTGCCGTTTTTCGGCGCGCTGTCGGACCGCTTCGGGCGGCGGCCGGTGTATCTCGCCGGCGCGATCGCCGGAATCGTGTGGGCGTTCGTGTTCTTCACGATGCTCGATACGGCGCGGCCGGGTGCGATCGTCGCGGCCGTGGCGATCGGCCTCGTGATCCATGCGGTGATGTACGGCCCGCAAGGCGCGTTCGTCACCGAACAGTTTCCGACGCGCGTGCGTTATGCGGGTTCGTCGCTGGCGTACACGCTCGCGGGCATCGTCGGCGGCGGCTTCGCGCCGCTCGTGATCGCCACGCTGTTCCGCGAGACCGGGACGACGACGGCCGTTTCGCTGTACGTCACCGCGGCGCTGGTGGTCACGTCGATCGCGTTGCTGGCCGCGCGCGAGACCGCGCACCGGCCGCTCGCCGACTGAGCGCGCCTGTCGATCGCCTCATTGATACGCACTTCAAACGGATACCCGCATGCAAACCCTGTCGTTCAACGTGATGTCCCTGCAACGCGCGCCGACCCATGTCGACGTCGAGATCGAACGCGTCGTGATCGCCGGCTGGGCCGGGCGCGATCCGGCAGCGATCCGCGCGCACATCGACGAACTCGCGGCGCTCGGCGTCGCGCCGCCGTCGACCACGCCGTGTTTCTATCGCGTGTCGTCCGCGCTGCTCACGCAGGCGCCGTCGATCGGCGTGCTCGGCGCGCGCTCGGGCGGAGAGATCGAATGCGTGCTGGTCGACAGCCCGGCCGGCACGCTGGTGACGGTCGGCTCGGACCATACGGATCGCGAAGTCGAAGCCTACGGTGTCGCGGTGTCGAAGCAGGTATGCGCGAAACCGCTCGGTCGCGACGCGTGGCTTTACGCGGACGTCGCGAATCACTGGGATGCGATCGAAATGCGTTCGTGGCTGATCTCGCGCGATGGCGAGCGGATTGCGTACCAGCACGGCGCCGCCAGCGGCCTGCTTGCACCTGACGTGCTGTGGCAGCGCTTCGACGACCGCCGCGCGATGCCCTCGCGCGGCGCGATGTATGGCGGCACGGTCGCCGTGCATGGCCCGATCGCGGCGATGGGCGACGGCGATGCATTCGAAATGGAACTGCACGATCCGGTGCTCGGGCGCAGCCTTCGGCACCGCTATGCGGTGGAGGTGTTGCCGGTCGTCGCGTAACGGGCAACGAGATATCGCGCGGCACACGGGCGCTACGGCGTTCTGCCGCCGCGCCAGCCCCTGCTAGTACGGCCGAAAGCAGTGATAGTCCGGAAAGTTGAACTGCGAGTCGTTGCAATACAGAACACCGGCCAGGCCGGCGCACCCGCTCAATGCAAACATGATTGCGCCCGCAACCGACACTTTCCATCCGACCTGCACCATCTCGCCCCCGTTTTCGCCTGATCGACCTCAGCCGACATGATGCGCATCGGGCGCGCCCGGGTATGTGGAGAATTGTTGCCCCGCGGGTTCCGCCGTTCGCCATCCTGCATACCCGCGCCAGCGCATGGCCTCCGGCACGGGCCATTGCTCACTTGAGACACCCGAGCCCCGCCAGCGTCGCCTCCACCGCCGTATCGAGCGGCGTCACCGGCTCCCGGCCGAGCACCGCGGTCACCCGTGTGTTGTCGAGGCGGATCGGCTCGCGCCACAGGTAGCGCATCTCGAGCAATTCGCGCAGCGTCGTGACGAACGGCGCCGCCGCCCACACGAACCACCACGGGAACTTGCGCACCGTCGGACGCAGCCCGTGCCGCTGCGCGACGCGCCGCACGGCCTCCGCCATCTGCGTACCGTCCGCATCCCAATGTCCGCCCAGGTGAAAGCGCGCGAACGGCTGCAGCGTGTCGCGCCGCTCGATCAGCTCGACCATCGTGCGCGCGGCGTCCGGCACGTACGACCATTGATGCCCGATGCCGTCCCGCCCCGGCACGCTGATGGCCGCAACCGGCTGCCCGGCCTTGACGAACCCCGCCGCAAACCAGCTGTTGCCGGTGAGCTTCGGCCCGAAGAAGTCGCCGGCCCGGACGATGATCGTGCGAACGCCCTGCCCGGCCGCATCCTGCAGCCGGCGCTCCAGCTCGACACGAATCGCACCCTTGCGCGTCGACGGATGCTGCGGCGCATCTTCGTACAGCACCGGAAACGCATCGGCGCCGAAGTTGTAGACGGTGCCCGGCAGCACGACGGTGGCCTGCGCGATCCGGGCCGCCGCGATCGTGTTGTCGATCATCGGTAGCACCTGCTGGCTCCAGTTCCGGTATCCAGGCGGATTCACCGCGTGGACGATCACGCTGCAGCCACGCGCCGCGCGGACCACCGCTTCGCGGTCCAGCGCGTCGCCGCGCATCCATGCGATGCCGTCGCGCTCGACCGTTTCGGCGTCGAGCCCGCGCTTGAGCGCGCGCACCTGCCAGCCTGCATCGCGCAGCTGACGCGCGACCTCGCCGCCGATGCCTCCGCTCGCGCCGAGCACGAGTGCCTGTCGTTGCGTCCCGCCTGTGTTGGTCGTCATTGCCGCTCTCCTTGAATGAAGCGTGATGACACGCATTCTGGCGCGTCGGCGGATAACAATGAATTGCCCAACCTGGCATATCAGCTATACATTTATGTATGGCTATCGATCTGAACTGGGAACGCTACCGCACCTTCCTCGCCGTGCTGACGGAAGGCTCGCTGTCGGGCGCGGCGCGCGCGCTCGGCATCACGCAGCCGACGGCCGGCCGCCACGTCGCCGCGCTCGAAGCCGCGTTCGGCCAGACGCTGTTCACGCGCTCGCCGTCAGGGCTGCTGCCGACCGAAGCGGCGCTCGCGCTGCGCGGCCATGCGGAAGCGCTGCGCAGCGCGGCAGCCGCGTTCGAACGCGCGGCCGCGAGCCACGGCGCGGGCGTGCGCGGCACCGTGCGAATCTCGGCCAGCGACGTGATCGCGGTCGAGGTATTGCCGCCAATGCTCGTGCAGTTGCGGCGCGACCATCCGGGGCTCGTGATCGAACTGGTGCCGACCGACCGCATCCAGAACGTGCTGAACCGCGAGGCGGACCTCGCGGTGCGGATGGCGCCGCCCGCGCAGGACCCGCTCGTCGCGCGGCGCGTCGGCGAAATCGACGTCGGCCTGCATGCGCGCGACGACTACCTGGCGCGCAACGGTACGCCGTCGACGATCGACGAACTCGCGCATCACGCGCTGATCGGTTTCGATACGGAAACGCCGTTCATTCGCTCGGCCGGGCACATGATGCCGTTGTGGCGGCGCGATGCGTTCGCGCTGCGCACCGACAGCAATCTCGCGCATCTCGCGATGATTCGCGCGGGCTACGGGATCGGTTTCTGCCAGAGCCGGCTCGCGCAACGCGATGCGCGGCTCGTGCGCGTGCTGCCGGACGGCCCCGCGATGAAACTGGAAACCTGGGTGGTCATGCACGAGGATCTGCGCACGAGCCCGCGTTGCCGGGCCGTATTCGATGCGCTGGCGAACGGGTTGCGCGCTTATGCCGAAGGGACGGCCGACTAGGGCGTTCCTCACCCCCGCCGTGCACGGGCATTGCTGCGGCGCTCGCACGGGTCGCATCCGGCATCGCCACCGCGATGCTGCGGATCGGCGCGGTCGCCAGCGCGGCAACGCTCGGTGGGCTGTTCTTCACGCCGCTTGATGCGCAGCCTGGCGCACTCGACTACGTGCAGGGGTTCAGGATGGCGGTGCGGGCGCTGACGACGGTACTGCTCGTGTGCGCGGCATTGTCGGCGGCGTTGGGGTCGATGCATCACGCGGTGCGGATCGGCGCGTAACGACGCCGGGGCCGGACGACACATCGCCGGCAGCGGAACGGAACGGCAAATGCCCCGTCGTTCGCCGGCATTGAAATCACTTCACGGGTGATGCTTCCGTTGCTTCTGCTGCTGTTGCGCGTGCCGCGCTTCCCATTCGGCCAGCTCGACGCGATAACGCGCCAGCGCTTCGTCGTACAGGTCGAAAACGCACGGCGAGCAGCCGCTGTTGCAGCAGTCTTCCAGTTCGGGTTGTTCGGGTGGGGTCGGACGCGGATCGTCGTCTGGTGTATCCGCTGGAGGTTGATTCGGCACGGCGGGTTCCGGTGACAGGGAACAGTCAGTATACGGCCATCCCGCCACCGGTTCACGCCCGCGCATCGGCAACCGCTACCGGTGTCGCAACGGCCGGACCGTCGAGCGGGCAGGCCGCGCCGCGCGATCGGTCCGGCCATCGCAATTGCCGTCCGCTAAGCCACGCGACCGCTCACCGGAATCGATGCGCCGGTGATCGCCTGCGCGTCGGCCGACAGCAGGAATCCGATCGTCGCCGCGAGCTGTTCCGGGCGGACCCAGCGCGAGAAATCCGCGTCGGGCATGTCCTTGCGGTTCGGCGGCGTGTCGATGATGCTCGGCAGCAGCGCGTTCACGGTCACGCCGCGCTCGATCAGTTCCGCCGCCAGCGCCTCGGTAAGCCGCGCGACGCCCGCCTTCGCGGCCGCATACGCGCCCATCCCCGCCCCGGCCTTGAACGCCGCGCCCGCGCCGATGTTGACGATGCGGCCGGCCGGGCTTGCCACCAGGTACGGCAGCGCGGCCTTCGACGCATTCAGCGCCGTCTTCACGTTGAGTTCGTACATGCGGTCCCACGTGGCCGCATCGCCGTCGGCGATGGTCTGCCACACGAACGCGCCCGCGATGTTCAGCAGCGCGTCGACGCGGCCGAATTCGCGATTCACGGTGTCGAGCGCGCGGGCCGCCGCCTGCGGATCGACGAGATCGATGCCGCCGATGCGCAACGCATCGGCCGGCACGCCGGGCAACGCCTGCGCGTCCGGGGCCGCGCCGCGGCCGATCAGCGCGACGCGGGCGCCGCGTTCGCCGAGCCACGCGGCCGTGGCGACGCCGAGATGGCCGAATCCGCCGGTGATCGCGACTGCCTTGCCTTTGAGGTCTTGTTCCATCGATGTGCTCTCCTGGGTCGAGTGGGGATTGGAGGTTGCGGGGTCCGGGTTGGGTGCCGGCTGTGGCACCGGCGTGCCGGCCGGGGTTTCGACAGCGTAGCGCCGTTCACGCTTGCGTGCGCACGGCGGCACATGGCGAGGCCGAGGCGGCCGCACACGCAGCCGGCCGGGCATAATGCGCGATCACGGCACGCCGCACGGCGCGTCGTGATCGCATCGGGTCATTGAACGGCCCGTGCCGCTTCCGTATCGAAACCCGAACCTCAACCCGTCTATCCCCGTGCAAGTACTCGTCGTTGGCACCGGCAAGCTGGCAACCGAACTGCTCGGCTCGCACCGGCTCGACCCGGCAACCTGCCGCGTGATGGCGTGGTCGGACCCTGCACGTATCGACGCCCGATCGATCGTCGTGCACGCCGGATCCGGCCGCGAGTTGCCCGCCGTGATCGCATTCTGCCGGGCGACCGGATCGCCGCTCATCGAGCTGTCCACCGGCTCCGACGTCGAAACCGGATCGCACGACTTCCCCGTCGTGCTGTGTCCGAACACGAACATCCTGATGCTCAAGTTCATGAGCATGCTGGAAACCAGCGGCCATCTGTTTCGCGACTGCCGCATCAGCGTGACCGAGTCGCACCAGGCCAGCAAGACCTCCGTGCCCGGCACCGCGGTCGGCATCGGTCAGTCGCTCGGCGTGGCGGCGCAGGACATCCGCTCCGTGCGCAATCCCGACGAGCAGCGCGATGCGTTGCAGATTCCCGACGAGCAGCTCGGCCGCCACGCGTTCCACCGGATCCGCATCGAGGATGGCGCGTGCAGCCTGCAGTTCGAATCGCGCGTGTACGGCGCGTCGCCCTACGCGGACGGCGTGTCGCGCATCGTCGAGGCCGTCCGGCAGCACGAACTCGAGCCTCGCCGGTATTCGATCGTCGAGTTCATTCACAGCGGCTGGCTGTAGGCGCAACGGCGCGCGGGCCGGCGCACTCGACGGCCGCGTGTGCGCAATCGTCGACTCACCCCTCACCCGTCGCCCAGCCTGGCCCCGCTCTCCGGCAACGTCGCGCCGCCGTCGACGACGATCGTCTGCCCGGTGATGTACGCCGCATCGGCCGACGCGAGAAACAGCATCGCGTTCGCGATGTCCTCCGGTTCCCCCATCCGTGCAAGTGGGATGTCGCGCGCGATCTGTGCGGCGACCGACGCATCGCCGAGATTGCCGGCCGCCGACGTGCGGATCATCCCGGGCTCGACACCATTGACCGTCACGTTGCGGCGCGCGAGTTCAAGCGCCGCCGCGCGGATAAAGCCGTTCACGCCGGCCTTCGATGCCGCGTAATGCGCGAGCCCCGGGTAGACGACGCGCGGCCCGGTGACCGACGACGTGACGAGCAGCCGCCCGGCTCCGGCGCGCGCGAATGCCGGCAGCGCGGCCTGCGCGAGCCAGAACAACGCCGACAGGTTGACCGACAGCGTGCGTTCGAGCGTCGGCTCGTCGATCCGCGCAAACGGGGTGAGCGGGAAGTACGCGGCGTTGTGCACGACGACGTCGAGCCGGCCGCCGTCGCGCTCGACCGCCGCGACGAGCGCGCCCAGTTCGTCGCGGCTCGCGGCATCGACGCGATACGCGCGTGCAGCGCCGCCCGCGCTGGCGAGTGCGTCTGCCTGGGCGGCAGCCGCATCGCCGTTGAGATCGGCGAGCGCGACGAACGCAGCGGATTCCGCGAAACGGCGCGCGATCGCCGCACCGATTCCCTGCGCGGCGCCCGTGACGAGCACGACGCGTCCGCTGAAATCCGCACGCAACCGGCCGCTGCCGAGTGCCGCGTTCACCGCCGCGCCTCGCCGCCGAGCGGATGCACGGTTTCGTTCAGCACCTGCGCATGGGCGCCGATCGGGAAGTTCGACATCGTGCCGAAATCGCCGTCCTGATAACCGAAGATCTTGCCGTCCGTCTTGCGTTGCGCGAGGTCGATCAGCACGACGCCGAGGGTCGGCACCACCTTCTCGCGCCAGACGAACAGATACAGTTGCTCTGCAATCCAGAAGTAATGGCAGCGGTCCACGTCGGCCAACCCGCCTTCGACGCCCTGCAGGCACTGCCATGCGTAGAAGTTCTCGTTCAGGTAGATGTGCTCGTAGCATTCGGTCGGGCTGTAGCGGTACATCGTCCGCTTGCCGATCAGTTCGCGCGTGGGCCCGTGCAGCGGGCCCGCCTGCGCCTGGCCGCCGAGCGTGCCGTGCCGGAACGCCGCGTCGACACCCGTCAGCGGCAGCCCGCGCGCGACGCGCGTGAACGCGTCGATATGCGTGTCGGCTTCGGTCGGCAGCGTGCCGACCACGGACGTCCACACGCCGTTGCCGACGTCGATCACGAGGCTGACCGACGTCGCGCGCGCGGCCGGGTCGATGTAGTCGACGAAATACAGGTCATCGCGCAGCCGCGTGACGCGGCACGGCGCGCGGCCGCCCGTGTCGGTCGCCGCGTCGCGCCATTGCAGCGCGCCTGCCTCGAACGTATAGACGCGCCACGGGCCTGATGCGTCGCCGAGGGCCAGCGAGCGCCCGACGAGCGCGTTCACGGGCGCGAGGATGTTCGCGTCCGGCGCGAAACCGTCCGCGAGCGCGCCCACCTGAATGAATACCGGATCCTGTCGTTCCACCTGCCGTCTCCCGCGCAGCTTCAGGCCCGGCGGGCCGTGTACGCTGCTCATGTGTTCATGGTGCGGGCTGTGCGCGCCGCGCGGTATCCGCCAAAAGGATGAAGGGCGCGCGGCGCCGGAACGCGCTAAAGTGCACGTGATCCGCGCCGCTGCCGGCGCGAGGAGCGCCCATGCACCGTGTCACCCATTACCGACGGACCGACGAAGGGATCGAGGCGATCAGCCTCGAGTCCGATCGCGCGTTTCCGCGGCATGCGCACGACGAATTCGGGGTCGGCGTGATCGTCAGCGGCGCGCATCGGTCCTGGAGCGGCCGCGGGCAGGTCGACGCGCTGGCCGGCGACGCGATCATGGTCAATCCGGGCGAGATGCACGACGGCATGCCGATCGACGCGGACACCGGCCGACGCTGGCGGATGCTGTACCTCGCACCCGCGCTGGTCGCCCGTGTCGCAGCGGAAGAAGGCCTCGGCGGTGTCGAGCTCGCGCATCCGGCCGTGCGCGACGCGCGGCTCGCCACCGCGTTCGGCCGATTGCATGCACGCATCGTTGCAGGAGACACGCTACCGCTCGCCCGGGACGAGGCGCTCGTGATGCTGGTCGCCGGGTTGCTGGCGCGACATTCGAACCGCGTACTGCCGGCCGCCGGCGTCGCGCCGGCGATCCGCGTCGCCCGCGAGCGGCTCGATGCGACACCCGCCGCGCCCGTTTCGCTGGCCGAACTCGCCGGCCTGAGCGGCGTGAGCCGCTTCCAGCTGCTGCGCGGATTCGCACGCGAACTCGGCATCACGCCGCACGCGTATCTGGTGCAGTCGCGCACGCGGCTGGCGCGTGCACTACTCGCGAGCGGCCTGTCGATCGCGGATGCAGCGGCCGAAGCCGGCTTCGCCGACCAGAGCCACCTGACACGCGCGTTCGCACGCCAGTTCGGCATCACGCCGGGACGATTCACGCAGGCAGGCTGACGGACTTCACGGTCCTCGCACCGACGCCGGCGGCGCGACGTCCGAGCCGACGACCCGATACCTCCGCCTGCGCAACCCGTCAGTCGAAAACGCCGGCCGCAGCCCTGTCCCGCGCCCCGCTTCACACTCCGCCGCCGCTGCAATTTCGTTCAAGACGCCCGCGCCGCCGCACGCGATGATGCTGCACATGAAAACACGACTGATCGGCTATCTCTATCTCGCCGCCGCGATGGCGGGCGTCGGCAGCACCGTCATCGCGAGCCGCCTCGCGGCCGGCGGGCTGCCGCCGTTCGCGGCCACCGCGCTGCGCTTCCTGATCGCGACTCCGTTGCTCTTCGCGCTGATGCGTGCGCAGCGGATGCGATGGCCGCGCATCTCCGCACGCGACGCCGCGCTGCTGGTCGTCCAGGCGGCGGCGGGCGGTGTCGGCTATACGGTGTTGCTGATCAGCGGCACGAAGCTGTCGTCGCCGATCGATGCGGGCGTGATGCTCGGCACGTTGCCGGCGATGTCGACGCTGATCGCGGCGGTCGTGCTGCGCGAGCGGCAGACGCCCCGCGACTGGAGCGCGGCCGCGCTTGCCACCGCCGGCGTGCTGTTCGTCACGTTCGCGCCCGGCCAGGCGATGCCGTCGCTCCGCACGCTCGCCGGCGACGCGCTGGTGCTGGCGGCCGTCGCCTGCGAAGCCGTGTTCATTCTGCTGAACCGGCGGCTGTCGACGCCGTTGCCGCCGCTCGCGCTGTCGACGGCGATGTCGGGCCTCGGCTTCGTGCTCGCGCTGGTGCCGGCCGCGTTCGAATGGCACGCGGTGGCGACCGGCTGGACCGTCGGCGCCGTGTCGGCGATCGCGTACTACGCGCTCGTGCCCACCGTGCTCGGCTACCTGTGCTGGTATGCGGGGTCGGCACGCACGAGCGGCACCGAGGCCGCCTTGTTCACGGCGGTCGCGCCGGTGTCGGCCGTGCTGTTCGCGGTCGCGCTGTTCGGCGAGACGTTGGGCGGCACGCGGCTGCTCGGCATCGCGCTCGTCGTCGCGGGGATGCTGGTGGGCGCAACACGGCGGCGTGAACCGCCGGCTCGCGAAACCGCGGCACGGTCCGGGTTGCCGGCCAGTCCGGCGGCGCCCATCCCGACCACCCCGACCGCTGCCGACTGATTCGCGCCGGATGCGCACCGTGCGCACGCGTTACGGCTTCGCTAGCGATATCGCGTCTGCGCCAGCCGTGCCGCGAGATGCCGTGTGCGGTGTCACGCTACCGAGCATCACCACCGCCACCGGCCGGCCGTAGCGGCACGTTCGCCGACACGCATCGCGTACACCAGCCGTCCCGACGGCCACGCCACCGTCAAACCCGTCAAACGATCGTCCGCCTCGGCCCGACATCCGCGACGACTGCGGGAGACTGTAGGAATGTGTCCGCGCGCGGCAAATCCGTTGCGCACCTTCACGCAAGATGCAATATTCGCGTGGCCGGGCCATTTGACAACCACCGAACAATAATTCGCATCGTCATGAACAAGAAGGAAGCCAAAACAAGGATCGCGGCACTGCTGTCCGCGGGCGCGAAGAAAGCCGACGTGCTGGCCGAGCTGGCCGGACAAGGCCTGAAGGATCACGTGCTCGCGCGCCTGATCGCGTCCCGCGCCGATCCCGCGCTGTGCAGAAAGAACAAGGTGCACACCTGGATCCTGATCGGGCTCGGCATCGCGCAGCTGTTGATCAGCGTTGCGCTCGCCTACCTCTTCCTGGTGGACGGGCACAGCACAGGCGCGGCGCTATTGTTCCTCGCACTGGCCGTGCCGCTGTCGCTGCTGTTCATCTGGGGCTTCGCGACCCATCGCGTCGCCGCGTATCACGCGTTCATCGTCCTGTCGCTGCTGCAACTGCCGAAGACGATCGGCGATCTCGCGCGCGATCCGTCGTCCGCGCTGCCGAGCCTCGCGGTGACGGTCATCCTGGTGGGCTACGTGTGGTTCGTCCGCAACCGGATGTTCCCCGACTTCGGCTGGTTCACGCCGCGCAAGGTCGACGGCCGCTACGCATTCGTGGAAAGCGCCTGACGCCGCCTGCGCCCGCACCGCGAACGACACAAAAGGCGCCGGGCCGCCCCGCGATCGCGGGACGGCCCGGCGCCTTCTGCATTCCGCACTACCGGCGGCTTACTTGGCCTTTTCAGCCGAGTCGCTGATCGCCTGGCCCCCCTTCGCAATGTCCTGCCCCATGCCTGCAACGGTATTGCAACCGGCGAGCGCGGCGGTCACCACCAGCAGCACTGCAGCAATCGTACGCGTCATTCTCATTCTCCTTCGAGTCAACCAGCCCGACCGGGCGAAACGGATGCGGCGTGGCGCCCTGCAGCGCGCAGGGCACGGGGCCTGACCTGATTATACGGAGCCGGCCGGCGCGCGCCAGTGCCGGCGGAACCGGTATTTCGCAGGCACGCAAGCCGGTCGCACAGATTTTCCTTGACTTCGCCCATCTTGGAACTAATATACGCACCGCGTATATTTCTCATCAGGTGCCGCCGATGACCGTTCCCCAGCAAGCCTTCCTGCGCGACGCGATGCGCCGCCTCAACATGACCCGCGAAGCGTTCGCGAGCCGCATTGGCGTAAGCCGCCGCGCGCTCGATACGTGGTTGTTGCCCGACGATTCGCAGGAATCGCGCGGAATGCCCGAGATTGTCGAGCGTTTTGTGTCGGAAATCGTCGAGCGCTCGGCACCGGATGGCGGAGACTATACGCAAAGCGTAGACAAACAAGGCCTCGCGAAGCAGTTCCTGTTCGAAGGCAAGCCGCAGCTGGTCTCGGTGGACCAGTTCTCGCGGGACTCGGTCGAGGCGCTGTTCCGCGTCGCCGACGTGATGCAGCCGATCGCCCGTCGCCACAAGATCTCGCGCGTGCTCGAAGGCGCCGTGCTCGGCAACCTGTTCTTCGAGGCCAGCACGCGCACCCGCGTGTCGTTCGGCGCGGCCTTCTGCCGGCTCGGCGGCTCGGTGTGCGACACGACCGGCTTCACGTTCTCGTCGATGGCCAAGGGCGAATCGATCTACGACACGAGCCGCGTGATGGCCGGCTATGTCGACGCGCTCGTGATCCGCCACCCGGAGAAAGGCTCGGTGGCCGAATTCGCGCGTGCAACCAACCTGCCGGTGATCAACGGCGGCGACGGCCCGGGCGAACACCCGAGCCAGGCATTGCTCGATCTCTATACGATCCAGCGCGAGTTCTCGCGGCTCGGCAAGATCGTCGACGGCGCACATATCGCGCTCGTCGGCGACCTGAAATATGGGCGCACCGTGCACTCGCTCGTCAAGCTGCTGGCGCTGTATCGCGGGCTGAAGTTCACGCTCGTGTCGCCGCCGACGCTCGAAATGCCGGCGTACATCATCGACCAGATCGCGACGAACGGCCATGTGATCGAGCAGACGAACGACCTCGCGGCCGGCCTGCGGCGCGGATGTCGTGTATGCGACGCGGATCCAGAAGGAGCGCTTCACCGACGAGTCGTTCGAAGGCTACACGCCGGATTTCCAGATCAACCAGGCGCTCGTCGATTCCGTCTGCAAATCCGACACGCTGATCATGCACCCGCTGCCGCGCGACAGCCGGCCCGGCGCGAACGA
>Ga0154006_1000541_pt1 | contig 12637 bp, 10 predicted proteins | sample TSFL090MetaG_FD_104747 | JGI IMG/M metagenome (GOLD analysis project Ga0154006, IMG submission 104747) | Attine ant fungus gardens microbial communities from Florida, USA - TSFL090 MetaG | ecosystem: Host-associated > Fungi > Mycelium > Unclassified | place: USA: Florida, Wakulla State Forest... | reverse complement strand
TCGTACCAGTCTCGGCCTTCTTCGTCACAATAATAGTAAATCGCCAGGCCCGGCATATCATCGAGCGGCTCTTTTGCGTAAACAGTTACGTTTTTAAAGATATCCATCATCAAACATCCCCTATACCGACCCAACCCGCGGCAACTGTATTAACCATCAGTTGCCTGTAATACGCGTGCATCCCGCGACCGTCAGAAACCTGACTATTGAAACCAGTCATCACGCAGCCGCCCGGCGCTTCCCAATTCGAACCTGTCCCATTATTTGTGCCCTGAAAAAACTGCTGCCCACCACGCGCACACGACCTTACTGCGTTGGTATACGCATCATTACCTCTATTCCAGGCGTCGTTAGCGGTGGTGGTAACGCTGCTAATACTGTTGTCGCGAGCGCCGAACTGATTACTTAACCACTCACTCAGATAGCCGCCCCAGACGGAGCCATAGCTGTTTCCTGCTCCGTCGAACCAGCTTGCACCACCGCCAGTCTTGATAATGTTATCGACTTGAATATCGCCCTGCTGAGTAAACTTAAACGAGTGTACCGAACCAAAACCATCCCAAAGAATTTCCCCAAACGCGAGCGTACCTACTTGTTCAACAACTCGCATGAGGAAAGAGGCACCGTCTTTAAAATCCTGGTCTCCGCCACGACCTTTTAACGCTGCGCGCAACATTGGAGAGTAAAGCGTATCGCCAGTGCTGCCGGATTTGACGTTTGAAATTACCGAGACGCTGGCTTCTTCGTTAAGATTGCCGCCGGTGATGGGGTAGGCGCCTGTCTGCGCAGCTGTAGGCGGGTTTTTCTCGTAAAACAGCGAGCCCATAGGAGTACCGTCAACCTGAAGTAGTGTTTTTTCGCCACTCCAGCCGATGATAACCTTATTTTTGAGCATTCCTTCGCCGCCACCCTGTTGAATGAATCCCGTAACCACCCAATTGATTGAACTGGTGCCTGATCTAACGGCAAAGTAGATATGGTTGGCAGCATCTGATAGAACCAAGGTCACATCATTATCGGCAATAGCTAGGCAGCTAATCCTTACTTCATTAGCTAAACTAGACATCTCACTTGGCAAATTACTTAAAGATTCTTTTGTTGCCCAAAGAACCTCACCCACAGCAAATTTGTAGGTATTGAGATCGAGGGAGGTAACTTTAGGGTTGTTGGTTCTGCCAATGTTGAATGCACCAACCTGCATCGTTGCACCAACAGTGGTGCCAAACTCCGTAAATGCTGGAGTTTTAAGTGCATCAGTCAATGCACCGAAAGACCAACCTTTGGCCATTTTAAATCCTTACAGAGTTGAAACTTGTTTATCTGACATTGCAATATTCCAGCCCCGAACATTGCGAATTTTGATGTCTCGCACTGCATCGCCTTGCTTCATAGAACTGATGGAGGTGTAGTCGCTGCCGGTGACTGCAGCACTATCAGCTTTCAATGAAGATGCCGGAATACCATCAACATAGAGCTTCACCTGTTCAGCGGTTCGAACAGCAACAACACGAGTCCATGCGCCAGTTTTCAAGGTTGCTGTGCCGGTTTTGTTTGTCGGCGTGGTCCAGGCTGCAACTGTGTTGTTGAAACGAAACTCCAGTGCGATCGCACCATCTGCCGAACCAAATGCGTAATAGAACTCAACATCAGCGCTGTTCTGCTCAACATCGGATGGCTGCACATCGATGGCTATGGTTACGTTGTCCTGGCCTTCGAAGTGCTGGGAATAGCTGATAACCTGGTCGAAGGCCGAGTTGTTGCCGATGCTGATGCCGTCAAGTGCAGTGGGATTCCACGCATCTGTTTGGCCAACGTAGTTCACAACACCATGTCCCTGATACAAGTTCAGATCGGAAGACAAGGGCAGGTAGAAGATCGGCTGTGGAATAGCATATGCCGGTTCCTCTGTCGCTTTATTGTCGGCAAATGTTGCCTGGGTAACGATGAGCGAGCTGGGTAGCGTACCTGTCTTGACGAAGCCTTTACCCGTCGCATCAATGCCAACCTGGCCGCTGCCGTTGGTCATATATACGCCGGTGGCGTCCGATACAACCTTACGCTTACCTTCTGCATCCAGCAGCACCTGGCCCGTTCCCATAGTGACGTTGCCGGTGTACTTACCGCCAGTGACAGGAACAGCACCAATGTCTGTTGCTTTTGTTCCATGCGGGTTGTTCGTGTCGTCGGCATGAGCCTTAACTTCAGCGCGATACTTAGCGACAAGCTCGTCAATTTGGGCAACCGTGTATGTACCTAAGCGACCGGGAGTAAGCTTGTGTGGGTTGCCAGTGATGTCTGCTATGTGATTTGTAATAGCTGCCACAGCATCGTCATAACTCTGGCGGGTAATCTGGATGGCAGACTTCTTCCATCCATTGGCATTCTTGCTTGGTGCCAGTGTGGTACTCGGGTTGTTCATTTGGGCGATATAAATCGCGCCATCTGTTTCGTCCCATGCAGCAGCACCTTTCTTGTAGGAGACATCGCTGCCCCATTCGAAGACACCACGTTCCGCCAGCGCCAGGAATGTTGCGTCTGTTTTCCATTGCAGGTAGTTCAATACCTGAAACGTTGGAATCTCAGACAGCCAGCCCTGAATGTATTTTGCGTCGCCAGGGTTGCGACGGGCTATCGAGCTTGAATCACTCCAGACTCGGTTTAGTTTTGGGCGCAGCATTATCACCCCTTATAGATGGTTGCTTTTTGATAATTGGTGAGCCTCGGATAACTGGTGAGGCGAAGTAGGTGCGTCATGTTGCCGTTGAAATAAGTGGCGAGGCTTTTCAGGTCTTGCGAGAATAAATTTGCTGAGTCAAGTACCACAATGCGCTTGTCATCGTTAATGAAGTATTCGCAAATATGCGTTGCTGGAATCTGCTTATTCAATCCCGAAATTGAGACACCATCTGCAACCACCCATCCTTTAAATTCATCAAATGACTGTTCGTCTTCGTTATAATTCAGTGTGTATCTGCCAACAGACATCTGGCTGAAGTTGCCAGCTGAAAAATCAAATTGACCAATAGGGGTAGGTAATGCGAATAAATTATTAACTCGCATCTGCATTTCATCGAAGTTTGCTTCGGTGGTGATTTCGCTCTTATCGGCATTTGCAGTAGCTTTGTCTTCGGCTGTTAGGTGAATTGCTCCCAGCGAGTTGCCCAACATTACTTCCGGACCATCTTTGCCCAACACTGCATCATCCAACGTAATGCCACCAATAAACTCCACATCACCAGTGAATGTGCCGCCGGAATCTGGAAGTGTTCCGACTTGTTCCGGCGTTTCGCCGTGAACTGCCCCTACTTGTGCTTCATGATATATAATGGTTTTTGAGTCGTCTGGATCGCCTAAGAAGGCGTCAATCTCACTGCTTTCATATCCACCAATATCGTGGATGTTGTCATCATGTGGGTTATCTTCGGCGAGGTGTTCTGCCAATGTTTGCACTAAGTCGGATGTTGCTGCGGTAATGCTTTCTGCGTCGCCGCCCAGCAACACTCTCCAGACGTCCTCACCACCTGGCACTGTACCTATTGATTCTTCACCACAGTCATTCAGGTATAGCGCCTCCTCATATCGAACAACGGCATTTGGTACATAGGTTGTTTCTTCATCCCATTCCACAAACTGTTCCGATGCAACGATCTGCTTCTTCAGGTCGGTAATCTGGTAGAGGTAGTTCTGCCACTGGTGCGGTTCTTTCTCTACTTTCCATCCCTTTAAATATTTCCCTTCTTGGAAAATGGGATGTTCTGTATCGAGGTCCGGGTCAGTGACTTCTCCAGCTGATGCCCAAACCAAGCTAAAGTCGCCAATTCTGTTTGTCATATGACTTGTGCCGGATAATCTTTTGAATAATAAACCAGGGCGATATTCCCGGAGTCGTCCTTCAGTGTGACTGTAATGCCAGCAGGCTTAATGTCCGGGAGCATGAACGAGAGAAGCACGCGGTCAGCAGTAGGCAAGGTTTCGTGAACAATGAAGTCCATCCTCAACTTACTTTCAACTATCTCCATATCCAGCTCGCGGCCCAATACCAGATCGCAGAACGTGAGCAAGTCTTCGATGTTGCAGTTCGTCATGTTCTTTAGAACACGTGCCCGAATAGCATTCTTCAGTTGCGCATCGGTTCGCACCAAATCACCTGAGTTGCGATCGCTGTCGGAACGTAGGATACCGCCGACATTTTTGTTGCCATCATCACCAGTTCCTTCAGCAGCCGGGTTTTCGTAGTAGCCAAAGAAGCCCAGCGCCGCTGCGCCATAAAGCGTGCGGCTGGCTCCAACCAAATAAGCTATATCGTCAACCATGACGCCGAAGGAATCAGCCAGATAGCGATACTTCACAATATTCTCCATCTGCTCGCTAATTTCTGCGAACTCATCGAGAAAACACTGGATATACTTCTTGAGGTTGGTGCTGTGTTTGTACTGCGACAGCAGCATATCCAGACCTCGTTTAGCTTCGGCCATTTCTGTTTCCTAGCTGTTTGTTGTGTCTGTAACTGTGATGTTCGCCGTCTCTGTAGACGCGCGCTGGTCGATGTCCATCTCCAGAGTTTCGAGGCCCATTTCGTCGTCACTCAGGCCAACCTTCAGGCTGTCAATCTGGATGCCACTGGTGGCAGATAAGATCGCCGGCACGACATAAGACCAGACAATTGGCGCACCGGGTTGCAGTGCATCGACATACGCCTGTACGGCATTCTGAATAGAGACGACAACATCGTTAGAGCTGAGATTTGCCGTGGGCAGTCGCTTAACTGAGATGTCGAAGAACACCGGCACTTTTGATGTACGAGAGAAATAAATCGTTTTTTCGTAGCCTTTGCTGTCCTTTATCTTCGTTTCGATTTTGCCGTAGGTAGGGACACCGCCGGGCTTGGCTGTATAGATTTTGCGAGCAATGTCATTAACAGTGCCGCCATCAACAACAACGTAGATAGAGTTAGCAGGCTGATTGCCGATAGGTGAGGTGGTGTCATTATCTCGCACCCTGACGTATTCAAGATCAAGGGAAGCCAGGTTGGCGTAAATAGCTTCTGCGGTTGCAGTGCTGGAGCTGGCCAGAGTTCTGTCACGGCGCGCTCTAAGTTTCGGGTCCGATTCGTAGATAACGCCTGTCATGCCTTCTTCTGGATTGTTGACGCTCTCCCAACCTTCAATGCCGGTCGTGATGATTTTCGTCACTGTTCCCGGAGCCACATAAATTTCACCAGCTGTTTGGCAAATAGCTGTGACGTCACCAGGAAGAACAACATCGAGGTCGGTCTTAAATTCGTGAGTACCGTCGCCAACCAGAGAGCCAGCCGGAACCACCGTTCCTGATGCACCTTCACAGTAGACCGTTACCTGCGTTGGGCGATTCACGTAGCGCTCTGTGCGGTTCAATTCGCAAATTGCATCCAGACCAACACCTTCTACTGCACCAGGTCGGTAGGCATTGTAGGCCAGCTGTGCTTGCTCCCAGCAAAGCGAAGCTTCATTGGCTACGATGCCAATCACTTGCCCATCCGGGCTTTCTGGAGACACGTCGAACGTAGAACCAAAAGCAGCGGTGAATCTTGCATTGATGCTTTCGACAATTACTGACAAGGGCTTTCTGACGAATCCTTTTTCAGTAACGCCATATGTTACTGCTGCCATTGCACAATCTCGCTAATTTCGCCGTAATCAGAAACGGCGATAAAAGAAATCTTTAAAACGCGATTGCGGTAATCCGCATCGACGTCGATGGAAATTAATTGAAGTACGTGGTTTGTTGACCGAATGATGTTGGCGACGGCTGCCTGGATGTCAGACACCCTTGCGCCTTTAACGAAAATGGCATCAAACCAACCCAAGCCGATGCTCGTGTCGTTTTGCCATTCGCCCAAAATAGTCAGCAGCCGGCATTTCACCAGCTGCGCGACAAAGGCGGCTCCGCCAACTCGTGTCGCTCCACGCCCAATTAAAATGTCGTGGTTTGAATCGAGTGCTAAATTGCCTGCCATATTTACCTTTACTGCATTTCGCTCACTTCTTTACCTTCACCGTTCGAGATGTGCGTATGGCCATTAACTTTCACACCGTTGAGTGTGTAGTCACCTTCATGCGCCATAGAACCGGTAACTTGGAAAGTTTGTCCTTCGCCACCTGAGATGCTGGCGCCGCCCTGGACTGTGAGAGATTTTGTGATGGTTGTGTCGCCATCCAATGTAATCGCCGGCGCCTTCGCAGTGATTGCCGTTGGCGATGTAATTGAGATATCACCACTCGCTGAAACCTGGATGTTTGCTGTGCCAGCAACAATTTGAATTGAGCCGCCTGCATCCAGAGTGATGCGCTGCGATCGATCTTTGTTTCTCAGCTCGAACACTTCAGTCTGGAACTCTGGAATCGCCAGCGGAATAGGTTGGTTCCCGACGGTACATACGGCTGAGTTATGCGAGAACAATTGGCTGAATTGTGGCGCTGGTTTTCCATTTACCATGCCCGCTTCGGCTTTGTTCTCTGCCAACCAGTGTGAAATGCCGCGCTGTGCAAAATGCACGTACACTGGCGTACCGTCCGGAACCGGATGCGTGATGCTCCAGCCACCGCCTTGGGTAAACTTAACCGGCACTCTTTGCAGTCGCTGTTTTGGAATCAGCGTATATGCCGCCTGCAAGCCGATGAACAAGCTTTCAATAGCCAGCTGCACGTCGCAGGTTTGTGTCACAGGGTCAAAGTCATAGGCGTAGCCTGGATAGCTCGTGTTGATGTCTGGAGCGCGCTTGTTGTTTGTTTGACTACCCATTAACAAGCACCGATTCGTCGATAATGATTAAGCTAAGTTCTTTGTAGCTCGTGATTTCCTCGCCCGGATACGCATGGTTATTCGCGTAGAGGTTGGGAAGGGGAGTCGTGTACTGCTGCAGGATGTTCACGCCACAACGAATAGGGATGCCATATATTTTGTCTGTAGAAGACCATGCCAGGTCGAAGCAGTAGCAGTCAAGAGCCTTGTTTACGTACAGTGCAGACATCTCCACTGAGATGCCATCAAACTCGAAGGAGACGGATTTTGTTATCGAGAATGGGACAATCTTCACATAGCCTGTTGGAAGAAGGTTTGCGATCTCCGCGAGCGCCGCGTTTTCATCTTGCATCGTCATTTGAGTAGTCCTTTGACAGAAGATACAGGTGAGGTGAGCGCAGCCAATTTATCCTTCAGCGTTGCAAGCTGTTGCGTCGGCGAGCCGGTGCCCAAACCGGGAAGAGGAAGGCCACCTACAACACCAATGCCGATGCTCTGCGCCAGCTTTGCAAACTCCGAGTAGTCGTAAGATGACTCGATGGCCGCCGCAGCTGCGCCAGCGATGTTGTCCAGATCGACAACCTGCAGTTCTTCCAAAGTCAGCTCCATCGCCAAAATGGAAGAGGTGTCTTTGTCCTGCTTCACCCGAATACCGGTAATGACGCAGTTGAGGTAGGTTCCCAAAATGGTCGAGATATAAAGCTTCGTCCCTGCAGTACGCAGGCTGTTGAAGAGCGCATAAGTAGACTGTACGCGGTCTTCTGTTTCGAACGCGGAGGAGACTGCGCCGTACAAACTGCCGGCTGTAGCGATGAGCGGATTGTTAAATATCGCGCCTGTGGCCACCGACAGACCTTGAACTGAAACCGTCCAGGCAGAAGAGTTCTGCATGTTTGCCGCAACCACGTCCAGTCGCAGTATGCGGTTCTGGTTGATGATGCTGTCCGAAACAAGGAAGCCGGAACTCGCAGGCATTTTAGTTACAACAGTCTCTGCCTGATGACCTTCGCTCACCACCGCATCGAACTTGAAGGTATTAAATAAACTCTTGTCTGCAGGAGTTGAGGCAATGATATCTTCCACTTTCTCTCGCGCACCTGAAATAAGATTTTCGAGATTGGAAAGGGTAGACTCACTACTTGTATCTTTTTCAGCTACAGCATTTGCTGTTGCAGCCTCCCACATAATTATTGAGGGATGCGGGCCATAACTGAAGTTGCTTTTAAAACTGGATGCCGCACTGGTAACATCCCCAATAATATCTGACACTAAATAAATCCTCCGACTTCTTCAGCCATACCACTAATTCGATACAAGTCATCCCAATCAGATTCATCAAGACCGAGAGCTGCATTGCCGCCGAGAACAGTGTGAAGAGAAGTCTGGAATAATGGTCCATGAGTCATGCCGCGATGAATAACAGAAATAATCTGATATTTATCCGACATCGCATATCTGAATACTGAATCATCGTAATTCAGAACTTGCCTTTCATTTGTTACTGCAACCACACCTGATGCCAAAATTCCGTCCTGGCCTAGCAGTTGTGCAATATCAACAACCATTCCTGGTTGGATATCCGGGCTGAGGTACAGGTTAACGTCGAAGGTTCCAATGCCGGCTATAGGATTTCCCTGCACCCGGTTCGGATCGAGTGGGATAGCCTTCCTGCCTTGCGTCATCCTGTTGATAGCATCCGGGTCGCCGTATGTCTCACTGAAGATTTGCACCTCTGCCGTGGCGATATAGCCCTGCATATTGTGTTCACCGAGCAGGTTGTTGAACTCGTTGATGAACGTGTCGTGGAACACTCTGCCGGTTGGCAGGATGACATCCATCTCTTCGTCTGTAACACCGTAGGTTGAGATAGTGTGAAACCCGTAGTCGGCGCACATAGACTTGATGGCGTCGCGGAGTTTGGTTCCAGGAGGAATAGACTTTATCTGCGCAATAGTTGTCGCATTTAGCGTAGATTTTGAAAGACAGAAAAGTGTCGTGATGTGGTCAGGAACTCGCTTGTATGCGATGGCGTTCTTAATCACACCGGAAAAGATAGTTGGTAGGACTGCGCCATCAGTTATTGAGATACTGGATTTTACGCCTTTGTCTGTATTTGCTTTCTTCTGAATTACACCGCCTTGCATTTCATCTGCATAGCCTGCGCGTATTTCAATTAATAGCTCTCCAAACTTTTTATTCTGGAGAGCTTTTATTTCTTCCAGTGCCAGGTTATAGATGTTTATAGTTGCTGTATCCGCACCCCAGCCGAGCATTGATTTCACTTCAAACTCGATGGCATGTTTTTCAAATACAGTCTTTTTACTGGCGTCTTGTGCATTGGTAACAATTACCTGAACGCATCTTAACCACATAACCAATTCCAATTAATGCCGGAGAGTGGCACCGGGACGAATCCCGGCACCAGACTTAACGCCGTTGTGCGGCTACGCCGCCCATGTTCACTGTTTGAGTTGAGCTTGGGCCGCCGCGAACCTGCGCTGTGGCTGTTGATTCTTTGCCGTTGATTTTGGCCGTGATATTCACGTTGATGGTTCCAACGCTCGGACCAGTAGAGCCTACGTCGCGGAAAGTTCCCGCGCCTGCTGAGGAGAACGCTCCCATCTTTTCCAGATCGGCTACGCGCTTTTGCGCTTCCGGGCGAACATGATTGAGCCAGTTATCACCGTATCTGTTAATGGCGCGGTCAACATCGGTAGGGCCAGCCACATAAGCAGCAGCTGCTTTACGAGAGTCACCGTCATAGTGCTTAACCATCGCGGCGAGATAGTCGCGACCTACGCGAGATCTTTCTTCGAGAGAATCATCTCTTGCTGGAGTGACGCCGTAGCCTGGGTCTCTCGAAGTTCCATCCAATACCTGCATATCGCCTTTTGCAGTGGATTTCGGATTTTGGGCATGGGGATTTCCACCAGATTCAAGATGCCGCGTTGCGTCGATAAGGTTCGGTAGCGAATACCTCTCAGCTGCCTCATTAACGGAGTCTAGGGCATTGCCTGTCTGGTCTAAGTAATTGAGACCTTTCATGGCTGCGTTGTAACCCTGCACCATCCCGTTCGCCATGCCACCGAAGATGCCGTTGTAGCGCTTACCGGCTTCGCGAGAAATGGCATAGTCAGGGCTTATCGCCGCGCGCGCTGCATTGTCTTTGCGAACAGACTCGTTTAACTCTGAAGGGTCGGTTGAGTTGGCAATATCGACATTGCCTTGTGCAGCGTTAACAATTTGATCGCTTGTTCCGCTGAGACGGGCAAAGCCATCAAGACCGGCCATCTCCATTGCGCCAGCAAACCTTGCCTGGCTCCAGCCACGTTCCTGTGCTCTTTGCCGTGCGATTGTCGCCAGCGCGACAGGATTGCCTTGAGAGTTTCGTATGTCGGTTGGCGTCAACAAGCCGCGTGTGGCAACAGCAATTTGCGCTGCGGCGCTCGGGTCGCCGTTAGCCATACGGTTGTAGACGCTACTGACAGTTTGATTAGCACGCTGTGCCTGGGACTCATTAAGGCCCATCATTTCCAGCGACTGCTGCTGTGCGCTGAATCCAAACGGATTATCAAAGCCGTAGTCTTGCGCTGCGCCGACATAATCGTTCATGGAACTGATTGCGGTTCCACCGATACGCATTGCACCGATGCCTGCCGCCAGACCTTGCCCGATTGCACCCATCTGGCCTAACTCAGCCAGGAAGCCGTGTCCTGCGCTGCCTAGCGTGCCGCCAGCGATACCTCGTAGGAACGGGCTATTGAATCCATCGAAGCCGTCAGAGCCGCCACCAGAGCCACCACCGCCATTGTTCCCACCACTGCCAAAGGCGTCGCGCATACGTTTGGCGTAGTTCTTGCTACCTGGCTGGCCTAAGTCATCGAAGTCAGCATCAGGCTGGTCAAATGCTGCGCCAGCGCCGCCCTCCTGGCGTTTTGTCTCTTCCCTGGCCGCCAGTATCCCTTGCTTAACCGCAAGCGCCATGCCTGTCTGCGGGCCTTCCTGGCCGGGCTGTGACACATTCATCAGCTGGTTGCCAGCCGAAGTAACGAAGTTTGGCGTATAGTCGGAGGCTGTAAGAGCGTTTGGATTGTATGTGCGGCTACTTGCTGCAAACGGGTCAGCTTCTGTGCCGGCGATTTCGCTATAGCCTTTGGTGGATCTCTGACTGACGTCCATCCATATGCCGTAGCCCTCCATCGCACGACGGGCTGTATCTCGGGCCGCCTTGTCTTTAACATCAAAGTTCTCAGGAAGAGCGGCGCGGCCAGCCTGCAGGCGACCAACAACAGAGTCGAGCTTTGTCTTGTTACGCTCGTACCATCCTTCGTCGCGGTCAATCCACTGGCTGCGCGTTTCGTTGCCAACCGTCTGACTGAACAGAGTACGGTTGCGGCCAGAGAGCAACATACCCAGCTGCACCTGGTCGATGTAGTCGGGATGGTCTTTCTCAAGGTCGAAGAATTTCTGCGGCGCTTTGTGTTCCCAAAGTGCATCATCGCCAATTAATCCGTCAGGCGAGTACATCATGTTGGGATACATGGAGTTGGTTATGGCACCAACTTCCGAGATCGGCGTACCCAGCTCTTCTGAAACGCGCTGTCTTGCGATCGGTTCCAGACGATGGCCACGTTCCATATGGCGGTTTGGCTTAGGCGCATCGAAGCCGAGCTTCTGCACCATCTGTTTCCACGGACGTGTGTAGGGGTTGTTCCCTAAATAACCACCAACCGTTGAACCAGTAATGTCGTAGTTCTGACGCATGGCAAACCATTCTGGCGTGCCTTGCTCAAGATTGTGATACTGAACCGTTGAAGCTGGAGATGCACCGTCAGCAACATCACGGAAGTTTGCGTGTGCTGCATCTAGGTCAGCAATGGCTTTCCATTCGCGACGGGCGCGGGCTGAGTTGTAGCTTTGCGGCGCACCAAATGTTGCGGAGAAATCTGTACCGGCACGAACATTGTTGGTGCTGCTCAGCGTATTCCTGATTGGCTCTCGTGGATCGAAGGTGGCGCGGGGTTCGGACTCCATGTATTCGCCCGGACTTGCCAGCATTTTGTTGAGCGCATGTGTGGTGTAAGGGCGCTCATCTTCATCCAACTGCGCATAGGCTGCCCGAGCATCAGACACATCCATGTACCGCGTTGCTGCATCAAGGAGGCGATACCTATCCGGGTCGTGCTCTTCTTCGAGTTGGAATGGCCGCATCCCCGCGCTGCTGTTATAGTTCTGCGCCAGAGATCGAAGTGTGCTGCCAATCTCTTCTCGCAACGCTGCTGCTGCAGGGCTGCGGTCTTCCGGCTTGCCGGTCAAAGAAGAAATCAGCGAGTAATGCCCACGGTCGCCAACGGCTGAACCAGTCGAACCCAACGGAAGCCCTGCAGCATTGAGCGGCTGCCGAGGATGGCGCACGCGGCTGGCAATACTTTCATCGCCAACTTGAGGAAGAATGCTGTGATAACCAGCCTTCACATTGTTAGCTGAAGCTAGGGCAACTTCTTTAAACTGGCTACCCATCTGTTCTGCCAGCATTCGGGACACAACATTTAAATCGTTGTTGTATTCCGCGCGGCTTGAGTAGCTGTTTCTATCAAGATAAATATGCGACAGGTAATTATAACTATCATGCACGTTACCTCTGTTCGTCGCATATTCCGCCATTATGTCACCAGCATAATGACCTTCAATTTTTCCCATTAAATCCTGATTGTCTGCGAGGTTGTCTCGCAGAAATGCCTGCATTAATTTAAAATCAGGTGCAGGAATTTCGGGATTTGCTTTTGGGAGATGCAGCCACACATCCTGAGAGCTAACGCCTAAGCTATCCATATAATGGTTTATGGCGTCAAGGGCG
>Ga0154006_1000540_pt1 | contig 12643 bp, 11 predicted proteins | sample TSFL090MetaG_FD_104747 | JGI IMG/M metagenome (GOLD analysis project Ga0154006, IMG submission 104747) | Attine ant fungus gardens microbial communities from Florida, USA - TSFL090 MetaG | ecosystem: Host-associated > Fungi > Mycelium > Unclassified | place: USA: Florida, Wakulla State Forest... | reverse complement strand
TGCGCATGATGTATCCGGTTTCCATGAGCGTATCGATAAGCCGGTGGACAGTGGCGCGTTCGAGCGCACATGCCGTGCAGATTTCAGACACACGCAGCCCATCCGCCGGCCCCGAGCAGATCGCGTCGAGGATGGCTAGTCCCCGGCGCAGACTGCGGCTGCCGGTTTCTTCTCCTGCGCCTGGAATGTCCGCCAGGCGGACGTTTCTGTTTGCTGAACGAGTGGGCATGGAAATAAGATGCGGCGAAAGCAGGGCATGGCGAAGGGACACGCGGCAGTGTACCTCACCGCCTGTGACGTGAAATATCGCAAGTGCAACACAACAGAGGAGACCATTTGTATCCCATCGATTTTTTCTGGCGCGCCGCCGAGCGCTGGCCCCACAATACGGCGATCGACAGTCCGCAAGGCATCGTCCGCTTCGACGAACTTGCCCGTCGCGTGCGCGCGCTTGCCGCCACTTTCATGGAGATGGATTCTGCCTTGCAGAGCCGGGTCGGTATCTGCGCGCTCAATAGCGTTGACCATATTGTTGCACTGCTGGCGACGCTGGCCTGCGGCAAGATCTGGGTTCCCTTGAATCCCAAGAGCACCGTGCCGGAAATCCGGCGCATCCTGGACGTCACGGAGCCATCCATCCTCGTCGCTGATCAGTACGGCTTGCCGCTGGTGGAGGGATTCGCGGCGCATGTGGTGCATTGCGACGGTGCTACCGGCACCGATGCACTCGATGTCCTGGTGCAGCGGCACGACGGTGCGCCACGGCCGGTTTTCGACTTGCCTCTGGAGGCCACCCAGGCCATCAAGTTCACCGGCGGGACCACGGGCCTGCCCAAGGGGGTCATGCAGCCGTATCGAGCATGGCTCGCCAATATCACCAACCAGATTCACATGTGGGAGCTGATGCAGGATGACCGTTACGTAGTGGCCGCGCCCATCACTCATGGCACCTCGACCTATGTGTTGCCGATACTGGCGCAGGGTGGCGCACACGTGATTCTCGACGGCAGCGGTGCGCAGGCGGTGTGTGCGGCATTCCGGGATCGCGGCGGCTCGGTCTGTTTCATGCCGCCGACCCTGCTTTACATGCTGATGGCATTGCCCGGTGCATCGCGTGTGGATTTTCCGCGGCTACGCCGCCTCATCTATGGCGGTGCTCCCATGCCGGCGGAAAAGATCCGTCAGGTACGTGCATTCTTCGGTGAAGTACTTTGCACCCATTACGGCCAGACCGAAGCACCGCAGATACTGACCGCGATGCGTCCGGATGATTTCGAAGATCCGGCGCGGCATGCCTCGGTCGGCCGTGCGACCTGGTTTACCGACCTGGCCGTGATGGCACCGGACGGAACCCTATTGCCGCGTGGGGAGAGCGGGGAAGTGGTGGTGCGGGGCGATCTGCTGATGAGCGGCTACTGGCACCTGCCGGAAAAGACCGCCGAGACCATCGTCGATGGCTGGCTGCATACCGGCGACCGGGGGTATATCGATGAAGCCGGTTATCTCTATCTGAAAGACCGCCTGAAGGAACTGGTCATCACGGGCGGCTTCAATGTGTACCCGACCGATGTGGAAAACGCGCTGGGCCAGCATCCAGCCGTCCACGAGTGCGCGATGTTCGGGATCCAGGATGAAAAATGGGGCGAAGTCGTGCAGGCGGCGGTGCAATTGCGCCCTGATCACCAGGCCACGGAAGTCGAACTCATTGCTTTTGTACGGGAACGTCTGGGCCCGGTGCAGACGCCCAAGAACATCTATTTCTATGACGACCTGCCGCGCTCCAGCGTGGGCAAGGTGATGAAATCCGCGCTGGCGGCGGATGCACAGCGCATTGCGCAAGCACGACGCGCGACTACTACTTGAGGATTAGAAGATGAACAAGGAATCCAACGCCGGCAATACCGCCGGCAAACCAGCGCCGGTGACGCGACTGTGCAGTCATTCACTGACGAGCCTGCATTATCGCGATGCCGATCTGGTCGAGGATTTGCTCGGCAAGAAGACATTTACCGAAGTGATGCTGATGCAGATACTCGGCCGCCCGATCAAGCCGGTGGAAGTACATATCGCCGATGCGGTGCTGGTGGTCATGATGGAGCATGGCCTCACGCCCAGCTCGATCGCGACCCGGCTGGTCTACATGAGCGCGCCGGAAAACCTCCAGGGGGCGGTCGCGGCCGGCTTGATGGCGGTGGGCAGTCAGTTCGTCGGTACCGTCGAGAATTGCGCCCGGCTGATCGACAGGGTGTTGGCTGCCGCCGACCGCCAGGCCGAGGCGAGCTTGATCGCGGCGGATTTCCGGCAGCGTCGTGCGGCGATCCCGGGATTCGGGCATCACCTGCACAAGCCGGTCGACCCGAGAGCCTACAAACTGCTGGCGCTGGGGGAAGCACAACCGGAACTCGGCGGCGAACGCATTGCTGCCTTGCGCATGCTGTCGACCGCGGTGGACCAAGCCGCCGACCGGCCTATCACGATCAATGCTACCGGCGCGGTGGCCGTCTTGCTCGGCGAGATCGGGATTCCGACTGACTTGATGCGCGGCTTTTCGGTGGTGGGGCGCGCTGGCGGATTGATCGCCCATGTCGCCGAAGAACAGTCCAACCCGTCGGGGCGTTTCATCTGGGACGTGGTCGAACATGCGATCCCCTTTGCCGGTAATGCGGCCGAACCCCAATCATGAGGAGCCGATAATGAGCGTATCCAGGCAAGCCCACCTTATTGACACACCGGCTGACGGCTGTCTCGACGGCAATGTGTGCGTGGTCATCGGGGGCGGCTCGACCGAACCCGGCTGGGCTATCGGCCAGTCCATCGCCATCGCCTACGCCCGCGCAGGTGCCCGGGTGGTCGTGGCCGACATCAAGCAGGCGGCGGCAGACGTGACTGTTGCCCAGATCATGGAGCAGGGCGGGCAGGCATTGGCGGTCGAAGTCAATGCCACCGACGAGGCGAGCGTGGCGGCACTGATGCAAGCCGCGATGACCCGTTTTGGCCGCATCGACGTGCTGCACAACAATGTTGGCATCGGCAAGTCCGGGCCTTCGGCCAATACCAGCGCCCAAGAGTGGCAGCGCTTTGCGGATGCCAACCTGCTGTCCTTGCACCTGTCGGCCCAGAGCGCGATTCCGGAGATGAAGAAGAGCGGCGGCGGTGTGATTCTTTGCACCTCTAGTATTGCTTCCCTACGTTTTGTCGGCGTGCCCCATCTGGCCTATGGCGTGACCAAGGCCGCAGCCAACCATTTCTGTCGCATGGTGGCGGCCGAGTATGCGGCAGACGGTATCCGCGCCAATGCCATCGTCGTCGGCCTGGTGGATACGCCACGCATCCGCAAGACCATGATGGCTACCTACGGTCAGGACGAGGACGCTATGATCGCGCGCCGCAATGCGCAGATCCCGCTGGGGTTCATGGGGGATGCCTGGGACGTGGCCAATGCGGCAGTGTTTCTGGCCTCTGGGCGCGCGCGCTTCATTTCCGGTATCGAACTGGTGCTCGACGGGGCCATGAGCGCCACCGTGCGCGGTTGAACGGTGCAAAGGAGACTTCCGTCATGACACAAGAAAATACCGCTCCGGCCGTCAACCCGCATGGACAGGTGCGGCCCGCATGGCTGGCCCAAGTGCAGGAAGCACCGATCGATCCGATGCGTCCGATCATCGATGCACATCATCATCTGTGGTTGCGTGAACACTACCCTTACCTGATGGATGGTTTCGCCGCTGATCTGGGATGCGGACATAACATCCGGCAAACAGTGTACATCGAATCGCTGGCGATGCATCGCGCCATCGGTCCGGGTTATCTGCGACCGGTGGGTGAGACCGAATTCGCCAACGGCCAGGCTGCGATCGCGGCTAGCGGATTGATTGGGCCGACCCTGGCCTGCGCTGGCATCGTGACGTATGCCGATCTGCGACGGGAGGATGCGCCAGCGCAACTCGACGCCCATCTGGTCGCAGGCAATGGCCGGTTGCGCGGTGTACGACAGATCAGTGCATGGCATGCACACGATGCCGTGAAGGGCACCTCGCAGAGTCCGCCGCAGGGTTTGTTGTCCGACCCGGATTTTCGCCGCGGTTTTGCCGAATTGGCACGGCGCGGGTTGTCGTTCGATGCCTGGCTCTACTTCACTCAACTGGATGAATTGGCGGCATTGGCAAAAGCCTTTCCGGACACGATGATCGCGCTGGATCACGTCGGCGGCCCGCTTGGCGTCGGCCCCTACGCCGGCCAGCGTGAAGTCGTCGCCCAAGCCTGGCAGGAGGCATTGCATGGGCTCAAGACATTGCCGAACGTGTACATCAAGCTTAGCGGGCTGGGCATGCGTACCGCCGGCTTCGACTTCCATACCCGGAAATTGCCGCCGACCTCGACTGAACTGGCGACGGCCTGGCAACCGTACTTCGATTTCTGTATCGAGACGTTCGGGCCGGGCCGCTGCATGTTCGCCAGTAATTTCCCGGTCGACAAGGGAACGTGCAGTTATGCCGTGCTGTGGAATGCGCATCAACGTATCGTCGCAGCCTACTCATCGGCCGAACAGGATCAGTTGTTTCACCATACCGCCCAGGCCTTCTACCGGCTTGCGGCTTACTAGACCAATCATAAAGGGAGACCACCATGCAAGACACCATGATCAAGCGTCGTCGTTTGTTGCAAGCCTGCGGTGCTGCTGCACTGGGCGCGCCATTGTTGAATCGTCCGGCTCGCGCCGCTGCGCAGCATGTGTTCAAGATCGGCCATGACGTGGCCGGCAACCATCCGATGCATCTGCGCTTGCAGGAAGCGGCTGATCGCATTGCCAAGGAGACTCAGGGGCGTTTCGAACTGCGTATCTTCCCCAACAACCAGTTGGGCGGCGATAGCGACATGCTGGCGCAAGTCCGTTCTGGTAGCCTGGAAATGGCGATGTCGCCCGATGTGGTGTTGAGTACGCTGGTGCCGATGGCCTCGATCAGTGGCGTCGGTTTCGCCTTTGCCGAATATGGCGATGTGTGGAAGGCCATGGATGGCGACCTCGGCGCCTTGGTGCGGAAGCACATTGCCAAGGTCAATTTACAGGTCATGGATCGTATCTGGGATAACGGTTTTCGCCAGGTGACCAGTACCGGCAAGCCCATCACGAGGCCGGCCGATCTGCACGGGATGAAGATCCGCGTACCGTCTTCGCAGATGTGGATTTCGATGTTCAAGGCGCTCGGCGCGGCACCGACGGCCATGAATTCCAGCGAGATCTATCCCTCGCTGCAAACGCGGGTAGTGGAAGGGCAGGAGAACCCTCTGATCAACATCTTCACCCAGAAGTACTATGAGGTCCAAAAGTACTGTTCGCTGACCAACCATATGTGGGGCGGCTTCTGGGTGGTCATGAATTCGCGTGCCTGGAGCGCGGTGCCCAAGGACATCCAGGAGATCGTGTCGCGCCATATCAACCAGTCTGCCATGGATCAACGGACCGATATCGCCAAGATGGGTACCTCCTTGCAGGATACCTTGACGGGCAAGGGCATGGTCTTCAATTCCACCGCGCCGACGGCATTCCGGGAAGCGCTGGCCAAGGCTGGCTACTACAACGAATGGAAGAAGAAGTTCGGCGATGAAAACTGGGCGGTGCTGGCCCGGTATTCGTCCGGAGTCGCCTGATAGCAGGGAGAGGGGGAGGCGTGAATGTGCTGGCGAGGCGCCGGGGGACTTTACCGTACCCTGGACTCCATCTCCAGCGACACCAGATCATTCACGCCGTTCTTCAAGACATATTGCGCGCAGCTATGCCGCACGACATCTGCCGTATAACGGATCACTGGTCGCGCATCGATCAGATGCCATTGCGAAATCAGCATCGGTTTCGGCTCTGGGAGATTGAGCTGGACCAGCCGCTTGCTGAGCAACTCTTCTTTCACCAGCAATCCCGGCACTACGGCGACCCCCAGACCTTCCCTGGCCAGGGATACCAGCGCCGCTAAGGAAGGCGTACTGGTCACGCGCAACTCGGAGAGCGGAATGCCGCGTGAGGCCGCCATTTGCTGGATCAGGCTGACGGTGGCGTTGTAAGGTGCCGAATTGCTGATTTGCGTCATCAATGGATGGCGGAAGATTTCGGGGATGTCGGCATCCTGCTGCAACAAGCCGTTTTGCGATACCCACAGGTTGCGCAAGGTGACCAGGTTTTCGGTGACGATATGCGGACCGACAGGATCCACGCCGATGCAGATGATCATGTCGAGTTCGCCATCGGTCAGCCGGCGCACGAGGTTGGACGTGAGGTCGACGGTGAGGTCGATCTCGATACCGGCATACTTTTCCCGCATCAGCATCATGAAATCGGGCAGCAGGGTAAGCACGACCGTTTCGATGATGCCGACCCGTACCCGGCCCGAAATGACTTCCGTTTGTTGTGCCGCATCGTACAGTTCCGTCACGGTTTTCAATACCGCTTCCGCATACGGTTGCAGGCGCCGGCCGGTATCGGTCAATACCAGCGCATTCTGCGTTTTTTCGAATAGCTCGACCCCCAGTTCTTCCTCCAGGCTGCGAATGCGCATGGAAATTGTGCTCGGCGTGGAATGCAGCCGATCGGCTACGCGTCGCAGATGAGGCGTGCGCGCGAGTTCGACGAATGTCTCTAAAAATCTACTGTTCATAAGCGCCTGGTTGCACCAATGGTGTGAGGTTCACGCACCAGAAAAACACTTGCGGAGGGAAAAAGCCCGAAGGGGGAACGACGGACTGTCGGGTGGTGCGGTCTGCGCCCGCGATCCGGTTTCTTTTGCGCAGCACCATGATGGTGTTCGTTTTTATTGAACACTCTTGTAGTTTATTTCTTGATGGACGCTAGGTACACGTCTTTTTATAGTCGGTCGCAGTCCAGCCATCACGCCTCCCTGGCGGATGCGCTAGGCCGTCGGCACATCGTGCCGCATTGAAACATGCCCAGGCGGGCTCAATCAAGGAATCGACTATGCAACATAACGACCAACAAGCGCCATTGAGTGCGGCGCAATACAAGGAAATCGGCGCGCCCTCGATGAATGACATCCTAGCCGCAGCCGAGCGGATCAAGCCATTCGCCGTTAATACCCCCTTGCTGGAAAGCGGCGTGATCAACGCCATGACTGGTGCGCGCGTGCTGTTCAAGGCGGAAGTCTTGCAGCAAGCCGGATCGTTCAAATTCCGTGGCGCTTGCAATCGCCTGCTGCAATTGACGGCCGAACAGAAGAAGGTCGGCGTGGTGGCCTTCTCGTCCGGCAATCATGCGTTGGCGACTTCGGCCGTGGCACGGCTGCTGGACATCAAGGCCACCATCCTGATGCCGTCTGATGCCCCGAAGACCAAGATCGAAGGCGCGCGCCGCAATGGTGCGACGGTGCGCTTGTACGACCGCAAGACCGAAGACCGAGAAGCCATCGGCCGCGAGATTGCCGGGCCGACTGGTGCCGTCATCGTGCCGCCTTATGACGACCCTTACATCATGACCGGCCAGGCGACCGTGGGCCTGGAAATCGTCGAAGCCGCACGCGTTGCGCATATCGAGATCGATGCCGTGCTGGCCGCATGCAGCGGCGGTGGTCTGGTGGCGGGTGTGGCGTCGGCGGTGCGTGCGCTGTCGCCGGCTACCTCCGTGTATGCGGTAGAACCGGCGGAATTCAACGAACTCGAACGTTCCCTGGCCAGCGGTCAGCCGGAAAAGAATCCGCCCGATGCGCGTTCCATCTGCGATGCATTGCAAGTCGCTACACCCGGCAAGCTGACCTTCGCTGTCAATCGACGCCTGCTGGCTGGCAGTTTGTCGGTGACCGACGACGAAGTGCGCGAAGCCATGCGCGTGGTCTTCGCACACCTGAAGCTGGTGGTCGAGCCCGGCGGGGCCGTGGGCTTGGCGGCAGTGCTCGCCGAAAAGTTCGATATCAAGGGCAAGACCATCGTCGTGGTGCTCAGTGGCGGTAATGTCGACGCCGACATGTTCGCCGGCACACTTCATCCCTGATTCGCGTGCTTCTCTTTCTAACAGTTTTTTTCTGGAACCATCATGCTTGACAAGAATTCAGCGCGCTACCAGAACGTGGCGCGCACCATCGATAACTTCATGACCCTGGACTACACCGGTGTCGGCTTGATCGGCAAGCTCTATGAGGCATTGCAGACGCGTCAGCCAGGGTACTGCTGCATGGGTGCCGCCGAGCGGATCGTGCAGACCGCGCGCGCCAATCCGCGTGCGCCGATGCTGATCGCCACTGGTTTTCCTGAAGGCGGTGGCGTGCCCGAAACCGACGGGCCTGTTGGTGCTGCCTTGCTGGCGCGCGCGCTCTTCATGGGGCTGGGCGTGATCTCGGTGATCGTGGTCGATGAAGACTGGGCCGGGATGATGGCGGCGACCTGCATGGGCGCCGGCATGTCGCCGCGTCCGCTGCCGGCTTCGGGCGAAGCCGCACCGGTGGAATTCCTGCGGCCGGTCTATATCAAGACCGTGCCTAAGGAGATGGCGCGTTGCCACCAGGCTGCCGATGATCTGTTGCGTGTTACACGTCCTTCGTTGCTGCTGTCGATCGAGCGCCCGGGCTGCAATGCCAACGGTCTGTACCATGGCTTGGGCGGCCGGCCCTTGGACGGTATGGTGGGGGATCTGGATTACCTGTTCCGCCAGGCCAAACAACAGAACATCCTGACCCTGGGTATCGGCGACGGCGGCAATGAGCTTCGCATGGGTGTGATTGCCGAGGATCTGCCCAAGTTTTCTCCCAAGGCGGTGGATTGTGGCATTCCGGGACGTGGCGGTGTGGGCGCGGCGACGGCCGCCGACTGGTTGGTGGTATCGAATGTGTCCAACTGGGGCGCCACCGGGATCATCGCCGCGCTGTCCGCGCTGCTGGAAAACCCCAATGTGTTCCATGAACCGGAGCTGGAAGTCCGCGCGACCGAGCTGTGTGTGGCCAATGGCGGCGTGGATGGGATGTTCATGGCGCCAGAGCCTGCCAATGACGGCATTCATATCAAGGAATGGGAAGGCATGGCGCGCTCCTTGCGCGGCAGCGTAATGCGCGCCATGGGGCATTCCATCAACTGGAAGGGCGACCAGGGTGACTGGAGACAATTGAAATGAGCATGGCACAACATTTGCGGGTATCTGCCATCGGTCAGGCAATTGAAGCGCGCCTGACGGAACTCGACATTGCATTGCCGCAGCCCAGCGTCCCCCGTGGCAGTTATGTGCCCTGGGTGATCAGCGGCAGGCAAGTCTTCATCGCTGGACAGGGGCCGCGCCTGGATAGGCAATTGATTCATGCCGGGCAGGTCGGCCAGGATCTCGGCCTGGAAGCGGCGCGGGATGCCGCGCGCATCTGCGCCATGAACCTGATCGCGCAGGTTCGTGCGGCATGTGGCGGCGATCTTGGCCGGGTGACGCGTGTGATCCGGCTGGCCGGCGTGGTCAATGCCGTTGTCGGCTTTACCGATCATGCCAAGGTGCTCGACGGTGCCTCGGAGTTGATGCACCAGGTATTCCAGGAACGCGGCCTGCATGTCCGGATCGCCACCGGTGCATCGTCCTTGCCGTCGAACATGGCGGTGGAGATCGAAGCCGTTTTCGAGATCGAATGACCGGATCCGGCGCCTGCAGGCGCCGGTCAAGCCAATTTCATTGAAAGAGCAGGGAGGAGATTATGACGACATTAAGCATGACCGCCGATCAGGGCGCGTCATCCAGGTCCGCCATCTACCGCAAGGTGGCTTTTCACATCATGCCGTTTCTGATGCTGTGTTATGTGGCAGCGTATCTGGACCGGATCAACATTGGTTTCGCCAAGCTGCACATGCTCAATGACCTGGGATTCAGCGAGACGGCCTATGGTCTGGGCGCGGGCCTGTTTTTCATCGGTTATCTCATCTTCGAAGTGCCGAGCAACCTGCTGATGATGCGCATCGGCGCCAAGAAGACTATCTCGCGCATCATGATCTTGTGGGCATTCGTATCGGCAGGCTTTGCCTTCGTGCAGACGCCGATGCAGTTCTACATCCTGCGTTTCTTCCTGGGCGTGGCCGAAGCCGGTTTCTATCCGGGCGTTATCCTCTACCTGACCTACTGGTTTCCGTCCAGCCGTCGCGCCAAGATGGTGGCATTGTTTGTCGGCGCGGTGCCGCTCTCGGGCATGCTGGGGGCACCGTTGTCGGGTTCCGTCATCGGCCTGAGCCAGGGCTTGCATGGCTTGGCCGGCTGGCAATGGATGTTCATCATCGAAGCCATACCGTCATTCCTGCTCGGCGTGTTGTGCCTGAAATATCTGAATGACCGTCCGTCCGACGCCTCCTGGCTCGATGTTTCCGAGAAGGCGGCCATCGAAGCCGAGTTGCAGGCCGAGCGCGAACTGAGCAAGGATGACGCCTCTGCCGTTTCGCTGACGGCCACCCTCAAGGATCCACGCGTGTGGAAGATGACGGCCATCTGCTTTTGCTCGGCGATCTGCTCCTACGGCGTGTCGTTCTGGCTGCCCACGCTGGTGTCGCAACTCAAGGTCGGCGATGTCATGCATGTCGGCCTTTACACGGCGGTACCGTTCACGGCGGCATTCATCTGCATGTATCTGATCGGACGCCACTCGGACAAGACGCGCGAGCGCCGCTGGCACCTGGCAGGCCCGTTCGCCTGCGTCTGCCTGGGGTTGATCGGCAGCATCGCCATGCACGACTCCATGGGATGGGCACTGCTGGCCCTGTCGGTGGCGGCGGTCGGCGCCTATAGCACGACCGCCATGCTGTTCAGCATCTCCAGTGTGATGTTGTCCGGTGTGGGGATGGCGGCGGGTGTGGCTGCGATCAACTGCGTGGGCGGTCTGGGTGGATTTGTCAGCCCGTACATGGTGGGCGTGATCAAGGACATGACCGGCAGCACCGACAATGGCGTGTATTTCATCGCTATTGTCGCGGTCGTCGGCGCCTTGCTGACGTTGACTTTGCAGAAGAAGCTGGTCAATCGTTGATATAGAACAGGGCGCACATGCTTTCCCGCAGTATGCCCTGTTATCCGATCTTTCGATCAGAATGAAAACTTTCCCTTGTTGAAAACGGTGTGCTGACGCTAGCTCATATCAATGAAATGAGTTCTAGGCATTTTTACGTTTTTCCGGGAAAGGGTGTCACAGGCATGATCACGGAATAGGGCTTCTTGCTGGCAGAGAGATTCATTCTGGACACCACATCCTGCGCCATTTCCACAAACGTCTTGCGCAGCGGCGACTGGTTCGATTCCCGCCAGGCCAGTGACACTTCGACCGGCGGATTCTTGCCGGCGAGCGGACGGTAGACCACATGCTCCAGATGGATGCGATGCACCGACCAGGGGACGAAAGCCAGCCCGATGCCTGAACTGACCAGCCCAAGACAGGTATAGACCTGCGCCACTTCAAGCGCCACCTTGGGTGTGAAGCCGGCGCTCGCGCACATCATGTGGATGGCCAGGTCGAAATCCGGCGCCAACTGCGGGTTGTACATCACGAAATTCTCGTCCGCGCACTTTTCCAGATCGACGTTCTTGCGCGCCGCAAGCCGGTGATGGGCCGGTATGGCCAGTATGAACGGCTCGACCAGAAGCGGGGCCTGGTCGATGCCGTCCATGGCCGATACCGGCCGCAGGAATGCAATATCGATTTCCCCCCGCTGTAGCGCCGCGACCTGTTCCACGACCGGGATCCACTTCACGCGCACATCGACATCCGGATAGCGCGTGCGGTATTCGCGGATGATCGGCGGCAGCAGCGTGTATGACATGTGCTCGAAGAAACCGATCACCAGTCCGCCGACCTCGCCGCGTTCGGCACGCCGGGCTTGCATGGTTGCCACATCGGTGGCCTTCAGAATGTCGCGGACATGATGCAGATAGACCTCGCCGGCGCTGGACAGGCTGACATGCCGCTTGCTGCGGTGGAGCAGGGTGACACCGAGTTCTTCTTCCAGTTGCCGGATCTGCTGGCTCAGCGCCGGCTGGGCGATGTGCAGCCGTTCGGCGGCTCTGGAGAAGCTCAACTCTTCGGCGACCACGGAAAAGTAGCGCATCAGGCGGAAATTCATATTTATATTTTTAACTTATGAATAGAGACAGAATTATATATTGGACGCGCTTTTTTCATGCGCCGTATATTGCCTCCACATTCACGCGGCGCCGACAATTTCTCCCATCAATGGGTGCCGGACGGATGAAGACGACCAAGGAGACTTATGGAAAACATCGACAAGATTGTGCTGGAACGGCATGGCGCCGTCGCGATCATCAAGTTCAATCGCCCGCCCCTTAACGTCCTCGATACCGGCATGCAGGATCGTCTGGCCGAACTGGCGGCCGACATTTCAGGAGATCCATCCATTCGTGCCGTCGTGCTTTACGGCGGTACCAAGACGTTCGCCGCCGGTGCCGACATCAAGGAAATGGCGGGGATGAGTCTGGCGCAGTTGCGCACCAGGGAAGAGGGCTTGCAGCATGGTTTCAACCAGCTCGCCGCGCTGGAAAAGCCGGTGATCGCCGCCGTGACCGGTTATGCATTTGGCGGAGGCTGTGAACTGGCGCTGTGCGCCGATGTCCGCTATGCCGCGCACAGCGCCGTCATGGGGCTGCCGGAAGTCACCCTCGGCATCATGCCAGGCTGCGGCGGTA
>Ga0154006_1000538_pt1 | contig 12706 bp, 10 predicted proteins | sample TSFL090MetaG_FD_104747 | JGI IMG/M metagenome (GOLD analysis project Ga0154006, IMG submission 104747) | Attine ant fungus gardens microbial communities from Florida, USA - TSFL090 MetaG | ecosystem: Host-associated > Fungi > Mycelium > Unclassified | place: USA: Florida, Wakulla State Forest... | reverse complement strand
ACTCTAGCCTAGCGTTGTCTAGGCCATTCAGATACACGAATCCCCCTTGCGCGGTGTATTGACGATTCATGAAATCCAACTGGCAGTACCTCGGGCTTTCCGCTGCGACTCTTTCGAGCAGCTCGTCGATCTTCGGTTTAAGAATATTGGCGTCCGGAATATGCAGGTCGACCGGCTCCAACATCACTTCATTACGCCTGCGATAGTTCATGACGACCGCTGACTCGAGAATACTAAAGGAACCATCCAGAAACGTAGGAAAATTAGTCGGAGAGCACTCGAGAAAAAGCACGTCCGGTCGGAGACGACTAAGAAGCCAGTCCAACTCCCCAGTAGTGGCCCTGCCCGCTTTTTGGTGAACGCTGCAGACGATCAACACACGCTTTATGTCTTCCATAGCGGTCCTAGATAAAGATGATTGCCCCATGCTGATGGCGATCTTTAGCTCATCAAGGGTCGAAAGCGGCCAGGTACAAAGGCAATTTTCGGCCAGGAAGGGATATTCGACGGCATCGCGTCAAATGTGACAAGCGCGCCATCCCGAAACTTGAAAGGTTAAAAATGGCGCAATGGGATGCCCGAGACATGGATAATTGATGCGGAATCCCGGATCCCAGCATTCTTCAATAGGGTATTGAAGGCCCGTTCTGTCACCGAAGGGAAATCGCAAGGACCAATGATTACTCTGTCGAGGAATATGACAAGATTGCGTATTCCGGTGATCGTGACCGTCGATTCCGATGATCGTGACCGGTCGGAGTCAGTGATGTGATTTTTGGCGATTCCGGCATTGTGACCGGTGATTCCGGCATCGTGACCGCCGGTTCCGGCGATCGTGACCGACCGTAAAGGAACGAGGTCTGGGGTCAAGCGCGTCCTCTCAACTCGCGGTAGTTTGTCGGGCTTTTTGGGAGCCCCATGCCACCGCCTTTACTGGATACGCGCATGATCAAATCCATTCTTCACCACCGCCTGTGCCTGGGGCATTCGCTGCAGCGCTGCGCCCAGGCGCTGGGCGTCTCCAAGGGTGTTGTCGCCAAGTACACCGCCCTGGCGCAAGCCGCCGGCCTGGACTGGCCGAGTGTCGAACCCCTGGACGAAGCCCAGTTGCAACATCGGCTGAACCCCTCGCGGCCGACGGGCATGTCGTTGGCATTACCAGAGTTCGCCGCCATGCACCGCGAGCTCTCGCGCAAGGGCGTGACCCTGATGCTGCTGTGGCAGGAGTACCAGGCCAGCCACCTGGGCCAGCGCACGCTGCAATACAGCCAATTCTGTGAACGCTACCGGCAGTACGCCAAGACGCTCAAGCGCTCGATGCGCCAGGTGCATCGAGCGGGCGAGAAGCTGTACGTGGACTTCGCCGGCCCCACGCTGGCCCTGGACGACGGCACGCGCGCGCACTTGTTTGTCGCCGCGCTGGGCGCTTCGCACTACACCTACGCCCAGGCGATGCCTGGCCAGAAGACGCTGGACTGGATCACCGGCATGATCCAGGCGCTGCACTTCATCGGTGGGGTGCCCGAGTTGCGCGTACCCGACAACCCGCGCGCGGTCATCGCCCAACCCGATCGCTACGAGCCCAGGATAGGCGATACCGTGCGCGACTTTGCCAGCCACTACGGCTGCTCGGTATTGCCCGCGCGTCCGCGCACGCCGCAAGACAAGGCCGTGGTGGAGTCGGCCGTGCAGGTTGTCGAGCGCTGGATACTGGCCCGCCTGCGCCATGTGCGCCTGGCCGACCTGCGAGCGGTCAACCAGGCCATCTCGCCCTTGCTGCGTGACCTGAACGCGCGCGCCTTCCAGAAGCTGCCTGGTAGCCGAGCCAGCGTCTTCGCCCAGATCGACGCCCCGGCGCTGCGCCCGTTGCCCGCACGACGCTATGAGTACGCCCGGTTTAAATCCGTGCGGGTGCATGTGGACTACCACTACCGCACCGTGCGCGACATCCTGGCCAACGGGCGAGACCGGATCCCCGCCACCGTCGAGGACAACTGGCGCAGCCCCAGCCATGAACATCTGCGCGGCGCCCGCGCCTACCACTGACCGCGAGGCCGACATGCTCCATCACACCCTCGCGCAACTGCGCGAACTCAAGCTCATCGGCATGGCCGATGCCCTGCAGCGTCAACTCGAACAGCCCGCCAGCGCCGATCTGGACTTCGAAGCGCGCCTGGCGCTCCTGGTCCAGCACGAGTGCGACAGCCGCCACGCGCGGCGCTGTGCCCGGCTACTGCACCTGGCGCGCCTGAAGTACCCCCAGGCCGCTATCGAGGACTTCGACGCCCGTCCGGGCCGGGGCATCGAACGCACCGGCCTGACCAGCCTTGCGCTGGGCGACTGGATCAGCGCGGGCGCCACCGTCATCCTGACCGGCGCGACCGGCTGCGGCAAAACCTGGCTGGCCTGCGCGCTGGCTCAGTACGCCTGCCGCCAGGGCCACAGCGTGCGCTACCTGCGCATCCCGCGCCTGGCCGAAGAGCTGCGCGTGCTACGCGCCGCCGGCTCCTACTCCAAGTGGCTCGCGCAACTGGCCAAGATCGAACTCATCGTGCTCGATGACTGGGGACTGGTCGGGCTCGATGCCCTCACGCGCGAAGCGCTCATGGAGGTGCTCGACGACCGCGCCGCCGGGCGGGCCACCTTGCTGACCAGTCAACTGCCCATCGAACACTGGCATGCCTGGATCAACGAGCCGGCCCTGGCCGACGCCATGCTCGACCGGTTGCTGCCCCGTGCTCACCGCATCGTTCTCAAGGGCGAATCGCTACGCGCTTCTCAACCCGGCTCGCCAACCACCCAACCCTGACGCCATACTCCAGCCACAGCCCCGCAATTGGGGCTGCCAACACCCGCCAACGTACAATCCACAGTGCGCTTGCCCCCTTCTGCTCGACCCAACGGTCACGATCACCGGAATCGGCGGTCACGATCACCGGACTGACCGGTCACGATGCCGGAATCAGCGGTCACGTTCCGCCGGAATACCCAACAAGATGATGATTTCGCTGGATGGACACCTAGCGAGCTTGGGGCTCAGCCCGGCACAGCGACCGCTCAACGCTGCGCTCGTCGTCTCATCCACATTGGGACTATCCGGCACGCCTATCCTTGGTGGCTCGGATGATCGCGGCGAACCCTTCTCGCCCAGAGACCTTCTCGCCCGTGTGCACGATTGGTATGACGAAACCTACAGCGGAAAGATCAAAATTGATTTTTCTCCGGGAAGCGTTGTTGTGCCACTGCACGGCAATCTCTGGGAGATGAAGATGCCCAGGGTATGGGGATCGATTCAGATTTTTATCAGCGAGGACCTCAGCAACAAGGGCAACTGCCTCGCTGCCACAAGAGACTCACCTCCAGCCCAGCACAACATTCTCTGCTCGGTTCAAGGCATGACCCAAGCCTACGCAAAGCGGCTATCGACGGATGACATGCTCTTTCTAGCCGATAAATTCATCACTGGCATTGAAGCGGTGACGTGCCTGGATGACCTGAAAGGTCATGACCTCTTCAATGAAGCACGTGGGGACTACCGGCACAGCGTGGATGCCCTGCTAACGGGGCATGAGTTAAGTAAAGCCCGATGGGACACGGCGCAATGCGCCGAAAAGGTGTTGAAGGGTCTACTAGCACGAGACGGACATGCGTATCCAACCTTCGGCGCCCAAGGCCACAACATCAAGCATCTTGGTGGCCTAGCCAAGGAGAAATTCGGCATCGATTTGCCGGCAAATGATTTAGCAATAGTCTACTGCTCTCCTGCTGCCCGCTATGGCCAGGAAAAGAACACTATCGAACAGGCGCTCGCAGCACACGATGCACTCATGCGAGTGCTCCACCTTCTCGCTAAAGCCGGAGTCCATCACACGCATTGACCAGTGTCAGGTGCCTGGAGATAGCCCATATTGGTCGACGTCTTTAAACCTGTTTGGATCTTTATCGATTGAGCGCTAGGTCTAAAGAAGAACTTGCACGCAGAGTTTCTTACTGCTGTGAATACCGCCCACATGAATCGTTGGGTGGCTTACCGCCGGTGCTGTTCATGCCTCGGTTAACCATGGCTCCGAATCTCTATCAGGCCTTGTCTACTTGACAGAGGTGCTTACGCGTCATGCTGGGTACCAGCCTTTACCGAGCGGCAACTCAGGATAAACGGACAGTCGACCGCGGTTTCCAACAGCGTCCATTCCTCTTATTTTTTGGTAAATGGCCTATTCCTGGCCGACTAAATTCCAAACTACTGTTAATTCAATCGATAGACCTCGCCAGGAGATTGTGTGCGCAGAAAAGCAGCGATTACATTCGTAGATAGTCTCAGACTCTTCTTCTCGATCTATCCAATGCCTGCAACTCCCGAGCGCACACCATTCCAACGACTCTCCGACCAGCAACTGGTGCAAGAAATCTGTTCAGCTCCCGATGCACTGGAAGCTCACCTCCGTTTTAGGCAGAATGCAGCCACATTGGAAGAATGGCAAATCATCTTTGCCGAAGAGAGCGATGCAGGATCCGTCAAACTGCTGGATATGACACTCGGTCCCTCCGGTGTTGCAACGTCTGTATTCCGTGGAAAATCACTATGGTTGATGGACGCACCATTTGTCTCACAATCCGGCCCCGTGTGCTTGCATGGTGGCTCGGCTATGTTCGTAGACTCTAATGCAGCTACCTTTATCCGCACCATCGCCTACGAAAACGCCCCGTCTCCGGAAGCGTTGGACTGGGCTAACCTGATCAACCAAATTGGACCCAAGCTCCAACAACTCAACCCCTATCTCTATCTCTGGGAATCGCTTCGATCCTGGAACGAGGATACGGCCACCAAATGCAAAGAATCTGTAGCTGCAATCCATGCACTGTCCTCCTCCGGCAGCAAATTGACTGCAGAGTGGGGCCGACGCTTCCGTGCTGAATTCCGTGAGAGTGCGGAGAATTTTGCCACTGGCCTGATGGCGGAATTCGAACGAGACCTCCAAGCCGGGTTTTTCGCCGGGCTCCAAGACCAGCTAGATCTGATGGAAACCATCCTAGTTCGGACCCAGATCATTGAGATAAGCTCTAAAAAAGCTAAGGAGCATAAGCTGGCGCAACTAGTCGCCTACATGCACGAAGAACTATCCACAATCATGCTACGGGAACTAATCGTTTGCGGTGACATATTATTTCGCAGCAATCAATCAAGAATTTCCAAGAAACTCAACTCCATCCAGAACCACCCCAATCCCCTGGCGTTGATCAGAAACTGTGCCTGGGACATGTACATCCCTCGCGCCTTAGATGCCTTGACCTCCGCCACTCCTGACCAGGCGCCTCACGTGGACTTCTATGTGGCAGAGGTGCTCAGCTTCGACGGCGACGTATCAGACATCATCAACACTACTAAGCTAAGAGCGATCGCCATACATCGACCGTCGAAGAAAAGCATTCCATTCTTTGATAACGATGTGGCCGAATGGTTGGGAAACCGCCTCGGGCCGAAACGCGCGGTCGCACTATGGGAATACTTCATACCAGAGGCGTTCCTCGATCGAGCGAAACGTCGGCCCTCAATATCGGTCAAATCAATTCTGGAGGAAAACCGCACGCAATTGATGCAGTTGATCCAGAAAAAGAAGAGCTGAACTCAGCATTTGAATTACCCCTGCATCAACGCATCAGCTTCACCTTGTGTGAGTCCGAGCGCTTGAATAATGTTGTCTAGATGCGATTGCTTAGGTGGGTCACGACGCCCACGTTCCCACTGAGTGACATAGGATGGATCGACGTGGATCCGTTCAGCCAACTCTTTTGCACTGACATCATGGATCTTGCGCGATCGCACCAGGAGAGGACCAAACGGGTGATACATCTGCGGACTCCTCATAGCGCTGTGCACGAGTCGTCCAAATTGACTGTGGACGTCCCGTTTCACAGACGGGTGCAGACATCACCATACACGTCTGCGCATCGGTCATCAAGAATAATTTCCCACCAATGATGGTAGTTTTCGGGAAATTTTCACATAAATTTCCCACTTTTATATCAAAATTGCAGTTTTGATGGGTTTCTCAAATTTTCACTTAATTCATCAAAACTGTGATCTTGATGGTAAATATAAATGCCGATCACCCGATCGAGAGACCTTCGAGAGGCATCAGGTCAGCACAGCCCTACAAAGACAAAACCCTAGGAATAAAGTTGGTCGAAATCGCTTTTTTTCGACCAACTTTATTCCGAACCGACCAGCTTTATTCCACGTAATCATGAGCGCAGAAAGACCGCTCACTCCACCGTCACGCTCTTGGCCAGATTCCGCGGCTTGTCCACATCCGTCCCGCGCGCAATCGCCGTGTGATACGCCAGCAGCTGCAGCGGAATCGTGTGCAGAATCGGCGAGAGCATCCCGTAGTGTTCCGGCATGCGGATCACATGCGTATCATCGTCTTCCGCGACGAGCTTGCTGTCGGCATCGGCAAACACATACAGCTCGCCGCCGCGCGCGCGCACTTCCTGCATGTTCGACTTGAGCTTTTCCAGCAGAACGTCGTTGGGCGCGATGGTGACCACGGGGATCTGGTCGGTGACCAGGGCCAGCGGGCCGTGCTTGAGTTCGCCGGCCGGGTAGGCCTCGGCGTGGATATAGCTGATTTCCTTGAGCTTGAGCGCGCCTTCGAGCGCGATCGGGTAGTGCATGCCGCGCCCGAGGAAGAGCGCGTGCTCCTTGGAGGCAAAGCGGTCGGCCCAGGCGATGATCTGCGGCTCCAGGGCGAGCACGGCGCTGATGGCCGTGGGCAGGTGGCGCAGCGCCTTCAGATGCAGGGCTTCGTCTTCGGGGCTGAGGCGGCCGCGCAGCTTGGCCAGCGTCAAGGCCAGCAGGAACAAGGCGGTGAGCTGGGTGGTGAAGGCTTTGGTGGAGGCCACGCCGATTTCCACGCCCGCGTGGGTGATGTAGTTGAGCTCGCACTCGCGCACCATGGCGCTGGTGGCCACGTTGCACACCGTGAGCGTGTGCCCCATGCCCAGCGATTGCGCGTGCTTGAGCGCGGCCAGGGTGTCGGCGGTTTCGCCCGACTGCGAGATGGTGACGACCAGGGTCTTGGGGTCGGGCACGCTGTCGCGGTAGCGGTACTCGCTGGCGATCTCGACGTTGACGGGGATCTTGGCCAGCGACTCGATCCAGTACTTGGCGGTGAGGCCGGCGTAGTAGCTGGTGCCGCAGGCGAGGATGAGCAGGGAGTTGACCTTGGGCAGCACCTCGTGCGCCTTGGCGCCGAACAGGGTCGTGGCAATGGACTCGACCGCCTGCAGCGTGTCGCCCACGGCGCGCGGCTGCTCGAAGATCTCTTTCTGCATGTAGTGGCGGTAGGGGCCGAGCTCGGCCTGGCCGGCGTACACCTGCACGGTGTTGACCTTGCGCTCGACGCGCTTGCCGTGCGCGTCGACGATCCACACCTTGGACAGCTGCAGGTCGGCCACGTCGCCGTCTTCGAGGTAGACGATCTGGTCGGTGGTGCCGGCCAGGGCCAGCGCGTCGGAGGCGAGGAAGTTCTCGTTCTTGCCCAGGCCCACCACCAGCGGCGAACCGTGGCGCGCGCCCACCACGCGATGCGGTTCGTCGCGGCAGAACACGGCCAGCGCGTAGGCGCCCTTCAGCCGGCGGGCGGCCTGCTGCACGGCGTCGAACAGATCGCCCTGGTAGAGGTGGTTGATGAGATGCGCGACCACCTCGGTGTCGGTCTGGCTCTCGAACACGAAGCCGGCGGCCTTCAGCTCGGTACGCAGCTCTTCGTAGTTTTCGATGATGCCGTTGTGCACCAGGCCGATGCGCGGCTCGTCCTTGCCCTGGGCCGAGAAGTGCGGGTGGGCGTTGTAGACCGAGGGGCTGCCGTGCGTGGCCCAGCGGGTGTGGGCGATGCCGGTGTAGCCGGCGAGCTTGTCCTTGGCCACCTCGTCGGCCAGCTCGGCCACACGCTGCGTGGTGCGCGCGCGGCGCAGGCGGCCGTCGATGTGCAGGGCGATGCCGCAGGAGTCGTAGCCGCGGTATTCCAGGCGCCGCAGGCCTTCGAGCAGAATGGGAGTGATGTCGCGCTGGGCGACGGCGCCAACGATGCCGCACATGGTGGGTAGCCTCCGGGGCTGGATAAGATGTGCGAATTGTGCGCCCGGGCACGAGAAATTAGGCTTCTATATCGACCTATTTATGAAATAAAATTTCTAATTAATTTAGTTAAGAAATTTTATTTCATTTAAATGGGTTTATTTGAAATGAAAGAAAAATTTTCGACTGAAACATCAGTCACGCCGCCCCTGGACGACCTGGACCGCCGCATTCTCGACCAGCTGCAGCGCGACAACGCCCTCACCAACCAGGAACTGGCCGCCCGCGTGCACGCCTCGCCGCCCACCTGCCTGCGCCGCGTGCGGCGGCTGGTCGAGACCGGCATCATCATGCGCCAGGTGGCCCTGCTCGACCCCGCCAGGCTGGGCAACACGCTCACGGCCATTGTCGAGGTCACCCTGGATGTGCAGACGGCCGAGCAGATGGCGGCCTTCGAAGAAGCCATGCAGGACGAGGCCGTCGTGCTGCAGTGCTATCGCGTGTCCACCGGTCCGGATTTCGTGGTGATCGCGCAAGTGCAGGACATGCCGGCCTACCATGCGCTGGTGCACCGCGCCTTTACCGCGCAGGGCAATGTGCGCAATGTGCGCACGTTTTTTTCGGTGAACCGCAGCAAGTTCGAGACGCGGATTGCCGTCTGAAGAAGCTATTTTTTCTGCAGAGCCAGCAGCTTGAGATAGCGGAAGAAGCTGCCCCCAGCGCCCGTGCTGGCCACGACAAAACCCTGCCAGCCGTCCAGGAAGCCGCGGCGCAGCACGTACATGCGGATAAAGGTCCACACGCCATGGCCGACGACGCCCGGCAAGGTGGTGCGCTTGCCCCGTTGCAGCATCATCTGCGCGCCGTCGCTGGAGTAGCGGTTCATCTTCACCAGCATGGCGTCGATGCTGTCGTAGGCATAGTGCTGCAGATGCCCTTGCAGCGTGCCGATCTCGCCCTCGGCCCGCACCGCTTCGTGCACCACGTCATCGGAAAACCGCGCCGAATCGCGGCGAAACAGCCGCAGCACATAGTCGGGCCACCAGCCGCCGTGGCGCATGGGCCGGCCCATGACTTCCGACGAACGGGCCATGCGATAGGCCCGGGCCTGCGGCGCGCGCAGCACGCGCAGGATTTCTTCGGCCAGCTCGGCGGGCACGCGCTCGTCGGCATCGAGCGACAACACCCAGTCGCCCGTGGCCAGGTCGAGCGCGCGGTTCTTCTGCGGGCCGAAGCCGGGCCAGTCAGGCGTCACGTGCACCACGGCGCCGTGCTTGCGGGCAATCTCGCAGGTGTCGTCGACGCTGCCGGAGTCCAGCACGATGCGCTCGTCGGCAAAGGCCGCCGAGTCGAGGCAGGCGCCGATGTGACGGCTCTCGTTCTTGGTGATGATGACGACCGACAGCCTGGGCTGCGCGGCAGACGCGGACACGGCGGGCGAGGACGTTTCGGCCGGCATGGGGATCAGATCCGTCCGATGCCCTGGTAGGTGAAGCCCAGTTCTTTCAGATCGACGGGCTCGTACAGGTTGCGGCCGTCGAAGATCACCGGCGACTTGAGCAGCCCCTTGATGCGCGTGAAATCGGGCGCGCGGAACATCTTCCACTCGGTGACGATGAGCAGCGCGTCCGCATCCTTGAGCGCCTCGTACATGTCGGGCGCGAGCCTGGCGCTCTGGTTGTCGCGCAACAGGCCCGCCGCCGCCGGCATGGCCACCGGGTCGTAGGCGCAGACCTGGGCGCCGCGCTCGGTCAGCTCGCCGATCACGGACAGGCTGGGCGCGGCGCGCATGTCGTCGGTATTGGGCTTGAAGGCCAGGCCCCACAGCGCAAAGCGGCGGCCGGACAGATCCTCGCCGAACTGCGCCACCACTTTCTCGGCCACGCGGTGCTTCTGCGCATGGTTGGCTTCTTCGGCGGCCTGGATGACGCGCATGGGCAGCTTGTGCTGGGCGCCCATGTGCACCAGCGCCTGCACGTCCTTGGGAAAGCACGAGCCGCCGTAGCCCGCGCCGGGATAGAGGAAGTGGTGGCCGATGCGCGGGTCGGCGCCGATGCCGCGGCGCACCTGCTCGATGTCGGCGCCCATGACTTCGGCCAGGTTGGCCATCTCGTTCATGAACGAGATGCGCGTGGCCAGCATGGCGTTGGCCGCGTACTTGGTGAGTTCGGCGGAACGCACGTCCATCACCATCAGGCGCTCGTGGGTACGCTGGAAAGGCGCGTACAGGCGGCGCATGACGCCGACGGTATGCTCGTCGTCGGCGCCCACGATGATGCGGTCGGGGCTCATGAAGTCGGCAATGGCCGCGCCTTCCTTGAGAAACTCCGGGTTGGAGGCCACGCTGAAGGTCATGTCCACGCCGCGCTCGGCCAGCGTCTCGGCCATGATCTTGCGCACCTGGTCGGCCGTGCCCACCGGCACGGTGGACTTGTCGATGACGATCTTGGGATCGTTCATGTAGCGCGCGATATTGCGCGCCGCGGCCAGCACGTACTGCATGTCGGCCGAGCCGTCCTCGCCGGGCGGCGTGCCCACGGCGATGAACTGCAGGTCGCCGAAGGCCACGCTGGCGGCCACGTCGTCGGTGAAGAAAAGGCGGCCGTCGGCGACATTGCGCTTGACCATTTCTTCCAGACCGGGCTCATAGATGGGGATGCCGCCCTGCCGCAGCATGGCGACCTTGGCTGCGTCGGTATCCAGGCACATGACCTGGTTGCCCATTTCAGCCAGACAGGTGCCGGTCACCAGACCGACATACCCGGTTCCCACAACCGCGATCTTCATGCGCAATGCCCCGATGCAAGCGCGGCAGGCTCATCCCGCCGCTTTCGGCGGATTATAGGTTCTGGACTTGAAACCAATATGTCACACAGACCCGTATCCCGCCCGCCTATTATCGGGTTTACGTGGGTGCCAGCTTGGCCGAGCGTATTGTGTTGACGCCCACCGCCGCGGCCGCGCACCCCGCCGCCAGCACCAGGGCCGTGAACGGGCCATGCTTGTCGGACAAACCGTAAGCCACCGCCACCAGCGCCGTGCCGAAACTCTGGCCGAACACCCGCGTGGTGGCCTGCAGCCCGCCAGCCGCGCCGCTGCGCCGGCGCGGCGCCGAAGTCAGCATCGCGCGGTTGTTGGGCGTCTGGAAAAAGCCGAAGCCCAGGCCGGCCAGCAGCATGCCGCCCATGATCGCGGCGTTGGAGCCGCTGGTCGGCAAAAAGGCGAGCCACAGCAGGGCGACCACCATGGCGCTGGCGCCCAGCCCGCTCAGGAGCGCCGGCGAATAGCGGTCGGACAGGCGGCCGGCCACCACGGCGATCGCGGCCGTGCCGATAGGCCAGGCGCCCATCAGCATGCCGAGCTGCAATTGCGGCCGCTCCAGGACGTGCAGGAAATAGAACGGCAGGGCCACGTAGGCCGCGTTCTGCGCCGCGAAGGTCAACAGCGACGCCGCCACGGCAAAGGCCACCGGCTTGATGTGCAGCAGGTCGACCGGCACCAGGGGCGCTTCGTGGCCGCGCGCGCGGCGCATCAGCACCATGCCCAGCACAAGCGCCAGGGCGATGAGCCCCACCGCTCGAAGCGGGTTCTGGGCCAGGTTGTCGACCCCCACGATGAAAGAGCCCAGGGTGGCCATGGACAGCGCGGCGCTCACCCAGTCGAGCGGGTCTCTGGTGCGCGGGATGTCGGGCAGCATGCGCAGCCCCCACAGCAGCAGCAGGCTCAAGGGCACGTTGACCGCAAAGATCCAGCGCCACGACACCACCGACAGGATCAGCGAACCGATCGACGGCCCCAGCACCGACATCAATGCCACCACCGTGGAGTTGAAGCTGATGCCGCGGCCCAGGAATTGCACGGGATAGATGTTGCGCACCATGCCGCCGAACATGCACATCAGCGTCGCCGCGCCCACGCCCTGCGCGACGCGCGACAGGTTGAGCTGCCAGAGCGTGGTGGACAGCGCGCAGCCCAGCGAGGACAGCATGAAGACGACGACGCCGAAGGCGAACATGCGCTTGAAGCCCAGCCGCTCGGCCAGGGCCGACATCAGCAGGAGCAGCATCACGATGGTGAGGTTGTAGGCGTTGACCACCCACACCACGTTCGATGCAGCCGCGCCGAGGTCATCGGCGATGCTGGGCAGGGCCACATTGACGATCGTGGCATCCAGGGTAGTGAGGCTCATGCCGCACAGGACGGTACCCGCCGCCCAGTAGCGACGCGGCACGGGCAGGCCGTCCTGGGACGCCGTCCGCCGTGTGTCTGCTGCTTCAGTCATTTCTTCTTGATGGGGCGCTTCCAACCCTCGATGCTGCGCTGTTGGGAATTTGAAAGAGTGAGTTGATCGGGAGGCGCGTCGCGCCTGAGCGTGGTGCCGGCCGCCAGCGTGGCGCCGCGGCCCACGCGTATGGGCGCGATCAGCTGGGAGTCGGAGCCGATGTGCACGTCGTCTTCGATGATGGTGCGCCACTTGTTGGCGCCATCGTAATTGCAGGTGATGGTGCCCGCGCCGATATTGACGCGTTCGCCCATGTCGGTGTCGCCCACGTAGCTCAGGTGGTTGGCCTTGCTGTCGTTGCCCACCACGCTGTTCTTGACTTCGACGAAGTTGCCGATGTGGGT
>Ga0154006_1000534_pt1 | contig 12726 bp, 13 predicted proteins | sample TSFL090MetaG_FD_104747 | JGI IMG/M metagenome (GOLD analysis project Ga0154006, IMG submission 104747) | Attine ant fungus gardens microbial communities from Florida, USA - TSFL090 MetaG | ecosystem: Host-associated > Fungi > Mycelium > Unclassified | place: USA: Florida, Wakulla State Forest... | reverse complement strand
TGCCCGCAGTTGCCGTATGGCGGACCGGGGCGCGCAGCGCGCGTCGTGCGAGCCTGTCGCGAGCGCGTGAAAAGCCGTCGGGAAAGCCCTCCATTATAGCTTTACGCGCTGCCGCGGGCGGGCGGCGGGTTGCACGCGCGCGACGCCCTGAGCGGGATTCCGACCCCGAAAGGGCGATGCGGCAGCCGTCAGCGGCCCGCGTTCAGCAGGTCGTCGAGCGCATCGAACGCCGCTTCTGCGCGTGCGACGCGTGCGACGACGAAGTGGAGCAGCACGCGCGGGTGCGCGGCGAGCCGGCCGGCGACCGGCGCGCCGACGCCATGGCGACAGGAAAAGGTTCGCGAGAAACGCATTCCTCCGCGATGCTGATAACGGTGTGAAGATAACTTCGTTTGCCGGGGTCAGGCCGGGTGATAGCGTCTCGATACGCGCCGTTCGTGGCGCAACCCGATTCCGGCTTACCCCATTCGCAGGGCCGCACGGCGGCCCGGAGGCCATGCTATGTCTTCACCCCTGGCGCTGGTGCGCGACGTGTCTTCCTTCGAGCCCGGCCATGCCGCCGACGCACGGGCGTCCGCGTCGCTCGACGTCCTCGAGCAGGTCGTCGGCGTGAACCTCGCGCGTCTGCGCGCCGAGCGGCAGCTGTCGCTCGATGCGCTCGCGCGGCTGTCCGGCGTATCGCGCGCGATGCTCGCGCAGATCGAATCGGCGCGCAGCGTGCCGTCGATCAAGGTGCTCTGCAAGATCGCCGCGGCGCTGAAGGTGTCGGTCGCCGCCTTCCTGCGCCGCCACGCGGTGAACGGGTTCGAGCATCTGGCGGCCGAACGCGCGGCGCGCGTCGTCAGCTCGAACGGCCGTTTCTCGGCGCGTGCGCTGTATCCGGAAGGCGAGCCGGCCGCGGCCGAATTCCACGAGCTGCGGATCGCGCCGCTGCATACGGAGCAAGGCACGCGCCGCGCGCCCGGCACGACGGTCAACCTGGTGGTCAGCGAGGGCACGCTCGAAGTCAGCGTGCACGAGCGCCGCCAGTTGCTCGCGACCGGCGACGCGATCGTGTTCGACGCCGACCAGCCGTACAGCCTGCGCAACCCGGGCGACAGCGAGGCGCGCGCGTTCCGCGTGACGGTGAGCCCCGAAGTGCCGCCGCGCTGGCTCGTGCCCGACGCCGCGCACGCGGCCGGCGGCTGAGCGTGCACGGATCGCCCGGCCGGCGCCGGTTTCCTCGGGACGGGGGCGCAGGCCCGGCGTCGGCCGTTCGGACGATGCCGTTAGACGGAGTCGTCAGTAAGGTTTTAGGTGTGGTTCGCTGCGTCGTGCGCGCAGCTGATGTATGCTTGGCCCGCCGGTCCCGGGGCAGATCCCCGGCCGGCAATCAGTGCGTCTTCAGGGCGGGGTGAAATTCCCCACCGGCGGTAGGCTGGCGAAAGCCGGCGAGCCCGCGAGCGCCCGCGCATCCGCGCGGGGTCAGCAGATCTGGTCGAATGCCAGAGCCGACGGTCATAGTCCGGATGAGAGAAGATGTGCAGATAGTCATGTCCGTCAGGGCCGCTTTGCCATGCGTGCGAAGCGGGTTGTCGTTCTGTCTGTTTGCAATGCCCTGGAACGTTTTTCGCCCAAATCGTAATTGCGAGGAGCGTTTCACATGTCCTTCAAGCCTGTTTCGTCGGCACCCGCCGACGCCTTTGCCGATCTCCCGTTGCTCGATTCCGAACCGGTGCCGCCGCGCATCGCCGCCGCGCTCGACGCGTTGCGCGCGGGCCGCGCGGTCGTGTTGCAGGATGACCATGACCGTGAAAACGAGGCCGACCTGATCGTTGCCGCCGAGCGCATCACGCCCGAGACGATGGCGCTGCTGATCCGCGAGTGCAGCGGCATCGTGTGCCTGTGCCTGACCGACGACAAGGTGCGCGCGCTCGAACTGCCGCCGATGGTGCAGACCAACGAGAGCCGCAACGGCACGGCGTTCACCGTGTCGATCGAGGCGCGCGAAGGCGTGCATACCGGCGTGTCCGCGGCCGACCGCGTGACGACGATCCGCGCGGCGATCGCCGACGACGCGCAGCCGTACGACATCGTGCGCCCCGGCCACGTGTTTCCGCTGCGTGCACAACCGGGCGGCGTGCTGGCGCGTCGCGGTCACACGGAAGGGACGGTCGACCTGTCGATCCTCGCGGGCCTGAAGCCGGCCGGCGTGCTGTGTGAATTGATGAATCCGGACGGTACGATGACGCGCGGCGACGACGTCGAACGCTTCGCGCGGCAGCACGGGCTGCCGATGCTGACGATCGCGGAACTCGTCGAATTCCGCGAGGCGCTGGCGGCCGCGCGCGAGCGCTGCTGCGAACCCGCCTGACTGCCTGAATGGCGGGCGCAGCGATGCGCCCGCGGTACGGCGTGCGCATCGCGTCGCACGCCGGTCACGTCGATTCGGTGTGGCCGTCCGTCAGGATTGCACGTCGCCGAATTCGCCGCGCAAGCCGGCCGCGACGAGCGCCGGCAGTTCATCCATTTTCCGCATGATCCGCGTGATGCCCATCGCGCGCAGCGCGTCCGCGTAGTTGTCGGGGATGTGGCTCGCGCCGACGAACGCGATCGTCTTCATGCCGGCCGCGCGCGCCGCGTTCAGGCCCGACACGCTGTCCTCGACGACGATGCAGCGTTCCGGCGCGACGCCGAGCGTGTGCGCTGCGTGCAGGTACACGTCGGGGTAGGGCTTCGGTCGCGCGACCTGCTCGGCGCTGAACACGCGGTCGCCGAAGATTTCGGTGAGCGATGCGCGCTTCAGCGAGCTGCGCACGCGCACGAGCCGGCTGTTCGACACCACCGCGGCCGGCAGGCCGACCTTCAGCAACGCGTCGCGCACGCCGGTGATCGGCGCGAGCGATTGCGCGAGACCGGCCTCGATGTTGTGCTCGATGGTTTCGATGAAGTTCTCGGGCATCCGGATCCCGAAATGCGCTTCGAGCCCGGCGAGAAAGCGCGACGTCTGCTGGCCGAAGGCGGACTTCGCGGCGTCCGTGAAATCGAGGTGCGGGAAGGTGGCGGACAGCGTTTCGAACAGCACGCGGTCGGCAATGACTTCGCTGTCGACGAGTACGCCGTCGCAGTCGCAGATAAGGTGATCGAGCATGGTGGTGAAAAGGCGGGGTGTCGGCGACGCCGATCGTGTCGCCATGATACGTGCTTTCGCGGCTGCGCCGCGCGCCGTTCGGCGAGCCGCCCGAGCGGCCGGGCCGATCCGGCGTATCGGATCCGGCCCGGGTATCGCGACATGGCGGCGCAGCACGGCGGCGGCGCGCCGGCGCCGGCCGCCGCCGCGTGCGTCATACCTCGACCACGCGCCCCGTCCGCCACGACGTCATCGCCGCCTCCGCCAGTTCGAGCGCGGCGAGCCCGTCGTCGATCGTCGTCCTGACCGGCGTGCCGTCGCGCAGCGCATCGACGAAGTGCGCGATCTCGGCCGCGTACGCATGCCGGTAGCGCTCGAGGAAGAACGGCTCCGGCACGTCGGCGGCGATGCCGTTCGCCGACCACGCGGTCACTTCGGTCGGCCGCACGTTGCCGGCCTGCAGCATCCCGGTGCTGCCGAGCAGCTCGAAGCGCTGGTCGTAGCCGTACGCCGCGCGGCGCGACGTGTTGATCTGGCACAGCAGGCCGCGCCGCGTGCGGATCGTCACGGCGGTCGAGTCGATGTCGCCCGCGTCGCGCACGGCCGGGTCGGTCAGGCAACTGCCGGTCGCGTGCAGCGTCTGCGCTTCGTCGCCGAGAATCCAGCGGAACACGTCGAAGTCGTGGATCAGCATGTCCTTGAAAATGCCGCCCGAGCTGCGGATGTAGTCGACCGGCGGCGCGCCGGGGTCGCGGCTCGTGACCACCAGCATTTCCGGGATGCCGATGTCGCCGCGCTCGACGCGCGCCTTCAGCGCGGCGAAGGTCGGATCGAAGCGGCGCTGGAAGCCGATCATGCAGGTGACGCCGCGGCGGCGCACGACCTCCGCGCATTCACGCGAGCGCGCGACGGTCAGGTCGACCGGCTTCTCGCAGAACAAGGCTTTGCCCGCGTTCGCCGCCGCGACGATCAGGTCCGCGTGCGTGTCGGTGCTCGATGCGATCACGACGGCCTGCACGGACGCGTCGCCGAGTGCGCGTTCGACGTCGGCGACCTGCGCGCCGTGTGCATGCGCGAGCGCGTCGGCCGACGGCGCATGCCGGTCGATCACGTACTTGAGTTTCGCGCCCGGGTGGCGCGCCAGATTCGCCGCGTGGATCTTCCCGATTCTTCCCGCACCGAACAAAGCGAATTCGATCATGCCGTTCTCCTGTTGACTCCGTTGTGTTCCGACCGCGCGCGGCCCCCATCGGCCGCGCCCCGTGCTGCCCGTCAGAACGAATGGTTGATGCCGATGTTCACGCCGGTCTGCGAACGGCCCGGCAGCGGATTCGCGAGGTTGTCGTTGTCCGTGCCGGGGTTGTTGTTCGCGACCGAGAAATTCGAGCCGCTCGCGTTGCGCACGTGCGCGACGGTCGCGTAGAGCAGCGTGCGCTTCGACAGGCTGTACGCGCCGCCCAGCGCGAACATCGACGCATGGCCGGACGGATCGTGCGTCGCGTCGCCCGCGCCCGATCCGACATGCACGTAGTACGCGGCGCCACCGAGCGACAGCGCGGGCGTCACGCGATACTGCGCGCCGACCCAGTAGTGGTCGGCATTGCGCGCGAGGCCGGCGGGCGTGTCGGGCGCGTTCAGGTGCGTGTACGCGGCCTGCAGCGTCAGCGCGCGCCAATAGAGGTTCGCGCCGGCGAAGACCTCGCGCGAGCTCGTGAACACGTTGCTCATCCGGCCGTTCGCATCGCGCAGTTCGTCGTACATCGCACGCAGCATCACGACGTCGTTGCGGTACGTGAGCTGGATCCCGTCGCTGCGGCCGTACGCGTTTGCCGCGCCGAGATTGAAGCCGCCGGCCTGGTTGCCGAGCGCGTACTGCGCGTGCAGGCTGAAGCCGTTCCACGACGGCGACCGGTATTCGATATTGTTGCTGGTGATCGGCACGTTGCGGCTGCGCACCAGCGCGGTCGCGGAATAGGCCTGCTGCAACAGCGGATCCATGTCCCACTGATCGTTCGCGATGAACAGGTTGCGGCCGAACGTCAGCGTGCCGAGCCGGTCGTTGCGCACGCCGACGAGCGCCTTGCGGCTGAACAGGCTGCCATTGCCGTCGCCCGCCGTGCCCGACATCAGGTTGATGCCGGATTCAAGATTGAAGATCACGCGATAGCCGCCGCCGATGTCTTCCTGGCCGAGCAGCCCGAACCGGCTCGCGCCCCAGTCGCTGCTTTGCGCGCGCAGCCGCGACGCGGTGGTGCCGTTGCCGGTCTGCACCTGGCTCACGTAGTCGAGGCCCGCGTCGGCGACGCCGTACAGCGTGACCGACGTCTGTGCGATAGCGGTCGAATAACAGAGGATTCCTGAGCAGAAGAATGCGATTGGCGCGATTCGTTTCATGTCGTCTCCAGACCTGTCGTCGTTTTGTTGTGGATTGCCTGCTTGCCTGCGTCGCATCGTGCGCCGCTTCGTGTGCTGCTTCGTGCCCGGCAGCATGCGTGACGCGATGCGCGTCGGTTGCCGCGGCGGCGTGCGCCGCCGCGACGCTCAGCGAGCCGTGAGCTCGCCGCGAATGTAGTCGATGCTGGCGCGCAGCCGGTCTTCGATGTCGTCCGCTTCGGCGATCTCGTTTGCGAACGGCTCGAACGAGAACGCGCCGCGATAGCCGCGCGCGAGCAGCTCGCGCAGTTGCCGGACGTTGCCGAGCCGGTCGGCGCCGCCGACCAGCACGCGATGGCCGTCGCGCATCCGGTCGACCGGCAGGTCGCTTTCCTCGACGCCCGAGATGTGCACGAGGCCGGTCAGGTCCGGGAAGAAGATGTCCTCGCCCGACAGATGATGGTGGAACGTGTCGTGCACGAGCCGGAATGCCTGTTCGCCGGCCGCGGCGTAGATCCCTTTCACAGCGTCCGACTTGCGGCGCAGCGCGCATTCCTCGAAGCCGAGCGGCTCGATGAAGCCGAGGAGGCCGCGCGCATCGAGGATCGGCTTGAGCGCCTTCAGCGCCGTCACGAGATCCGCGTGGCGCGTGTCGGCGTCGCGCGTGTCGCCGCGGCTGTTGGTCGGGCACAGCACCAGGGCGCGCGCGCCGCATTGCGCGGCGTAGTCGGCGAGCACGGTCGCTTCGTCGGCGCGCTCGGCATTCCATTGCTCGAAGCGCTGCAGCGCGTTGATCGTCAGGATCGTCACGCCGCCGGCCTCGGCCGCCGCGCGCACGGCCGACGCCGGCGTGCCGTCGGTGATCTCGACGCCGTCGAGATCGTTGCGGATCTCGATCGTGTCGATGCCGAGCCGCCGGCACAGCGCGACGTAGCGGTCGAGCGGCAGGCGCGGCGCGCTCATCCGGTTCAGTGAAAAATGGAATGCGGTTTGCGTCATCGTTCTTCCTCGGGTTTCGGGTGGGGCAGGACTGAATTACGTGAGTGCGCGCGCTGTGGCGTCGGCCGGCGCATCCGCCGCTTCCGCGGCGAGCGCGCGCCACGTGTCGCGCAGCCATTGCGCGCACGCGACGTTGTTGTCGAAGATCGAATAGCGGGCGCCGCCGCCGTAGTCCGGAAACGGGATGAACTCGCAGCTGATCTGCTCGAGCCGTGTCGGCCGCGCATGAACCTGCCACTGCAGCATGCGCCGCAGCGCCGTCTTCCACGTGTCGAGCGGCGCCGCGCGCCATTCGCCGTGATAGGCGCCCGGCGCCGGTTCGACGAACGGGTACTGGATCCCGCGGCCGGGCCGTCCGTCCGCGCGGCGCATCCAGCGGTTCTCCGGATTGTCCGGAATCACGCTGCGCGCATGCGCGTGCCGGACCCAGCCGCATGCGATCCAGTCGGCGTAGATGGCCGACGGCGACGCCGGGTCGAGCAGGCGTCGCACGCTGTCGGCCGGCTCGTGCAGGCCCGACGCGTCGAGTTCGGCGCGATTGCCGAGCTTGAACAGCAGGTGCGAATGGTCGAGCGTGATCCGGAACGGCGCGCCGGCCTGCTCGACGCATTGCGCGACGCGCTCGATCCGCGTGAATGCCTCGCTCCACATGTCGACGTGCACTTCGAGGCTCGGCAGGCAGCCGACCGGCTCGCCGCGTTCGTACGCGCGCAGGTAGAAGTCGGCGACTTCGCGGTCCGACAACGGATGGCCGTCCGCGTGGTGCGCGTACAGCTGGCAGTTGAGCACCGTGCTGCCGAACCGTGCGCCGGCGTCGATGATTGCGTCGACGTGCGCTTCGTCGCGGCCGGCACACCAGATGCCGCCGATCACGCGAATCGGCAGCGCATGCCGGTCGACCAGCGCGAAGTAGGGCGTGAGGTCCTCGCCGCGCACCGGGTTCTTCTCGACGTAGTCGAACACGCCGGCGCCGGCGATCATCCGGAACCGCTCGGCGGGCGACGGCAGCGGCAGGCCGTCGTGTTCGAGCACGCCGTCGAGGTTCACGCCGATGAGGATCGCTTCAGCCATCGTCTCCCGTCCGTTCTGGTCGCTGGATGGCTGCCAAATGTACGGACGTGCCGCGCGCCCTGCATGACAAACGTTGACGAAAAATCGCCAATGCGGCGGTCGATTTTTCCGGCGTCGCGCATCCGGGCGATGCGCGGCGGACGTCAGGGCTGCAGGTACGCGCTGGTGCGCACGTTGGCCGAGCAGAACACGCGGAATTCGACCGGGTCGGCGGGCGGCGGCTGTTCGACGATGCCGCACGCGTGCAGCACGTGCTGCAGCGCGGAAATCGCCTGGCCGTCGGGATCCTGGTCGATCGCGATGTCCATCGAGCCGGCCTCGATGTAGGTGCGGTGCAGGTCGATCATCTCGTGTCCGATCCAGACGACGCGCCCGGCCGCGCCCGCCTTGCGCAGCGCCGCCTCGATGCCGGCCGAGCCCGCGCCGCTGTTGTAGATCCCGACGATGTCGTCGTACGTATGCAGTGCGTTCGTGACCGCGCGATAGCAGCGGTCGTCCTGGTCGAGCGTTTCGATCGGCGCGTCGTCGCAGCCGAGGGCGGCGAACGCTTCGCGCAACTGGTCGACGCAGCCGGCCATCCGGTCGGCGTGCGCGCGATAGCCCATGCGTCCGCCCAGCAGCAGCACGCGGCCGGGCCGCGCCGCGAGCCGGCCGAGGTAGTAACCGGCCGTGCGCCCGGCACGGTAGTTGTCGATGCCCGCATAGTGCACGCGGTCGATGCCGCCGATGTCGGTGACCATCGTGACGACGGTCTCGCCGCGCGCGACCGCGCCGGCCAGCGCGTCGCGCACGCGCGGCGTGTCGCGGGCGGTGACGATCAGCGCCGCGCGCCGGTACGCGGGCCGTTCGATCAGCGCGGCCGCGCGTTCGTCGTCGGCAGCGGGCAGGATGGTCCGGTGCACGACCACGCGCCGGTCGAGCATCTGCAGCGAGCGCTGGAGCGCCTGCTGCAGCCGCCGGAAGAACGGCGCGTCGGTGTCCGGCAGCAGCACGTCGACGTGGAGCAGCCCGTGCCGCGTGTCGGGCAGCTGGCGCGGCACGCCGAGCTGGCGCGCGGCCGCCACCACGCGTTCGCGCGCCTGCGCGGACACGCTGCCGCGCTCGTTCAGCACGCGGTCGACGGTGGTCGTGCTGACCCCGGCGAGCGCCGCGATCTCGTCGAAGCGCGCGGTGCGCTTGCGCCAGCGCGGACCGGACGGGTCGGTCATGGTCGTCTCCAGGTTGGTCGTCGCCATCGGGACGTGGCGCTGTCCGGAACGCTAAAGCGATGGCGAAATTTCGTCAACGTTTCGATTGAGCGGGCCAGGGCCGTCGCCTAATTTTGAATGCATGTGAAGCGCTCGCCGCGCTTCCCGCAAACGACACACCAGGAGACACGAGTGGCCCATACGGACGACCAGGCGCACGATCGCCCCGCGGCGGCGCGCCGTCAGGAATACCGAATGATCGGCGGCGCCGGCGAGCGTGCGCGGGCGGCGGGGCTCGTCAACGCCGCGTGGTACCGCTGCCCGGTGCCGCGGCCGCTGATGAAGCAGCTGATGCAGCGCGACGATGCGCGTGCGATTCGCGACACGCTGATCTGGTACGCGGCGATCGCCGCGAGCGGCGTGCTTGCGTGGCTCGCATGGCGTGTGCATTCCGCGTGGGCGATTCCCGCGTTCTTCGTCTACGGCACGCTCTACTGCAGCCCGGCCGATTCGCGCTGGCACGAGTGTGGGCACGGCACCGCGTTCCGCACGCGCTGGATGAACGACGTGCTGTACCAGGTCGCATCGTTCCAGGTGTTCCGCCGCGCGACGGTATGGCGCTGGAGCCACGCGCGCCATCACACCGATACGCTCGTCGTCGGGCGCGATCCGGAGATCGCCGCGCCGAAGCCGACCGACTGGCTCGGGCTCGCGCTGAACGTGGTGGCGCTCAAGCATGTGGCGAGCGAGCTGCGCAAGATGGTCGTGCTCGCGTTCGCCGGCCGGCTCGACGACGAGGAGCGCACCTACGTGCCGGAATCGGAATGGCCGAAGGTCGTGCGCGAGGCGCGCATTCATCTGACCGTTCATGCCCTCGTGATCGCCGCGGCGCTGTACTGGCACACGATCCTGCCGCTGCTCTACGTCGGGCTGCCGAGTCTGTACGGCGCGTGGCTGTACCTGTACTTCGGCCTCACGCAGCACGCGGGCATGCCGGAGAACGTTCTCGACCACCGGCGCAACTGCCGGACCGTGATGATGAATCCGGTGTTCCGCTTCCTGTACTGGAACATGAACTACCACGTCGAACACCACATGTTCCCGATGGTGCCGTTCCATGCGCTGCCGAAGCTGCACGACGCGGTGAAGGCCGACATGCCGCCGCCGTACCGCAGCACGCTGGCCGCGTATGCGGAGATCGTGCCGGCGCTCGTCCGGCAAACGCGCGACCCGTCCCATCACGTCGTGCGGCCGGTGCCGGATACGGCGCACGCCTGACCGGCATCGAACATTCCAACGAAGGAGACACGCATCATGACGCAATGGCTCGACACCGGCGCCCTCGACGACATCGACGACGAGGACGTCGCCCGCTTCGACCACGACGGCCGCACGTACGCGATCTACCGGATCGACGGGAACGTGTACGCGAGCGACGGGCTGTGCACGCACGAACAGGTGCATCTCGCGGACGGGCTCGTGATCGACCACGTGATCGAATGTCCGAAGCACAACGGGCGCTTCGACGTGCGCGACGGCCGGGCGCTGTCGGCGCCCGCCTGCGAGAAGCTGCGCACCTACCGCGCGAAGGTCGAGGACGGCCGCATCCTGATCGAGGTGTGACGCGATGGCGAACGACCGGGTGATGGCGATCGTCGGCGCGGGCCATGCGGGCGGCCGCGCGGCGCAGGTGCTGCGCGAGGGCGGCTGGCGCGGGCGCATCGTGCTGATCGGTGCGGAGACGCACCTGCCGTACGAGCGGCCGCCGTTGTCGAAGGGCGTGCTGACCGGCGAGCGCAGCGCCGCGCAATGCGGGCTGCGCGATCCGGATGCGTGGCGCGCGGACGACATCGAGCCGATCGTCGCGACGGTCGAGCGGATCGATCCGGTGGCGCGTGAGCTGCATGTGTCGGGCGGCCGTCGATTCGATTACGACGCGCTGCTGCTCGCGACCGGCGGCCGCGCGCGCCGCCTCGCGATTCCGGGCGCGGCGCTCGACGGCGTATTCGCGTTGCGCACGCTAGACGACGCGGCGGCGCTCGGCGCGCGGCTCGTGCCCGATGCGCGGATCGCGCTGATCGGCGGCGGCTTCATCGGCCTCGAGGTCGCGGCGTCGGCGCGCGCGCGCGGCTGTCGTGTGACCGTGCTCGATGCGGCGCCGCGCCTGCTCGGGCGCGCGGTGCCGGAGCCGATCGCCGCACGCGTGCAGGCGCTGCATGTGCAGCGGGGTGTCTCGATCGGCCTGAACCGCCGGCCCGTCGCGATCGAGCGGATGGCGGACGGCGCGCTGGCCGTCGTGCTCGACGACGGCGACACGTTGATCGCCGATACGGTGGTCGCCGGCATCGGGATCGAACCCGCCGACGAGCTGGCGCGCGACGCGGGTCTCGTCGTCGAGCGCGGAATCGTCGTGGACGCGCGGCTCGAGACGTCGGCGCGCGGCATCTATGCGGCCGGCGATGTCGCGGTGTTCCCGAGCGGAGCGTCAGGTCGGCTCGTGCGCCAGGAAACCTGGCACGGCGCCGAAACGCAGGCGCGCGTCGCCGCGCGCAACATGCTGGGTGCGGACGAGCCGTATCGCGAGATGCCGTGGTTCTGGTCCGATCAATACGACGCGCAGCTGCAGGTGGCCGGCGAACCGGCGCTCGGCGAGCGGACGGTCGCGCGTGTGCTCGGCGACGACGCGGAAATCCATTTCCACTTCGATGCCGGCGAGCGGCTCGTCGCGGCGAGCGGTTTCGGCCGTGCGTCCGGATTCGTGAAGGAGATGCGCGTCGCGCGCATGCTGGTCGAGCGCGGGATCGTCGTGAGCCCGGTCGCGGTCGCGGATGCGGGGGTGAAGCTGAAGTCGCTGGTGTCGGCCGCGGGCGATCGCTAGCGGCAGTGTGCGATGCCGGCGTGGCGGCGATCGTGCGAAGGGGGAGAGGGAAGGGATCCGAAGCGCGCGGCAACCGCCGCCGCGCGCCCGGACTCGAGTGAAACCGCGCTCAGGCCATCGCGTGCAGGCGCAGATACAGGCCGGCCGCCGCGGCGCCGCCGAGCAGCGGGCCGATCACCGGCACCCACGCATAGCGCCAGTCGCTGTCGCGCTTGCCGGGGATCGGCAGCAGCGCGTGCATCAGGCGCGGCGACAGGTCGCGCGCCGGGCTCATCGCATAGCCGGTCGGGCCGCCGAGCGAGATGCCGATGCCGAGCACGAGCAGGCCGACCGGCAGCGCGTCGAGCGCGCCGAGGCCGACTTGCGGCGACGCGAGATACAGCACGCCGAGGATCAGCACGAACGTGCAGATGGCTTCGGTCAACACGTTGTGGGTCGTGCTGCGGATCGCGGGCGCCGTGCAGAACACCGCGAGCTTCAGGTCCGCATCGACTTCCTTCGCGAAGTGCTGGCGATACGCGAGCCACACGAGCAGTGCGCCTGCCATCCCGCCGAGCATCTGCGCGAGGATGTAGCCGCCGACCTTCGACCACGCGAACTTGCCCGCGAGCGCGAGGCTGATCGTCACGATCGGGTTCAGGTGTGCACCGCTGAACGATGCGGTCACGTAGACGGCGACGAATACCGCCATCGCCCAGCCCATCACGATCACGATCAGGTCCGCGCCTTTGCCCTTGGTCTTCGCAAGCAGCACGTTCGCGACCGCGCCGTTGCCGAGCAGCACGAGGATCGCGGTGCCGATGAATTCTGCAATATAAGGTGACATGATTTGTCTCTCGTAGATCGCGGCGGACTCGCGCGCTGCGCGGTCCGCCGGTGTTGTTGTATTTCGTTCGCGTGTCGTGTCGTTACTGCGCGTCGTCGGCCCACGCCTTCGCGGCGCGCACCGCGCGCTGCCAGCCGGCCATGCAGCGCTCGACCTGTTCCTTCGGCATCGACGGCGAGAAGCGGCGATCGAGCTTCCACTGGCTCCTGAGTTCGTCGACATCCTTCCAGTAGCCGACCGCAAGACCGGCCAGATAGGCCGCGCCGAGCGCCGTCGTTTCGCT
>Ga0154006_1000528_pt1 | contig 12776 bp, 12 predicted proteins | sample TSFL090MetaG_FD_104747 | JGI IMG/M metagenome (GOLD analysis project Ga0154006, IMG submission 104747) | Attine ant fungus gardens microbial communities from Florida, USA - TSFL090 MetaG | ecosystem: Host-associated > Fungi > Mycelium > Unclassified | place: USA: Florida, Wakulla State Forest... | reverse complement strand
CAGAATGTTCCATGATCACTTAACCTTGTCATGTGATCTGATTACCTAAGTTCCTATACTGTTTATATCTTAACCCCTTTATACAATTAAGTGCTTGAATACATAGGAACCTATTTCATTTTTGGGGCTCTCATAACAATTGAGTTCTCTTTGTAACTCTCAAAGACTTAGCTGCTGAGTCAACTTGACTTAAGTCGCACAATAGAAGAACTTGATATCACTTCTTAGATACTATTTATCTTGAGCTTTGTCTACTCTTTTACTCTCATATTATTTTGACCCTTGACCAGTGATTATTGTGATTACTGGTCATCTTTATACACAGCTGGGCCCTTGGCTTAAGCGGACTTGGTAGTCAGTTAGGGACTGCTGGTGGCAGTGCAATACCAAACCCAGATATCATATTCAAGATCTGACCTTGTAATTGGATAGTATTTAGTAGACTACTTGTACTCTTTCATTTTATCAATCTTGTACTAGGGGTCCATTGTGATCTATATACATAAAAGAATAGCAGTATATTCTTAAGAAGCTGCTTAGAGTAGAGATCCTTTTCTAAGTGATAGTGTAACCCTAGTACTAGGACAGTAGTTAGTAAGGCAGTAGATGTCTGGCTGGATAAAGATCTTGTGTCCCAGCAGATGTAACTTAAGTAAGATCAAAATCTTTTGCTTCAATCTTAAGACATTAATACTATATCTCAACAATAATATAATAATCTCCTGAGCAATATGCTTAAAGAAAAGCAAGCCCTCACTTTACTAAGAGCATAGTTGAAGGGAAGAAGAGAAAGAGAATATTGGAGCTATAGGAAGTTTGGGCACCTACTCTGTAACTGTAGGACAAAAAAAGAAGAGAAGAAGAAGAAAAGAGAAAAACCCCAAAATAGATATAAAATGTTGGTAACTAGAGTAATGCAGTATAAAGTGAGAGATAAAGTAGAAATAAGACAGTAGGAAAGAGTAGAGAAAGTAAAGTGTTTTAGATATTGAACACCATAAATGGGAATGCCCAAATATAGAAGTAGAAAAACAGAAGGGAAAAAGTAAGTAGACAGCACATGTAGTTGGTCTACAAAAGGTACAGAAATACTATAATAAGAGGAGTATGCCTCTAGAAGAGGTGCTTCTATTTGAGAGAGGATGGATCATAGAGAAGATAGTAGCAACCTATGTAGAGTATAGGGGATATAAAGGCAAAGAGGTTCAAACCCATGAAAACTAGAGACAAGAGTTTCTTCTTAAAAGACAAGTAAAAAATATGTAGTATAATCTTTGCCAAGAAGTATAGAACTGGAAAGAGTAAGAAGCAAGAAGGGAAGAGATGACAAGGGTGCAGTATATAAAGTATGGAAAAAAGGATGTAATAGAAAAAAGAGTATGGAAACAAGAACAGAGAGAGATTCTGTATCTGGAATATAGGATAGAAAAGAAAAAACTATAGTAGAATTGGGGAGTGGTAGTATATTCTATAGAGGGAAAGGTACAGCAGGGCAGCACACAGACAGGAGTTCCAAAAAGTACAGTACAAGAGAGGGACAAGCAAAGAGATATCAGAAGAATGTTCAAAATATTAAGAAAAGTATGGCTGAATATTAGAGTAGAGAAAGTGGATACACATAAAGGTATAACAGTGAAAGCGCTCTTGGATAGTGGTGCAACAGGAATGTTTATGAATAGAAAGATGATAGCAAGAAATAGATTTAAGTTACAGAAGTTAGAAAGACCTATAGTAGTAATAAATATATATAGTATGAATAATAGTAAAGAAGCAATTACATACCAGGTAGAGGTAAATATGTACTACAAAAGTTATGTGGAAAGAATAAGAATAGATATATGTGATTTGGGAAAAACAAATGTTATACTAGGTATACTATAGTTGCAAGTGCACAACTCTAAGATTAATTGGGAGACAGGGGAGGTCAAAATGACAAGATGCCTACCAATCTATGGGGGAAGTATAGTAACAAAAAGAGAAATAGAGAAAAGAAGAAAAGTAGAGAGAAGGATCAGAGTAGTAGAAAAATCAGATAAAGATGAATGGAAGCTGTTGATATAGGAGAAGTTTGACAATAAAGTTGAATTAAATAAAGAAAAAGTGAGGAAGATGGTGCCATAGAGATTTCACAAGTGGCTTAAGGTGTTTGAGAAAGCAAAGCCAGAAAGAATGCCAGTGAGAAAATCTTGGGACCATGCAATAAATCTGAGAGAAGATTTTATACCAAGAAAAAAAGACATATTTAATGTTGAGAAAAGAGAAAGAGAAAGTAAGGGAATTTGCAGAGAAACAATTGAGAAAAAGGTATATTAGACTCTCAAAGTCACTCTAGACTTTACCAGTATTTTTTGTGGGAAAAAAGGATAAAAAGAAAAAAATAGTACAAGACTATCAATACCTGAATAAAGGAACAGTCAAGGATAACTATTCATTGCCATTAATTTTAGACTTGACTAATACTATGGATACAAAGAAAGTATTTACAAAGATGGATCTGAGATGAGAGTATAATAATATACAGATAAAGGAAGGGAACAAATGAAAGGCTGTCTTTACTACATATCTAGAGGTGTATGAATCCACAGTTATGTTTTTTGGTTTCATAAACTCACCAGCAACCTTCCAGACAATGATAAATAATATCCTTAGAAACTTAATTGATACTAGAGATATAGCAGCATTTATAAACAATATATTGGTGGGAATAGAGAATGAAAAGAAGTATAATGAGATAGTAGAAGAAATGTTGAAGAGAATGAAGGAGAGCAACCTCTACATAAAGCCAGAAAAATGTGTTTGGAAAGTCAAAAAGATTGACTTTCTTAGACTGGTAATAGGAGTAGAAAGAATTAAGATACAGGAGAAGAAAGTAGCAGAAGTTCTTGAATGGCCTAGATCTAAGACAGTCAAAGAAGTGCAGAAGTTCCTAGGATTGGCAAATTACCATAGATAATTTGTAAAAGATTTTGCTAAGTTAGCCAAACTGTTGCATAGATTGGTCAGGAAAAATAAAAAGTGGAATTGGGAAGAGGAACAGGAAGCAGTGTTCAAGGAGTTAAAAAAAGTATTTACAACAAGACTAGTACTAGTAGTATCTAACTTGGACAAGAAGATAAGAGTAGAAGTAGATACATCAGATATGCAACAGAAGAAGTATTATTAATAAAGTATGAGAATAAAAAATAAAGGCCAGTAGCTTTTATCTCAAAATTATTGAATGAAGCAGAAAAGAATTATGAGATTTATAATAGAGAGATGTTGGCAATCATCAGGTATCTAGAAGAGTGGAGGCATTTACTAAAAGAAGTACAAGACAGATTTGAGATCTAGAGTAATCATAAAAACCTCAAATATTTCATGAGTAGCCAGAAGTTAAACAAAAAACAAGTATGATAGGCCCTGTATTTATCAAGATTTGACTTCTACCTAAAATATATACTAGGGAGTAGTATAGGACAAGTGAACAGCCTAAGTAGATAACTAGACTGGTAAATTGGTATAGAAAAAGATAATAAGGATAGAGTACTAGTAAAAAAGGAGTGGTTAGAAGTGAGAGTAACGCAGGTGATAGAAGTGGTAATTGAAGAAGTAAATCTACTAGAGAAAATCAGAAAGTCAAATGCAAAAGATAACAAAGTAATAAAAGCAATAGAGGAGATAAAACAAGCAGAAGTGAAGATGTTAAGAGATAAAGAATGGAAAGAAGAGAATAGTCTAATGCTAAGGAATAGAAAGGTATATGTACTATAAGATAAAAAGTTGAAGATAGAAGTAATCCAGTTATACCATGATATGCCAGTAGAAGAATATGGAGAATAGTAAAAGATAATAGAATTGATCACTAGGAACTTTTGGTAGCTAAGAGTAACAAAGAAAGTTAAAAAGTATATAGAATCTTGTGATATATGCCAAAGAAACAAGAATTGTACAAAGACACTAGCAGGAAAATTAATACCTAACATAGTACTAGAAAAACCCTAGAGTCATATAATAGCAGACTTTATTACAAAGTTACCACTAGTATAGGGATATAATGCAATCTTAGTAATATATAATAGGATAATGAAAATAGTACACTTTGTGCTTACTACAGAAAGGACTTTGGTAGAAGAAGTAACAAAACTGTTCTGAGATAATACCTAGAAATTACATAGATTACTAGAAAGTATTATAATAAATAGAGAAGTATAGTTTGTAGCAGGAATAATGAGAAAGTTAAATCAAATGTTGGAGATCGACACCAAATTGTCAACAGCCTATCATCTATAATCAGATAATCAGATAGAAAGAATAAATCAGAAACTAGAACAATACTTGAAAATGTTTATTGATCACTATTAGGAACAGTGGCCAGATTGGTTAGCAACAGCAAAGTTTGCATACAACAACAAAGTGCAGACAAGTATAAAAGTGTTGCTATTCAAGACAAATAATAGACAAGATCTATGCATAGAATTTGAAATGAGAAAAAAGGGGAAGTTTGAGAGAGCAGAAGAGTTTACCAAGAGAATAAAAGAAGTATACAAGAAAGCAGAAGCAGTACTGAGGAAATATATAAATAGAAAAAGAAACAAGCCAGAGGAGTACAGAGTAGATAACTAGGTGCTCTTGAATACAAAAGATCTTAAGTTTCAAATAAAAGAAAGATGTTTAGAAAAATTAATAGAGCAATTTGTAGGTCTTTATAAGATGAAAAGAATTATATTGACAAATGTGATTGAACTGGAGTTACTAAGTACAGTAAAAAATACATCCAGTAGTAAACATCAGTAGAGTACGTATGTATAAAGATCAAGTAGAGGGCCAGAAAAAGAAATAACCTTTCTCAATAATAATTAAAGAAGAAGAAGAATATGAAGTAAAAAAAATATTAAATAAAAAGAAGTTTAGAGAAAAGAATAAATACTTAAGAACCAAAGGAGAACTTAGGGAATATAAGAGACCTAGTAGAAAGGTTCAAAAAAGAGTATAGAAAGAAGTCAAGATGAGCAAGAAAAGAAGATCATAGAGAGTATCATAGAGGAGAATTACCAGAGAGATATACAATAAAGACACTGTACAGATAGGATGATAAGAGGTAAGAGATTTGATCAGGAATATTAGAGATGATTGAAAAGAAATTGGAGATGTTAGAAAAGAATACAGAAAAGAAGGATATTAGAAATGATTCAGAAAGAAGAAGAGAAACAAGAAATAAAAAGACCAAGAGTAGAAAAGTAGGACAAAGAAGATGAAATGGACAATCTACAAGATCTATACAATGAATTGTAAAGCCCTTGGGATAAGGACCTTTAAGAGGGAGGATACTATCATGAGTCACCTTGACTATAACCAAAGATATATATTTATAGAATAATGGACAAGAGAATTGAACTGGCAGCCTCTTGGCTAGTTGTAGAATACCATTAATATAAATAAGAGCAAATAGCATACTTGTATAAGTAGCTGGCATAATTGAGTAAGAACTCCATTGAGTTCTCTTTGTAACCTTCAAAGACTTAGCTGCTAAGTCAACTTGACTTAAGTCATACAACATCCTATTATATTGTCTCCAACTGTTGAAAGCAATTGTCAAGGAAATAGTAAGTTGACATATTAACAATATTCTCCTGCTTTATATATTTCTCTTTCTTTTTCTTCTTCTGATAAAAATAATCTTGTTTCTCTTTTTCTTTTTGGAGCTGGAGCTGTTTTGTGACTTCATTCTACCATTTCTTTTTAGCAAAATGTTCTTGTCTATGTTATAATTGTTCAGCAGCCTCTTTTTTCTTCTACTTGCAGAGTTTGTTATGACAGTGCAGCCTCTTTTGTTTGTAAGCCTCATTATCAGAAAGGATGAGGTCAATGTTAATAGCATCAGTGGCAATTATAGTGTCTATGTTGACAGACATAGTTATTATAAACTTTATTCAGACCATAGCTCCAGGAATACTTAACTGATTTCAATGATCTAAATGGCCACCAAAAGCACTTAAGAAGACCTTTCAAATAGTACCAAAAATATCTCAAGGCAATCAGTATTTTACTGAGTTATCAGCAGATCAGTCTGTAATCACAAAGTCACTAGACACTAAATTACTGATATCTCAGAAACTGCTTGATGTAATTATTTATTTCAATAACTATTGTGAAGCTCTCTTTAATGCACTTCTTTCAGTCATAAATAGAACCCAAGGCAATAAGATCCTATAGAGATACAAGGTTCTCAATGTTTATACATGACACTGATTTTTATCTATAAACTATTATCTGTTTTTAAATAGAATAAAAGACTGCTCTAAGACAGTTAGGTTATCTCTATTTCAAGAACAATAACACTTCTATATATAGAACAATAGGTAGTGATCATGTAGTAGGCTGTTCTAGTGTACAGACCACTACAATTATGTATTTAAGAACTGTATGTCTGAGAATAAACCTCAGACTTAACAATATCTTTTGTTATTTGTTTAACTTTGCTTTTTTAAGTCCTTTGATTACCAAATCAGCAAATCACAAATCAGTAAGTAGCCATTTGTGATAATAGTAATGGTTAGAGATTATAAGGGCAACTGGAACAAAGTGATGCCAGAAGAAATCTCAGTATATAAATAAACTCCAGAATGCATTACAACTCACCTCCAGAAGAAACCTCAGAGAATAGGATGAGACTTCTGGAGGGTAATCTATACTATATATACAAGTTCCCTTAACTATGGAATGTCTTAGCCATTAGGGATAGAAATGCAGGAGTGAGCAACTAATTAAATATGAGATAATTGAAATTTAATTAGTTACAGAGTTGCTCTGGTACACTATTACTAGTGTGTTAGGAGTAGACTTTAGTACAGTTCTCTTGCAGAGATCAAGAATAAAAAAATTTGGTGGAGTTTTACCACAAGCACCCCACAACTTCTAGGTATATGTGCTAAATAGATTTCAATGTAATTTTCAAGTCCAGAACAATTGCTTCAAGACACAGCAATCTTAAAGAGGAAGTAAGTATAAGGGGACCTTATTAACACCACCCCTAGAATACTAGACTGACCTCTTGAAGTGATCTTGTATCTAATTAAATATTACTATGTAATATTTAATTGTCTCTAGCTTGACTTGGTAACTCCTAACCCTGACTAGCAGAACTGTAGGATCAGGGACAGACAAACTGTAGTAGTATATATAGTATAGAGTACATCCCTAGGAGCTTTATCCTAAACTCTAAGGATTCTTCTAGAGGTGAGTTGTAATATAACTTAGGAGTATAATATTACTAAGGATTCTCCTAGAGTCTACTCTGCTCCAGTTACCTTTACAACAATAATGAATGAGATCCTGAGGGACCTGGTAAACAAAGGTAAGGTTGCTATATTTGTAGATGAAATATTAGTAGAAACTAAGACTAAGAAAGGACATAATGAAATTGAAGAAGTACTGAGAAGGCTAAAGGAGAATGATCTGTATATGAAACTAGAGAAGTGTATATGGAAAGTGAGAAAAATTGGATTCCTTGGAGTTGTCATAGAATCCAATAGAATAGAAATAGAGAAGAAAAAAGTGAATAAAGTACTGAGTTGGCCAGAACCAAAAAATATGAAAGATGTTAGAAAGTTTTTAGGCCTTATAAATGATTACAGGAGGTTTATTAAAGACTTTGCTCAAATAGCAAAACCAATAAATGTACTAACAAGGAAGAATGTGAAATGGCAGTGGAGAAGCAAGCAATAACAAGCATTTGATAAGCTCAAAAGAAACTTTACAATAAGACCAGTATTAGTAACCTTAGATTTAGACAAAGAATTTAGGGTAAAAGTAGACACTTCAAATTATGCAACTAGAGAAATACTCTCAATGAAGTGCTCAAACAACTTGTGGAGACTGGTAGTTTTTATCTCAAAATCTCTAAGCAACACTAAAAGGAACTATGAGATATACAACAAAAAGATATTAGCTATAGTTAAATGTTTAAAGATATAGAAACACTTCCTGGAAGGAACTACATGTTAGTGCAAAGTCATAAAGGCTTAGAGCTCAACCAAGGTAGTTGTTTAGAAAAAACTCAATAGAGTTTTCTATTGGATTGTATAACTACTTATACAAATATCTATTGGTCTATGTATCTATCTTCCACAATTATATGATCCTTACTAATAACTGTATATATCTTATATAAGTCTTTCTATGCTATTTATATCTCTCTTGCATTGTACTCCTAAATATTATCTACTAAGTTGAGAAATGCACAGGAAATAGTTTCTTTTCTAGGAACTATTTTATAACACTACAACAAAGTTTGAGATTTAGATAGATCACAAGAATCTTGAATACTTTATAAAAGTGCAAAAATTGAATAGAAGACAAGCTAGATGGGCCTTGTATCTATCAAGATTTGATTTTACACTAAAACATATTCTAGGGAGTAAAATAGAGAAAGCAAATAGCTTAAGTAGGAAACCAAACTAGAAAGTAGGAGTAGAAAGGAACAATAAGGATGAGACATTAGTAAAGCTAGAATGGCTAGAAGTTAGGAAAACAGAAAGAGTGTCAACAACTAACTCAGAAATCTTAAGCTAGAGTTTAACTCAAGGTAGTTCTTTAGAGTTAAAAGAGAACTTAATAGAATTCTTGCTTAATTGCAGTCTACTATATATAGAGGTACACTATTTGTCCTTGTTTATACTACAAGCTATCCATCAGCTACCAGTAAGTAATTATAGAAGGAGTAGATTTATTAGAGAAAGTAAAGAGATCAAAAGTAAAGAACAATAAGTATAAGGGCAATTAGAGCAGAGCTTCCAGAAGAATCCTTAGTTTATAAATATACTCTAGAGTATATTACAACTCACTTTCCAGGAGAATCCTTAGAGAATAGAATAAAGTTACTGGAAAGGTACTCTATACTATATATACAAGTTCCCCTAGCTACAGAACATTCTAAGGGTTAGGGTCAGGAATACAGGAGTAGGCAACTAATTAAATATTATATAATTATTATTTAATTAGTGCAGGGTCACTTCAGTAGACTACCACTAGTATGTTAGGAGTATGACTTAGTATAGTTCTTTTATAATAAAGTAGTTAAGGCAGTAGAAGAGATAAAATAAACTGGAGTGAAAATACTGAGAGACAATGAGTGGAGAGAAGTAAATAGTATAATATACAAGAAAAGAAAAGTATATATATACCTAAAGACAATATACTAAGAGCAGAAATTATTAGACTGCATCATGATACACTAGTAGGAGGACATGGAGGACAGTAAAAGATAGTAGAGTTACTAGGAATTTCTGGTAGCCAGGAGTGACTAAAAAGATAAAGAGATATATAGAAGAATATAATTTCTACCAAAGAAACAAAAACTATATAGAACAGCTAGCAGGTAAATTAATATCCAATTCTATTCTAGAAAAATCTTAGATGCACATATCAGCAGACTTCATTACCAAGCTGCCTCTAGCTCAGGGATATGACTTGATCTTAGTGGTAGTAGACAGATTGACAAAAATAGTACATTTCATTTCTACTATAGAGAAAACATCAGCAAAAGAGTTAGCTAGGCTGTTTAGAGATAATGTGTAGAAATTGCATAGATTACCCAAAAGTATTATTTTGGATAGAGAACCCCAATTTGTGGCAGGACTAATAAAGGAGTTAAATTAGATATTGGGGATTAAAAGTAAGATGTTAATAGTATTTTACTTTCTTTATTTAGACCATAACTCCAGGAATACTTGATTGATTTCAACAATCTAAATGGTCACCAAAAGTTCTTAAGAAGACTTTTCAAACAATACCAAAAATATCTCAAGACAATCAGTATTCACTGAGTTATCAGCAGATCAATTGGTAATCACCAAGTTATCATATACTAAATCGCTGATATCTTAGGAACTACTTGATATAATCATTCACTTCAATGACCATCATGAAGCTCTCTTCAATCTGCTTCTTTTGGCTATAAATAGAACCAGAGACAATAGGATCTCATAGAGATACAAGATCCTCAATGTTTGTATATAAGACTAATCTTTATCCATAGATTATCATCTGTCCTTGAATAAAACAAAGAACTGCCCTAAGATAGTTAGTTTATTTCTATTTCAAGAACAATAGCACTCCTATATGTAGAACAATAAATAGTGGTCATATAGTAGACTGTTCTTGTACACAGACCACCACAATCATGTATTTAAAGACTGTATATCTAAGGATAAACCTCAGACTTAATAATATCTTTTGCTGCTTGTCTAACTTTGCTTTTTTGAGCACTTTGATTATCAAATTAACCAATCACAAATCAGTAAGTGGCCATTTGTGATACTAAGATATTGTCTTTTAAAGCAAACTATGGACAAGATCCTAGAATAGGGTTTAAAGTAAGAAAGAAAAGGAAGTATGAAGGTGTAGAAAAATTTGATAAAAATAAAGAAAATTCAGGAAGAAACAAAAGTGGTACTAGAGAAAATACAAGAAGAGATAAAAAAGTATGCAAACAAAAAGAGAGTGGAAGTCAACAAATATAAAGTAAAAGTATCATATACCAGAAAATTCAGTATAAATTAATATTTTTATTCATTTTCTTTATTATTATTATTTATCTTCTATAGGAGTATCATATTTTAGACTAGGTGTAAGAACTTAGACTATGATGCCTTAGAACTATTTCTAGTTTGAGTTAACAAGAAAAACTTAATAAAGTTTCTATTTAATTGCTATATACTACTTATACACATTCTGTATTTACTTCTATTTATAAAGTCCCATGCATCTCTTTTAAGTCATCCCCTCTTGTGCATTGATAAAGAAATGAAATAGCAAGGATAAGTAAAACAGGTCAAAGAGGCAAAATCTCCAAGCTGTATTACAGTTGTGTGCAATCAAGTAGGCACTGGAAAGGTAAATCAAAGAATAGAGAACTTACAAAAGTTAATATAAAAAAAACCAATGAAAACCTAGAAGCTAAAATGTTTTTAGTATTTGCTCAAAAGCAAGCCTTAGTTGATTGTGGGTCTTGAAGATATGTATTTGTCTCATACTATGATACTACCCTTCTCAAACTAGTCTAGCAGCCTGGCTTGCTGTCAATATAGCAGTACTGCCTAGAACTCTCATGTTCTCATATAGGCTCTACTTTAACTGACTATATAGTTAGAAACCTCCTCTGAAAATACATAGTAAGTAGTTAAACTCCTAGTCAAGTGAGTGTCCAAGTCCTCCTCAGAGTGAGATGTATTCCTCAAGGGAAGTTTTATAGAGTTTTTATAAAGAAAACAAACAAAAAACTTAACTATAAACTCTTTCTACCATACTAAGTATTTGTCCTTTTCTTTTATTTGTTGCTTGTTCAGAATTCTCTCAACCTCCCATTTTTTCTCTCTTTTAATTATGACTGGAGCTGATTGCTCCTTTCCTGCCCCTCTACTTGTCCTACATATCTTTGTATTCTACTGACATTAACTACTAGATATATTTTTATAATACTAGATAGTTCTAATTCTACTATATTTGATGATATAACTTTCTTTATCTTGTAAAGCCTTACAAACTTCTCTGTTAATTTTTCTATTCTCTTTCCAATTATCTGATGTTTTAGATCCTTAGTACTTAGCATTACTAAGTCTTCTACTTTATACCCATCAACTTCTGCCCTCCTCTTATCTGCATACTTCTTTATTTTTTCTTGTGCCTTTTCTAGTACTGCTTTTGCTTCTTCCTGAATTTTCTTTATTTTTGTCATAAATTTCTCTGCTCCCTCATATTTTCTCTTTTTCCTTGTCTCAAACCCCATTCTGGGATCTTGTTTGTAATTTGTCTTGAAAGGTAATATTTTAGTACTTGAGTATACCTTATTATTGTAGGCAAACTCTGCTATTCCTAACCAATCTGGTCACTGTTCTTGTCTATGGTTAATAAATATCCTTAAGTACTGCTCTAGTTCCTAGTTAACCCTTTTAGTCTATCCATTTGTTTGAGAGTAGAATACTGTCAACAATTTACTTTCAATCTCCAATATTCTGTTTAACTCCTGTATTATTCCTGCTATAAACTGAGGTCCCCTGTCTGAAATGATACTCTCAGATAACCTATATAACTTCTATATATTGTCTCTAAACAACCTAACTAGTTCTTCTACTGATATCTTTTCTATAGTAGAAATAAAATATACCATTTTTGTTAATCTATCAGTTAGGGACAGTAGATAGACAACCTGGACAAAACTCATGTCCCTGTCTAAGACCTGACCTCTATATCAAGTGGACTCATATTTAGTCTTTTACTATCAGCTTTGTGCTACTAGTCCATTGTGATCAGTCTACATAGGAGAACAACAGTAACCTCTTAAAGATCTGTTGTCACAAACTTCATTTGGACCATAACTCCAGGAATACTTGACCAATTTCAACAATCTAAATGGCCACCAAAAGCCCTTAAGAAGACCTTTCAAACGGTACCAAAAACGTCTCAAAGTGATCAGTATTCACTGAGTTATCAGCAGATCAGTCAGTGATTACCAAGTCACCAGATACTAAATTGCCAATATCTCAGGAACTGCTTAACATAATCATTTGCTTCAATGACCATCGTGAAGCTCTCTTCAATGCGCTTCTTTCGGCTATAAATAGATTCAGAGGCAATAAGATCCCATGGAGATACAAGATCCTCAATGTTTGCACATAATACTAATCTTTACTCATAGATTATCATCTGTCCTTGAATAGAACAAAGGACTGCCCTAAGATGGTTAGGTTATCTCTATTTCAAGAACAATAGCACTCCTATATGTAGAACAATAGGTAGTG
>Ga0154006_1000525_pt1 | contig 12810 bp, 10 predicted proteins | sample TSFL090MetaG_FD_104747 | JGI IMG/M metagenome (GOLD analysis project Ga0154006, IMG submission 104747) | Attine ant fungus gardens microbial communities from Florida, USA - TSFL090 MetaG | ecosystem: Host-associated > Fungi > Mycelium > Unclassified | place: USA: Florida, Wakulla State Forest... | reverse complement strand
GCATCGAGCCCAGGCACCTGGCCGACCTGCAGCGCAACCTCGTGCTGTCGCACAGCGTGGGCACCGGCCCCGACCTGCCGCCCGAAGTCGTGCGCCTGATCCTCGTCACCAAGGCCATGAGCCTGTCGCGCGGCTACTCCGGCGTGCGGCCCGAACTGGCCCACGCCCTGGTCGCCCTGTTCAACGCCGGCATTCTTCCCTGCATCCCCGCCAAGGGTTCCGTGGGCGCCTCGGGAGACCTGGCCCCCCTCGCGCACCTGTCCTGCGTGCTGATCGGCGAAGGCCGCGCCCTATTGCCCGACGGCCGCGTCGTGACCGGCGCGGAAGCCATGCGCACGCTGGGCCTGAAGCCCTTCGTGCTCGGCCCCAAAGAAGGCCTGGCGCTGCTCAACGGCACCCAGGTCTCCACCTCGCTGGGCCTGGCCGGCCTGTTCGGCGCCGAACGCCTGCTGGCCGCCGGCCTCGTGGCCGGCGCCCTGTCGCTCGAAGCCATCCAGGGCTCGGTCAAGCCTTTCGACGAACGCATCCACATCGCCCGCGGCCAGCCCGGCCAGATCGCCGTGGCCCGCGCCATGCGCGGCCTGCTCGACGGCAGCCAGATCGTGCCGTCGCACGCCGACTGCGGCCGCGTGCAAGACCCCTACTCCATCCGCTGCATCCCGCAGGTCATGGGCGCCTGCCTCGACAACCTCGCGCATGCCGCCCGCGTGCTCGCCACCGAAGCCAACGCCGCCTCCGACAACCCCCTGGTGTTCGACAACGGCGACGTCATCTCCGGCGGCAACTTCCACGCCGAGCCCGTGGCCTTCGCCAGCGACATCATCGCGCTGGCCATCGCCGAAATCGGCGCCATCTCCGAGCGCCGCCTGGCCCTGCTGCTCGACACCGGCCTGTCGCGCCTGCCGCCCTTCCTCGTCAACGACGGCGGCGTCAACTCCGGCTTCATGATCGCCCAGGTCACCGCCGCCGCCCTGGCCTCCGAAAACAAATCCCACGCTCATCCCGCCAGCGTCGACAGCCTGCCCACCTCGGCCAATCAGGAAGACCACGTCTCCATGGCCACCTACGCCGGCCGCCGCCTGGCCGACATGGTCGGCAACACCGCCGTCGTCGTCGGCATCGAAGCCATGGCCGGCGCGCAAGGCATCGAACTCAAGCGCGGCCTGAAGAGCTCGCCCCTGATCGAAGCCGAATTCGCCCGCATCCGCGAAAAAGTCGCCTTCCTGGACCAGGACCGCTATCTGGCCGACGATATCGAAGCCATGAAACAGTGGGCGCTGCAATCCGAGTGGCCCGCAACCCTGGAGAACATCCTACCGTCGCATCAATGATGCCTTGAGTCTGTTGGAGGGCTAGGCCGAGGGCGCGTCCAGCGCCCGAGCAAGCCGACGTGGCCGGCCTGCACCCCCCTAGGCCTAGCCCTCCAACAGACGCCTCAAGAACTCAATTCATCAGATAGGACCCAAGCCCATGAACGCCAACTCCACCGCCTCCCAAGCCGCCGCAGCAGCCGCAGCCCGCCACGACCCCAGCCGCGTCATCCATGCCCCCCAGGGCACCGAACTGCACTGCAAGAACTGGCTCATCGAAGCCGCCTACCGCATGATCCAGAACAACCTGGACCCCGCCGTGGCCGAACGCCCGCAGGACCTGGTCGTCTACGGCGGCATCGGCCGGGCCGCCCGCAACTGGGAATGCTACGACCAGATCCTCGCCAGCCTCAGGGCGCTGAACCCCGACGAAAGCCTGCTCGTGCAATCCGGCAAACCCGTCGGCGTCTTCAAGACCCACGAAAACGCCCCGCGCGTCCTCATCGCCAACTCCAACCTCGTGCCCAAATGGGCCACCTGGGAACACTTCAACGAGCTCGACCGGAAAGGCCTCTTCATGTACGGCCAGATGACCGCCGGCAGTTGGATCTACATCGGCAGCCAGGGCATCGTGCAGGGCACCTACGAATCCTTCGCTGAAGCCGGCCGCCAACACTACGGCGGCAGCCTCGCGGGCAAATGGATACTCACCGCCGGCCTGGGCGGCATGGGCGGCGCCCAGCCCCTGGCCGCCACCTTTGCCGGCGCCGTCTCGCTCACCGTCGAATGCCAGCAAAGCAGCATCGACTTCCGCCTGCGCACCCGCTACGTCGACAAACAGGCCAAGGACATCGACGAAGCCTTCGCCATGATCAAGCAGCACACGGCCGCCAAAGAAGCCGTGTCCATCGCCCTGCTGGGCAACGCCGCCGAGATCCTGCCCGAACTCGTCAAGCGCGCCAAGGCCGGCGGCCTCAAGCCCGACCTCGTCACCGATCAGACCTCGGCGCACGACCTCATCAACGGCTACCTGCCCTCGGGCTGGACCGTGCCGCAATGGCGCGACGCCGCCGCCGACCCGGCGCGCCACGCCGAACTCAAGGCCGCGGCCGCCAAATCCTGCGCCGTGCACGTGCAAGCCATGCTCGACTTCCAGGCCATGGGCATCCCCACCGTGGACTACGGCAACAACATCCGCCAGGTGGCCTTTGACGAGGGCGTGAAAAACGCCTTCGACTTCCCCGGCTTCGTTCCGGCCTACATCCGCCCGCTCTTCTGCGAGGGCAAAGGCCCCTTCCGCTGGGTGGCCCTGTCGGGCGACCCCGAAGACATCTACAAGACCGACGCCAAGCTCAAGGAGCTGTTCCCCGAGAACAAGCACGTGCATCGCTGGCTGGACATGGCGCGCGAGCGCATCAGCTTCCAGGGCCTGCCTTCGCGCATCTGCTGGCTGGGCCTGGGCGAACGCCACAAGGCCGGCCTGGCCTTCAACGAGATGGTGCGCCGCGGCGAGCTCAAGGCGCCCATCGTGATCGGCCGCGACCACCTGGACACCGGCTCGGTGGCCAGCCCCAACCGCGAGACCGAATCCATGCGCGACGGCACCGACGCCGTGAGCGACTGGCCGCTGCTCAACGCCCTGCTCAACACCGCGGGCGGCGCCACCTGGGTCAGCCTGCACCACGGCGGCGGCGTGGGCATGGGCTACTCGCAGCATGCCGGCGTGGTGATCGTGTGCGACGGCACTGCCGAAGCCGATGCGCGCCTGGCGCGCGTGCTGTGGAACGACCCGGCCAGCGGCGTCATGCGGCATGCCGACGCGGGCTATGAGCTGGCGGTGCAAACTGCCAGAAAGCACGCGCTGAACCTGCCCATGGTGAAATAGAATCAAGGCTCTGCGCACAAGCCAAGGGGATCACATGCAAAACCGCCGCGCCTTCCTCGCCAGCGCCCTGCTGGCCACCAGCCTCGTCCTGTGCAGCGCCACGTCTGCCATGGCGGCCGGCAACGTGCTGCGCATCGCCACCGACGCCACCTTCCCGCCCATGGAGTTCGTCGAAAACGGCAAGATGACCGGCTTCGACATCGAGCTCACCGAAGCCCTGGCCAAGCAGATGGGCAAGACCGTCGAGTGGACGCAGATCGACTTCAAGGGCCTGGTTCCCGGCGTGCTCTCGGGCCGCTTCGACATGGCCGTGTCGGCCATCTACATCACCGACGAGCGCGCCAAGGTCGTGGACTTCGGCGACTCCTACTATGCCGGCGGCCTGGTGGCCATGGTCAAGGCCGACAACGACACCACCCACTCCATCGACGACCTCGCCGGCAAGAAAGTATCGGTGCAGGTCGGCACCAAATCGGTCGGTTTCCTGAAGGACAACTACCCCAAGATCGAGCGGATCGAGGTCGAGAAGAACGAGCAGATGTTCAACCTGGTCGAAGTGGGCCGCGCCGATGCCGCCGTCACCGGCCTGCCGGCCGCCTACCAGTACGCCCGCACCAAGGGCACACTGAAGGTCCTGCCCAAGCAGATCACCACCGAGGCCTATGGCATGGCGGTCAGCAAGAGCGAACCCGAGCTCACCGCGTCGCTCAACAAAGCGTTGGCCGCACTGAAAGCCGACGGCACCTACGACCAGATCGTCAAGAAATGGTTGAGCAATAAGTGAAGCTCGATTTTTCGTCGGTCATTGCAGGTTGGCCCGACCTCCTGCACGGCGCGCTGATCACCATCGCGGTCACCGCCGGCGCGCTGGTGCTGGGTTGCGTGCTGGGCCTGCTGATCGGCATCGGGCGCTTGTCGCCCAGGCGCCGCATCATCTACGGCCTGTGTACCGCTTACCTGGCGGTCATCCGCGGCACGCCGCTGCTGGTGCAGCTCTTCATCTGGTTCTTCGGCCTGCCGTTCTTCGGCATTACGCTGCCGGCCTATGCCTGCGGCGTGCTCGGCATGGGCATCTACTCCGCGGCCTACGTATCGGAAATCGTGCGCGGCTCCATCCAGTCGGTATCGGCCGGACAGCTCCAGGCTGCCCTGTCCATAGGCATGACACCCGGCGCGGCCATGCGGCACGTCATCCTGCCGCAGGCCATCGTGCGCATGATTCCGCCGCTGGGCAATGAATTCATCGCGCTCATCAAGAACTCGGCCCTGGTGTCCCTGGTCACCATCCAGGACCTCATGCACGAAGGTCAGAAGATCATCAGCGTTTCCTACCGGTCGCTGGAGGTCTACCTGGCCATCGCCGCGGTTTATTTCGTGCTGACCGGCGCCACGGCTCTGATCCTGCGCCGGATCGAATTGCGCCTGCGTGCTGGAGGACTGGTTCGATGAGCCTCGTCACCTTCGACCGCGCCACCCTGCATGCTTCGCCCTGGAAGAACGGCGGCGGCGTCACCCGCGAGATTGCCTGCTGGCCGCAAGGCGCGGGCATGAACGACTTCCTGTGGCGGCTGAGCATTGCCACGGTGGCCGCGAGCGGCCCCTTCTCCGCGTTTCCAGGCATCGACCGCGTCATCACCCTGCTCGACGGGCCGGGCGTGCGGCTCACGTCCGATGACGGCGTCATAGCCCACAGGCTCGACAAGCCGCTCGCGCCGTTTGCCTTTCCCGGCGAGGCAGCCATTCATGGCGCCGTGCTGGGCGAGGCTTCCAGCGATTTCAATGTGATGACGCGACGCGCCGACGTCCGCGCGCAGGTCGAGGTGCTGCACGATCCCTCGAGCATCGCGCTGGCGCCGCACGGCATGCTCTTGTCGGTGGACGGCTATTGGCAGATGCACGACGCCATCGACGGCACCGAGCGCCTGCTTGGCCCCGGACAAGGCCTCTGGTGGGCCGACGAAACCCACGGCGGGCAGGTCCTGCCCGATGCCGCCGGCACCAGCCTGATCGTCGTGCGCATTCTTCCTCTTTCCGAGTCGTGAGGCCTGCCGTGACCGCATCCGCCCTGCCCAGCGCCGACGGTATCTTGACGCATCTGCGGATGGCCGGACTCGACGGTTCGGTCCAAACCGATGTTTGCCTGGCGGTGCACGAAGGCAAGCTCGCCTGGTCGGGCGTCCTGCACGACCTGCCCGCCGCCTTGGTCCAACTGCCCCGCCACGACGGACGCAACTGCCTGCTTACACCCGGCCTGGTCGACTGCCATACGCACCTGGTCTACGGCGGACAGCGCGCCAACGAGTTCGCCATGCGCCTGGCCGGCGCCGACTACGAGGCCATCGCCCGCGCGGGCGGCGGCATCGTGTCTTCGGTCCGCGCCACCCGCGAAGCCAGCGAAGACGAACTCTACGCCGCCACCGCCCCGCGGCTGGAGGCGCTGCTCGCCGAAGGCGTCTGCGCCATCGAAATCAAGTCGGGCTACGGGCTCGCCCTCGAACACGAACGCAAGCAATTGCGCGTGGCCCGGCGCCTGGGCCAGGACTACGGCGTGACGGTGCGCACCACCTTCCTGGGCGCCCACGCCCTGCCGCCCGAATATGCCGGGCGCAGCGGCGACTACATCGACGCGGTCTGCAAGGAGATGCTGCCCGCGCTCGCCGCCGAAGGCCTGGTCGATGCCGTGGACGTGTTCTGCGAGCGCATTGCCTTTTCGCTGGCCGAGACCGAACAGGTCTTCCGCGCGGCTCAGGCGCTTGGCATCCCCGTCAAGCTGCACGCCGAGCAACTGTCGGACATGGACGGCGCCGCGCTGGCCGCGCGCTACCAGGCCCTGTCCTGCGATCACATCGAGCATCTTTCGCAAAAAGGCATAGCGGCCATGAAGCAGTCGGGCACGGTCGCCGTGCTGCTGCCCGGCGCCTATTACGCCCTGCGCGACACGCACCTGCCGCCCATCGCGGCGCTGCGCGAAGCCGGCGTGCCCATGGCTGTCTCCACCGACCACAACCCCGGCACCTCGCCCGCGCTGAGCCTGCTGCTCATGGCCAATATGGCCTGCACGCTGTTTCGCCTGACCGTGCCCGAAGCCCTGGCCGGCATCACGATCAACGCCGCGCGCGCGCTTGGCATCGCCGACACGCACGGCGCCCTGCACCTGGGCCAGCCGGCCAATTTCGTGCTCTGGAAACTGCAGGAACCGGCCGAGCTGGCCTACTGGTTCGGCCAGCGCCCGGTGCACACCATCGTCCGGCAAGGACGCATCGCATCATGACTCCTCAAACACACCATCTGCATGCCGCGCACGCCCTGCTGCCCGACGGCTGGGCAAGCGACGTATTGCTTGCCTGGAACGAGGCGGGCGATTTCACTCAGGTGCAAACCGGTGCTGCCTGCCCCGAGGGCGTGGCCCGGGCCGCCGGCCCGGTGCTGCCGGGCCTGCCCAATCTGCACTCGCACGCCTTCCAGCGCGCCTTCGGCGGCCTCACTGAATACCGCGGCCAGCCCGGCAACAAAACCCAGGACAGCTTCTGGAGCTGGCGCACGCTGATGTACCGCTTCGCCGCGCAGATCACGCCCGAGCTGCTCGAAACGCTGGCCACCTGGCTCTATGTGGAAATGCTCGAGGCCGGCTACACCTCGGTCTGCGAGTTCCACTACGTGCATCACGACAAGAATGGCCGGCCCTACGCCGATCGCGCCGAGCTCTCGCACGCCATCTTGCGCGCCGCCAGGACGGCCGGCATCGGCCTGACCCTGCTGCCCGTGCTCTATCAGAGCGGCGGCTTCGGCGGCCAACAGCCCGGCGAAGGACAAAAGCGCTTTATCAACCACACCGACGACATGCTGGCCATGCTGGCCAGTTTGGCGCCCGCCTGCGCCGCGCAAGGCGCCCGCCTGGGCCTGGCTCCGCATTCGCTGCGCGCCGTGCCGCCTTCGTCGCTGGCCCAGGCCGTCACCGGCCTGCATGCCATGGACTCCACCGCGCCGGTGCACATCCACATCGCCGAGCAGACCGCCGAAGTCGACGCCTGCCTGGCCTGGAGCGGACGGCGTCCCGTGCAATGGTTGCTGGAGCACATGCCCGTGGACCCGCGCTGGTGCCTGGTGCACGCCACCCACATGACGCCCGAGGAATACCGCCGTGCCGCGCAGAGCGGCGCCGTGGCGGGCCTGTGCCCCACCACCGAGGCCAATCTGGGCGACGGCATTTTCGACCTGCCGGCCTGGCAGGATGCCGGAGGCCGCTGGGGCGTGGGTTCGGACAGCCACGCCTGCGTCAACGCGGCCGAAGAGCTGCTGATGCTCGAATACAGCCAGCGCCTGGCGCTTCGCCAGCGCAATGTGGCCGCCAGCGCCGAGCATCCCGACGTGGCCACGCACATGCTGCTGGCCGCCACGCGTGGCGGCGCCCAGGCATCAGGGCGTAAGATCGAGGGCTTGGCAACGGGCCAGCGCGCCGATTTCGTCGTGCTCGACGCCGAACACATCGTCCTGCGCGACCTGCCCGCGCCCAGCATGCTGTCCGGCCACGTGTTCGCCAGCAGCCGCAGCTCGGCGATCATCCGCGTCGTGCAGGGCGGCGTCGAGCGCGTCGCCGGCGGCCGCCACGCCCTGCACGACCAGGCCGCCGCGGCGTTCGCCGACGCACGCGCCAAGGTCCTGCAGTGATGAACCCGACCCAGCCCAACCCAGACACGCGTTTTTCGCGATAGCAACGTACCATCATGTCTATTACCGACCGCCCCGCCTTTCACTTCCATCAGGGCACCGCGCCCCTGCTGGTGTCCATGCCCCACGCCGGCACCTACGTGCCGCCGGCCATCGCCGCGCGCCTTTCCGACGATGCCCGCCACGTGCCCGACACCGACTGGCACATGGACCGGCTCTATGACTTTGCCCGCGAGCTGGGCGCCTCCATCCTGGTGGCCACGCACTCGCGCTACGTCATCGACCTGAACCGTCCGCCGGATGGCGCCAGCCTCTACCCCGGCCAGGCCACCACCGGCCTGTGCCCCACCAACACCTTCGACGCCACGCCGGTCTATCGCTCCAAGGCCGATGAACCCAATGACACCGAGATCGCCGAACGCCGCGAGGCCGTGTGGCGGCCCTATCACCAAAAGCTGGAAGCCGAGATCGCCCGCATCCGCGCCCAGCACGGCGTGGCCGGCCTGTGGGACGCCCACTCCATCCGCTCGGTGCTGCCGCAGTTCTTCGACGGCAAGCTGCCCGACCTGAACTTCGGCACCAACAAGGGCGTCACCTGCGACGACGCCATGACGCAGGCCATCATCGCCGTCGCCAAGGAAGCCGAAGGCTACACCTGGGTGCTCAACGGCCGCTATACCGGCGGCTACATCACCCGCCATTTCGGCCAGCCGCAAAACAACGTGCACGCCATCCAGCTCGAGATGTGCCAAAGCACCTATATGCAGGAAGTCCTGCCCTTCGACTACCTGCCCGAGGTGGCATCCGGCATCCAGCCGCACCTCAAGCGCATGCTCGAAGCCATGCTGCAATTCCTGCGCGGCAAGCAGGCCTGACCGTGGATGCGTTCTTCGCCGAACTACGCGCCGTGCTGGGCGACAAGGGCCTGCGCATCGGCGAAGACGTTCCGCAGGCCAACCACACCGACTGGAGCGGCCACACGCCCGCGCGGCCGCTGGCCCTGCTGCTGCCCGCCGGCACCGACGAAGTCTCGCGGGCCCTGCGCGTCTGCCACGCGCATCGCGTGCCCGTCACGCCGCAGGGCGGCCTCACCGGCATGGCCGGCGGCGCCATTCCGGCGGCAGACGGCGTGGCCCTGTCGCTGTCGCGCATGAACGCCATCGAGTCGGTCGACGCCGCCGGCGCTACCTTGCAAGCCCAGGCCGGCGCCACCCTGCATGCCGTGCAAGAAGCCGCTCGCGAAGTCGGCATGCTGTTCGGCGTGGACCTCGGCGCGCGCGGCTCCTGCCAGATCGGCGGCAATATCAGCACCAATGCCGGCGGCATGGAAGTGCTGCAATATGGCATGATGCGCGAGCAGGTGCTGGGCCTGGAAGTCGTGCTGGCCGACGGCACCGTGCTGTCCATGCTGCGGCCCATGATCAAGAACAACACGGGCTACGACCTCAAGCACTGGTTCATCGGCGCCGAAGGCACGCTGGGCATCGTCACCCGCGCCCTGCTGCGCCTGCGCCCGGCGCCGCGCAGCCGCGCCACGGCGCTTCTCGGCCTGCCCAACTACGAGGCCTCGCTGGCCGTGCTCAACCGCCTGCAGCAGCGCTTTCCCGGCGCGCTGACTTCGTTCGAACTGATGTGGGACGACTTCTACGACACCTCGCTGTCGTGGCTGCAGGCCCGCTCGGCCATGGCCGAGAAGCATCCTTTCTATGCATTGATCGCCGTGGTCGGCAACGATGCCTCGGTGCTGGCCGATGAGCTGCAAGAAACGCTGGGCGACGCCATGGAAGCGGGCGATCTGTCCGACGCCGTGGTCGCCCAGTCCGAAGCGCAGGCCGCCGCCTTGTGGCGCGTGCGCGAAGCGCCGGCCGAGTTCCCGGTGCGCATGGCGCCCATCAATTTCGACATCAGCCTGCCCATGCCGCAGATCGGCAAGGTGGCGCAGGCGTGTATCGAGGCCCTGCGCGCGCGCTGGCCCAATCTGGCCTCGCCCATCTTGCGCTTCGGCCATATCGGCGACAGCAATCTGCACATCACGGTCAATGCCCGCGACATTCCCGCGAGCAGCCGCGAAGAGGCCGATCGCCAGGTCGAGGACATCGTCTACGGCATCGTGGCCCAGGCCGGCGGCAGCATCTCGGCCGAGCATGGCATCGGCACCATCAAGCGGCCTTACCTGTCGGCCAGCCGTACCCCGGCGGAGCTTGCCGCCATGCGCGCGCTCAAGCAGGCGCTGGATCCGCTCAATCTGCTCAATCCCGGCAAGATTCTCGCCTTGTAGCAAGAGGTTCTGAACCTACTCGATCAGCTACTCAGCAGCCGCTCGTCCACCGCCTCGATCCAATGCCTGACCGGCACCGACGTGCCGCTCTGCAAATGCCCGATGCAGCCCATATTGGACGAGATGATCAGCTCCGCCTGCGCCGTCTCCAGCTGCGCCAGCTTGCGGTCGCGCAGGGACACCGACATGTCCGGATTGATCACCGAATACGCCCCCGCCGAACCGCAGCACAGATGGCTCTCGCCGAACGGCTGCAGGGCGAAGCCCAGGTCGTCGAGCACCTGCTCGCTCAAGGGCCGCAGCCCCTGCCAATGCTGCAAGGTGCAAGGCGGATGGAACACCGTGCGGGCCTCTTCGTGCTGCAGCCTGGCCTTGAGCTCGCCCGTGTGCGGCGCCACGATCTCGGCCACGTCCTTGACCAGCGCCACGATGCGCGCGGCGCGTTCGGCATAGGCCGGATCATGGCGCAGATGGTGCGCATACTCCTTGACCATCGCGCCGCAGCCTGAGGCATTCATCACAATGGCCTCGACCTCGCCGCGCTCCACCAGCGGCCACCAGGCGTCGACGTTGGCGCGCATCTGCGCCAGCGCGTCGTCCTGCGCGTCGAGGTGGAAATTGATCGCGCCGCAACAGCCTCCGCTGGAGGCCACGCGCGCGCCGATGCCGATGGCATCGAGCACGCGGATCGTGGCGGCATCGATGGTGGGCATCATGGCCGGCTGCACGCAGCCCGCCAGCATCAGCACCTGGCGGGCATGGCGCGCGGTGTCGGGCAGCGCCCCCACAGCACGCCGCGCCGGCACCTTGCGCTTGAGCGTCGGCGGCAACAGGCCGCGCACGGCCTGCCCCACTCGCATGGCCGGGGCAAACAAGGGCGAATTGAGGCCCTTGCGCAGCACCAGCCGCTTCAAGCGCGCGCCCCAGGGCCGCGCCACGCGCTCGTCGACGATCTTGCGGCCGATGTCGACCAGGTGGCCGTACGCCACGCCCGAAGGGCAAGTCGTCTCGCAATTGCGGCAGGTCAGGCAACGGTCCAGGTGCGTCTGCGTGGCGGCCGTGGGTTCGGCCCCTTCGAGCACCTGCTTGATCAGGTAGATGCGTCCGCGCGGGCTGTCCAACTCGTCGCCCAGCACTTGGTAGGTTGGGCAAGTAGCCGTGCAAAAACCGCAGTGCACGCAGCGCCGCAGAATGGCATCCGCTTCATTGCCCAGGTCGGTATCTTGCGCCCAGGAGGCCAGATGGGTCTGCATTTACAACTCCGGATACAGCCGGCCCGGATTGAACAGGCCTGAGGGGTCGAGTTCCTGCTTGAGGCGGCGCGTGATCGTGGCCACGGCCGGCGCCAGCGGATGAAACACGCCGCCCGCCGGTATTGCCTGCCCCGCCGGACGAAACAAGGCCACGTGGCCGCCGGCGTGCGCCGCCACCGTGCGCAAGGACTGCGCGTCGGCCGGGCCGCTGAACCAGCGCTGCCCGCCGCCCCACTCCAGCAGCATGGGGCCGATGTCGAGCTTGGGCGCCGTGGGCGGCAAGGCCATGCGCCACAAGGGACGCGTGCGATCGAAGAAAGGATGGGTCTGCTCGCGCAGGCTCTGCCACCAGGCCTGGGCATCGTCCAGCTCGCGTCCGCCGATGCGCGTCACGGCCGACTGCACGGCCGGCGGCGCCCCCGACAGGCGCACGGCCAGACGGCCCTCGCCGCCGTCGGGCACCCAGGCGGCCGCCGAGATCGGCAGCGGCTGGCTGCGCCAGGCCGTGAAGTGCGCCAGGGCTTCGGCCTGGGTGGTGTCGAACACACGCGTGACTTCTTCGAGCGGCCGCGGCAGCACCTTGAGCGATATGTCCAGCAGCACGCCGAATATGCCCAGCGAACCGGCCATCAGGCGCGAGACGTCATAGCCGGCCACGTTCTTCATGACCTCGCCGCCAAAGGACGCGATGACGCCCTGCGCATTCAGCATGCGCACGCCCAGCACAAAATCGCGCACGCCGCCCGCGGCCATGCGGCGCGGACCGGCCAGGCCGGCGGCCACGCAGCCGCCCACCGTGGCGGCCGCGCCAAAATGCGGCGGCTCGAACGCGAGCATCTGGCCGTTGCGGGCCAGTTCGGCCTGCAGTTCGGCCAGCGGCGTGCCGGCGCGCACCGTCACCACCAGCTCGGAAGGCTGGTAATTGACGATGCCGTGGTAGGCCGTCATGTCGAGTTGATAGTGGTCGTCCTGCGGCCGCATGGCGCGGTGGTTGCCGTAGAAAGCCTTGGTGCCGCCGCCCATGATGAACAGCGATTTCTCGGCGGCACGCGCCGTCAGGACCTGATCGGTCAGTTCCGAAAGTACGAATTCCATCCCGCCACCTCAGAAGCGGCTGAGGTCAGGAAAATTCAGCTCGCCTCCGTGCACGTGCATCTTGCCGTATTCGGCGCAACGCGCAAGGGTCGGTATGACTTTCTCGGGGTTGAGCAGCATGGGCGGATCGAAAGCCCGCTTGACCGCGGTAAAGGTGTCCAGCTCGTCCCGCGTAAATTGCACGCACATCTGATTTATTTTCTCCATGCCCACACCGTGCTCTCCGGTCACGGTGCCTCCTACTTGCACGCACAGTTCGAGGATGGCGGCGCCGAACTTGTCGGCCCGCTCCACCTCGTCAGGCTTGTTCGAATCGAACAG